>Ga0209395_1002171_pt1 | contig 26267 bp, 22 predicted proteins | sample GOMGulsemesocosm_3_FD_184635 | JGI IMG/M metagenome (GOLD analysis project Ga0209395, IMG submission 184635) | Methane-oxidizing microbial communities from mesocosms in the Gulf of Mexico - GOM9D Gulf of Mexico (SPAdes) (version 2) | ecosystem: Environmental > Aquatic > Marine > Cold seeps... | reverse complement strand
TATATTAGTTGACGCATTGTTTAATACCAATAAGTACTATAACTACTTAGACGATAAAGAATTTAAGCGGTTAAATAGCAAAAATTCAGACATAGCTTTGGTGACTCACTCTCACTCAGATCACTACTCTGCTGATCGAGCACTTACTTTTTTACAAAGCCACCCAGAAACAGTTCTCGTTGCACCTCTATCAGTAACGACAGAATTACAGGGAAAAGTTGAAAACAAGCAATTACATGCGTCTCGTTTGACTGGCTTCACGCAAAAACAATTAGATCACAAAAATATCACCATTACTGCATTGAACTTTCCTCATGCGGCTAATTTTAGACCCAAGACCCCAGAGAGTATTAAGATTAAGTTTCATAAAGAGTTTCCTAACTACGCTTATTTAATTGAAGTTAACAATTGGAAAATTCTGCATATTGGCGACGGTGACTTTACTTCACCTGAAATAGATGTTGAAAAATTAATGAAGATGAATATTGATGTAGCATTACTGCCTTCATGGGTCCCTGAGGAAGATGGCGGCTTAGAATTTATTAAACGTATAAAGGCTAAAAAAGTAGTCTTTATGCATTTAACAGACATAGAGATAGTGCCATATAAAAAGATGTTGGCAGGCGTTTTACCCAATGCCGAAATGTTGATAACCGGATTTGAAAGCGTAACGCTTGAGAAATAAAAATCACGCTCAATTAGGAATTTTCATATTTGAAGATGGAAAAGGAATACTTATATCCGCTCTACTTCAATATACAGGTTTCAGAATCTTGAAGTAGAACGGGTATATACAAGAGCATTGGTAAATATTGAAAGGTATGAGATATTAACGCTAACAAGCAATAATATAAGTTAAGGGTAAACATGTTAATAAACAGAATAATGGTATTAAGTATTTCACTACTTTGTACTTTATCAAGCCACGCATCTACAAAAGTATCTTGGCCAGATGAACACTGGAAAGTATCAAGCCCTGAAGCAGAAGGTGTTGGCTCAAAAGTAATTAAAGAAATAGTTAATGATATAGAAAGTGGTGTTTATGGCTCAGTTGATCATTTCCTGCTTATAAAAAATGGTCGAATTATTGCCGACCATAAATACTCGGTTGACTATGATGAAATACTGGCGCAAAACAAAACAGCCAAGCCTACCAATGCTCAGATAATTCCTGAACAGTACAACTATGACGATACTAATTGGCACCCTTTTTATAACAAAACTAATTTACATACATTACAGTCAGTAACTAAAAGTATAACCTCTGCCGCTTTTGGTATTGCTATAGACGAAGGGCTAATTAAGGATGTTAATCAGCCCATTTATCCATATTTCAAAAATTTCAATTACGACATGTCTGATCCGAGAAAGTCAGAGATCACCATTGAAGATTTATTAACAATGCGTACCGGTATCGATTGGTTTACTGATGGTGGTTACGATAACGATAAACACAGTACTATTGTTATGGAGAACTCTGATAATTGGCTTCAATATATACTGGACCGTCCTATGGACAAAAAACCAGGTACATCGTATGAGTATAATGATGGCTCTAGTGTTTTACTTGGCAAAATATTGAGTGAAGCAACAGGAATTAGAGCTGATGAATGGGCCAAAAAGAAGCTATTTTCGCCCATAGGCATTCATAACTTCAAGTGGAAAATAACACCTAAAGGTGAAGCAGATACCGAAGGAGGACTTTACCTTTCTACTTATGATCTTGCTCGAGTTGCTTATTTGTTTTTACGTGAAGGACAATGGAAGGGAAAACAAATAATATCTAAAGAATGGATTAAAAAGTCTGTATCTGCAATTGTTGAAGACATTAACCCTGGCACTGAAAGAGTTAACCCTGGCTATGGCTATCAATGGTATTCAACAGGGAAAGGTGAATCTTCAATTTATCTTGGCGCTGGATATGGTGGGCAGTATATCGTTGTTTCTCCTGAGTTTGATATTGTCATGATTTTTAATAGTTGGAGTGTCCATAAAAAGGCAAAAAAATCACTTTATAGAGCTTTAGAAGAAATCATAATCCCCGCAATTAAAAATAAAGCATCATAACTCCCTTCTCCTAACGGTAAACATATAGCTATGAAATTGTTGAACTATTCAGCACTCATAGCTATAAACCTAAAGGGTCTAGAATCCTTAAAAGCAGACAATGAGGGCAATATTTAGATCTGTTATATTTGAGGTAGATACCTGCGATGAATTTATTATTAAGGTCAATAAATCCATCGAAAGTGTAAGAGTACTTTTAGAACCTTCTATTTAGATAAACGATAAATCAAAATTGCTGTTTTTTCGATGTTTTTATTTAAGGTGGTTAAATCTGCAATTTCATTTTTTGTATGAGCGCCAGAGCCCATTAATCCTAAACCATCGAGTGACATCTCAACATGCTCAGCTGCAAATGAAATATCCGCTGCCCCTGCTTTTCGTGGATTGGCAGGTTTTACCGCGTTATATCCTAAGTCTTGACTCACTTGGCTATATTGCTTCAATAAACCTAGGTTACCTTGGGTAAGTGCCATCGGTGGATAACCCACTTCGAACATAAGTTCAGCTTGAGTGTGGTTTAAGTTATTTTTAACAATATTTTGCATCGTTTGTTTCGCGCTTTTAAGCTGCTTAATTGAAAGTGCTCTTAAATCGCCTTTTACTTTCGCTTTCTGTGCAATAACATTATTTTTACCAAATGCCGAACCTGATGATTTATCTAAATCAAAGTCGATACTCGTACCACCGATGATCATGCCAGGGTTAAAAGTCAGGTTTTCTTCTTGTTCCAATTGCGATCTAAAAGCTTCTAAAATACGCGCAGTTTCATAAATTGCACCATAACCAATTTCATCATTAAAAATTTGAGACGAGTGTGCCGGTTTACCTTTAACGTTTAAAGTCCAACCTGTGTAACCTCTTCGTGCCGCCATACCAGTATCTATATTGTTATCACCATTTTCAAACCCCAGTGCAATATCAGCCCAAATTGCGCCATCAACGATAGCTTTTTTCGATAAAGACAAAGGGCGTCCACTGCTTTCTTCATCTCCAGTTAAAAGCACTTTTATGCTGACATTATCCAATAGGTTAAGTTTTTTCAATGTGCGCAATGCCGAGATTATAATTGCATTACCGCCTTTCATATCAGCAACACCAGGACCTGCTGCTTGTGTTTCACTCAGCTTTGTAAACTTTTGAAAGTTATCATTTTTAGCAAATACAGTATCTAAATGACCAATCATTAGAATTTTAAGCGCGCTTGCATTGCTGCTTTGATGAGTCGCTAAAATATGTCCTGCACGATTAAAAGCACTACCGTCTAACCATTGCACTTCGAAGCCTATTTCTAAAAGTTGCTGCTTAGCCAATAAACCGACCTGCTTTACCCCCTCAAAATTCATTGAGCCACTATTTATATTCACCGCTTGTTCGATGTCTTTTAGGGTTTGTGGTAAAGCTAATTTCACTTGTTTTACTATGTTTTGTTCGTTGGAATCTAAGGTTGTTTTTGCATGAGCACTCGTCACTAATGAAGAAGTAAATGAAGCGGCTAAAAAAAAGAATACAGTTGAATTATTTATTTTAAACATAGTTATCTAGCATGAATGTGAAGTGTATTTAATATCTATGAAAAGCGATTTCATTTCAAATAATTATTGGAAATAAATATAACCTTTTATTACTGTCAAAGAATATAATAAGAGAGGTAGAGCTTACCTCTTTCCCTACTACTGAAAAAAAACATAATAAATATCAGTCACACTATCCCTGCTCTATTGAAATCTGCATTGTAATAATTTCACTTTTATTTTATTGTTAAGCTAACTTCTGACATACAGTAAGTTGACTTAAAAAGGGAAGGTAAAAAAATGGAGAAATCAACGAGAAGTAAGTTAGCCCTGATAACCATCGCAGGTCTATTTTCTTATGCAATGCTTTCGAGCGCTGATAGTACTGAAGTGCATATAGGAGATACACTTAACGGGGTAACTAACGTTAGCTGTGCCGGAGGGTGTACAGTTGAACCTAAATGGTATGGTAGAAATGTTTGTGATGCTAAAAATTCCTGTGCCACGGTAAGAGGAAAATTTAGAATAGTTCCCATGGTAAAGCAGACTATTTAACTGAGAATATGGAGGTTAATTAAACATCTAGTCTTTAATGTAGAACCAAGCAATTCTATTATCAGGGAAGATAACATGCAGCTAAAAATGAAGGTGATTCTTCCAATGACTATTATCATATTGATAGCGTTGGCATCTCAGCATTTTACCTTGTCAATCGATGTTACTATTTCAAAAATCGACACACCACTATCAATTAATAATAATGCTAAACAGCGTCCGCTTGGTGCTGAAAACACGCCAATAAAAACAGTTTATGCTCCTAATATTAATTCATCCGATAAGTCATATGAAAAGGCTACTGAATTTACAGAGATAAATTCATTCAATAACTCAGAGTTTGGACCTACTGAACAAGCACTAACTACTCAGGAAGCTGATGAATTAATAATAGCAAAAGCGATAGAAATAATAAAAAGAAGAAAATATGCCGAGGATAAGGCATACCTCTACTTTCGTAAGATAAAAGATTTTGAAACTGCTTATGAAAACGATGAGGATGATCCCGCATGGTCAACAAAAATAATCAATAAAATATATGATTCGGTATTATATAATGCGGAAAATGGTGAGATGAGATTCCCTGCCATCGCAATTGAGCAACTCGACTGTAAAAGCACTTTATGCCAAATTGATTTCAGAAATATTTCTGACAACATCGAAGATTGGAAAAAGCAACGTACTGAGTTCTTGCACACATTAAAGCAGATGGGCGGTGGTAAAAAAGGCAGCATATTTGAATACGACAGGTTATTAAAAAGTATGCCGCTCATAGATGGAGGTACTCGTTATTACATTAGTCGAGGCGTAAGTGACTTAAGTGGTTAAGCACCTGTACAAAATCAATCTGGCTTTGACACTTATTTGATTAAATTGAAGTGAAATAGCTTGTAGTTTATAAGTTTAATTTTATTCCTCATTTAGATGATAAATGAGGATTTAAGACCGCTAATATTCTTGAAGATTAAAAACACTTCCCAACCTAGACAAAAGACTTCTTATTTATTCACTCTTAGCTTAATTTGTACTTGACCCATTTTGACGTTTAGCCTGAATTTTTAACAACCCACCTCATTTAAAGCACTTTCTTTTGAATTCATTGAAGAAAATATATACTCTTTCTGGATAATTTTACTCGCAAAAAACAACGATAAATAATCAAGCGTTTTTCTAACAGGAGCATACAGACAAATGAAGCGACTACTCGCGTTATTCCTCCTCTCTGGCAGTTGTGTCGGTCAAGACTATCTTAACCAATACACCAGTCATGCAGAGATGTTAAAGCAATTAAAAGAACTGGGCGTAAAAACTCAGCAAATAGGGACTTCTCGATCGGGAAAATCGATTATTGTGGCACAATTCGGTGATGAAAATTCACCTGCGGTTTTGGTTACAGGAAACGTTGATGGTGATTATTTAGTGGGTACTGAACTCGCAATGCGCCTTATCGAAGACTTAAAGTCAGGGAAAATAAAGCGAAATGGCAAGAGTATATTTGTCGTTCCTATGCCAAACCCTGATGCAACAAACTTTATCCTTGGCAAGAATGGTTATTCAACCACTTTTAATCAATTAAAAAATGATGACGATAACGATCTTAAAATAAATGAAGATGGTCCTAACGATCTCAATAACGATGGTTGGATTTCTCAACTTAGAATCACAGACAGTTCTGGTTTATACAAACCAAGTGAAAAAGCGCCAAATTTACTCGTAAAAGTAGACCCACTGAAAAACGAAGAGGGTCAATACCGTGTACTCAATGAAGGTAAAGATGACGACGGTGATGGTAAATTAGACGAAGATGGTTATGGCGGAGTAACAATTAATAAAAACTTTACCTATAACTACGACTATTTCGGTGTTGGCTCTGGCGTCAACCAAGCATCAGAACCTGAAACACGTGCTTTAATAGATTTCGTGATCGATCATCAAAACATTTTGATGACAGTTAACTTCTCTAAATACGACAACCTCCATAAAAACTGGTCGGCAAAAAAAGTTAAGGTGAGCGAATACAAACGTCCATTGAAAGCCTTTGACAGAATGCCTAAAGAAGATGTCGATGGTTACAAGCTATTTTCTAACTTATGGAAACAAGATCATAAGGACTGGAAAGTAAGTGCAGAAAACCGCGGACAAGGCACTTTTCACGATTGGGCCTACTTTCACGGTGGCCGATGGTCGATAGCTGCTAATGGTTGGAATTTCAAGCAAATAGCGATTGAAAAAACAGTTAAAGACGAAAGTAAAGACAAGACTAAAAAGAAAAAAGCATCAAAAAGCTCAGATACAAAAGAAGCTCGTTTGATAGCTAATGCCAAGGAAAAACGACTTCAAGGTGCTGTAGTACCGTGGACAAAAATTTCCCACCCAGATTTCGCTGATGAAAAAGTGGAAGTTGGCGGATTTAGACTTGCCTATCTCAACAACCCTGATCTTGCTGTATTTGCTGAAACTAAAAGTTCGGAATATGTTGCTTCTTTAACAACATTATTCCCTAAGCTTAAAGTTAGTCAGACCGTTAAAAAAGTAGGGAAAGATCTATACCGTGTAACGCTTAAAGTAAAAAACACAGGTAAACTACCCACACAAAGTGCCATGGGTAAACTAAGTCGCTGGATGCTACCCGTAAGAGTTCAATGGAATTTACCAAAAGAAAGCTTTATTGGTGGAACCAAACGGACATTATTAGCCCCTATTGAAGCTCACGGCGGTCAACAAGAAATTAAATGGTTGATCAATACTAAAGGCCATCGCAATGCATCATTTGAAATATCCTCACCGGTTATCGATGCGGTAAAACAAACCGTTAAGTTTGGAGCTTAATCATGAAAAAAATACTGCTCACCTGTATTATAACGGCCACTGCTTTGTTAAATTTAACAGCGCAAGCCGCAGATAAACTGACAGGTTTACAAGCACTAGGTGCTCCTTTAGACCCAAAAGTTGATATCCGCTGGAATCGTTTTTACGACTCAGAAAGTACGGTAAAGATACTTCAAAAGATAAACAAAGCCTATCCAAAACTTACCCGACTAGAGTCTATTGGTAAGTCATATGAAGGTCGCGATATTTATGTCATTAAAATCACCAATTATAAAAATGGTGATGATACGACAAAACCAGCCATGTATATTGACGGCAATATTCACTCTAATGAAATTCAAGGAACGGAAGTTTCACTTTATACTGCTTGGTTCTTAACGGAAAGCTACGGTAAAGTGAAGTGGATAACTGAACTACTTAACGATAAAGCCTTCTACATAGTACCAACAATCAACCCTGACGGACGAAACTGGTTCATGAAGCAAGCCAATACTTCAGGCTCTCCTCGTTCAGGCATGGTACCTACTGACAACGATCTTGACGGCGAAATCGATGAAGATGGTCCAGAAGATCTTAACAATGATGGCCATATTACCCGTATGCGTATTAAAGATACGATTCGTGGAACTCACATAGAAGACAAACAATACCCTGGTTTAATGGTACGTGTTGCTCAGGGTGAAATTGGCGATTATCGCATGTTAGGCTCTGAAGGATATGATAACGATGGTGACGGTCGCGTAAACGAAGATGGCAAAGGGGTTTACGAATATGATCCTAACCGTGACTGGGCAAATGAATGGGAGCCAGCTTATATTCAAAGGGGCGCACGTCGTTACCCATTTTCATTAAAAGAGACCAGTGCTGTTGAGAAATTCGTTAAATCTCACCGTAATATTGCAGCAGCTCAAAGTTACCACAATGCAGGTGGTATGATTTTACGTGGTCCAGGTAAAGCAAATAACAAATACACACGTTCGGATATTCGCGTGTATGACTTTATTGCTCACCAAGGTGAGCAAATACTGCCAAATTATCGCTACCTTGTTACTTGGAAAGATCTCTATCAAGTCTACGGTGGTGAATTTGACTGGTTTTATGGCAACAACGGCATAATGGCATTTACTAATGAACTTTGGACCTCTGCCAATATGTTCCGCCCTACCGATAAAACACGCGGAAAATTAGGTAACCAAAACCATAATTTCAACAAGCATCTTTTATTTGGTGAAGCATTTGTTCCATGGACGAAAGTGAAGCACCCTATTTATGGTGATATTGAAGTTGGCGGCTTTAAAAAGAATTTCGGTAGAATGCCCCCTTCATTCCTTTTAGAGGAAGAAGCACACCGAAATATGGCCTTTACCCTATTTCACGCCTACCATATGCCACAACTAAAAGTGACTCGTTCTTCAACGCGTAAGCTTAGTAACGGCCTGTATGAGATAACGGTTAATATTGTTAATGAAAGAGCAATACCAACACGTTTATCACAAGATGTTAAAAACAACCTATCTTTTGAAGATCGCATATCTATTGTATCAAGAGACTTTAAGGTATTAAGTGGTTTAACTGTCATTAGTGAAGGTGCCAATACGCACACAGATCACGACCTAAACCCAGACACGATTAAAGTTGATAGCATTGCAGGTCATTCAACAACCATAGTTAAATGGATTGTTGATGGTAAAGGCAGCTACAAGGTTACGGTTGACTCAGAAAAAGGCGGTAAAGACAGCAAGACGTTTAAATTCTAGCGAGAACATTGAGTATATTACGCTCGTAAAGTTTGATTAAAGAAACCGGCATTTGCCGGTTTTTTATTTAGTAAAACAAAATTATGACTATTTATAATGACTTAAACAGGTACGTTAAAAAGCAACGTTAATGGATGAGCTTAGTGTATCTTCACCAGATGCATAAATTCAACATCACATATTGTAATACAATAATAAATCAGCTGTAACTGTAAACTAAGGATGCTTTCTGGCACTAGTCACTCCTTGTATCAAGGTGATTAACAACCCTTAATGCAAGAAGTGATAGCTCAAATAATGAGGCGTTTATTCAATATTTTAACGAGGAATCATATGGAAAAGTACACATGGGTTTTCTTCATCTGTCCAAGGGAAACCATCGCTTGCGCAGATGATGTAGTAAACCTCAGAAGTAACATCGAAAGTAAACCGGTTGGATGAACTTTCTTGTAATACACCATTAATATAGAAGCTTAGTACATCACCGTTCTCATCAGTCGTTTCGGTCATATCAAAGGTCACTTGAGATCCTATCGTAGCCTCTATAGGGAAATATGTGTCTTCACTTCCTTGGTATCGAGTTGAGTCACCATCAAGCATCACGATTAATTTTGGAGGCTCTTGAGTTGAGTTTTCGTCTCGTATGACAACATATTCACTCAACTTTTCATAATTACCGATAGTTCTCACATTAAGTTTGATTTTCCCGTATAAGTCGGAGGAACTTGTAGTAAAATTACCCGTCAGCTGAACGTTATTGTCATCAACAATAACCGTAACATTATAATTATTATTAGCTGAAGTAATAGGGAGTTTTAGCTTATTTTCTCTCGTTGTTATATCAGTCAGTTTATGATGTTCGTCAGCCCAATCATAAATGATCCAGCGATAGGTGTACCCTGTAGTATCTGCATTGTTCTTTTCAGTAACAGATAAATATATTTCATCTTCTGGGTGAAAGCTATGAACATTAAGTTGAACATCTAACTCTTTCTCCGTCGTAGCAGTTTCACTGTTGAAATCAAAGCTAGCCACACACACACCAGAAGTAGGACACCAGCTAAGAGAATATTTCCCTCGTGCTGGAGGTAAAAATGTTAAGTTAGCATTTAATGGGTCTATACCAATAACTGAAAAAATAGTCCCCCGCGCACCACCACTTTCTCCTGTCCATATGACCCAATGATTATCATCACTGAAATTTGAAGCATCCAAATGAACACAAGTATTTTCTGGGATATTTGTTAATGACTGATTTACTTCACTAGCCACTATATCAACAGTGTTTCTATCATCACAAACAGATGAATTTGATTGGCCGGTAATGGTAAAGCTCAACTCATAAGGCTTATTTTCTTCTCCTAAGAGTTCGACACTAATAGTTTCTACGGCTGTTTCTCCCTCCTGCAAGTAATCATAGCTGCTCATCGGATGAAAAGTTAATTGCGTTAAATCAGAACTCACAATAACTTGACCTCTAGCAGGCTGATTGACGATAGAATATTTAGCCGATATATCATCACTTAACTCATTAGCAAATTTTGTCAGTGGCCCATGGGTCGTCACCGTGAAGGTTTCACTGATATCACCAATTGTTAACGTTAGCTCTGTAGAGGTTGAATAGTTTGAGGAAGACAGTAGCCTAACTATAATCGTTTGTTGATTGTTGACTACACTTGCCGAACTCGAAAATTCACCACCATCGATAGAATACTCTCCACCACTAATACTGATAGGACTTTCTGCATTAATACCCGTAACTGTTATCACTTCAGAAGTACGTTTAGTGGATATAGAGTTCTCGGTTACATTTATAAAACTAAAAGCATCTGGTGAAGTATCCGACGGTACAGGTGAAACAATAATTGGTGGTTCATTACTACTTCCGCCACCGCCACAAGCTGTAAGCCCTAAAATAGCAATAAATAACAGAGATTTTACTCTCCATGTATTCGTTTGAAGTTGGTCCATAACATTTTCCTAGCTTAGAATTTTCAGGGAAAATACTATGTTTGAACTGACGAATAAACTATTGAAGTGTAAGTAAATATAACTAAGTGAATCTCTTTATATTTTTTGCTTCTTGCTCAATTTAAAAACAGTGCTAAAGACACCTACCGATAACTTTTTAGATACTTATTTGTTTCATTTTTCTAACAATAACAACAGGTAATATCAGTTTTCGATTATAAACGTAGATACGCTTGGCTCTGTAAAACCCACACCTTATTGGCAGCCTAATAAGTTTCAATTAACGATGTCATGCATTCATGTACCCAGTGTAATTGAGGTCTACGCTTATTCGTCAGACTGATGAATTTCAGCGCTGTATTACAAATAAACAACCTTTGTCACCGGAGCAACACTCACGATACAACACATTAAGATGACTCATAGTTAAAAATTAAACTTGCCACAACTGTATTGGTGTATTATTGTATTGATACACTATGTTTTAGGTGATCACATATGATCCAATTTAATATTCAGGCGAGCTCAGGGATTCCTATTTACAAACAGGTTTTTGAACAGGTTGAACGAATGATCGCTAATGGCTATTTGGTTGAAGGCACGTTTCTCCCTTCAGTTAGGCAAGTTGCTAATACTATTGATGTTAACCCTATGACCATATCTAAAGCGTATGGATTATTAGAAGAGCGTGGGTACTTAACTCGTCTACGGGGCAAAGGAATGATGGTTGCGCATCAAAGTGAAGAAAAATCTAAAAAGGAAAAAATGATGATATTAGACAAGATGATCGCTGAGTTGGTTTCAGATGCTGTGCAAATGGGTATTAACAAACAAGAGTTATTGGCATTGATTGCCGATAAGGCTGAACAACTAAATTTGACTGATAACATTAATTCACAAGGATGAGAACATGAACACTAGTATTCAGATTTCAAAATTATCAAAAAGTTACAAAAATCAGCAAGTACTCACTGAACTAGACTGGTCTATTAAACAGGGTGATGTTATCGGGTTATTAGGTAAAAATGGGGCCGGAAAATCGACATTAATTAATGCCATACTCAATATTAACCCCGCCGATAGTGGCTCAGTATCATTATTAGGTGAAGACAATAAAGGTTTAACCTCTGAAACGAAGGCCAGAATAGGTTATGTACCACAACAAAATGATGAAATAACTTGGCTTACGGTAAAAGAACTTATTCTTTTTAAAAAGCAGTTTTATGCTCATTGGAATGACAACAAAGTTGCGCAATTGATTAGCCGATGGGAAATAGACACCAATAAAAAAATGTCAGAACTCTCGGTAGGTCAAGGGCAACGCGTATTAATTATATTAGCCTTGGCTCATGAGCCAGACTTAATGATTTTTGATGAGCCCGCCGCCGCATTAGACCCCGCAGGTCGCAGAGACTTCCTCAAAGAAATTGTTAACTTGGCAGCAGATGAAAACAAAACTATTATTTTTTCAACTCACATCACCACAGATTTAGAACGAGTTGCCAATAAAGTGGCAATTTTGCATAAAGGCAAAATTTGTCATTATGATGACTTAGATAATGTTAAGGAAAATGTGGTTAAAGTGTCTGTTATTACCGACCAACCAAATGATATTAAAATTCCTCATGCAATTAATACTCACCAAGATAGCCATCAAATTAACGCTGTAGTCACTCAGGTTGACCTTCATTGGAAAATAGAACTGGAGAGCCAAGGTCATCAAGTTGATATTACTCCAATGAGCTTAGAGGATATTTTTTTGGAGTTAACCGCATGAATATTATAAACATCTTAACTAAGGGCTGGTTGTTTAGAATATTTACCGTTTTATTATTGTTAATCGCTATTGCTTTCAGTTTTATTATGGACGCATCAGAAAAACAAAGTACTTACGGAGTAGCGTTCCCTATTCTTTTTATTAATTTTTACTTGTTAGGCTTAGTGGGTTACCGAGTCGCATTATTAAGTCAGCACACTATGGCGAAAGTAATACCTGATTATTATTTACGGCTTAAAGGGGCGGTAAAAAAAATATTAGGCTTTAGTTTATTAACGACGCTAACCTTGCTCCCTAACGTTATCATGATGTTAGGGTCGATGACTTGGCTTTTGGTTATTTTTTTGTTTTTAGTCATTTCTTACATTCAACCTAGCGTATGGTTGGTATTTTCAGCTTCAATATTTGCGGTTACGTTTAGCTCGTTCGATTTGACTTTGGAACAAGCGCATTATTGGCTGTGGCAAGTGCCAGCTTATTGCTTACCACTATTTGGCTTTATTAGTTACCAAGTTATTGAGCGTTTAGAAAAGTTTAAAATGAAAGAAGAACTAAAGCTACGCTACTCTACGTATTCAGGACTATCTATGGCTAGCTCATTTAACGGTATCGACAAAATTCCGGAAAAAGCTCGTCCTAAATTTCAACAATGGATTATTGATAATAACTTAGTGATGTTTCGTAAGTTATTGCGGTCAGATAAAAAAATAAGCAAATTAACCTTGGTTGATATTGCTTCGTCAGGGGTTAATCGTTTTGGCAAAGCTACTTTTTTTGGCTGGTCAGCTATGGTTGTACTCTTTTGTCTATACCAACATTTTTTCCCATTATCGACTAACACAGCAGATAGTTTTTACATGATATTTTTTGCAATGTTTTCTGTCAGCCTTACTGCGATGGGATCAATAATTTCATTCTTTACTTTGAATGAACGTAAAGAATATTTAGCGCGTTTGCGCTTAATGCCTTTGTTTAACAATGAGCAAGAGTTCTCTCAATTAGTGCTAAAAGTGTTTTTCATTAATCAAGGCAAGTTACTATTATTTACCTTGGTCAGTAGCACCCTTGTTATTTCGATGGTCTGGTCTGAGCCAACTGAATTGCTGGCTAATACCTTGGTGATAAATACGGTTTCTTTTTGCTTTTTTTCTGCCTTGGTTTTATTTGGGCTACATACAAAGAGCCACGTTAAAACGATTATTATGGTGATTATGGTGATATTGTTTATTTTATTAATTCCTGTTGCAGTGATAACTTATTATCAAAATATCCATTTATTAATGAGTAATACAACGCAAGGTGTAATGATTATCGGTTTTGTATTATTGATGCTGGCTTTAGCTAAATGGAAATTCAAAATACCTAGCTGGCAAAAGCTAAGCTAGTAAACGAAATAGATAATTGTTAATGAATATATTAGCCATTTATAAGCATGATAAATGGCTTTTATTATCCTAAGAATGTATTAGACAGGGCATATCCCTCTAACCCAGCTCACTGTATAAAACGTCCATCACAATCTTCAATCCTTGTGCAACTTCAACTTCTTCCATTGCAGCAAAGCCCAAGCGAATAAAGCGATATTCACACTCAGGCAACTCTTTGAGAATATTAAATTCTATTTCAGTTTGTAAATAAACCTTTTTTAGTAAAAGCTTTTCTTTTAAACCTACAATGGACTTTCCCGTATCAAGCCATATCGCCATGCCGCCAGCAGGTACTTCAAACTGTATTGGCAAGCCTTTCTCTTGATAAGATTTTAGTTCGAGTACCATAAAGTCGCGACGCTTTTGATACAGTCGAGTCATACGACGTAAGTGCCCTTCAAATCCACCTTGTTGCATCCACTTAGCTACCGCTTGTTGCACTAAGACATTACTTTTGTGATTCATCAGCATTTTATAAGCTGACAATTGTTCTATTAAGGTATTGTCTGCCACTACATAACCAATGCGTGCGCCACCAAACATTATCTTGGAGAAAGTAGAGATATAAATCACTAAACCAGCAGGATCGTCCGCTGCCATAGGGGCTATGGGTTGGCTATTATAATGAAACTCATGATCATAATCATCCTCTACAATTGCCACACCATACTGTACGGCGAGTTGATAAATTCTCATGCGCCTAGAAATGTCCAAAGAGACTGTCGTTGGGTATTGATGCAATGGCGTAAGGTAAAGTATTTTAACATCGCCCTCGGCAAGCACCTTAGCTAAATGCTCAGGATCGATACCGCAGTCATCTTGTTTAATGGCAATTAATTCTGCTCCCGTTCTTTCAAATGCAGCCCAAGCAGGTGGATAGCCTAATTGCTCTACTGCTACTTTATCTCCAGGTTGTAATAGTAACTGTGAGATCATATACAAGGCTTCTTGTGAGCCATTACAAATCATCATTTCTTTATCGGTAATTGAGCGAACACGACGTAAATACGTAGAAACTTCGGTGATAAGCTCTACTTCTCCTCGACTATCTCCGTAACTTAAATCATCAATTTTTGGTCGTTGACATGTTTGCGAAAAATGACCTTTAAACTCATCAAAAGGAAACTTTCTAATGTCTGGCTGACCGCCAGAGAAGTTATAAGTATACTGGCTAGCTTTAAGTTTAGGCGTAACAGGTACATTTTGTTTGAGGCGAAAATTCCAGTCAAAACTTTGTTGTTTTTGTTTTATTTTATTTATCGTGCGACTACTTTGAATGGGTAAATTTGCGACCACCCGATAGCCTGATCGTTCTTTTGCTTCAACCCAGCCCTGTGCCACTAATTCAGCCAACGCAGCCATTATTGTATGACGATTTACCGCTAACTGTTTGGCAAGATTTCGCGCAGAAGGCAGACCTTCAGTAGGGGCAACCTGCCCTTCTTTGATGGCCTTACGTAATGCCTGGGCAATAACTAAATACTTCGCTTGCTTACCTGAGGTTTTACTCTGTGCTACGTTTTCAGTAGATAGTGCTGATTCTAGGTTTAGGTTTAAAGATTTCAATCTGGTCTATCTATTTATATAAATCTGGTTGTAGTAGTTATACCAAAGATATTCATAATAACAACATCTATCTACATTTTCATGGAACAATCGATGCGACAACAAACACTAACACCTATCACACTAGAAACTAGCTTAATAAAATTAGTACCAATGAGCCTCCAATATTTAGATGACTATTGCTTGGCAGGAGATTACCCGCAAGTTTGGCAGCACATGCCAATTAATCGTTGTCAAAATAGTGAGATTGCTCAAGCCTGGATGCAAGAGGCCATAGATGAAATGTCACAAGGCTTGCAACTCGCATTTATCACTATCGATAAGAAGACAGATAAAGTCATTGGCTCAACGCGTTTATTTCGCTACAACGAAAAAGACAAAATGATTGAGCTTGGTCATACTTTTATAACCCCTGACTTTCAACGAAGTTATGTAAACTCGCATGCAAAGTATTTAATGCTTAAACATGCGTTTGAGCACTTGAAAATGGCACGCGTTGAAATATGTACCAATGAAAATAACGAACAATCACGTAATGCTATTGCTCGTATTGGTGGCCACTTTGAAGGTGTTATGAGAAAGCACCGTCGTTCACCCGATGGTAATTATAGAAATACTGCCTTGTTTAGTATCATCGACCATGAGTGGTCACAAGTGAAAAACAAGCTATTAGCGACCGGTAAAACAGAAAAGGAATTTGAGCATGTATCCGCCTAAACACTTTAAAAAAAATGAGGATGAATGCCAAAAGTTAACTGCTGTAATTAATAATAATCCATTAGCAACACTGTTAATAAATATTAACGAGCCACTACCGCATGTTAGCCATATACCTTTTCACTTCTTAGAAGATGCGTCTGCGTGCGACTCCTCTGCTGAAATACAAAACCAAGTGCTCATTGCTCATGTCAGTAATCATCACCCATTAGCAATACTATTACTCACACAAGAACATGTACCCTTGAGTTTAGTGTTCCATGGTGAGCAGGGTTATATTTCACCTCACTGCCATGACGATGTTGAAGGAAATATTAATGGACAAGTTGTGCCAACATGGAACTATGCCAAGGTTCATGTTACTGGCATCGCCACAGCAATATTAACATCAGAAAAAAAGTATCAACAAATGAAAATAAGCAGCCAACATTTCGAGCGAGAACAAGAATTCCCTTGGGAATTAACTGAGGTTAGTAATAAAAAAATACAACAAATGTTAACCGCGATTACTTTTTTTGAAGTGAATATAAGTAGTATTAAAGGTAACTTTAAACTCAGTCAAAATAAACCTCAACAAGTTAAAAAGCTAATCGCTGAGAAGTTAATAAAAATAGATAAAGCGAAACTGGCTGCGCAAATCCTCTAGCGTGTTTATTCTTTTATTGTTAAGTTGTAGTAGGTTATTATGAAAGACGTAATAATTTCAGACTCGATAAAATTTTTATTGCCTGTCAATCGGTACCTGATAGAATTCGATGAGTTAATAGACTTCACACATAAAAATAAACCATAAGATATTTTATATGAATAATAAGAAAAAACTCCTTACTAGCCTTTTTTTAGCCATTACATTAACAGCTTGTTCGGGCGTGGATCCCGCAACAAAACAAGTAGATAGTTTTATCACTAAACAAGGGATTGATAAAACCGATGCCGCTTGGAAAACCAAGTTAAGTACTCCACCATTACTTACTTTTACCCAAGGAAAAGACTACTTTTGGGAACTGCAAACAAGCCACGGTGATCTCACGTTTAAGTTATTAACTGATTCAGCACCTATGCATGTTTCTAGTACAATTTATTTAACTAAACTTGGCTTCTACGATGATTTAATTTTTCATCGCGTAATTCCAGGTTTTATGGCGCAAGGTGGAGACCCTATAGGTAATGGCTCTGGCAACCCTGGGTATAAATACGAAGGCGAATTTAATGGTGATATAGGCCACAGCGAATCGGGGACTTTAAGCATGGCCAATGCAGGTCCTGGCACTGACGGCAGTCAGTTTTTTATTACCTTTAAGCCAACACCTTTTTTAGATGGCAAACATACTGTTTTTGGAAATATAGTCAAAGACTTAGAAAGTAGCTTAATTAAAATTGAAGCCTTAGGTAGCCGAGGTGGTAAAACTTCAGAAGAGATTAAAATCATTAAAGCATCAATCCGTATAGCAGACACTGAAGAAGTATAAAATTATCTTTATATTGTAAAAAATGCTAACGACAAGCAAGGGAGGTACTCTAGTGATATACACAGTTACCCTCTTGCTATTTTAATGTCTAAAATTATTTTTTATTTAATTACTCAGGGTTAAAAACCTTTGAGAGCGATATTAATTGATGAAGTAACACGTTGACGAAATAGGTGTCAGACATTATTGAGCAACCTACTCTCTTAATATTTTTTTCTATATTTTATAACATACTCTTTTTAAAGTTACATTCCCCGATTAATTCGCAATGACTATAATCAATACTTAGTAAATATAAACCCTATTAATAATCATCCCAATAAGGTGTATCTCCGAACTGCAGAGCAATAAAATCGATAAGCGAACGGCAGCGCTCTGATAAAAACCTTGTTTGTGGATATACCGCGTAGGCATCTAAACTAGCTAATTCAAAATTATTCATTAGCGGTATTAACTGCCCATTTTTGATTGCTTGATAAGTGATAAAGCTGGGTAGATAACATATCCCTTTACCCTTTATGGCCATGTTTTTTAAAAAATCTCCATTATTTGCTTTCATAACAGTGTTTAACTGTACTGTATGGCTAATACCTTTTACATCAGTTAACACAATTTTATCTTGTGTGTTAATCGTTTGACCGAGGTTTCCATATTGTAAATAATCATGGTTGCTGAGCTCGGCTAATGTTTCTATGTTGCCATGCTTTTCAATATATTCAGGGCTTGCGCATAACACATGGTGAATAGTGGTTAAGCGCCTTGCTTGTAAACTTGAGTCTTTTAACTCAGCAATACGTATCGCTAATTCATAACCTTCTGCTAATAAATCGATATGCCGGTCAACAAAATCTATTTGTAAATTTAATTTCGGGTGTAATTGAGAAAACGCCTCAATCACTGGAGTTAAATGCAATAAGCCAAAAGACAACGGCATAGTAATTTTTAAGGTACCTGACAATGACGCTTTTACCGCATGAGTTTGGGCATTCAATTCATCTACTTCATCAATAATGCTTATCGCCCGCTGATAATACAACGCGCCAGCTTCGGTCAAGGCTGACTTACGTGTCGTTCTCGACAACAACTGCGTACCCAACCTATTTTCTAACTCTTTTAAGCGCTTACTTACCGCCGATTTAGCCATACTCAATTGATCCGCAGCTTTTCCTATACCGCCCGAATCAACAATACGCACCAATAACGCCATGTCTTCTAACTGTCCCATACCACACCCATTGTTCACTTTTAAAGAACTATTATTTGTAAATACTACTGTTTATTAAGAATAGGTCAACAACTAAAATACACTTACTGATTTAAAAGTGTGAGTCGGGTTAAACAAATAAGCATAACGTTTAGCTGTTTAATATCGACTCATCTTTGATTGACCCCGTGACCAAGACAATATTTAGAGGAACAAAAAATGACTCATACAATATCGAATAACAGCAACTTACTTAAGCAATTTAGCGCACCTACAGGACGCGTATTTTTAGCGATAATTTTCTTTATGTCAGGCTTAACCAAAATGTCTTCATACAGTGGAACGCAAGGTTATATGGACGCAATGGGCGTTTCTGGCATGTTATTACCCTTAGTTATTGCTCTAGAAGTTATAGGTGGTTTGGCTATTATTATTGGCTGGAAAACCAAACTGGTCGCGCTTGCATTGGCGACTTTTAGTATTTCATCGGCGATGATATTTCACGCCGACTTCTCCGACCAAATGCAAATGGGTATGTTTATGAAAAATGTTGCCATTGCCGGTGGTTTCTTAATGCTGGTAGCTCAAGGCCCTGGTGCTTATGCGCTTGATAATCGCCTTAAATTAAATAACGAAACGGCTTAAAACACACCTTTAATCAAAAATAATTTTGGAGCTAATGATGAATAATAGAACACTCATTAAAACATTCTCAGGCATTGATACCGCTGACGGCGATGGCGTGAAGTTAACACGGATTATTGGTTCGCCTCAGTTGAATATGCTCGACCCTTTTCTGTTACTCGATTGCTTTGAAAGTGATCGAGCACAAGATTATATTGGTGGTTTTCCTGAGCACCCACATCGTGGATTTGAAACAGTCACCTATTTACTCAATGGTAAAATGCGTCATAAAGATAATGCCGGACATGAAGGTGTTATTGAACCAGGTGGCGTGCAGTGGATGACCGCAGGCCGTGGCATATTACATTCAGAAATGCCAGAACAAGAAAATGGCTTGTTACAAGGTTTTCAGTTATGGGTAAACCTGCCACGTAGCGCCAAAATGACTACGCCACGTTATCAAGAGTATCAGCCAGAAACTATCGGTGTAGAACAACATTTAAATGGTACATGTATCAAAGTCATTGCGGGTGAAACGGATCAAGGAACTATCGGGCCAGTAGAAAATGACTATGTTTTTCCAACGTATATGGATGTTAGTTTGTCTGAGGATGGCGATTTTTGCCAAGCAATAACTGAAGGTCATAACGCTTTTATTTATGTCCTTGAAGGTGAAGTCGCTATTTCAGTTTCAAACGAAAGTAAAAGCGATAATAACCTACAAATATTAACGGCTAAAAATCTTGGCATACTCAGTGACGGCGAGCAAGTACAAGTAATTAACACTAAAAAATCAAGTCGATTTTTATTAATCGCAGGTAAACCATTAAGCGAGCCCGTAGCACGTGGAGGCCCTTTTGTTATGAATAACGAAGCTGAAATACGCCAAGCTTTTTTAGATTATCAACGTGGCCTTTTTTAAGTAATTAACGTAAATAAAAAACAGATACCCCCCTTTAATACAATTTTATTCTAGATTTGGAGCACTGACATGGGATTATTAGTAGACGGTAAATGGCATGACCAATGGTACGACACTAAGTCATCAGGCGGACGTTTTGAGCGTAAATCGCCGAGCTTTCGTAACTGGGTAACCGCTGATGGTAGTGCAGGAGTTTCCGGTGTTGGCGGCTTTAAAGCAGAAGAAAATCGTTATCACTTATACGTTTCGTTAGCTTGCCCTTGGGCACATCGCACTATGATTTATCGAAAACTCAAAGGCTTAGAGGAGATGATTTCAATTTCAGTCGTTAATGCTTTTATGGGTGATGAAGGATGGACTTTTACACCGGGTGAAGGCGTGATCGCTGATCCTATTTTTAATGCCACAAACGTTCATGAAATTTATACCGCTGCTCAAGCCGATTATACCGGTCGAGTTACCGTGCCCATCCTGTGGGATAAAAAAACACAGACCATTGTTAGTAATGAGTCGCCAGAAATTATACGTATGTTTAACTCAGCGTTTGATGAAGTTGGTGCACTGCCAGGTGACTTCTCGCCACCAGAGCTACTAACGGAAATAAATGAACTTAATGAGTTCATTTATCCAACCATTAACAACGGTGTTTATCGAGCAGGTTTTGCAACTACGCAAACAGCTTATGACGAAGCTGTTTTCGAAGTATTTGATGCACTTGATGCTATAGAAGACCGTTTAGCTGATCGTCGTTATTTAACAGGAAATAGTATTACCGAAGCAGATTGGCGCTTGTTTACGACTCTCGTTCGTTTTGATGCCGTTTATGTGGGCCACTTCAAATGTAACTTACGTCGCATTGTTGATTATCCAAATATCTGGGGCTATTTACGCGATTTATATCAAGTACCGGGCATCGCTGGCACTGTCTCCATGAAGTACATCAAAACACATTATTATGGTAGTCACGAAACCATTAACCCTACCCGTATCATACCTGCGGGACCATACATTGATTTTACCACTAAGCATAATCGAGAAGATTTAGCATGATAATTTAGTGCGCTAAGTTAGATCACTACTTTTAGTCAAATAAGCTTTTGTACTTCGAATTAAGAAAGGAAAATATTATGGGTAAACTCATTGACGGTAAATGGCTAGACGACGAGCAACTACTTGCTTTTGAACAGCTACAATATAAAGAAGCAAATGGTCGTTTTCAGCGTGGTACAGCCCAGTTTCGTCACTGGATAACCAATGATGGAAGTGCTGGTATTTCAGGTGAAGCTGGCTTTAAAGCTGAACCGGGTCGTTACCACTTATTTGCCGCCCTTAATTGCCCATGGGCGCATCGAACCTTAATTTATCGCAGTGTTAAACAACTAGATGGCGTTGTTTCTTTATCATTAGTAAAGCCACTGAGGACAAATGATGGTTGGGTTTTTGACCCCATAACTGACAAAAATGATAAGGAGCAAGGTGAAAAGAGTAACTCGCGTTTTAGCGATACCTTACTTGGTTTGTCTGCATTACATCAACTTTATAGTAAAGCGGATGCAGATTTTACCGGCCGAGTTACCGTGCCAGTGTTATGGGACAAAAAGCTACAGACTATAGTAAGCACTGAGTCATCTGAAATTATTCGCATGTTTAATAGTGCTTTTAATGATTTTACTGAAAATCAGCAAGACTTCTATCCTTTAGCCTTATCGGCAGAAATTGACGATTTAAACGATTATATATATAAAAACCTCAACAATGGTGTTTATCAAACCGGCTTTGCTCGTACACAAGAAGCTTATGATGAAGGTGTAGTTAAGGTATTTTCAGCGTTAGACTCCCTTGAACAACGTTTATCTACGAACCAATACCTTTTAGGAAATACACTAACTGAGGCGGATTGGCGTTTATTACCAACATTGGTACGCTTTGATGTTGGTTATTTTACCGCCTTTAAATGTAATTTACGCGCATTACGAGATTACCCTAATTTATCTCGTTATTTACAAACATTAGTTGCCCTCCCCAATGTAGGGAAAACAATTGAACTTGATGTCTATCGCAAAGGTTACAACTCAAAAAGCCCATTACGAAACCCTCATGGCATTGTGCCTATTGGCTTTGAACCTGCATTTATTAATGAAACATTCTGAGTAAAATAAGCGTAGCACTATGACAATTAAAAATACAAAACAAGCTTATGGCACCATCGCTAAATTCTTACACTGGGCCAGCGCACTATTGTTTTTAGGCTCGTATATCAGTGTCTATTATCGACATTGGTTTACCGATGCTAAGACTGTAGAAAATTGGACAGCATTGCAGTTGCACCTTTCTTTTGGCATAACTATTGGCGTTCTAGTGACTTTAAGGGTTGTTTGGCGAATGATGAGTATAAACCCCGAGCCGACAACAGGCACAAAGCGACAGCGTTTATTAGCTCATGCAGGTCACTATGCTTTGTACGGCATAATGATTACTTTGGTGATAACTGGATATTTAGGTACCGGAGTAAATACAGAGTTTTTCTTACTTTTTGATATCACTAAATTTGAAAGTACTGAATTATTTTCGGTCGCTATAAAAGATGGCTTAGGTTTGACCTTTGCTGAACTTGAAACGCCATTAGACTTTATTCATAAAAATATTTTAGGTGCATGGTTTGCTTGGATCTTAGTGGTTGGTCATATCTCAGCAGCTTTATACCATCACTTTATTTATCAGGATGATACCTTAATGCGTATGACAAAAGGCTAAACATCATTGCCAACTTCATACTAAATATTTTAGTTTTCTAAGAGTGATCCTTATGTTTTTTGATATGTTTAAACCAAGAGAATTTATGAGTAGATTAATTGAGCTTAGCAAAGTAGATATACACCATTTTGTAGCCAATAAACAATGGTCCCCGTTAGTTAATGCTGAAATGGAAAGTGACAGTTTTTTCCATCCAAACCTAGGCGGAGTTACCCAAGGAGGTATGTCAAATCACTACCCTATGACAATTATGTCGCTCGCAGCGCTTGGCGCTAAAGATGGCGAAATAAGCCATTTTCGTCAACGTTGGCCACGTTATCGAGCGCATATTAGTAAAGATCTAAATTTAGTTGATAGACAAGAGATAACGCTAGACAATTGGACTACTTATTTGGGAAAAACAAGTCGATTACTTGAATTTCAACGAGTATTCTTGCAAGGGTTATTGACGTTAGGTAAAGCTGAATTTATTAACTGTGCGCTTGATAAAATGAAACTTTCATTACCTATGGGTTTGTATCACCCTTTGATCCAATTAAGTTTTGCAGCAATGCACGGTGATCAGAAGCTTATCGCCAATGCCTTAGCTTATTTTGCTATTCGTTATCAAAACTTATATAGAGAATACCCAAAATTACCTCTAACATCACAGAGCGATGTTTTGGTAAGCTCCGTATGGGCTAATGCTCATCAACACATTAAGTCTTTAAAAACCAGCTTTGAAGTTCGTGGTGGAAGCTTGAATATTTGCGAGCAATTATGCGCTGAAAAATCGATACAACAGATTGCTTTCCCTGATGGTTTTGTTATTAATGAAGAAAACTTAACAGAAAAAATAGCACAAATAAGTCAGGCAGCTATCAAACTATATTTGTATGAACCTGCACTAACTACACTACATGCGGTGACTTCATGCCAAGCACTGGCTGATTTAACCTTGCGTTTCACTCGTAATAACACCTCAAATACTACTTATGTAAAAATTTGGTCCTTGTATTGGATTTGGCTAACCAGTCTCTATTTAGAAAAAGGTTGTGCTGCTGCGTTACCTAGTGTGGATACTAATGTCGATATCAATGCAGAAACTGATACTGACTGGCATATTATTGCTCAACAAGCATGTAATATTCCAGAAGTACATTTAATTAAAATGGTCTATAGCTGTAAGTGGTTATATGAACATGTTCAAGCGGATGAACTCTATCGTATTGCTGCTATGAATATTATTACTGAAAAAGATGCGCACCCATCAGTGATTAAGTGGATCAAAAATGAAAAACTCACTTAATAAGTGTTAAGCCATATTAATTAACTTACCAGCAAACCTATTAATAAATACTAAGGGCTTATGGCGAAATAAATTGTTGCAAAACAAGGATAATTTACCCAATATAAATGTTAATTTATATGACTAACAAATCGAATAAACCATCCTCTTTACGCCATCAAAAATTAACATTTCAGGCCAATTATGAAAGATGAAATTGTCACTTGTGATATCCCTAAAGGTAGTAAAATATCGACGTCGAAAAGTACGGCCTATTTTTTTGATGCTTACGCTTTTGAAACGCCCTATCCCGAAAGAACATCACTGGAAGTCTGGTTAGCACATATGGACACTATTCCACCTTGGGTAAATTTACTTATGGCTACCCGCAATAAAGTCGTTGCTAGCCTAGGCCTAAAAAATCTAGGGCAGCTTGATGCTGTTGATAAGAAAAAATCAGCGGATGATTATCAAGTAGGTGATGATGTTGGTATATTCACTTTACAATTTATCAGTGATAACGAAATAATTTTGATCGACTCAGACAAACATTTAGATGTTAATGTTTCGGTTTATAAAACTCATAAAGACAGTAATATTGTTACTATTTCTAGTGTTGTTCATGTGCACAATCTATTGGGAAAAATTTATATGTTGCTTGTCGCACCACTACATAAAAAAATTGTACCCGCAACAATTAGGCGAGCTGAGTTTAAAAATATCCATTAAACCCCACTCCTATGATGAAATAGTAGGTACAAGGGCACCTACAGTTATTTAATAATTTAGTAAAGTTATTAACCTATTGGCAAGCTGATCGTAGCAACTGCACCATTTAAGTCTATCCTGTTATCTAGGGTCAGCTCGCCTTGATGGTTAGTAATTATTTGCCGACTTAAAGCTAAACCAATACCCGACCCTGTTTCTTTGGTGGTATAAAAAGGAACAAATAAGTTGGAAAAATTTGCGATACCACATCCTTGATCTAATATTTTCATGATCACTTTTTGTTCTGTTGTAAAGATCTGTACTTCAATATCCTCGTTTGCGTTACTTTTTGATAACTGCGCTTCTTTACCATTTTTTATCAGGTTTAATAATACTTGTTCAAGTTGCCCTTTATCAGCTTTGATAATTAAAGGGCCGGATACTTTTATGTCTACCCCTCGCATTAAGCTAGCGATGTCCTGCAGCAGTTCAACTAAGTCAAATTGCTGAGTATTCGGTAACGGTAATTTAGCCAAGTCTGAATAACTGTCAATAAACGCCAATAAATTATTACTACGGCTATCAATAATTTTAATCGCTTGCTGACACTGCTCTGCCGATAAATCTGGCATTTCTAACAGATTTTGGCTCAGGGCAGAAATAGGTGTTAAAGAATTACGCACTTCATGGTTGAGAATACGGATAATGTTTTGCCATGCTTGCTGCTCATTTTTCTGAAGCTCTTGGCTAATATTATTGAGCATCAGTAGCTGGTAATTATTATTACCCTCTTTAAATTCACTTTGTCTTATTTGCCATTTTTTCTGCGTGCTTTTCGTATTTAAAGGCTTACCTTCATCGAAAACCCAGAAACCATCAACCTTTGTTAAACCTAACTTTTGCGCAGGCGTTTGCTTTAATGTTTGCCAAGGCACACAAAACAATTGGCTTACTGCAGGGTTAGCATGTTGCAGCTGATCGTTTTGATTTAAAATTAAGGCGGGTGACTCGAGCTGTTCAATTAAGCCATAAAGTAAAAACATTTGTTGATCATAACGACTTTTATTGACTTGCAAGTTTTGACTAAGACTCGATACTTCATCAAATAATTTAGCGACAATTCCCTCACTAAAAGGAGATTT
>Ga0209395_1002166_pt1 | contig 26323 bp, 21 predicted proteins | sample GOMGulsemesocosm_3_FD_184635 | JGI IMG/M metagenome (GOLD analysis project Ga0209395, IMG submission 184635) | Methane-oxidizing microbial communities from mesocosms in the Gulf of Mexico - GOM9D Gulf of Mexico (SPAdes) (version 2) | ecosystem: Environmental > Aquatic > Marine > Cold seeps... | reverse complement strand
CGGTAAAGAAGGTCAAGGCGATGCAGCTAACTTATTAAAACCTGCATTAGCACGTGGTGAGTTACGTACCATAGCCGCAACAACCTGGGCTGAATATAAGAAATATTTCGAACGTGATCCTGCGCTGACACGCCGTTTCCAAGTGGTTAAAATTGAAGAGCCAAGTGAAGAAAAAGCCATCAATATGATGCGCGCTATTTCAGAAGTATTACAAAGCCATCATGGCGTACGTATTATGGATGAAGCGATTGTTGACTCGGTTAAGTTATCAAGTCGTTACATTACTTCACGTCAACTGCCTGATAAATCGGTAAGTTTACTTGATACCGCTTGTGCCCGTGTATCGCTAAGCCAAAGCTCTACGCCAGAAGCAGTTGAAAATACGCGCCGTAATATTACTCAAGCAAAAACCACCATAAAGTCGTTAGAGCGTGAGCAAGCTACCTTAGGTAATCACCAGGAAACTATTGATGAACTTACCGAACAACAATCTTCACTTACTGAGTTACTTGTTACCCAAGAAGCACAGTGGAAAGAAGAGCTAGCAGTTGTTGCCAACATTCATGCTTTACAGAAAAAAATTGAAGCAACATTGAATGTTCCAGACAAAGCTGAAGCAGATGTTAAAAGTGATACTGATGCTGAGAATAAGCCCGAAGTATTAACGGCTGAAGAAGTTGCTGCCACTAAACAAGAGTTACATACACTTATGGCGACATTAACTGAAATGCAAGGTGATGAGCCTATGATTCAAGTGAATGTTGGCAGTCAAGCCATTGCCGAAGTTGTTGCTAACTGGACTGGTATCCCTGTCGGTAAAATGGTTGCAAACGAAATAAAATCCATCATGGGTTTAAAAGATATCTTACAAAAACGTATTATCGGTCAAGACCACGCGTTAGAAGCCATTGCTGAATGTATCAAAACTTCACGAGCAGGTCTTACCGATCCACGTAAACCGGTTGGTGTATTCTTCATGGTTGGTTCAAGTGGTATAGGTAAAACTGAAACTGCCCTTGCTCTGGCTGATGAGTTATACGGCGGTGAGCAAAACATTACCTGCATCAATATGTCTGAGTTTAAAGAGGAGCATAAAGTCTCTATGTTACTTGGCTCACCTCCAGGCTATGTTGGTTATGGTGAAGGTGGTGTATTAACAGAAGCTGCCCGTAGAAAACCACACAGTATTATTTTACTTGATGAGATGGAGAAGGCTCACCCTGGTGTGCAAGATATTTTCTATAACTTGTTTGATAAAGGCACCATTAAAGATGGCGAAGGCCGTGATATCGACTTTAGAAATACCGTTATCATTATGACCTCTAATGCTGGTGAAGAGCATATTCGTGCTATTTGTGCACAAAGTGAAGAATTGCCAGATCCAGAAGTATTATTAGATAACTTTAGACCACAGTTACTCAATTACTTCAAACCTGCATTCCTTGGCAGAACCACAGTTATTCCTTATTACCCACTGGGTGATGAAGACTTACTTAAAATTTGTAAAATTAATATGAATCGTATTGCTAAACGCGTTAAAGAACATTACAACGCAACCTTTAGCTATGACGAAGAAGTAATGTTGCATATTTTAGCTAGAAGCCAAGAAGTTGATACGGGTGCTCGTAATATTGAAAATATTTTAACACGTACCTTACTACCAGAGATGGCTGTTGAGTGTTTAACTAAACTTTCTAATAACGAGCAAATATCACATATTGAAGTGAATGTTACCGAAGAAGGTTTGTTTACTTACCAAGTAACATAGCAGCTACCTTGTAAGTAAAGTAACAAGTAATGTAAGTACATTTAGTCATAACATGACTTAGCTGAATATCAGTGGGACATACTAGTAAATCGGTATATCCCACTGATTTAATCTTTTACCTATAATCCATGATGCTGCAAAATATGCGACATCTACAGAAGACTTTTCAATGAAAACCTTTTTTACTCATTGCGCTATCACTTCCCTAATGACTTTATTGACAGGTCTTTGCCTTTTCACAAGTGCTGCTAACGCTGCAACTGAAATAGATAGCTATCAGAGTCAATTAAAGGCGATAGATAAGGCTCATCAAGCCTTGAGTAAAAGCTTTTATAGCCAACTAGTAAAAACCCCCTCACTCAAAGCTGCGCGTTATTCAACCATTGAAACCTTATTACAGGCAGTAAGGAACGAGCAGAGCAACAAGGATCAGATCAAGTCCGTAGCGTTGATCATCAGAAATAAAGTGCTGTTAACTCGGTACTACGACAGCCCTGAAACAATTACCTTACTTCAGCTACTGTTGGATAATAATGCCTTTGAACAGGCTAAAAAACTGATGGCTGACATTAGAGAGCAAGGTGACGACAATGTTATTGGACAACTAAATTATTTATTAGCTGACTTTTATTTTCAGCGCAAAGATGGGCAAGCTGTACTTAATTATCTTGCTGAAGATAGTAATGACTTACCTTTGACGCAATATCACCACGCTTTATTGATAAAGGGCATTGCTCTTCAGCAACAGGGGCAACATAGTGCATCAATAAAGGCTTATCAAAAAATACCAAGTAGTGCACAAGATTATACGGCTGCACAAATTAATATCGCCATAGCCAATATCAGACAAGGCTGGTGGACGGATGGTCATCATATTATTTCTCAGTTATTAAACGATCCACAAACGGCAACACAAGAGCAAGCACTCAATCGCTTATATATCACCCTTGGTTATTCACTGTTGAATCAATCTTATTACCGTAATGCGAGAAAAAACTTTCAGTTGGTCGGATTAAATAGCCGTTACAATAATCAGGCTTTGCTTGGTATCGCGTTAACCGCAGCCCATCAAGATGACTATCTCGGCGCATTAAATGCTTCCCGCTTCTTAAAAGCGAAGCAGCAAGATGATTTGCCAGTCGATGAAGCTTATTTGCTGGTGCCCTTTTTCTACGAAAAATCCCAACAACTCGCTACCGCAAGCTTAGGTTACTCGGAAGCAGCAAGTTATTATCAAGATAAAATATTATCACTTAATAAACTCATCAACTCCCCTATTGAGCTAACTAACTATCCAGTTGAACTAGCAAATGGTGTCTCTATGAGTATTAAAGAGACACAGCTCGACTTTTCAGCGGTTTACCCAGATTATTTTTTCACTCAACGACAACACCTTATGCAGCTGAAACAATTACAGCAAAAACAGTGGCCATTGGCTGATAAGCAATTAATACAAGGTTTAGCTGCATTAAACCAACAATATGATGAACTTACCGTAAAGATGGCAAAAAGCATCATGCAACACAGGGTGGCTCAACTTAGCAGCTACCTAAATCAATCAAGGTATGGTCTAGCCAGACTTTTCGACAATAATACGGTTGAACAATAATGCCACGCAGTTTTAGCAATTATATTACCCATCACTTCCCGCTTGCCTGTATTTTCAGCCTGAGTCTGCTATTAGCCGCTTGTGGAGAAGAGCAAGCAGACAGACAAACGCTTAAGAGTATTGATAATGCTGACAATAGCCAAGAGGACAAACAAAACAAACACATAGACAAATCTGAAAACGATATTCGTGATGCTTATATTAATTACTTACAAAATGCGTCAAAATCAGACTTATCTCGTGTCGATGCCTTAAACCGCTTAGCGGCAATTGAATTTAAATTATCAGAGGAGTTATTACAAACCGCTGAAACAGAAGAAGCCGAAGATGCCAAAAATCAACTGGCTAATGAAAAAATTAGCCGAACAATACAGTTACTCGAGACTTCTTTACAAGATTATCCACAAGCAAAACACAATGATGTGACCTTATATCAACTTGCCAAAGCGTACGATCAAAAAGGCAACTATGAAGCGACACATAACGCGCTTAAAGATCTAGTCGAAAACCATGCTAAATCGATTTATTATTTGGAAGCTCAATTTAGACTGGCAGAGCAAGCTTTTAGTGCTAAGCAATATCGCCTTGCCGAAGATAAATATACCGAAATAATTATCGCTAAAAACAACGCCGTTTTCTATGAAAAGTCGCTTTATAAACGCGGCTGGTCTCGCTTCAAACAGGAATTTTATATCGAAGCTGCTGATGATTTTGTCCAAGCAATCAACTTTAATGACTTCCAAGAATATGGACAATTAACGGCCAGTAAACAAAGCTTATTTGACGAATATTTTCGTGCTATGGGGTTATCATTCTCTTACCTTGGCGGTGTAGAGCAATTAAACTTATATTTTCAACAAACTGAACACATCAATAATTTATATTATATTTACAGTAGCTTAAGTGATACTTTCCTAAAGCAGCAACGTTATAACGATGCAGTGAATACGTTAAATAGTTTTACCACACATTATCCTGATTCCGAGTTTTCTGCCCAAGCATCCTTAAAAGTTGTCAATATTTGGAAAAAAGCAGGTTTCATTGAACAACGTAAAATGGCCTTTGAGACTTTTTATAAGAATTATCAACCAACGAGTGTTTATTGGTCGACAAAGAAAAGTCGATATAAAAAACGTTTTGATGCAACAAACCTTGCACTTAAAAAACACATATTAATTGAAACGGCGACCTATCATAAAGAGTATCAACGAGGTAATAAAGAGGCTGATTTTAACCATGCTGAGCGCTGGTATAAAAACTATTTAATACATTTCTCAGCTTATTCACGCCAAGACAATATAGATTTTTTGTTTGCGTCATTGTACTTGCAACATAAAGATAAAACGCTCGCTTTTCAGCATTACAAAATCGCCGGTTTTGATGAGCAGACCATCATCAATAAAGAAGCCGCATACCAAGCAATTACTCTTGCCGATAAATTATTATCAGCTAATAAAGACAAACAGAAGCAAGCAGTTTGGCTTGAGCGTGTCATAGAATTATCAACTTTTTATGCCCAGCAATATCCAACAGATAAACGTACTACTAAGGTTGTTGGTCGTGCCAGTGATATCGCTTATCGCAATAAAAAATATAATGAAGCAATAATCTTAACTGAGTTAGTGGTGAGTGAGCAAAACAATCAACTTATTAACAATATTACTATGGTTAAGGCACACTCCTATTTTCAAACCAAGCAATATCTTGCAGCTGAAAATACCTATCAAGCCATCGTAAAAAATACCTTGATAACAAACAAAGATAAAAATTCAGCGACTGAAGGACTCGCCTTAGCAATCTTTTATCAAGGCAACACCGCCGTTGAAAATAAAGCCTTACAGCAAGCCATTGAGCACTATGCCAGAATATCTCAAGTGGTACCAAAAACATCAACAGCAGCGTCTGGTTTATATGATGCCATTGCGTTGTCAATCAAAGGAGAATATTGGTTAGAAGCGATAAAATATATCAAACGCTTTAGAGTACTCTACCCGCATCATAAAAATGCCATTGATGTCACCAAAAAGCTCTCTGTTGCCTATTTAAATTCGAAGCAAGATATTGCCGCAGCAAAAGAGTTAGAAAAACTATCAAGCCGTGAAAATAGCAAAGAATATAAAATGGCTTCTTTACTTAAAGCTGCAGATCTTTATCAGGCCAATAACGATTTCACTTCTGCTATAAGATCGTTAAAAAAATATGTAAAAACTTACCCACAGCCTTTTATGGCGAACCTTGAGGCTATGTATACACTTACGCAGTTGTATGTTCAGACCAACGTACTCAATAAGAGCATGTTTTGGCAGAAAAGAATCCTTTCCGCTGACAAGAAAAATCCGAGTAATGTCAAAAACGATCGCTCTAAATTAATTGCCTCCAGTGCCGCACTCGCTATAGCCCGTGCAGAGCAAAAACGCTTTGCTAAAATCAAGCTAGTTGCACCACTTAAACGTAATTTAAAAAATAAGAAACAAGCAATGCAAGGCAGCGTAAATTATTATGCGCGCGCAGCTTCATACGGGGTAGCAGAAACAGCCACTGAGGCGACCTACTCTATTGCTACCATTTACAATGATTTTAGTCAGGCATTATTAAACTCTGAAGTACCCAAACACCTTAATGAAGATGAAAAGGAGCAATACTTATTTCTACTTGAAGATCAGGCCTTTCCTTTTGAAGAAAAAGCCATTGAGTTCTATGAAGTAAACCTGCTTTATACCCGAGATGATATATTTGATGAATGGATAGTTAACAGTCATCAAGCATTACAGCAGTTATTTCCAATCAGATATCAACGTCAGCCAAAACTGGAGCGCTTTATCAATGTCTTACATTAATATTTATCTGAGTGCCCTATTAGTCTTTACTCTTACCGCCTGTAGTAATACTACGACGACTAAAGGTAAACAAATACATAGCTCACAATCAACAGAATCATCAGTAGAAGAATTGATGATTTATAAAGAGGCCATCATCGCCTTGAATAAGGATGAACTAGATAAAGCAGCAGAGCTCTTTACCACGATAAGTGAGCGCCAACCTAACATTGCTGGTCCTTGGGCAAATTTAGCATTAATTGAAATTAAAAAAGAAAACCTTGCTCAGGCTGAACTCTATGTAAAAACGGCGTTGGATAACAATGCCACTATGCCCCAGGCGTTAAACTTATCGGGTTATTTAGCCCAAAAACAGGGGCAAATTAATCTTGCAAAGAGCTATTATTTACAAGCAATAAGCAACAAACCTGATTATGCCCTTGCCCATTATAATGTCGCGTTACTTTATGATGTTTATTTGCAAGATATCAGCAAAGCCATTGAGCATTACCAGCTTTATTTAACGCATATTGAGCAAAAAGACGAAGCGACAGAGAATTGGTTAGAAGGGCTAAAAGCAACAATGGCGGCAACAAATTCATGAAGCAATTAATTATTAAAAAATTACTTACCAAACAAAGATTCATTAAAAAATCAGGCTTTATTTACCTAACAATAGCAGTACTTTTTTTTGTTCAGTTAAATGTTAAAGCAGAAGAAAGCGAGAGTAGCCCATCAGAGCCAGCAGATAGAGTTGAGCTAACGACTAGTTTTATTAAAGGTAATAAAGAATTACCGCAAGTACTTTATATTGTGCCCTGGCAAGAGGTGAAGAAGATAACAAAGAAACCAGAAAACATGGTTTTGCACAGCTTGTATGGTGACATTTTTCAGCCCGTAACTTCTGAGCAATTAACAATAAAGTAAGTGACAAAACATTTATTTATTTTATTTTGTAGATTTCTTAACTGGCATTAGACTTTTTCTTATATATCAGCTAGATTCCATTTAAGTAACAACTTCGTGATAATTTTATAATGATTTTGCAACAAGCCCACTTGCTGCTTGTTATCAATATAAATAGGCATATCGCACTGCACCAAGACTATTAATAATAATTTAGAGGTATAAGATGAAAAATTACTACTGGCTCCCTTTTAAAGATGAAGGCTGGCATAGCGATACCGTTGCTAGAATGACTAATCGCGACGCTATACTACCTTTTTTAGATGGTACTTCTGCTAGTCGTACTCGATATGGAAACTCAAAGCCTGCAGGGTTATGGAGTGAGATAGGCTCTGGTGACCAAATACTTATTGGTGGTCATGGGCATAAATATTCAACAGAAAAAGTTACTTGGGCACTAAGTACTGGCAATGTAAGCTGGACAGCTTCACAATTAGCTTCCGCGATTAAGCTAAAGATTGCCAACGGTGCTCAACGTAAAATTGATTTTCATATCCTTGCGTGTTTTGGCGCGAATAATATGACGCCACTAGCAAAAAGCTTTGGTTCAAAGCTTGCTAAAGAGTTAAAGACACGTGGCTTTAGAGGCTCTTTAACTGCCTATAAAGGCGCTACAGGTATGATGGCTGCACGAGGTCACCAAACAGGTACTAGCCGCATTACCGCATTACCTCATTTTGCTTTTGGTGATGGCGCAAGTACCACAGGTAACCCAACTAAAGATGCTGGTGTAGTTTGGCAGCTTCACCCATAAGCGATTAAGTTGCTTTATACCCATCACACTTGAATATGCTCGTTTCAGGACAACTGAGTGATTCATATTCAAGACGCATTTTTTATTAATGGTTTCTCCCTTAAAAACAAATGCAACGCAGAAGATTATTTACTCAGTTGTCCCCAAAGGGCGAGTTTTAAAGGCTTACATGCATCGTTATTGATTTTGACAAGGGAACAACCATTCTCTTCAATCAATGCCTTGCCTCAAAGCCTTTAAATTCTCGCTGAAACCTGCATATTCAGGTGTGATGGGTATAGTTACAAGTAATCACCCGCAAAACCTGTTTTGCGGGTTAAATTTCCCCCATCACACTCTATTCTCTTTACCTCTCATTTTTCCCCCTCACTGAATTGAACAGCCTCCCCCATTAAGCTAAGATAGTTTTTCTACCTTCCTCTGAGTAATACCATGAAAACTATAGCATTAACAATATCAGCTTTATGCCTTATCAGTAGTACAGTAACGTATGCCGCTAGTAGCAATGCTTACACCAACAAGTCAGTACAAGCGGCCATGCCAGCGCTAATGACGCTGTATAAAGATTTACACCAAAGCCCTGAGCTTTCCAGCGTTGAATTTAAGACGGCTAAGAAATTAGCTGATAAAGCTCGAGCTTTAGGTTTTAAAGTCACTGAAAATGTTGGGGGGACCGGTGTTGTTGCGGTATTAAAAAATGGCAAAGGTCCAACGGTTCTCATTCGTGCTGATATGGATGCGTTGCCAGTAAAAGAGCAAACCGGCTTAGCGTTTGCCTCGACTGTGACAACGACAACTGAAGAAGGCCAACAAGCGCATGTAATGCATGCTTGTGCCCATGATACCCATATGACAACTTGGGTTGGTACAGCCAAATTACTCAGTGAAAACAAAAAGAACTGGTCTGGCACCTTAGTCATGATCCTTCAACCTGCTGAAGAGCGAGGTCGTGGCGCAAAAGATATGTTAGCAGATGGTTTATACAAACGCTTCCCTAAGCCTGATTACGCCTTAGCATTTCATAACTCTGCTAGCTTAAAAGCGGGCGTTATTGGTTATACACCAGGTTTTACCTTCGCCAATGTGGATAGCGTCAATATCGATGTAAAAGGCGTTGGAGGTCATGGTGCCTACCCACACGCAACTAAAGATCCTATTGTATTGGGTGCTCGTATCGTTGGCGCTTTACAAACGTTAGTGAGTCGAGAGTTAAATCCACAAGATGCTGCAGTGGTGACAGTAGGCAGTTTCCAGTCGGGTACTAAGCACAACATTATTTCCGACCAAGCCTTATTATTATTAACCGTACGCAGCTACTCAGATGAAACCCGTCAAACACTCCTTGATGGCATTGCCAGAATAGCTAAAGGCGAAGGTATTGCCATGGGTTTACCTGAAGAATTACTACCCGTAGTAACCGTAAAAGATGAATTCACTCCAGCAACGTTTAATGAGCCTGCATTTACCAAAGAGATGGCCAAACTATTTACTGCTGAGTTAGGTAAAGAACGCGTTATTGAAGTACCTGCTGTGATGGCTGGTGAAGACTTCGGCCGCTATTATAAAGCTGATAACAGTATTAAAAGCATGATTTTTTGGGTTGGTGGTGTGCCACATGATAAGTGGCAGTCAGCCCAAGCAACAGGTGAAGGTTTGCCATCACTGCATAGCCCGTTTTGGGCACCTGATGCCGAAAAAGTTATTAGCACGGCAACACAAGCAATGAGCACTGCAGTATTAACTATTTTGGTTAAATAAGTTAGGCTCGGTTCCATAATACTGTTGTCTACATGGCAGCTATATAATTTAAAGTGAAGTTAAAAAGGAAGTATTCCTGAAGTGATAAAAGCGAGCTTCACAAGCAAGAATGCTTGTGTGGAGCCCCATGGATGGGTTTACGCGTCTCGCTTGGTTACTCAGTAATACTAAACGACAACAGAGCCATAAATTAACATCATCGATTAATTCTATTCACCTATTAATTTTATAACTGATCATTTATCATTGTTGTTATCATTACTTCACTGCTAGTTAATAAAACCATGTCAAACAAGTTGCCCGCATTACACCTTTTTGGGATTTTTGAAGCCGCTGCTCGTCATGAAAACTTCAAACAAGCTGCCAATGAATTATGTATAACGCCCTCAGCGGTAAGCCATCAAATTAAAGCGCTTGAAGCTTTTTTAGGTTTTGAGTTATTTCAAAGGAAAAGCCGTGGTGTTGTATTAAATGCTGCAGGAAAAGTATATTTTCATTATGTACAACAAGGCATAAATCAGTTTGAACAAGGCACAAAAATTGTCAGCAATAAATTCTCTTCTCCTTCTCTTAAAATCGCAACTTTTCCTACGATGGCAAGTAATGTCATTATTCCGCAATTAAGTGATTTTCAACAAAAACATGCTGATATTGATATTCGTATTGAAACAGGTATGAATTTGACCGACTTGCGCTATGACGACTGTGATCTGGCTATACGTATGGGCAGAGGTGATTGGCCGGGTGTTAGCGTTAAGAAATTATTAGACCTGACTATTCATGCTGTATGTTCACCAAAGTTCGCTGAAAAACATCAACTGACTTCACCAGAACAAATCAGCAAAATCCCGCTAATTGACCTTGCTAATATGAACAATGTCTGGCGTACTTGGGCACAAGCCATGCAGTTACCAGAAATTGAATATCAACATAAATTAACCTTTAGCAATTATGATGCCTCCTTACAGGCAGCAGAACAAGGGCTTGGTTTAGCGTTGGCTGTTATGCCAATTGAATATGCCTTAGTAGAACGTAATTTATTAGTTTTACCCTTTGATAAAGCAACACCATTTCAACAATCACTTTATGCAGTATATCGAGAAGAAGACCAAGACCGTCATGATATACACTGCTTTTTAGACTGGTTAACGAAGTCACCTAATCTGAACGCTATTTAACACCCCTAACATTAAGGGTTAGTTTAACTCACCTATATAGTGAATATTATCCTTTTGTAACACTGCCTCGATACCACTAACATTATCTTAACGGTCAAACCAAGGATAGAATAATGTTACGTTCAAAACTCATGCTTATTTATAGAATCATTGCCATATTAATACTGAGCATGCCAACTGCCATCAATGTTTATAGCAAAGGAGATATTGTCAGCTCGATTCTTTATGTGCCCTTAATAACACTGGGGCTATCCGCTATAGCTATCTTTATTGATGGCAAGCTAGAAGAGTTATTAAATAAGCCAATAGTCATAACGACAAAGACAGCACCTACCGCTGATATTTACCAAAACTACTCCAACGATATGGTGATATACAAGTCATTCATCAAAGAAAATTCACTGACTGGCCAAGAAGTTGCTTAGATAACTGACTTAACTACTTTAATATTTAAACGTTTAGCAATGCGGTTCAAGTTAGCTCTATCTGTAGATAGTCGCCTTGCCGCTGCAGCCCAATTGCTATCTTCCTCTTTAAGTACACGAGAAATCAATTGTCGTTGAAAGTTTTCAGTCTCTTCTTTTAGCGTAAGGTTAACCACAACAGCTGGTTGTAAAGTACTTTCATCGCTAGCATTAGCTGTTGCCTTCTGAGTTGAACCAACAGCAATAAGTGAGCCACAGTCCATTTGTTCAATTGAAATTATCGCCCTATCACGTTGACGTGCTCGGGCTTTAAGTGTCGCTCGACTCACCACGTGCTCTAATTCACGTACATTACCTGGCCAGTTATATTGTGTTAAATGGGCAATGGCTTGTTCTGTTATTTTTAACTGAGCTATACCCAAGTTACGCCGAGTTTGCTCAACAAAATAACCCGCTAATAATTGCACATCCCCTACTCTTTCAGAAAGGCTAGGCACTCTAATAGGGTAAACACTTAATCGATGATATAGATCAGCACGAAAACGCCCTTCACCAACCTCTTCTTTTAAATCACGGTTGGTGGCAGCAACGATGCGTACATTCACTTCCTCAACGTTATCTTGCCCTACCGGTTGAATTTCATTATTTTGAATCGCTCTTAATATTTTACTCTGGGCACCGAGGGGTAATTCACCTATTTCATCTAAAAAGAGTGTGCCACCATCTGCTAACAAAAATTTACCCGGTCGGTTTCTATCAGCACCGGTAAATGCACCTTTAACATGGCCAAAAAGCTCACTTTCTATTAAGTTTTCAGGCAATGCTGCACAGTTCACATAAACCATAGGTCCATGTTGACGCAGAGATTTTTGATGAAGTGTACGGGCAACCAACTCCTTGCCGACACCGGTTTCACCATAAATTAAGATATTAAAATCAGAAGAAGCAACGATATCCAACTCTTGTTTGAGTTGCGACATGATAGGACTGTCACCGATAAGTTCTCCGCCATCCCGCTTCCAAGCTTCTTCAGTTAATTCAGCCACGACACGTTGTGAATGATCAGCTCGACTTTCCAGTTGCTCAAGTAAAAATGCGGTATTGAGCGTTGCCGCCGCAATAGCAGAAATAACCTCTAAGGTACGCACTTCAATATCTTCAAAGTCATGAGGCGTAAGGCTATCAATGGTTAACAAACCCAATAAATTGTCATCATAATAAAGCGGTAACCCCATACATGAATGTACGGGTAAATCGCCATCACGGTCAATTAACAAACCATCATAGGGATCTGGTAGTGGTGAATCAGCGGCAAAACGTATCGGGGACTTAGACTGACATAACTGCAAAAACCTAGGATGCTCTTCAATATAAAAGCGGCGACCTAAGGTATCCCTGCTCAACCCTTGCAGAGCAATGGGTTTAAGTATATCACCATGATACGACAGTAATGCCACGGCATCACAGGCAATGGCCTTTCTTACCGTATCTAATAACCGGTCAAACCTGTCTTTGGTATTTAAGCTACTAGCAAGATCTAGTGCGAGTTCAATAATTGCCGTTGATGATATTTGTTTCATTGCAGTGCCTGATGATGAGCTAGTCCAATGAAGGTTCCCCCTTCACAACTACAAATAAAATAACACGAAAGAGTCAAAAAGACTACAAAAACAAAGAGTCATTTAGACTACAACAAACAGATAAAAACCATAACGCATTGAATTTAAACACCAATAAATACTGGCACTTGCTTTGCAGTATACAGAAGTAAATAAATAACAATAGTTTTGAGTTCACTATGTATTCACAGTTTTTCATTGCTCGCCAATTACCCAATACAGAAAATGCCTTGGGTTTTCAAAAGTGTTTAGTCATAGGAAATTACCTCATGATGGTATCTATGTTGATAGTGGCTTCTTGTGTGTTTATTACCTTTGCTTATGACCAACACTTTACTATTTCAGTGCAAGTGTTTGCACATATAGCCACCATTATTTTTGCTGGCTTACTTAAAATTGGCTATGTATTGCGCTGCGTTGCTTTACATGGCTTTGGTAAAAGGAACTTTTAATATGTTACAAATTCAAGATTCAGAAACTGCGCAATTAAACCATGACCATCAAGCTAATGATGCATTGACTTATTTAGCACAACATCCCGTATTAGACTTGCCCTTTAGAAGCTACTTTTTACTTGCTGTTGCTTGCTCAGTATTCTCAGTTGGCATATGGGCTGCGTATTTTAATGGCTTATTTACTTTTGCCGAAAGTGGTATTACCCCATTGGCTTGGCATATTCATGAAATGGTTTTTGGCTTCGGTGCCACTGTTGCTGTCGGCTTTGTGCTTACCGCTGCACAAACATGGACAGGTCAGCCAAGTATCAAAGGCTTGCCAGTGCTTGCCTTCATTGCATTATGGTTGCTAGTAAGAGTCGCTTTATTGGTAAATTTACCTAGCACTGTTATCGTCGCTATTATTTTACAAAGCACTTGGTGGCTAGGTTCAATTATTGTCTTTGCACGTTTAGTGCTAAAAAGTAGCAACCGCCGGAATTACCTATTTATTCCTTTGTTATCGATTTTAATGCTGCTCAATATCGCTCTGCTGTTACTTGATTTCAATGGCTATCATGAACTAACCCGACATATTGCTAGAACCAGCATATTGATGTTTTGTCTGCTGATGGGGATTTTAGGTGGTCGAGTGATCCCTTTCTTCACGGTGTCAGGCGCAAAACTTGATGCTATCAAAGCTCCTAACTGCCTTACTCCGGTATTAACAGTTACCTCCATTTTAGGTGTACTGGCTTTTTTCAGTTCTACTTTCATTGATTTACCCTTTAGCCCTGCAATCTTGATGATAGCGTCTGGTCTGCTACACCTTATCAGACAAGGTTATTGGCGTAGCTTCGCTACCAGAGGTATTGCTTTATTATGGTCTTTACACCTTGCTTATTTCGCTCTTGGGCTAGGGCTTATTTTACTTGGCTTGAGTTATTTTCAGGCACAGAGTTTTGAGTACTTTAGTGTATCAATCAGCTTTACTGATGCACTGCACTTGCTCACTATCGCAGCGATGGGGTTGATGATATTTGCCATGATGTGCCGAGTATCACTTGGACATACAGGTCGATCATTAACACCGAGTAAATTAGTTTCATGGATATTTTTATTAATACTCTTATCAGCATTTACCCGAGCTATTTTACCCAGCATAACGTTACAACCACTGCTAAGTTGGAACATTAGCGCGCTAGCTTGGTTAATCGCAGGACTATTATTTTTAAAAGTTTACTTACCAATTTTGACCGCTAAAAAAGTTGAGAAGTCATTTATTCGTTAGTAAAAAATCAATATAAAACATTCTATATTCAACCTAAGTAATTGTTCTTAGGACTCTCTTTTTATTTCAGTTTACTTTAGGAGTAATCATGTTAACTGATAAACATATCGGCATTATTAAAAGCACCATCCCTTTGTTAGAAAATGCAGGACCCGCATTAACAGGTCATTTTTATCAACGCATGTTCAGCCATAACCCTGAGCTGCAAGATATCTTTAATATGGCAAATCAGCACTCCGGCAGACAACAAGTTGCCTTATTTGAAGCAATCGCTGCTTATGCAAAAAATATTGAAAACCTTGCGGTGTTAACTACAGCGGTTGAACGTATTGCCCAGAAACATACTAGCTTTAATATTAAAGCACCACATTACGCTATTGTTGGTCATCACCTTATTGAAACCCTGCGAGAATTGGCCAGTGAAGCATTTACTGCTGAGGTAGAGGAAGCGTGGACTGCGGCTTATCAATTTTTAGCACAAATATTTATTAACCGCGAAGCAGAGCTATATCAAGAACGCTCTGAAACTTTGGGCGGCTGGCGTGATGCTAGAACCTTTACCGTCATTGATAAAGTTGTTGAATCGAAGTTAGTTACTAGCTTTGTTTTTATGCCTACTGATGACAAACCTGTTATAGGATTTACACCGGGTCAATACCTAGGTATCGAAGTGTCTGACCCAAATAGTGAATTCAAAGAGATTCGTCAATACTCCTTATCGGACAAAGCTAATAAACAAACTTACCGAATTTCAGTGAAACGTGAAACAGGTGAATTGCCCGGAATAGTCTCTAACTATTTACATGATGAAGTACAAATTGGCGATAGTATTAACTTGTATGCGCCCGCAGGAGATTTTTTCTTTACTGACAGGAAAGCTCCAGTAGTGCTGCTTTCTGCTGGTGTTGGCATAACACCTATGCAAGCGATGTTAGAAACACTAGCGCAGAATAAATATCAACAGCCAGTTCATTATTTACATGCTTGTGAAAACAGTGAACAGCATTCCTTTTCATCAAGAACCTCGACCTTAATTAATGAAAACAACTGGCAGCAAGCTATATGGTATCGAGATGAGGTTGTTGAACAAAAACATATTCATCACGGCATGATGGATTTCAGTAAAGTAGAGTTACCACTAAAAAATGGCGACTTCTATCTTTGTGGTCCCATTCCCTTCATGACATTTGCTAAGCAGCAATTACTAACATTAGGTGTCGAGCCAAGTAATATTCATTATGAGGTATTTGGTCCTCATGCCGATTTATAAGTCAGTTACATAAACGTACAGTAACGAGTAAAGGCCAATTAATATTTGCTCGTTACTTGCTTTAAACTAAAGCGAAAAACCGCAGATCAGACCTAATTGAATATATTTCTGTAAACAACTATCTATCGAAATATTGGCATCAACTACTTTGGCCCTTTCAATGGCAGCTTCAAAACGTTGACCTGCCTCAAATGACTGTAATAAGACAAACTCACTTTCTACTATAGCCATCATTTCAGTTTTTAAACCCTGTCTAAATAACACGATAAAAGTTTCATTATCCAGCTCTATGATTAACTCATTCTCTTCCTGAGCATTTGGTTGATTCATCTGCCAAATTTTATCAACGGGTACATTGCAATGAATTATTTTTACGGAAGGACTAAGTAAAAAGTTGAGCTTTAAAATATCTGCCTCGGCAACTTTTGCTAAAGTACTCCAATCAAAATCACAGCTATCATCTGCTAACGAGCTTTGATGGAATAACCACTCAAAACGAGCAACATCGTCGAGATAACTAAGTTGCTTAACCTGTTCAAATTCAACTAAAAATTTCGCAAAAGATCCACCATAATCATCCATATTTCCGCTTTCAGGCCAGTTTTTTAAAATATATTCACGGCACATAGTCTTGAAAAAACCTTGCCCAACTAGCTTTTCAATAACGGGATAACTGAGGCTTAGCGCATTAGTTATATTAGCAATAGCACTATGTTGGTAAATCCCCATAAGCCCTGGTGCTGAAATGAATTGAGTGTCAATCTCATTTGCCATTAAGGTATTATCAGCGGTTAATGGCCCTGATAAACAATCATCAATAAAGTTATTTTGTAGTTGTGCTAGCTTACCTGGCTTACCCTGATTAATCGGCTTAGTCATGTGCAAACCTACTCTTTTGAGGTCTCTCTATCGATTGTTGAGCATTAGCGACTTTGCTAATTATTGTTTCGGCTTTAATCTTTTCTGCAAGTAGCACTGAAAGTTCGGGTACATTGGTGTCCCATTCAATCAAAGTAGGCTGAGCACCAAAACGTTTAATTGCTTGTTCATAAAGCTGCCAAACATCATCACAAACATTTGTGCCATGTGTATCGATATAGATCTCTTTTCCCTCAATTTTTTCAGTACTAAAACCGGCTAAGTGAATTTCTTTTACCACGCCTTTCGGAATATTATCTAAGTACATTAAGGGATCAAAGTTATGGTTTTTTGCACTGACATAAATATTATTTACATCAAGCAACAAGCCACAGCCAGTTTCTTTAGTTAATGAAGATAAAAACTGCCACTCGGTTATATGTGAGTCGATATACGTTAAATAACTTGATGGATTTTCTATTAATATCTGTCTTTGTAAAACATCTTGGCTGTGTTTGATATTATGGGCAACTACTCCAAATGCCTCTTCGGTGAAAGGTACTGGTAACAAGTCAGGTAAATAATGACCGCTTTGTGATGCGCTCCAGGAAAGATGATCTGAGATCAGCGCTGGTTGTAACCAAGTGACTGTCTTTTTGATATTTTGTAGATGTTGTTCCCGCACTGGACAATTGATTGCAGCGGAGCCCAAAGACATGCCAACACAATGTGCAGATATAGGGTAATCTTGACTAATTTTTGCTAAGTATTTTGCCGAAGTACTCGCTTGACTAAAAAAATTCTCGGTATGAATTTCTAACCAAGGTACGTCAGGCTTATGTTCGATAAACTGTTGGAAGTGTTGGTGTTTAAGTGATATCCCAACACCTTGAATACTATGCATGGCTGATATTTCCTGCCCTATGGTAAATATTTAAAGGATTGATTTGGTAAGACACACAATAATTTACTTCTGTGCCTTACCTCTTAATCTATCAACCTATTATCTACTAAGCTATTTCTTGGCTGGCTTTACCGCTTTAACTTCACCGCCAGTAATTTTTTCACAGGTACCTTGAGGTACATAAACCCACTCATGAGGAGAGTTATCTTTTGTTGCTTGCCCTGCACAATGATGGCTGCCATTTAATGCACCACAATCATTTTTACCTGCTTTAGCTATTCCAGCACATTTCTCCCATGCAGTAGGCTGACTTGGTACAGCATTGGCTGAAGTTGCAGTTAAAACACCTAACGCTAAAATGCTGGAAATAGCGGTGCTGGCAATTTTTTGATTGTTCATGTTGATATCCTTAAAATGAAATTAAATGTTGTCTTCAAAAAATAAAGATAGTGAAAATGAATAATAAATTTCAAAATATATTATTTTTCTATTCATATTTATAATAAATACGACTATTCGCTATGTTAAAAGCACCTCTACAACATGTTTATTAAATCACTGTAATGCCTTGGCATGTTTTAAAGTAACAAGTGGTTTAACAACCCCTTACTGTTCACTCATATAAAACTCAATGAGTCCTTGAGTTGAACTGTCATGCTCGGTATTAATGTTTTGTGTCATTAATTCTTGCTGAATTTTATTTGCTAAACCTTTACCTAGTTCAACTCCCCATTGATCAAAAGAACATATTTGTAAAATGATGCCTTGCACAAAAATCTTATGTTCATAAAGCGCAATTAAGCTGCCTAGCGTTTTTGGCGAAATCTGCTTCATTAAAATTGTATTGGTTGGTCTGTTACCCTTATGCACTTTATGAGGGGCAACCTTATCAATATATTCAGCCGTTCGTCCCTTAGCTTTTAAATCAACTCTCACTTGCTCTTCATTTACCCCTTGCATTAGCGCCTGTGTCTGGGCAAAAAAGTTAGCCATTAACGTTTCATGATGGCCTTTTACTGGGGTAACACTTTTAATTGAGCCGATAAAATCTGCGGGCACAATATTATTACTTTGATGCAAATACTGATAAAACGCATGTTGACCATTAATACCTAGCTCTCCCCAAATAGAAGGCACTGTTGCATAAGATATTTCATCACCATGCCAACTAACCGATTTGCCATTACTTTCCATCTCTGCCTGCTGTAAATAGGCCGATAACATATGTAACGATTGATCATAAGGTAATATCGCCTGAGATTGAGCACCTAAAAAGGTACAGTTCCACACGCTGAGTAACGCTAAAATAACCGGCGCATTTTCATTAAGTGGCGCCTTTTTAAAATGACAGTCTATTTCAAAGGCGCCATCAAGTAACTCAATGAATTTGTCAAAACCTAAATCCAGTGCGATAGGTAAACCAATCGCTGACCATAATGAAAAACGCCCCCCAACCCAATCCCACATATCAAAAATATTTTCCGGATCGATACCAAATTCAATAGCATTTTTTTTATTGGACGATACCGCAACAAAGTGTTTACTAATGGCATCAGCATCGAATGAAGAAGCGACCAACCATTGCATTGCCGTTTGTGCATTGGTCATGGTCTCAGTGGTGGTGAAAGTTTTACTAGAGATAATAAAAAGAACGTTTTCGGGTTTTAGGGGCCTTAAAACGTTTGCGATTTGTGTGCCATCAACATTAGAAACATAATGCACATTGACACTATCATCACTGTATTGTTTTAAGGCTTCTGTCACCATTTGTGGGCCTAAGTTAGAGCCTCCTACTCCAATATTAACAATATCGGTAATACGCTTACCGCTATACCCTAGCCACTTACCTTGCCTAACTTTTTCAGTAAATACTTGCATCTGTTTTAGTGCTGCTTGCACACTATCTTTAACATTTTTACCACCGACAATAAAAGGTGTCTTACTTCGGTCTCTTAACAATGTATGTAATACTGCTCTATCCTCAGTTTTATTAATACTATTGCCGACAAACATGTTATCCCGCCACGTTTCAACCTGACATTCACTCGCTAACTTAAGCAAAAGGGTCAGGGTTTCTTCAGTAACTAAGTTCTTAGAGTAATCGAGTAACATGCTAGGCAACTGAATTGAGAAGTCGTTAAAGCGTTTATTATTGGCTTGAAATAACTCATTCATATGCAAGTTTTTCATGGCTTGGCTATGTTTTATCAGGGCCTGCCAGCTTGGTAGTGATTCTCTAGAGCTCACGGTAATTCCTTAAGTTTTTTGGGATATTTATAATAGTGGTATGGTGATAGTGTTTAATTGAGGGCCGCTATTGCCAATGCTATTAGTTTCTTTATTTGCTGCCATTGCTGCTCAACCCAGAAACCATCATGGGGCAACATCGAAAAGTGATCGGCATTAGGCATAATTATCTGGTTAACATTGCCATTAGATTTCTCGCAATAATGCTTAGCTTGTGCAGCCTTAACGCAAGTATCTTGTGCTCCATGAACTACCGTTATATTAATAGTAGGTTCATATAAAGAGCTAGGATCGCAAGCAAGGTAGCGGGTAGGATGGGCTTTAGCGCTTCCTCCCATTAAACGTGCAATTTGTTCAGGTTGATCGATATCACTAGCAGCAAATAGATTTAAAATAGCCGCGATAGAAATTACATTTTTTATCGGTAATGGCTTGCGTTTATATAGCTCACTACTAACAGGTATATTCATTCTTGATGCCGCCCAAGTGGCTAAATGTCCACCTGCAGAATGTCCTATTAATAATATGCTATTAAGGTCTAGCCCCTCTTTGTCCTTGATACTATCAAGGTAATCGACACCATTAGCGACATCGTTAAAAGTTGCAGGCCATGGGGCTTTACTATTTTTCCCAATCGCATCCATACGCCGATATTCTAGATCCCATACAGCGACATTCAATGTTTGTAAGTAATCAACAATGGCAGATGTAGCATACGAGTCGAGATTATGATTATCTTTCCAATATCCGCCATGGATAACAATTACGACAGGAACACCCATCGATTTTTTGGGTTTATATAAATGGCCAAATTGTTGTTTACCTTTGCCATAGTAATGTATTTTTTTTAGGTGACTTGGCATGAACATAATTCTAAAGTTGACAATTAATTTGCCAATGGTATAACAGGTACACCAAGCATTCAATGCTTTATTATATTAGTATTAATTATCCGCTAAATGTATGAAATTCAGTCAATATGAATAATTTCGTATACATTTAATAATCCATTGGTATAATAGCAAAATAGGTGAATGCATAATCGAAACTGTGTTAAGGAGCTACACATGCCAATTACTATTAAACGTCCCGTCGAACGAAAAAAATTATCTGAAACTGTTGAAGAAGAGTTAGAGTTGATGATTCGCCAAGGCGAAATCGCTTTAGGTGATGCACTCCCCTCTGAAAGAGAGCTAATGGCTGCGTTTGGTGTTGGTAGACCTTCTATTCGTGATGCGTTATCTGCACTTGCACGTAAGGGCTTAGTTAAAATCAGCAGTGGTGAAAGGACTCGAGTCACTAGACCCTCTCCTGATACTATTATCTCTGAGCTGTCAGGCATGTCTAAAGATTTTTTATCTCAGCCGAATGGTCTGCAATACTTTGATCAACTACGAAGCTTCTTTGAATCAAGCCTAGTACGTCATGCTGCAGAATTTGCTACTGATGAGCAAATTGAAGAACTAGAAGAAGCACTAGCGTTAAATAGCAAAGCGATTAACAGTGAAAGCCAATTCAAAAAAACAGATATTTATTTCCACCGCGTGATTGCCTCAATACCAGGTAACCCAATATTTTTAGCGATTCATCAAGCATTGGTCGACTGGGTTATTGATGCAAGACCAGCAAAAACAAATGCTAAAGTGCTTAATGCCAAAAGCCATCAAGATCATGTAGATATTTTAGAGTGCATTAAAAACCGTGATGTAGAAGGCGCTGATAAGAAGCTGACTCAGCACATAGAATACGTATTCGACAAATATTACGCTGAATAGCTGTTGTTATATTGATAGAATAACTTTGATTAAAGGCTGCCATGAGGCGGCTTTTTTTATGCCTAAAAATCGCCATTTCAGCTGTAATATTGTTCTTAGCTTGTTTAAAAATCTTGCAGCAAAAGGGATGTTTTTATAGCATTACCAAAACACAAGTGGTATAACAGGTATACAGCACAAAACAATACCACTTGAGTCCATATGATTACCAAGATGTTAAAATTAGTTATCGGTATGATATTAATGATACCGCTATTATCAACCGCCGACACTCTCATGAATTGGCAAGCCATAAATACTGAACAAACTGAACAAACTGAACAACTAAACATTGGCCCTGGCGCATATATCAGTAAACAAAATGACAGCCTACTTATTTCAGCCGGCTTTACCTCTAAAGGTGATCTTAAGGCTCCTTTTATCGCTGAACAATTTAGGGCGGATAGTCACCAAGCAGAGCAACTATTAATAGTCACAGGTGATAGTGTTTTATCGACTAACTTTACTGCTGAGCAAGGTAATAGAGCCTATGCTGCAGCAGTAAGTTTTAATGATGCAACCCTTGTCATTGCTGGTATAGCTCAGCAAGAGCCTACAAGTTTAGTTAACTTGGTAAATTGGCAATCCTCATCAAAAACCTTAACAAGCTATTCATTACCCTCTTTACCAAAAGCGGTTAAATCTCCTTCAGCAGTCATCGTTGATAATATTCTCTATGTGCTCACTGGCTCAGATGCTGAAAATCAATTTTATGCGCTAGATTTAAACCAGCTAGTTAATGCTGAAAGTCAGCTAATGTTTGATACCAATACACTTGAGTATTATAAAGCTAAAAACCAGTGGAAAACGCTACCTGCATTGCCATTAGCCAGCCCAAATAAGCCTTATCAAAACGGTATTCAATTAGCGGTACAAAACGATGGTAACGGTAAAAAAATATTTGCTATTGGTGGTTACCAATTCTCAGATGGATATTTGTCTAATCAAGGTGAATTGTCAGCACAGACGAACCACTGGAAATTTGATCCTAATCTAATTCAGCCAAAACAGAGCTGGCAAGAGCTAGGCAATATAATTGTTGCTAAAGAGAAACTCAAACAAGGTATCAATCGTTTAAGTACGCTGGGTCAATCACATATTTTAGCTTTTACCAACCAAGGTACCACCTTATCCTTTAACGCGATAACTCAAAGCTGGACCCAGTATTTAGCCGGTAATCATACTGAGGGAGCAGTATCAGATACTAGTCGCTACATTAGTGAGAGTATTAGCTCTTCAGCTGGAAAGATATTTTCATTAAATCGTGCAGCGCAAGAGCAAGCTTCATTGCATCTCTGGCAGGTAAGACCTGTACAACCAAAGAAAAACTTTGGTTGGGTGAACATGACTGTTTTAGTGATTTACTTAATTTGCGTAGTATTGCTTGGTCTTTTCTTTATGTTTAAGAATAAGAATACCGATGATTATTTCAGGGGCGGACAATCTATTCCTTGGTGGGCGGCAGCTTGTTCCATATATGCGACTTTACTCAGTTCACTTACCTATGTGGCATTACCCGCGATGGTTTATCAAACCAATTGGTTAGTCTTAATTGGTATTTGGATGATCATTGTCGTTGCACCGATTGCGGTATACATTGCTATGCCATTTTTTAGACAGATCAATGCCACCAGCGCCTATGAATATCTATCAAAGCGATTCAATATGACGGTTAGATTGTTTGCTAGTGGTTTGTTTACTTTATTTCATATTAGCCGTATGGGCATTGTCATGGCGCTAACCGCTTTAGCGCTGTCAGCGGTAACACCATTATCAGCAAGTGATAGCGTACTAATTATGGGAGTACTGTGTTTAATTTATTGCACTATGGGCGGCATTGAAGCCGTTATTTGGACTGATACCTTGCAAACCATTGTATTACTTATTGGCGCTGTTATTTGTTTTTTTACTATTATTATCGGCCTAGATGGTGGCCTAACTGACTTTATCAGTATTGGTTTACTTGATGATAAGTTTACTATGGTTAATGCTGACTTTAGCATGAATAGCATCACCACCCTTTCTATCTGGGTTATTGTGCTTGGTGGTATAGGTCAAAATCTTGCGAGTTATACAGCTGACCAATCGATCGTGCAACGCTATATGGTGACCTCGGATCCTAAGGCCGCAGCAAAATCAATTTGGGCTAATGTTGCCATGGCGGTACCAGGAACACTGCTATTTTTCTGTATTGGTACCGGTCTTTATGCTTTTTATCAAATGCATCCCGAAAAGTTAGATCCGACCATTCAAATAGATCAAATTTTTCCAATGTTCATCGCGACTGAACTACCTATTGGTCTTGCGGGACTAATTGTTGCGGGTATTTTTGCTGCAGCACAATCAACTGTCTCAACCAGTATGAATTCGACCGCTACTACGCTAATCACAGATTTCATCAAACCGTTTAACTTAATTAAAACAGAAAAGGGTTACTTGAATGCGGCACGCTGGTTAACTTTTATTATGGGCGCATTAGGCACTGTGGCCGGATTAATATTTATTAACCCTGAAATTTATTCATTAATGGCCGCTTACTTTAAAGTAATCGGTATGTTTATGGGTGTACTCGGTGGTTTATTTGTACTTGGCGCACTCACTAAAAGAGCCAATTCTACTGGTGCCATGATAGGTATTTTTTCCAGTTATATTACCACGATTGCAGCGTGGCAATTGGGTTGGGCTAACGGCTATTTGTACGCCACTATCGGTATTATTTCATGCTTAGTTTTTGGCTACATAGGCAGTTTATTAACACAAGCACTTGAAACTAATAAAAAAGACTTAACCGGCTTGACCTTATATACCATGCAACCCGTAAGTAAAATGTCGTAACTATTTTTTCATAGAATGCGTATAAAGAGTGATGTTTTTTATACGCAGTGTTATTCGCTTTTAGGAAACTTGTATGTCTATCAAAAATAAAACACTAGAAACACAACTGTTATCTACATTAAAACAATCATTAATTGCTTCTTGCCAGCCTGTTGATAACGGACCAATGGACAGGGTTGAACATGTCGTTGCCATGGCATTAGCTGCCATTGACGGCGGCGCTAAAGGTCTAAGAATTGAGGGCGTTGCAAATGTTAAAGCGGTTGCTAAAGCAACCTCAACACCAATTGTAGGTATTGTTAAAAGAGATTTGTCTGATAGCCCTGTACGTATTACCCCTTTTATCGAAGACGTTAACGCATTAGCAAAGGCCGGCGCCAGTATCATTGCTTTTGATGGTACCGATCGACCTCGCCCTACAACCATGTTAACGCAGCTTGAAGCCGTTCATGCTGCCGGTTGTATCGCCATGGCTGATTGTGCTGATTATGAAACGGGTCTAATGCTTGCTCAACATGGTTGCACCTTTATTGGTAGTACCATGTCTGGTTATATCGATTTAGATAACACTCCAAATGAACCCGATTATCCATTAGTCGCTAGCTGGGTTGCTCAAGGACTTAATGTAATCGCAGAAGGCAGATATAACTCACCAGAGCGTGCTGCTAAAGCCATTGAACTGGGTGCTTTTTCAGTGACTGTTGGCTCTGCTATCACGCGGGTTGAACATATCACTCAATGGTTTGTCGGTAGCATTGAGAATGTTAGCGCCTGAGTCAGCTCAATCGCCAAGAAAGAATCGAGTAAAAATTAAGGAAAGTAATAAATGATCATAGCAATCGATATTGGTGGTACTAAGATATCAGCGGCGCTTATCTGTGACGGAAAAATAGTTGAGCAGCGAAAAATTGTTTCTGTTGTTCATAGCGATTTAACGCACTTAAGTCAGTACTTAATTGACCTTTGCCAAGATTGGATTGCACAGGCAACTCAAGTTGCCATCGCTTGTACCGGTCAAGTCGGTGATGAATATGTTAATTTTCTATCTGTTAAACAAAAACTGCCGCTTAAGGCTCAACTTGAGTCAACATTTGATTTACCGGTAACTATTATCAATGATGCCGCGGCAGCCGCTTGGGCTGAGTACTGCGCTATTAAAACTATGGCTACGGATGGCATCCACTCTACTGATACAACGACCAAAGCCAATGACGATACTCTGGTCTATATCACAGTATCAACAGGTATTGGGGGCGGCATGATTCAAAATGGTCAATTGGTTACTAGTCCTGATGGCTTTTGTGCTCATTTAGGCCATGTCTCCGTTCAACATAAAAGCCAACGATCAATTACGTGTCATTGTGGACGAGTCAATTGCGCAGAGGCTATAGCCTCAGGTACCGCTATTGCCAAACAAGCATCATTAATTTTAAATAAAACAGTTAGCTGCAAAGAAGTATTTGAACAGTACGTAGACATGACTGAAATAGCACGGTTGATTGAAGATGCCAGCAGTGCGGTTTGTGATTTAATCGCCAGTATCAAGGCTGTAACAGGGACAAATTTGGTTGTTTTAGGCGGTAGTGTCGGCTCGGTAAATACTTTCCATCAACAAGTACTCGCGAAAGTTGCAAACTTGCCAGAGATTTATCAAGTAAATATTACCCGTGCTCAAATGGGTGCCGATGCCGATTTAATGGGTGCTGCTTTTTACCTAAACAAACATTAGAAATATTACCTAAAGACTAATTAAGGGCTAAACAAGGCCTAAATAAGG
>Ga0209395_1002165_pt1 | contig 26325 bp, 19 predicted proteins | sample GOMGulsemesocosm_3_FD_184635 | JGI IMG/M metagenome (GOLD analysis project Ga0209395, IMG submission 184635) | Methane-oxidizing microbial communities from mesocosms in the Gulf of Mexico - GOM9D Gulf of Mexico (SPAdes) (version 2) | ecosystem: Environmental > Aquatic > Marine > Cold seeps... | reverse complement strand
TAGTCGGCAAGAATCAGCGAAAAAGGAGTGCCTAATGGCCAATAAAGTCTTTGCCAATTCCCGTGAAATATCTTGTAAGGCAGCCATTGGTAAAACCATCTGTGCCTTTCCGGATGTCTGTTTTACGCCGCCCGATAAAGTGCCACCCACGCCGCCTGGGGTGCCTATTCCCTACCCCAATACTGGGTTGGCGTCCGATACCACTAAAGGCAGTAAAACAGTACAAATTAGTAATAAAGAAGTCATGTTAAAAAACAAATCTTATTTTAAAAAAAGCACCGGTGATGAGGCGGGTTGCACGCCAAAAAAGGGGGTCATTACCAGTAAGATTACCGGCAAAGTCTATTTTCAAGCTTGGTCGATGAATGTCAAAGTTGAGGGCAAAAATGTCACTAGGCACTTGGATATAACGACTAATAACCATGCTTCAATGCCGGGTAATACGCCCCCTTGGCCCTATATTGACAGTATGGCTTAGATGCCGACGTCACCTGAGAAGAGGAAAGGATAATGATTTCTGGAAAATCTCCCGATATCAAATACCAGCAGTGGATGGCTGCAACGCGTCTTGGCTGGAATAACAGCAGAAGCAGAGAGATGAAGCTGCTTGATAGCACCATTCAGGCCTATGATGAAGGTATTACAGCATTTTATAAAAATGCGACTTCCTATGAAATATCGCGTATGTACAAAGGCCATTTTGAGTCATTGCGCTATAAAGAAAGATGGTATCTCACTGACATGCAAGTGGCGTTAGAGGCTTGGAAGAAAAGCAAAGGTGGCACTTGGTCAAATAGTGATAGAAACAAAAACGGCGCTATTAGCCAACTAGATCAATTGCTAAAGCGCGAGCTGCCAAAATATGGCCGGTCAATGTTAGAGCCACCCGATGAGTCTTTTGCGGCGAATGCACGCACCGGCATTCTCTATTTTCTATCCAATAGCAGAACGCTGGGAATGCCCTTAGACCCCGTGTCTTTATTAAGTGATGCCGCCTTTGCCGGAGCTGATCTACAGCACTTAGCGTCCGTACAAAACTCACAAACCAGCAGTACTTTGGCTGCCGGCATGACCAGCGGCAGCACTTCTTCGTCGAGTTTTGCCAATGAGGCCAATAACGTCGGCTTTCTAAACGAGGCGTATAATGCCATCGTTGGCTGGCTCAAAGAGCTGATGAAAACCGAGTTAGTAGCAGGTGTGGTGGCGGGGGTGACAGAGTTGATCAGTCAATTACCTAAAGTACTTGGCGTGGTTTTTTCAAGCTTACTCAGTGAATTGGGAAATGTTATAGGTATCGCTCGCAACATAAAGTCGGCCATTTCTGCGTACTCAACTTATCGACATAGACAAGAGCTTGAAGAGGGTATCGCCAGTGGCCATCCTAAAAAGATCATTGAATCGGTGCACCATCAAATTAAACAATCAATCAAAGATGCTGGCAAAGATATATTGTTCAGCGGCTTAAAAATAGGTCTCAATATTGCCTCTGCTGGGGCTGGAGTAGTGTTAAATGCGCTGGCAAGTGTCATTATGTTCATTAAAAAAATTTACGAGCGGATCAAAAAAACTGCTCAGTTAAGAACCGTACTTAGCGAAGCTGCGATTAAGGATGACAAGTGGGATGACGCTGACGTATTTCAAGATTGGTTCTTGGATGCCATTACTAAGCTACCGATTATCTCCTGTTATTGTTTAACCATGCCGATGACGGGTAGTTACTACGGTTTTTTGGCGGCGGCTTCAACCAATGACACTAGTTTTAGCTTTAGCCAATTAGCGCGTAATAATCAATTGTTCAATGATGTAAAAGATAAAGCGTTTAGCTATATTCAAGACAGTGATTTGAAAATAACCAGTGCCAATAGCATGGTTGCTCAGTCTTTACTGGTAGCGCAAGGGGGGACTGTCTCTATCGGGAGCATCAATGACTCTCAATCACAATTGAAGCGTTTTGTGCAGCAAATAGGTAAAGGGCTGAGTATTGCGGCTGCTGAAAATAGCGGCAAAAATAGCCGTTATGGCTGGTGGTAATAATTCAACATAGACTTTTTCAAACGGATTTATTAAAGAGCAATAGCTGCTAGGGACATCGCTGGTATATAACCCCATTAGCATGCTATCGATATACCAAACTCACAAATGACTGATCTTAAGGGTGAGCTAGAAATGAATAACTCAGTAGCGGTGCCTATTATCCCCGCCATTATCGAGCGCCATGCAGAAGACGCTGCTTTCCTCTGGTTGCAGCGCAATCAGGCAGTGACAGAACCCCATTACGATTTGCAAGATTTGATCGCAATTGACGAGCGGTTAGCAGCTCACTTAGAGGGGCTACAAGTCGCCGGCGACTATGCTTGGCAAGTGGCGCTAGCGGCACTTGAATACAATGAACCCGGCGAATTTTTTGTCGCAGCTTGGTTAGCGATTGGCTGTCTTGATGGCAAAAAAATTGAGCAAGTGTTGGACTTGGCAAAAGCGGAGCCCGACAATTACCAAGGGTTAATCTCGGCGCTTGCCTGGCACGATATTGAGCATAGTCAGGGGCTGTTAAACAGCTTTTTACAAGCTAACGATCACGATTATCTAAATCTAGGTATTCATCTGTGCGCAGTAAAGAGAATCGACCCGGGGGAGGCTTTAGCGCAAGCCTTGATCAGTAAAAATGAGCAGTTAGTGTCTCGAACGCTGAAGGCGATTGGAGAGCTGGGGCGCAAAGATTTACTCAGTCAACTGACGGCTTTGTGCTCCAGTGATCATCCACAACATAGATTTTGGGCAAACTGGTCAAGCTTACTGCTCGGCGAATACACTAGCATTGAGTATTTGAAATTCCACGTAATTAATCAAAGTGAATATGCGCTCGTTGCTTTGCAGCTGGTCGTCAGAGTTTTACCTGCAGATGAATTAAGGAACCTGTTGCAGCAGTTAGCGCAGCAGCCACAAACTTTGCGCATGGCGATGCAGGGAGCGGGAATTAGTGGGGATCCTTTTTGGGTTCCCGGCATACTCAAATATATGCAGCAGCCTGAGCTTGCCAGAATCTGTGGTGAGGCCTTTGCGATGATCGCTGGTGTTGATTTGAGCTATCAGAATTTAGATATGGACGCACCACAAGGTTTTGAATCTGGCCCAACAGAGAACCCTGAAGACGATGATGTCAGCTTAGATCCGGATGATGATTTGCCTTGGCCAAATCCTTTATTGGTAGAGAATTGGTGGCAGCAAAACGCACAACAATTTAGTGCAGGGCAGCGCTATTTATGTGGTTCATTGATTAATGAAGCCAGTTGTAAACATGTATTGCTAACAGGCTACCAGCGCCAGCGCAGTGGCGCTGCTCTCGAACTCGCGCTGATGGGATTGAGCTTTTTTGAAACGCGGGCTAAAGGTAAATTGCAACAGCAATTATTGGCGCAATGAACCATTGAATAGTTACTGGCTATTGTGTAAATCTGCTGTAGAATCAATGCTATCTTATTGGATCTGAAGTGGATGAATATATGGGGCAGCCGAGAATATTAGACGTCGATTACTACCGGTTAATGGAAGAAGTTAAGCGTGCGAGAGATGCCAAAGGTCTCATTGAGAAACAACAGAAAGAAGTATGGAAAGATTATATTACTGAGCACAAAGTACGCGAGTCCTCACTGGTGGCTTTTGGCAAAGTAAAATTTACCAGCGGTAAGGCAAAGTTGATCGCCATTGTATCAGGATCAACTTGGGACGGTTGTTACGCCTACTCCAGTGCTGATGAAGTGGCGCTTAAATATGAGCCGGGCGAGTAACTCGCCCTGTGTGTTTTGGTTACTTAATTGCCATTAATGCTCATGCGAAGCTTGCCTAAGTGAATGTTAACCACTGATTTTTTGTTTATCGGTGTACTGATGATACCTTGCCAAACGGCATTGTCTAAATCTCGATAGGCGGCGAGCACGCCAACGAATTGAGTATCGACTGTTAAGATATTATCGCTGTAAAGAATGGTACTGTTCGGCTCAATTTCTACCTCCTGTTGACCAATGAAATCGCCACCTAACGCTGTTTGACTGTCTTCATAGAGATCAAAAAATCCGGTGTTATTAAAGGCGTTATCTGATTTTAGATTAAAAAAGTAGAGAATAATTGGCGACGCTCTGTCATTGCTATCAGGGTTTAGGTCGGCACTGGTGGTGATATTAACGGCAAGGGTTCCGGGTTTGTCTTCAAATATTTTACCGGCACAGCCTGCGAGTAACGTGATAGTAAGTAATATAAATAGTCCTTTAAGCGTATCGCTAATATTTCGCATAAATCTCCTTTTAAGGGGCGCAAAGGATTGAACTCAATAAGACAGTGCTTAAAACCGACGATTGTCTAACGCCAAGTCACAGTGAATACTTTTTATCACTATACCCCGTTTGCAGGGGACTGCGCTGTTTAATCGAATGCTAGCTTGTCTTGTTGTGTCCGCTACTTGTTGCGCTAACCCATTGCAGTATTGTTCTGCGTGATTAAAGCTGAAATCCAGATTTAATAAAGCTGCTACTGCTCAATAAGTATCTTTTTCGCTGATACTAATCTTATAAGCTTATGATTTTAAGAAAAATCAGAAAACCTAGTCCGTTTCATTTATTTGATTCTACACTTAGGAAAGAAAAATGCTAGAGCTGCAAGTTGACTAAATCTAGATATTCACCCCTTGTGTGTTTTCTGTACAAAAAGTTGCGTTGAAGCAGTGTTTTAATGGCTGCTTTGTGCTAGCCTTTTTGGAAGGTTGTTTAAATATTAGCTGCGCTAAATATGCAGCGAATCAGAGTCTCTGCTCTGGTCTTATGTTACCAATGTAGTAGAAAATTAAGATAATTTTCTTGGTGGCTAGAATTACTAACACGATGTCTCTGCTAACTAATTGCGGGTAACGTTATGCAGATGTATCGACAAGGAAGTTTAGGAGCCATTATTAATGCTCGTCACCCTTAGCATCACAAGTTACCAAGGCCAGTCGCTTGGTGATAAAGCACAGCACAGCTTTAACCAGAATGGCGGGACGTTTGGGCGCTCGCCTGACAATCAGTGGGTGCTCCCTGATCCCGAACGTATTATCTCTAGTCATCACGGTCAAATATCTTTTCAAGACGGTGCTTTTTACCTCACCGATACTAGTACTAACGGTATTTATATCTCTGAGGCATTAACACCTTTAGGTAAGGGGAATTCGGCAGTGTTACAGCAGGGAGCACACTTAAAATTTGGCGAGTACGATTTGCTAGTGACATTTCCTGAAGCTGTTCCAGCGCAGCCTCCTATGACACAAGAACTCGGCAGTGATTCAATTAATGCACCCACTTTTGACCCGCTAGGCGGTGTCAGTGTGACGAGTGAACCTATTGGTGATGATTTCGATAATGATTGGGCGAGTGTCCCTCATCACTCCAGCGCAGACAGCGATCCATTTATAGCGCCTAAGGTTGAATATCAAGAGCCAGCGCCGCAAGCTTATGTGGCAAAATCGGTGCCAGTGACCCCCGTCAGTGTTGAACAAATCCCGGATAACTGGGACGACACTGGGTTCTCTGTTGAGCCACCTGCACCCAGTAATGATCAACCAGTAGAACTGACGGCTGATCTGGTGATGTCTAATTGGGCCGAGGAAACTGAGGCGATAACAACACCACAGCTTGACGACCCTTTTGGGTTAGATGAGCCGTTATCACCCAAAATTGAAGCGCCAGCAACAGAGCCGGTAGCCGATGTGATGAGCTACTCCATAGTACAGCCGCCCCAACAACAGTCACCAGCACCTCAGGGCCGCCCGCCACAAGCACCACCACAGGAACCGTTAGCGCCTCAAGTACCACCATCTCATCCTCAGCCTGCACAACCACACCAATTGCAACAACCTCAGACACCACCGCAGGCATCACCTCCACAGGGGATGGATGATCCATTTTCAATGCCTTCTGCTCGCCCTTCCAAGAGTGCTGACACAAGCAGTGAGAGGATTAGTGACCACATAGGTGACATAACATCAGTTGGGAATCAACACACAACAGAGCAAAACCCGTTTGCCGCTAGATCAACGCCGCAGCCAATACCTGCAGCGCAACCAGAACACGAGCGAAGAGCTATCCAGCAAGCTGCTGTTATTCCAAAGCCACCTATAGAATCGGTTGAGCAGGTCATAGCGGCGCGGCAACATCCTGAGCCTCTGTCAGTGCCGGGCGCAAGTGAAGCTGTTAATCCCGAATCGGTTACTGCGCCTGTTAGTCAACAACCTGTAGCGCCACAGCCTGTTAGCAATCAACAGCAGGCAACTGATAACAGTGCGTTGTTTCAGCTTTTTTTATCGGCAGCTGGTATAGACCCCGCCCATCTAGATGATCTAGATCCCAGTCAAGCTATGCAAGATTTTGGTGCATTGTTCCGCGAGATGCTGCAGGGACTGATTGAGTTACAACAGGCGAGATCTCAGCTTAAAAATGAATTTAGAATGTCCTTAACGACCATTAGACCAATTGAAAATAATCCGCTCAAATTTGCCCCTAACGTGGATGAGGCGCTGCGTATCCTGTTTTTAAATAAGGGCGGTGGTTACCTAAACTCTAATGACGCGATTAAAGAAAGCGTAGCTGAGGTGCGCTCTCATCAAATAGCAATGATTTCTGGAATGCAATCGGCATACATGGATTTGATGGCACGGATGGCACCCGCTAATTTTGTCGATGATGGAGTCAGTAAAAGCGCACTCACCAATGCGATGCGCTCCATGACTAAAAAATCCAATGCGTGGTCTAACTATAACGATTTTTATAAAAACCAAGTGGCCGATGCTGACAATGCCTTTCAAGTATTGTTTGGTGAGTCTTTTTCTAGGGCTTATGAAGAACAAGTTGAACATATATCAAAGGCGCTACAACAACATACTTCTGAATCACCGGGTACGCCAAAATAAGACAAGCAAATGTAATTGTTAGCAGAAATTGCCATGGTGGAAATAACTGCTACTTTACTTTCAATAGAGAAAAATTAGGCATCGCTGCAAGAATCTAGGGTAAATAACCCGCCACTTGCGGCGAGAATTTGTTAGGACTATTTTTCTCAGAAATACCCCGTTTCACTTAGTGAAAACAAACCTATGCGAGAGGGTTTGCCCAGGGGATCTTTAATTAGGGAGTGTTGAATGTCAAAGAATGCTCGAGTTATCTGGTCGGAAGGGATGTTCCTAAGACCGCACCACTATCAACAATATACAAGATATGTGGAAAACTTAGTGGAACAGCGTAGCTCTGTGTTGCGCCCTTTTTCATGGGGAGTAATTGAGTTTCAGTTAGATCAGAAACTATTGGGGTTGGGTAAGATTTCTATCGATAGAGCTGGTGGCATCTTTCCAGATGGCACGCCTTTTAGCATACCCGATAACGATGAGGCTCCACTGGCAATTGATATGCCCGTTGAGTTGAAAGACAGTATTATCTATTTATGTTTGCCGCTGCGCAGACCGGGCACCGCAGATGTCGATAATCACGCTGATATAGATTCAATGTCTAGATATTCCCCCAGTGAATATGAAACGGCAGACAACGCCAGTATCGGTGGCAATAGCGTGGCAATTCAAGTGGGTAAATTGCGCATGCGTTTGATGCGGGAAGATGAGCACCGCGATGGGTATAGCTGTATTGGCATTGCCAAAATGACAGAAGTACGCACTGATAAAAGCTTATTGATGGATAACAGCTATGTACTACCAAGCTTAGACTGCCATGGGGAACCGGTGATCAGCGGCTTTTTGAAAGAGCTGTTTAGTTTATTGAAGCACAGAGCCGAGGCTTTAGCTGGTCGCATAGTGGTATCAGGGCGTGGTGGGGCAGCTGAAATTGCCGATTTTTTGTTGTTACAGTGCGTTAATCGTCATATCCCACTGGTGGCGCATTTACTTAGTTTACGCGGTTTGCATCCTGAAGAATTATATCGCTCGCTCGTTGCTTTGGCCGGTGAGTTGGCAACCTTTACCGCCAATGAAAAACTAGCCACAGAATTTGAAATATATCAGCACGATGATTTGCAGCTGAGTTTTACACCAGTGTTTGCTGCACTGCGTCAGTCGCTCAGTATGGTGCTGGAACAAACGGCAGTGTCAATCCCTCTGCAAGAGCGTAAATTTGGTATTCGGGTTGCCGTTGTCAATGAAACTTCGCTGTTACAACAGGCAAGTTTTATTCTTGCAGTAGCGGCTGATATCACTACCGAAGACGTGCGACAACGTTTCCCAACGCAAGTCAAAATAGGCCCAGTAGAGCAAATCAGGCAGTTAGTTAATGTACAGTTGCCGGGGATTAGAATTAGGCCGATGCCCGTTGCGCCAAGACAAATTCCCTACCACACAGGTTTTGTCTATTTCGAGTTAGAGCAAACCGGCGAGCTTTGGCAGCAGTTACAAAAATCTGGCGGAATTGCCATTCATATTGGTGGCGAGTTTCCCGGGCTTAAAATAGAGTTGTGGGCCATACGTGGCGGTTAACAATGAACCGTATTGAGCGTAATAACCGCTATTAAGCCAGATCGCCAAATAGCGTTTTTATCTTGAATCCGAGGCGTCACAGCCTAGGGTTTTATTCAGGAATATGTTTAACAAGGAGGTTAAGCAATGAGTTCAGATGACCCTTTTTCAAGTGATAATAATGATCGCACTGTGATTAGACCAGCACCGGGCGGCAGACGCCCTATCGCCCCTAATCAGCCCATTCCTCCTGTACAGCAGCCAATACCCAACAATACGCCTTACCAGCAGCCGCCCAGTGGTTTAGATGCCAATATCAGCGCACCTTCATATCCAACAGCTCAGCGCGGTAACGCAGCGCAACTGAGCTTTTTAAAAGGGGCCGGTTTAAACCCGCTAGTGGATCACAGCTATACGTTACTGCTTTTGGCAACAGCGTTGCGCAATAGTGTCTCGCAACAAGATATAGGGACTTTACGCGCAGATCTGATCCAGCAAGTTCGCCTCTTCGAAGACGGATCTAGAGCCAGTGGTATCGATCAAGAAACGACGCTCACCGCTCGTTATATCCTCTGTACTTTTCTCGATGAAAATATTATGTCCACTCCATGGGGCAGTGAAAGTAATTGGGGATCCCAGACCCTGCTAAGTACTTTTCACAACGAAAACTGGGGAGGGGAAAAGTTTTTCTTAGTACTAGATAAGCTCAAACCAGATCCCGCCACTAATTTACATATTCTGGAATTTATCTATTTGTGTTTGCTATTTGGTTTTCAGGGAAGGTTCGGGGTGGTGGATGGCGGTGCCTCATCGTTGATGACTGTTCAAGATGAGTTATACCGCACCATTAGCAGGCAGCGAGGGGATTTTGAAAGGGAGTTATCCCCTCGGTGGCAGGGCGTACCCGATAAGCGCAATGCGCTGGTCAGGTACGTTCCTCTTTGGGTGGTGATAGCGTTAGCGGGTCTATTACTGCTGTTGGTGTATAGCGGCTTTAGATACATCGTCAGTAGCAGTACAGAGCCAATCTATCAGGATATCAATCAGCTCAAGGTAGAGCAGCGTATTTCGCAGGGAGCAGAAGCAACGACAAAGCCGGGGGTGAATAACTGATGTTTAGGAAAATATTTGGCATATTTAAAAATCGCTGGTTTGTCTCTCTGCTCGGTTTGCTCGCTGTAGGTGTGCTGATCTGGATAGTGGGCCCGATGATCGCAATTGCGGGCGCAATACCGCTTAAATCTGAGCTGGTGCGTTTGAGTGTTATTTTGGTGATAGTGGTGTTGTGGGGTTTAAACAACATGCGCATCCAAATGAAAGTCAATAAAGCAAACACTGAACTAGTCAGTGGATTTGAGCAAACAGCCAAAACAATAGACCCTAATCAAGCGCAATCCAAAGAGGAAGTTGCCCAGATCAAAGAGCGCTTTGATGAAGCGCTGCAGATCATGAAAAAAACCTCGGGGAAAAAAGGCGCGGCCGGTATCTATGATCTTCCCTGGTACATCATCATCGGCCCACCTGGCAGTGGTAAAACCACCGCCTTGTTAAACTCTGGATTAAATTTCCCGCTCGCCGAGCGCTTTGGTAGTGCTTCACTGCAAGGCGTTGCAGGTACCCGAAATTGCGACTGGTGGTTTAGTGAAAATGCGGTGTTATTAGACACAGCTGGGCGCTATACCACGCAAGATAGCCATAAAGAGGTAGACAGTGCAGCTTGGGTCGGTTTTTTGCAGCTGCTTAAAAAGCACCGCTCACGCAGGCCCATCAATGGGGCGTTGGTCTCTATTAGTTTGGCGGACTTGTTCACTCAATCTGATGTGCAAAGAGAGCAGCATTTAGCAGCCATTAAACAGCGCTTACAAGAACTTGATCAGCATTTAGGGGTGCAGTTCCCTATTTATATGATGCTGACAAAGTGTGATTTGATTGCGGGTTTTAATGAATTTTTTGAAGATCTTACTCAGGAAGACCGGCGTCAGGTATGGGGTGTGAGTTTCCCCTTTGACCCTAAGGCGGAGTATAAAAACCCGATTGATAGCTTTATGCTTGAGTTTGATGCATTGATACAGCGATTAAACGATAGGTTGCTGTGGCGTATGCAGCAAGAGCGCGACCCGCAAAGAAGAGCGGTGATGTTCTCTTTCCCACAGCAAATGGCCAGTATGAGGGAGCTGTTGAAAAACTTCCTCGGCAGTCTTTTCTCAGACAGTCGCTACGATCAATCGATGTTAGTGCGCGGCATTTACTTTACCAGTGGCACTCAGGAGGGGACACCTATCGATCGGGTAGTCGGCTCGCTCTCTAAAACCTTTGGCCTTGCGGGGAATATGCTTAAACCTTATCAGGGGCAAGGGCGCAGTTATTTTGTTAACAAGCTCATGCAAGATGTGATATTCAATGAGGCTGGGCTGGTTGGAAAAAATCATCGTGTCGAATTTAAAAGACAGTGGTTGCAACATGTTACCTATGCCGCTGTGCTTTCGATTACGGCACTAGCAATTCTCGCTTGGATGACTAGCTTGACGCGAAATGAGGTGTACATTTATGAGTTTAAAGATGCTTTGGAGAAGTATCAAAATCTAAATTTGAGTAATACGGTGGCCGTTGATGACTATGATTTATTACTGCTAAAATTAAATGAAGCACGTTCTTTAAGTCGAGTTTACCAGCCATTTGCAGAAGGTGTACCAATGCTGATGGGGATGGGTTTGTATCAGGGAGATAAGTTGACCGTCGCCGCGCAAGAGCTTTATCAAAATGAGCTCAACAGGCTGTTGCTGCCATCGATAAAATACCGTTTAGAGCAACATCTAACCTCTCCAGATACCGGGCCTGATTTAAAGTACGAGGCATTAAAAGCGTATTTGATGTTGGCTAATGCGGACCGCTTAGATCAAGAGTTTTTATCGCTTTGGATGTCATTTGACTGGCAGGGGCTGTATCCACAAAACCCAGAAATACAGGGGCAATTCCAGCAGCATATGTCGCAGATGCTGAATTTTGGTTTTGCTCCGGTAGATCTCAATAATGATTTGGTCGCCAGTTCCCGTCTTGCACTGCAATCAGTACCGCTTTCAGAGTTATTATACGGGCGAGTAAAGCGCGATTACTTAGCGGTAGATGAAAATCCATTTAAGCTTATTGATGCGATGGGGCCGCTGGGGGAAAAGGTTTTCTACCGAGAGAGCGGGGAAGGGTTAGAGCGGGGAATTCCCAGTTTGTTTACGGCGAAGGGTTACAATGGCTTTTTCAAAGATAGAATGGCATCGGTTTCTAGAATATCCAGTGAGGAAAACTGGGTGTTAGATGCAAAAAAAGAAGCGTTAACTTCACCGGAAGTGAAACAGTTAAAAAATGAAATGCAGGCGCGATATTTTGGCGATTATATCCAACATTGGGATGTATTACTGACGGATTTGCGGATAAATCAATTTAAAAACCTCAGCCAAGCGACTGATATTTTGGACACCTTGGCCTCGCCAAATTCGCCTATGAAAAATTTATTGCAGGCAACCGCTGTGAATACCTCGCTGTTTAAGGAGGGGTTAATTGATAAGGCGGTAGGTACAGTGACTGGGGGGAGCCAAGGGCGCTTATCAAGACTATTGCTGTCAGCTTCTAGCAGTGGTGTCAGTACTGAGGTGCCTCATCCTGAAAAGGCAGTCGACGATCACTTTAATTTAATGAACACCTATATAAAGAAGTCCGAGGCCGGTGGCGCGCCAATCGATCAGTTGTATAGCTTATTTGCGCAGTTATTTGGTCAATTCGAGACGATGTCAGTGGGCATTGGCTCGGACTCGTTAAGCGCGGCGACAGAAGGTGTGGCAGGTGATTTGCTAACCCGAATGCAATCTGAAACCACCCGAATGCCGGAACCTGTGAAGAGCTGGATGCAACAAATTATGCAAAACAGTCGCAGTGTCACTATGTCGGGTGCCAGGGGGCAAATAAATCAAATTTGGCAGGCGGAAGTTTTACCTTTATGTAAAAAAGCGATTCACAATCGCTATCCATTTTTTAAGAAAAGTGCCCGTGATATTGCCCTGTTAGACTTCGGGAAATTATTTGCACCGGGCGGCCTGATCGATGCTTTTTTTGAAGATAACGTAAAGCCGTTTGTGCGCGTTTCCTCAAATGGAAAGTGGGCCTGGAAGCCCATTGGAGATAGTAATATTGGTATGTCTAACAATACTTTAGTGCAGTTTAAACGCGCGGCGGGAATTCGTGATGCCTACTTCCAATTAGGCGGTCAATCTCCTGCTGTGAGTTTTGGCTTAAAGCCGACGTTTTTAGATGCTGACGTAAAAAGCTTTAGTTTGAACTTAGAGGGACAACAGTTTAGGTATCGCCACGGACCTGCCCGAACGCACAACGCGCGCTGGCCTGCGCCTAATAGTAATAACCAATTACGGGTCGTGTTCCAAAGCAACTCCAACCGCAAAGCCGCCTCAACCATTGAAGGTGCTTGGGCGTTGTTTAGGTTACTAGATAGATCAAAAATTAAAGTTAAATCGAGTAATGAAGTGCACGCAACATTCAGTCTGAGTGGCTTTAAATCGACCTGGAAGCTAAAGGCGAATACTGTCTCAAATCCGTTTCAGACAGCGCAGATGCATAATTTTCGCTGTCCAAATAGGTTGTAGCGTATGAGTACTGGCTTTTATGGAAAAATCCCGTATACCGGAGATTTTATCAACCGCAGGTTGCCCAAGAATTTTGTGCAGCCTTGGGACCATTGGTTGCAAAGTGGCATAGGCAATAGTCAAACACAGCTTGGGGATGCTTGGCTGGATATGTATTTAACGAGCCCTATCTGGCGCTTTGTGCTTTCGAAGGGGCTGTGTGGCGAGTTCCCTTGGGCGGGGCTGGTGATGCCCAGTGTGGACAGTGTCGGACGTTACTTCCCACTGACTATTGCCTGCCCGTTACCTTTGGATGTCAATCCGATTCAAATCGTCTCCAGTACCAGTCAATGGTTTGATATGGCTGAAGAAGTATTGATTAGTGCACTTGAGGATCCAACATTTAATATTGAGCACTTTGATGCCAAAGTGGTTGCTCTGCAAGGATTAAGCAATCGCTATGCAGCATTAGGTTGTGCCACCAATCTAGGCTTTGGTAGTGCTTGGCAGATCCCTTTAACAGCAGGGATTGGAGCAGCAATACCTAATTTAACCCACCAATTGTTAATGCAGCGTTTATCAGATTACAGCTTGTGGTGGGGCAGTGGCTCTCAGCGGGTGAATGCTAGCTTATTGGTCTGTACTGGTATGCCTTTAGCGACAGATTTTCCCGCCATGTATAGCGGTGAGTGGCTAGGTGGTAGTTGGGAGCAGTGGTGACAGAGCTTTTCTCTCTGCTAGAAGTGTATGAGTTTTACTCAATAAATGGATATCACTATGAATTTATCGAATCCAATTCGTTGGCATTCTGCGGCAATGACAGATAAAGGCAACTTGCGCACTATCAATGAAGACGCCTGTCTTGATTACCCTGATATTGGTATGTGGGTCGTCGCAGATGGAATGGGTGGACATGATGCCGGCGATATTGCGAGTTTGGCAATTGTCGATAATCTTCAGCAACTCTACCAATTCCCTTTTATAGAAGCTTACGTTGAAGCGGTAGATGCCGGGTTACAGCAAGTGAACCGTGAATTGCTGGAAATAGCGAATGCTCGTGAAGTACCGACAACCATTGGTAGTACGGTAGCTGCCCTAATTGCGACTAATGATCGCAGTGCCGTTTTATGGGCGGGAGATAGTCGAGTTTATCGATTGCGCGAAGATAAATTTGAAGCGGTTTCTAGTGATCATTCTCAAGTTCAAGAGCTGGTGGATTTAGGTTTGGTCGATGCCGCGGATGCAGAGGCTCACCCCTGCGCTAATGTAATCACTCGTGCTGTCGGCGCTGCACAAGAGCTACAGGTGGATGTGATCGTTAATCAATTACAATCGGGTGATCAGTATCTGATATGTAGTGACGGTTTATTTAAAGAAGTGTCGGAGCTTGAAATTCATCATGCGATGCAACGCAGTCAAAATGTGGAGGCTGTCGTACAACATCTAATGATGTTGTCAAAGTCTAGGGCGGCGAGAGACAATATCAGTTTGATCTGCGTTAAGTTTACCCAAGATAAGGAGACGACACAGCGCGGACCATTCACCTAAATCTACTGCTGACCATTTAATGATGCTCGAAAACTTGCCTATTTGAGAACGAGCTGGGGGTTGAAGGTGGCGAGTATGGTTAAGGGTTGAGTCAATAAGGCTGGGCTTGGAAAACCTTATGATGTTGGTGGGTTTTTTAAAAAAATCAGGAATTAGAGTGATTTAATTTACCTCAACCCTCTTATTTCTATTACTAAGCACATTCAATAAAAAAAGGAATTTGGTATGGCGACTGGAGAATTAATGGTAGATGCATTTATATGGCATGAGGCTACCCACAAAAGCAAAATAGGCCCAGGTTCAACACGGCTAGCAAAAGGCACTACTATAGAGATATTGCCGCAAGAAACGGCAATAGTAAATAATTCCAAAGTCAAACTAGTGGGTGATGCCAAATTTTCCGGTCTACATGGCGTGCTTCGTTCTGGTACTGAAGGTCACATATCAACAGGGAAAATTAGAGTTGATGGCGATGACATGTTAGAGCGATTAAATGTGCAAAAACCTAGTATCAACGGATTGGGGCAAGCAGTATTTAGGGGATGGGAAGCTGAAGACAGTTATGCTGCAGATTTGAATAACATGCTGCAAGCATGTGACGCATTAGACGATTTAATTAGGTTATATGTTACAAAAGAAAGCAGTGCCAAAAAATGGAAAATGGCAGCGCAAGGCTTTTCGGGATTACAAGTTGCAACAGGAGTGACCGCGCTGGGCATTGCAATAGCATTAACTGTAGTGACCGCTGGTGCTGCAGCGCCTTTAATGGTGGCATTTGGGGTAAGTACTACGGTTGCCGCTGTTTCGGGTGGAGTTGCAGGTTTTTCTACGGGAACATTGAAGAAAAGCATGGCACAAACGACTCATCGAGCTACTGTAGCATCTAAAGATACCTTAGTGACTATAGGAGCGCCCCTTGCTAAACAAGAAATTATTACAACAGTCGCAGCTACTTCAGGAAAAGCAGCGGCTATTACTACTGGTCATGTGTTGGGTATTACAGCTGGGGTGTTGCCAGCAGCAATGGGTTCAAAAAATTTGTACGACCTTAGTAATGTGGACCCTGAAAAAGTTTGGAGTTGGGTCGATTGGCCACCAATCCTTGAATCAATGGAAATTCACTTAGATAAATTAATAAAAGAAAAACCTTGTGCACCTAATTTGGCGCAACAATTTAACCATGTAATTGAAAGGTTGGGTACAACACTTAAATCTATTCAGAGAGCAAATAACAAAGCCTAAATTGACCTTTAAATAAAAGAAAAACTATAGGGGCTGAGTCAAATTAATGCCATTATTATAAACTTACACACCCACTGCTTAAGGGCTTAATAAAATGAGATCAAAAAGAAATGCCATTAGTGTGACTATGAACGATGAGATGGATAATGCCCGCAAGAAAAGAGGTAGCTTTTAGATGTCACCAATTACTCCTCAGCCTACAGAACTTCCTCCTATGCAAATGTGCCAGAGCGCTTGGTACGGTGACGATATTAAAGAGCAGCCAGCGCAATGGACGATGCATTTAAGTGTCGATGAGGTTGCGGAATTGGCTCAGGCTGCTACCGATTTTTTAGCTCTTACTGATGATATTACAAAAATTAATAAAGAAAATTTCAAACTGGAGAAACTGGCTGCAAAAATTAAGTTTTTGCAGCGACAGTTGTCTCATGGTCTAGGTTTTATGCTGGTAAAAGGGCTTGATGTAAAGCGCTTTAGTAAAGAGCAACTGGCGGCAATGTTTTATGGCTTCGGGGCGCACATAGGGGGAGCGCGTATGCAAAACAGCGAAGGCCATGTATTGGGGCATGTGCGGGATCTTAATTTGCGCAGCGATGACCCTGCGGTGCGTGTTTATCAGACTAACGAGCGGCAAACGTTTCATACAGATTCTGCAGATGTGGTGGCATTGCTGTGCCTTAATAAAGCCAAAGAGGGCGGGGAATCACTACTTGTTAGTGCAAATACTGTGTTTAATGAAATGCGTGACAGTGCACCAGAATTACTAACTTGCTTACTTGATCCAATAGCAACGGACCGACGCGGAGAAATACCTAAAGGCATGCCAGCGTATTTTTCTATCCCCGTATATAATTGGTATTGCAAAAAGTTGACAGTGATTTATCAAAGGCAATACATTGATTCAGCGCAGCGGTTTAGCGGCGCATTTAAATTAACCCCTCAACACATAGCCGCTTTAGATCTGTTTGATCTATTGTGCAACAACTCTCAGCTGCATTTGCGTATGCAACTAGAACCCGGTGATATGCAGTTTGTTTACAATCACAGTTTGCTGCATGATCGCACCGCATTTATCGATTTTGAACCTCTAGCTCAGCGCCGCCATTTACTGCGACTATGGCTGGCGCTGCCCAATGACAGAGAGCTGCCAGCTGCATTTAAAGAGCGCTATGAGACAATAACAGTGGGTGACCGCGGGGGTATGAATCCCGCTGGTGTAGTGCCATGTGCACCGCTTTGGGAGAATTGATTGCTAGGTATTTGGCTATTTATCTAAGTATCGACGCTGAGCTGTCTTGTTATTAAAACTCGAAAAATAGACCACGACTATTACATCTTTTCACAAAATCCTCGGTAGACCCGTTATCAAAACTAACAATAGTGAGAATGGTGTTGGTTACAAAATTGCGGAGAAGATGGCATATTGTGAATGAGTTAGCTTGCTCAAAAATTTGCGTATATCATTGCGCCGCGATACACCATAGCCACTAAAATGCGCCACTTTAATTTTAAGCAAAGCATGGGATATTAGCCCTTAACAAATGGAGATAAGTAAATATGGAAAACCTTGTTGCAGAGAATACCGCTGCAAGAGACCAGTTAAAAAGTGAAACAGGGCTGCGAAAATTATTAGACAGAATGCCTCAAGATGTACAAGATAGCTTTACTGAAGAACAGCTAGCAAATATTAAGCTTGCTATAAGTGCTAGAACTTGGGGATCTCACGCGATAGACGTGCGCAGTACGATTAAATTTTTTAGCTACCGTTATTACTATGTATTTGTCGCAGGGAGAAACCGTCGCGAGCTTAGCTCCAGAGAGCGTAAGTTGGGATTACTGATTCAAGCTGTCGCACTTGCTGTGTTTTTAACCTTTAGTGCAGTGTTCGGAATACTGGTACTTTATTTGCTCAAATCTGCCGCAGGGATTGATATTTTCCCAGGGTTTTCCTTTGGTGTCTGGGGCTGGTTTAAAGGAGAGTTTCTATAATAGAGATGAATTAGGCGTAGCCTAAATCATTAAGAGGCTTTCTAGTCATATAGTACAGGTCTGTAAGAGAGATGAATTAGGCGTAGCCTAAATCATTAAGAGGCTTTCTAGTCATATAGTACAGGTCTGTAAGAGAGATGAATTAGGCGTAGCCTAAATCATTAAGAGGCTTTCTAGTCATATAGTACAGGTCTGTAAGAGAGATGAATTAGGCGTAGCCTAAATCATTAAGAGGCTTTCTAGTCATATAGTACAGGTCTGAAAGAGAGATGAATTAGGCGCAACCTAAATCATCATTAGAAGGCGTCTGAACTTAGAGTGCAGACGCTCTCATATGCAATTATTTGCTTGTCGATCGATTAAATAAGTTCAGAATAAATCCGCCTAATAGCAATTTTGTGATATTAGATTTCTGATAGAGATGATCGGGAATTTTATGAGCAATCTTTGCGTGAAGCTGGGGTAGTTTAGACCAGTGCACACCTTGTTTGTAGTGATGAGCAGTGTGATAGCCCAAGTTGCCGGTTAAAAAATTAAAGACAGGGTTGAGGTTGTTGAATGAAGCTTCAAATTCATTCTCAGTATCTAGTCCTGAATGGTGCTCGTAAGTCACATAAGCGGTGAAGAGTAAGCTGGTAATCATAGGCAAAATAAACAGAAAGAGAGCTGCCAACGGGTTCCATATAACTAAGCCAATTATAATAGCGAAAGTCAGCGCGGTATAACGGACAAATACTCTAAGCTGTTTAGGATGCTTTTTGCCGACCGTATAGCCTCTCGGATAAGCTGTTAGAGCAACATTTAACGAATATTCTAAGACCCCCATTTTCGAGCCATTTTTACGCTTCCAGCGACTTTCGTCTTTCTCTTGATCCAGAAAGTTAAGATGGTGACCTAAAACATGATGTAAGCGCCAAAGATGGGTAGATACGCCGGTATGCAGTGCGTAAAAAAATTCTAATACACGGTTTAGGTGTTTATTGCGAAACGTAAAAAGATGTTGGTGATGGTGATTCCAAGCGCAAATAACCCCTTTAGGGATAAGCATGATTGCATAGTAGGTGATAAACACGGTGATGCTAGTGACGGCGAAATATAAAATAAAGTCGATCACAGTTAAACTGAGAATAACGGCAACGGGCCAGCGGTCTTCCTTGAACCTGAATATACTGTTGCTAATGGGTTTAAGACTTGCTTGCATAATTAACCTTTACTTGAGACGGAGTTATGCCGCAATAGTAAGCTATTGACTACTACTTAGCTAGCGGCGAACAGGTAAAATAACTCATTGATAGCCGATAGTGCATGGAATAAAAGTATAGTTGAGTTTTTGGCAGAAAATGAAATAGAAATCTGTTTAATTTAGCGGCCTATATGTGGTGTTAATTGGTGATTAGATTTAATGGTAACATATTGTTTTTATTATGAATGAATTGAAATGTTTTTGTTTGGCGGTTGGTTGTGCTTATGCCTTAATTGCCCGTCTAAAAAGGCACCAATTCTGATGTGAGTTTTCTTTTCTCTTTCGTCAGTGATAGCTTTTTATGATACTGCCGAATTTTGGGGTAAGCGGCACGGTAGGTTTTATAGCTGCACATAAATTGCAGGCATAAAAAAACCGCTAATTTTCATTAGCGGTTTTCTATAAGAAACTCAGCTTAGCAATTACTTGCTTTTAGCGGCTTTCTTTTCTCTTTCGTCAGCGATAACTTTTTCTGATACAGAATTCGGACATGGTAAGTAATGTGCGAATTCCATAGAGAACTGACCGCGGCCAGAAGTCATAGTACGCAGACTGCCGATGTAGCCAAACATTTCTGAAAGAGGAACATCTGCCTTGATGCGAACACCAGTAACGCCAGCTTCCTGGTCTTTTATCATGCCGCGACGACGGTTAAGGTCACCGATAACATCACCAACGTGATCGTCTGGAGTGAAAACGTCAACAGCCATGATCGGTTCGATCAGCTGTGGAGAGGCTTTTGGAATTGATTGACGGAAAGCGCCTTTAGCAGCGATTTCGAAAGCAACAGCAGAGGAGTCAACAGCGTGGAAACCACCATCGTATAGCTCAATTTCAACATCAAGTACAGGGAATCCAGCAAGGACACCTTCAGTCATCATGCCTTTGAAGCCCTTCTCGATTGCTGGGAAGAATTCCTTAGGAACGTTACCGCCAACAACGATTGAGTTGAATACAAAACCAGTTCCAGGCTCGCCCGGCTTGATGCGGTAATCGATTTTACCGAATTGTCCAGAACCACCAGACTGCTTCTTGTGAGTGTAAGAATCTTCGATTTCAGAAGTAATCGTTTCACGGTACGCAACCTGTGGTTGACCGACTTCAAGTTCAACACCGTAAGTACGCTTAAGGATGTCAACTTTGATATCTAAGTGAAGCTCACCCATACCAGAAAGGATTGTTTCACCTGAATCTTGGTCTGTTTCAACTTTGAAAGTTGGATCTTCTGCAACCATTTTACCGATAGCAATACCCATTTTCTCAGTAGAACCTTTATCTTTAGGTGTTACAGAGATAGAGATAACTGGCTCAGGGAATACCATGGCTTCTAGGATGATTGGATCTTTAGGATCACATAAAGTGTGACCTGTTTGAACGTTAGACTTCATGCCAACGATAGCGATGATGTCGCCCGCTTGTGCAGAGGAAAGTTCTTTACGGTCATCAGCTTGCATTTCACACATACGGCCGATACGCTCAGTTTTACCTGTCGCAGCGTTAAGTATGGTGTCGCCTTTCTTCAAAGTACCTGAGTAGACACGTACGAAAGTCAATGCGCCAAAACGGTCATCTGAAATTTTAAATGCTAGGGCTTTAAAAGATTCTTCAGTAGATACTGTTGCAAATTTACCAGTAGGCTCGCCTTCTTCATCAGTTAGCGGCTGTGGATCTACTTCAGTTGGGCTTGGCAAGTAATCAACAACAGCGTCAAGGATTAGTTGAACACCTTTGTTTTTGAATGCAGAACCACAGTAAGTAGGGAAGAAAGCCATAGTACGTGTACCTTCACGGATACACTTCTTGATGTCTTCAATAGAAGGCTCTTCACCGTCCATATATGCTTCCATCAGGTCATCGTCTTGCTCAACAGCAGTTTCGATTAACATCTCACGGTATTCTTCTACTTTATCAACCATGTCCGCAGGAACATCAGTGATTTCAAAGTTTTCAGGAAGACCAGTGTCATCCCAAATGTGTGCCTTACGTGTAAGAAGGTCAACAACACCAACGAAATCGTCTTCGATACCAATTGGTAGAACCATGACTAGTGGGTTAGCAGCTAGAACATCTTTAGTCTGCTTAACAACACGATAGAAGTCAGCACCCATACGGTCTAATTTGTTAACGAAAATAATACGTGAGACTTCAGATTCGTTAGCGTAACGCCAGTTAGTTTCTGATTGTGGCTCAACGCCGCCTGATCCACAGAAAACACCAATGCCGCCGTCTAGAACTTTAAGAGAACGGTATACTTCAACAGTGAAGTCAACGTGGCCCGGAGTATCGATAACGTTAAAACGGTGATCGTTCCAGAAGCAAGTTACAGCAGCAGACTGGATAGTTATGCCGCGCTCAGCTTCCTGTTCCATAAAGTCGGTAGTTGACTCACCATCGTGAACCTCACCTGTTTTGTGGATTTGGCCAGTTAGCTTCAAGATACGTTCTGTGGTGGTAGTTTTACCCGCGTCAACGTGGGCGAAAATACCAATGTTTCTGTATTTGGATAAGTCAGACATTGTTTTACTCGTCGGATTATTTAGGATAAATTTTGAATGCTCTGTACTTGATAGATTAATTATCGAGACAGGGCTTTCAGGTCGTTAGAATATAAATAGCGCTGCATTATACAGGATAAAACATAGCTTTGTGGAGCTATAATATAAATTATTTTTTTTGGTTATTTATCAAGTAGTTACTCGAGCTGTTTGGGTTCTTGGTTGTTTGTTTAACTGGGGGCTGGTAAGTGTGGGGTTGGTTAATTGTTAATCTTATGTCTCAGTGTTAGTTGTTGAACGGAATTTGACCGACGGCAGTTTGTCTTTTTTTGAGGATATAATCTGAAAAAAAAGAGAATTTTTGCTATATTAAACGGCTACATCAATTACTGGGAAAAAGAATGACTGCTCTTGGATCTTTATACATTATCTCGGCGCCCTCTGGCGCTGGCAAAACTAGCTTAGTAAAAGCCTTGTTGGCGAAGGATAATCAAGTGCGGGTCTCTGTTTCTGATACGACTCGCAGTATGCGAGAGGGTGAGGAGGATGGCGTTGATTATAATTTTATCAGCAGGGTGACTTTTGATCGCCAAATTGCTGAAGACAGTTACCTAGAATACGCGGATGTTTTTACTAACAAGTACGGAACTTCTCAGAAGTGGGTGGATGCTGAACTTGCTAAAGGGGTTGATGTTATTTTGGAAATCGATTGGCAAGGCGCTCAACAAGTGCGAAAGCGGGTAGGGGATGCGATTTCCATTTTTATCTTGCCGCCCTCGCAGCAAGAGCTGCGCGATCGCTTACAAGGGCGAGGCACTGATGAGCAGTCAGTGGTTGATCATCGCATGGAGAACGCTGTTGGTGAAATTGAACACTATTCTGAATTCGATTACTTAATCATTAATGATCGATTCGAAACAGCACTCACTGAAATAGCAACTATATTTGATGCACAGCGTTTGCGGTCGAAGCAACAGCAAGTAAAATACAGCGAATTGCTGATCGGGCTATTAAAATAATTTGAATTTTATCGCCTCTTTCTGTATTATCCTGCGTCCGTTTGTGTATCTGTGATACTAAATATAAAATTTGAGGTTTACCATGGCTCGTGTAACAGTTGAAGATTGCTTAGAAAATGTAGAGAACCGTTTTGAACTAGTGATGGTTGCAGCTAAGCGTGCACGACAGCTAGCCACTGGCGGAAAAGATGCCTTTGTTGAAACCGAAAATGACAAAGAAACTGTTATCGCCCTACGCGAAATAGCGGACGGTCATGTAGATAGCACAATTCTTAACGATATTAATGCTTAGGAACTATCCTAGAGGCTATTAATGGGGCATTATAACTGTATATCTTAACTGAATTAGAATACAGGATAGCTAATGCCCGATATCGATTCACTTTCTGATCGACTCGTTGATTATTTGGACCCAGAAATGGTCCATCAAGTGCGTCGCGCTTATTTTTATGCCGAACAAGCCCACGAGGGACAATGGCGAAAATCAGGCGAACCTTATGTCACTCACCCCCTAGCTGTATCAAGCATTCTCGCGACTATGCACATGGATCATCAAAGTCTGATGGCCGCTATGCTGCACGATGTTATTGAAGACACTGAAGTAGATTTCTCAGGTATTGAAGGGCAATTTGGCCCCGCTGTTGCCACCATCGTTGAAGGTGTGTCCAAATTGACCCACTTGGAAGGTGAAACTAAAGCGCAAGCGCAGGCTGAAAATTTTCAAAAAATGGTCATGGCGATGGCTGAAGATATCCGGGTTATCTTAGTAAAGTTGGCCGATAGGCTACATAACATGCGTACCTTAGGCGCTATGCCGGCGCATAAACGCCGTCGTATCGCTAGAGAAACCTTAGATATATACGCACCTATTGCCGCGCGTCTGGGCATGCGTAATATTCAAATTGAATTGCAAGAACTGTCTTTTTTCTCCTACTATCCAATGCGTGCTAAACGCATTCGTCAAGCAGTTAATAAGGCGCGAGGTCAGCGCAAAGACTTAATTTCTAGTATTGAAAATTCTATGCAAGCCCGGCTGAATCAAGAGGGGCTTAACTGTATCGTGTTTGGTCGAGAAAAGCATTTGTACAGCATCTACTTAAAAATGAAGTCGCAACGTAAACAGTTTGTTGACATCATGGATGTGTTTGCTTTCAGGATTGTTACCGAAACTGTTGATGAGTGCTATCGCGTGCTTGGTTCAGTGCATAATTTATATAAGCCAGTGCACGGCAGATTTAAAGATTATATTGCGATACCAAAAGGGAATGGCTACCAGTCATTGCACACCGAACTGTTTGGTGCAAAAGACATCAGTATCGAAGTGCAAATACGTACCAAAGAAATGGATGCAGTGGCGATGCAAGGTATTGCTGAACACAGTTACTATAAAGGTAATGGTGCTTCTGATATCGCCGTTAGTTCTTTCAATCGGGCGCGCAAGTGGGTGCAAGATTTGTTAGAAATGCAAAAACGCGCTGGCGATTCAATGGAATTTATTGATAATGTTAAAAAAGATTTATTTCCTGATGAGGTGTATGTCTTTACCCCTAAAGGGCGTATTTATGAAATGCCGCCAGGGGCGACGGCGGTTGACTTTGCTTATGCTATTCATACTGATGTGGGTAACTCGTGTATTTCGTGTCGGGTTAACCGCCGGTTAGTGCCGCTGTCAGAACCTTTAGAGAGTGGTCAGACAGTTGAAATTATTCGTACCCCAAGTGCTAAACCGAATATGGCGTGGCTCAATTTTGTGGTTACCGGTAAGGCGCGTTCGAGTATTCGTCATTTCTTGAAAAATCAAGAAAAGGACGAATCCACACAAATGGGTAAACGCTTGCTCAATCAATTTCTAGGACAGTTTAATATTAGCTTAGAGGAAGTTGATCAGCAAAAGATGGCAGACTTCTTGAATGAAGCTAATTTAAGTTCAGTCGATGATTTGCTGCAGGAAATTGGTGTAGGCAATTTGATGTCTTATGTGGTTGCCAGAAAACTCAGGCCTGAAGCGAGTGAGCATAGCGAGGCTAGGTTGCCGCAAAAATCACTGGCGATAGAAGGCACTGAAGGTGTCGTTATTGCCTATGCGAAGTGCTGTCAACCAATACCAGGGGATGGTATCGTAGGGTATACCAGTAGCGGACGAGGGTTTGTTGTGCATCGCATTAACTGCCGTAATATCCGCACAATGAAAGATGACCCAGAGAAGTGTATTTTCCTTGAGTGGTCGAATGATTTAGATGAAGAGTTTAATGTTAGTCTCAAGCTAGAAGTGTCCTCCGAGCGCGGTATCATAGCCAATTTAGCAACCACAGCATCCGCTAATGGTGCCAATATTCTAAAAATGGATCTCGGCGAAAAAGAAGGACTGCTGTACTGTGTTGATATGGAGTTGGGGGTGCGGGGGCGCATACATTTAGCGAGAACGATTAAGAAGTTACGTTCACTTAAGACGGTTAGTCGAGTATCGAGAATATAAATACTTAATGGACTTTAAACGCTTTGCGAATAGATTAAATGAATATATAGTAACTGTAGATATTCTAAAGAAGAATAAAGGATAGATTGAGGCAAACTTCTATGATTTTGCCGGTAGTGATAAGCGCTTAGACAGCTTCAGTCTTGTTTTATTGGCTACCATATTTTAAGCACAGGGAGTGTATGTGCTTTTTAGAATCACGCAATGCGTACTAATACTCTAAAAAGCATGTCTATCTTTTGAGTAATGCCTATATTCAAAGAGAGGTGGATCAATTGGCTGTTGGAGTTCACAGATTGGATAATGTCACTGATAGCGATAACGCTATCCGTTTAGCTCTGTTACATGATAGCGAAGGGAAGGTATTAGTTCTCTTACCTGCATCGCACTTACTTAATTTAGTGGTGCTTTGGCGAGAGTCCTCGCGTCAGTTGCAGCCAGTTCGCGCAGAAAATATCGTTAAATTTTTTAACCAAGATGCACTCTCGACGCCTGAGGGTCAGCGCAAGTTGTTTTCACTACCCGTATATATCGATAAAAGTTGTGTCGACATAAAGTCTCTGTCAGTAATAGAACCGCACTCTGGGTTGGCATTTGATGTTCCTCGTCAATGGCTTACAGGTGCAGCATCTGTTATCCCAGTGGGTATCAGCCCGGAAAAAATTCTTCAGGAGCAGCCTCAGGGAACGGATGAAGAAGTTATTATTAAAGCGGTAGAAAAATTCACGGCGCTACGTATTAAGCAGCGTATGGAAGATACCTTAGGTCTGCCCAGTCTGCCACCAACCGCGCAAAAAATTAGTGAGCTTAGAGCAGACCCACTCGCCGGTGTGGACCGATTAGTCCCCATCGTAAAAGTTGATCCTTCGCTGGCAGCTCAAGTGATGAGCTGGGCGGCATCTCCGTATTATGCAACGCCTGGAGAGCTGTCTTCGATAGATGATGCTGTTGTCAGGGTGTTGGGCTTCGATCTAGTGGTAAACCTTGCCTTGGGTGTTTCTATGGGCAAGACGTTAAGTATTCCCGATGAGGCACCTAGAGGTCATACGCCATACTGGATTCAGGCAATTTACACGGCAACTTTGGCTGAGCGATTGTGTAAACGAATGACGGGAGACGATCTTCCTAAGCCAGGTCTTGTCTATCTAACTGGCTTGATACACAATTTTGGTTATGCGGCTCTGGCACATCTGTTTCCCCCTCATTTTG
>Ga0209395_1002163_pt1 | contig 26365 bp, 24 predicted proteins | sample GOMGulsemesocosm_3_FD_184635 | JGI IMG/M metagenome (GOLD analysis project Ga0209395, IMG submission 184635) | Methane-oxidizing microbial communities from mesocosms in the Gulf of Mexico - GOM9D Gulf of Mexico (SPAdes) (version 2) | ecosystem: Environmental > Aquatic > Marine > Cold seeps... | reverse complement strand
CAGCTACTAGGTAAATCATCCGTGAGGTTTCATCGATAACACCTTCATCACGTACAATTTTCGCAAGCCATTGCTGCTCAACGCCATTTTCTAATCGTTTTAACACGACTTCGCTATGGTCACCGTCCGTTAGATAACTATAATCAGCACTACTGATTGGTAGTCTAATCTCACCAATATCAATTGAAGATACAATACCCAAATTAGAGCCCGTGCTAACAAATTGACCTAAATCTATGTTACGACTATTAATTAATGCGTTATACGGCGCAATAATTTTAGTGCGGGTTAGATTTCTCTCAGCGCGTGCTAGTGATGCTTCTGCTGAACGAAGGTTTGCTTGCTCGCGGGCTAATTGTGGTTTACGCAGTCCAAGTGCTGGAGGTAATGATGAAGTAGCACCTTTCCATTCCGCTTTTGCCACAATACCGCGCGCTTCTTCTTCTTGTAGTGCCGCTTTGGCGCGTTGTAAACTTGCCTGTGCCTCAATTAGCGACGCTTGATAATCGCTAGGATCAATTTGAGCAAGTAAATCGCCTTTTTTGACCACTCCACCACTTGAGAATACAGCAGATACATCAGTTATTTGACCACTCACTTGTGCAATGAGTGATGTCTGATGTTTTGGTTTCATCACGCCGTAAGAATTGATAGTTAGCGGTTCGTTCTTCAACTGGACTTCATAAGCCGCAATCAGAGGTGCTTTAATTACCTCTTCTTTTTTCTCCGGTTCTGGAGCGCTGCTCATAATGATTACGGATACCATGATAAGAAATATCAAGATAATAAATGGGAGTAAAACGCGTAAGATTTTTCTAGATGATGTCGACATACCTGTTCCAAATGGCTAAAAAAAATATTTATGCGCTAAAATAACAGATGTAAAATAATATCACTATGTTAATAATGTAAAAGAATGTATAAAAGTGTATCTCATTTTAATTGATAAAGGTTCGCATTATCATTAAGTTAATTGGAAATGAATTTCATCAGACATAAAAAAACCGCGATATACGCGGTTTAGTAAACAAAGAATAGCTTAGCCTGATTTTTTCTTTGCGCGTTTAAGTTGCTTTTTCACTTTCGCTTTTTTCTGAGCGACGGTTAGCTTCACTTTTTTCTTTCTAGAAATAACGCGTGATTCTTTATGTTTTGGCTCTAGACCTTTAAGTTTACGTCGCTGTATGCGTTGTTCTGTATAGCGCTCAATTTTTCCTAATACTTTAATTTCATGACCTTCGGCAATTGAAATCGCAATTCCTTTCTTGCCTGCGCGGCCAGTACGTCCAATACGGTGTAAATAAACGTCACTGGTATAAGGCATATCATAGTTAATAACATGTGAAATATCGTCAATATCTAAGCCACGTGCTGCAACATCTGTAGCAACAAGAATATTGATTTCACCTGCTTTAAAACGTTCTAAGGATAAATTACGTTTGTCTTGCGCCATTTTTCCTTGTAAGTAGCATACGCGAATACCTTCACTTTGTAGTTTGGCGACTAATTCAGCTAAACGTTCACGTGTTTTAACAAAAAGAATTGTGCGTTCGAATTCTGGATTATTTAATAAGTTTACTAAAATTTGCTGTTTATGCTCGATTGAGTCGGCTAAATGTACCCATTGATTGATTTTTGCCGCTTCTTTACGTGAAGGGTTTGCATCAATGCGGATTGGGTCTTTTAAAACGGTAGCACTGAAACGATCCAGCCCTTTACCTTCTAAAGTTGCCGAATAAAGCATAGTTTGTAAACGCCAGCGCGCTTCGTCAGCAACACGTTCCATGTCGTTGATAAAGCCCATGTCCAACATGCGATCCGCTTCGTCCATGATTAAGAATTCGATGCTGCGCATGTCTAACTGCTCAGTCTCAATAAACTCCATTAATCGTCCTGGAGTAGCCACTAAAATATCAGAGTTTTTCTCTAACATTTCTTCGTGAAGTTCGTAATCAATACCACCCGTAATACAAATAGGATGTAGAGCTGTAAATTCAGTTAATGCCACTGCATATTCGTGAACTTGAATGGCTAACTCTCTGGTCGGGGTAATAATCAATACTCGAGGTGCACCCGGTTTTACGCGCGGAAAATCGATTAAATGCTGTAGAGCAGGTAATAAAAATGCGGCTGTTTTACCTGTGCCAGTTGGCGCACATCCAAGAATATCTTGTTGATCCATGGCTGCAGGGATCGCTTCTCGTTGGATGGAAGTGGGGGTGGTGTAACCCATTTTTGATAATGCTTGTTCCAACGAAGGGTCAAGATCTAATTCTGCAAAGCTCATGATGAATGTCGTTCCTAAAAAATATTGTGGGCATTATACCTGTAATGAAGATATATCGCCTAAGTTTATCCAGAGTTTGTGAAACTCGTATTAGAGTTCAGCTATTTCTTCTAAAATCTGAGTTAGCCACTCGTTAATACGCTGCTCACTTAAGTCAAATTGGCATTCGTCATCTAACGGCAGGCCGACAAAATGACTATTGTCGCTTGTTAGGGCTTTTGATGCTGTAAAGTCATACCCTTGATTAAGCCAATAACCAACAACTTGTGGGCCTAGTGGCAATAATTTGTCATGTAATATCCCCATAGCATCAACAAACCAATCCGTGTAGCCTTCTTGATCGCCTTGACCAAAAAATGCGACAATTTTTCCCTGTAGGTTAAAATTATCAATATCATCCCACAGCGCTTCCCAATCTTCTTGCAGTTCGCCGTAATCCCACGTTGAAATACCAAAAATTAAAATATCATAATCTTTAATAGCGGCTAAACCACTTTCCTTGATGTTATGAATATCAAGGAGGTCAGCGCCTAAAAATTCTTGCATTTTTTCAGCTGTCATTTCGCTATAGCAAGTGGTAGAACCGTAAAATAAACCTATTTTCATGTGCTTACTCAATTAAATATTTGATCAATGGCCACGCATTTGTGAGCTTTGACGTAATGCGCGCTAGTTTAACAAAAAGTGAGAGACATTGTGCAAGCCAATGCGGTAAATCAACAAAAAATTTGAGATGTGAGCACTTGTACTATTGATGATTTTGATTAGGAAATGAAGAATTCGAATTAACAAAACGTAATGCGTATGGGGTAGTAAGGTCGCGGACGGTTGCCAAACAGCAATCACCCGCGCGTCTAAATTATTACAAGTTAGTCAGTTAAAAAAGCAGTAATTTGCTTTATTATGCCATCACTATCAAGTTCAAGCATCGATTGTTGCTCTGCTTGTGTGCCTTGTGTGACGAACTGGTCTGGTAAGCCAATGTTTAATACGGGAACGCTCAATCGATTATTCATCACAAACTGACTGACCACGCTACCTGCACCACCGATAATGGCGTTTTCTTCAACTGTTACGATAACGTCGTGACTGTTGGCCATTGCAGTGACCATAGCTTGGTCAAAAGGTTTAATAAAGCGCATATCAACGACGCTTGCATCAAGATACTCACCAGCAATCAATGCATGATTGAGCAAGGTACCATAACTTAAAATAGCGACTTTCTTACCATCTTTGTCTTTATTGGATTGGCGCTTTATTATCGCTTTGCCTATTTCTAGTGCCGTCATTTCAGTTACTATCTCTGCGTTAGTTGCACCGCCTCTCGGATAACGAACAGCCGCAGGGCCTTGATGAACATAACCAGTGTAGAGCATTTGACGACATTCATTTTCATCACTTGGCGCCATCACTAGCATATTAGGAATACAGTTTAAGAAACTTAAATCAAATGCCCCTTGATGCGTTTCACCATCGGCGCCAACAAGGCCGCCACGGTCGATGGCAAATAACACGTCAAGGTTTGGGATCGCAACATCGTGAATAAGTTGATCATAACCACGTTGTAAAAAAGTAGAGTAAATAGCGATAACCGGTTTTAATTGTTCGCAGGCCATGCCAGCACCAAGGGTAACAGCATGTTGCTCTGCTATAGCAGCATCAAAATATTGATCTGGGAATTGTTGTGAAAACTCAACCATACCAGAGCCTTCACGCATCGCAGGGGTTATGCCCATCAATTTACTATCTTGTTTGGCCGTATCACACAGCCATTGACCAAAGACCTTTGAGAATGTCACGGCGCCTGAACCCGCAGGCAGTGATGTGGTCATAGGATCGAATTTAGGGACACCATGATAACCAATAGGATCTTTTTCAGCGGGGGTATACCCTTTACCTTTTTTAGTCATCACATGAAGAATTTGCGGGCCTTTAAGATTGCGCATATTCTTTAATGTTTCGACTAAGCCATTGACATCATGACCATCAAGCGGGCCAATATAATTAAACCCAAACTCTTCAAATAAAGTCCCAGGAACAACCATTCCTTTTAAGTGTTCCTCAGAACGACGAGCCAACTCTTTGATGCTAGGAACACCAGATAGTAATTTTTTTCCGCCTTCACGAATTGAGGTATACATTTGGCCTGTAAGCAATTTTGCCAAGTGGTTGTTGAGGGCACCAACATTCTCAGAAATAGACATTTCATTGTCGTTAAGAATAATTAACATATCTTTATCGAGAGAACCCGCATGGTTCATGGCTTCAAAAGCCATGCCGCCAGTAATGGCGCCGTCACCAATAACAGCCACAACCTTACGGTCTTTACCTTCTTTAGCTGCGGCGATCGCCATGCCTAAAGCCGCGCTTATTGAAGTTCCTGAATGGCCCACAGTAAAGGTATCAAATTCGCTTTCGTTACGATTTGGAAACGGATGTAAACCATCTTTTTGACGGATCGTGTGCATTTTATCACGGCGATTTGTAAGGATCTTGTGTGGATAAGCTTGATGACCAACATCCCACACTATGCGATCAACAGGCGTATTAAATACGTAGTGCAGCGCAACAGTTAGTTCAACGGTACCTAGTCCTGATGCTAAATGACCACTAGATTCACTCACGGTCTTTAACAGGTAACTACGTAATTCGTCACTCAGCCGAGGCAAATTATTTTTAGGAAGCTGGCGCAGCTCTTGAGGCGTATTAGCCAAAGCCAGCAGAGGAAATTGTGAAATATCTACACTCATAAGTATGTTTGCTATTTTTTGTTATTGGTTACGCGCAATAATGTATCGGGCGAACGCTTGTAATAAAGTGCTGTCAAAAGGCAGGGCTTGTAATGATGAAAGGGCCTGCGATATAAGCTGCTGTGCTTTTATTTGTGCTGCCTCTAATCCTAATAATGCTGGATAAGTACTCTTGTTGGCGGCTTGGTCTGAACCTTGCGGCTTACCTAATGTTTCAGTATCGCCAATTACATCTAGAATGTCATCATGTACTTGGAACGCTAAACCAATATTTTGTGCAAAAATGCTAAGTAGCTCTCTTTGCTCAAACGTTGCATTGCCCGCAATAGCGCCTAATTCAACCGCTGCGCTAATTAAAGCGCCTGTTTTTAGCCGGTGAATTTGTTCTAAGTGTTCAACAGAGACTTTATTGTCAGTAGCGGCTAAATCTAATGCTTGTCCACCGCACATGCCTTGATAACCACTGGCTTTGGCCAGTGCTTTCATCATTTGTACTTTTTGTGCATCAGTGACTTTAGCATCGCCCAATAACTCAAAGGCAAATGTTTGAAGTGCATCACCTGCAAGAATAGCCGTGGCTTCATCAAATTTGATGTGACAAGTGGGTTGGCCACGACGAAGAGCATCATCGTCCATGGCTGGCAAATCATCATGAATAAGAGAGTAAGCATGAATAGCTTCAATACTGCCTGCTACATGATCAAGGGAACTTTTTTTAGCACCTAGCATTTCACCAACGCTATAGACTAAAAATGGTCTAACGCGTTTCCCGCCTAATAATAACCCGTGTCTCATTGCTTGATGCAATTGCGGTTCATTCACGGGGAATTGAGCGAGTTTGTCACTTAAAAAGTTATTAATACGCTGCTGGTTTTGTTGAATTTCAATAGCAGGCACTAGCTTTCCGTTGAATTGTCAAAAGGTGTTAAGCTGTCATCGCCATTGTTGCTCATCAATAATTCGACTTTTTGTTGAGCGCCTTGAAGTTTTTGCTGGCCGTTACGGGCTAACCCAATACCACGTTCAAATTGGGTAAGGGCTTTATCTAACGCTAAATCACCTTGCTCAAGTTGATTAACAATATTTTCTAATTCATCAAGACTTGCTTCAAAGCTCATGTTTTCAATTTTTTTGGTCGCCATAACTACGCTCTTATCGACTATTTCGCGCAACCTTAGCCCACTTCACTCATTGGGTCAATTTTTTAACGGTTCGTTGTATTTATTCGACAATTTGTTCAAAAAAGCTAAACAAATGCTAGCTGGTTCCGATATGATGAGAATAATTTCAATTTTGTTATGATTTAGCAGTTTATCTATTTATATAAATATTATTGATGGATATATTGCCTTTAAGATTGGTCACGGGAGAGACTCAGTGGATTTAGCGACGTTAATAGGAATGATTGGTGCTATCGGCATGATTGTAATGGCGATGGCACAAGGCGGAGATCTTAGTATTTTCATTGATGTGCCATCAGTTCTCATTGTGTTTTGTGGTTCCCCCTTCGTTGTAATGATGATGTATAGCATGAGCCAATTTGTTGGTGCTGGTAAAGTATTTGGTAAAGCGTTCATGATCAAACTTGATGACCCCCAAGATTTAATTGCAAAATCTGTTGAATTGGCCGATGCCGCCAGAAAAGGCGGATTTTTAGCCTTAGAAGAAGCTGAAATTCCTAGCCCGTTCATGCAAAAGGGTATTGATATGTTAGTGGACGGCCATGAAGCTGACGTGGTTAAAGCAGCGTTGGGCAAAGATATTGACCTTACACTCGATCGCCATAAAGCAGGCGCCGGATTTTTTAAATCGCTGGGTGACGTAGGACCAGCAATGGGCATGATTGGTACGCTTATTGGTTTAGTGGCGATGCTGCAAAACATGGACGATCCAAAATCTATTGGCCCAGCGATGGCCGTAGCCTTATTAACAACAATGTATGGTGCAATGCTTGCTAACTTAATTGCGTTGCCTATTAGTGAAAAATTAAGTTTACGTGGCGTTGAAGAAGCCATGAATCAAACCTTAATTTTAGATTCTATTTTAGCGATTCAAGATGGCCAAAATCCGCGGGTCATTGAAACCATGTTGCAAAACTACTTGGCTGAGGGTAAACGCCCTAAACCTGAGGAGTAATTATGAGCGATGATTGCCCAAAATGTCCCGACTGTCCCCCTGAGGGCTTACCCGCTTGGATGGGAACATTCGCTGATTTAATGTCACTGCTCATGTGCTTCTTCGTTTTGTTGTTAGCGATGTCAGAAATGGATGTGCTTAAATTCAAACAAATCGCGGGCTCCATGAAATATGCTTTTGGTGTTCAAAATAAAATAGAAGTGAAAGACATCCCTAAGGGAACGAGTGTTATTGCACAAGAGTTTAGACCTGGGCGCCCAGATCCGACACCGATTGAAATTATTAACCAGCAAACCGCTGAAATAACCCAGCGTGAAATTGATTATCAATCGGGTGAAGATGAAAACGCCGGTGGTAAAGAGCAGCAACGTGGTGATCAACGCGGCGCGGCAGCGGCTGCTGATAGCCAATCGGAAGAGCAAAAGTCTGCGGCTCAAGAAGAAACCAATGAACTGCTTAAGAAAATAGCAGAGAAAATGGAACAGCAAATTCAAGATGGTGCCATAGAAATTGAGTCTTTAGGTCAGCAAATTATTATTCGTATTCGTGAGAAAGGCGCTTTCCCATCGGGCTCTGCTAATTTACAACCGAGATTTGTGCCTGTAGTGACCTCTGTTGGTGAACTACTGGCTGATATTCCAGGTGAAATAACGGTATCTGGTCACACTGACAGCGATCAATTGCATACTGAACTTTATAAATCTAATTGGGAGCTGTCGAGTCTTCGCGCTGTGGCTGTTGCTCATGAATTAGTTAAAGTGAGAAATTTCAACCCCAAACGCTTACAAGTTGTTGGTCTTGCTGACACGGCGCCGTTAACCGACGGAACAGATGTGCAATCTCAACGTCGTAATCGCCGCGTTGAAATTTCGATAATACAGGGCAAAGCCAAAGAGTCTAAACAGATTGGTTTAACCGAATAGCTTAGCTGTCAGAATCAAAAGTGTGATGAAAGAGATTAACGAAAGTTAGTCTCTTTTTTTTGTTTATTAAAAAATGACGGCTTCATCATAGATAGCACTACTGAAAAGATGAGTGATTAGGTATAATGCGCGCCAATTAACCATTGAATGGCTCAAACATGAAATTTATCCTTAAGTTCTACCCAGAAATTACGATTAAAAGTAAATCAGTGCGTAAGCGTTTCTGTAAATTGCTCAACTCAAATGTGCGTAATGTACTTCGCCGTTTTGACGAGACCGTAACTGTACAGTTAGATTGGGATAAATTAAATGTTCGAACTGAAAATGAAAGTGAAGAGAATATCTCTCGCCTCATTGATGCCATGCAATGTATCCCGGGTATTGCTCACATCTTGCAAGTAACTCAACATACGTTTACCGATGAGCATTCAATTTATGAAACCGTTGCGTCAATTCTAGCACCTGAAATAGAAGGTAAAACTTTCTGTGTTCGTGTTAAGCGTGCAGGTAATCATGATTTTACTTCTAATGATATTGAGCGTTATGTGGGCGGTGGTTTGAATCAAAACTACCCGTCTTTGGGCGTTAAACTTAAAAAACCAGATTACACCGTGCGTTTAGAAATTCGAAACGAAGACTTATTCGTTATATCGGCGCGTTATGAAGGTATTGGTGGTTTCCCGCTTCCTGCACAAGAAGATGTATTGTCATTAATGTCTGGTGGTTTCGATTCAGGCGTATCAAGTTATATGATGATCAATAAAGGGGCACGTACCCATTATTGTTTCTTTAACTTGGGCGGCGCGGCACATGAAATCGGCGTTAAGCAAGTCTCTTATTATTTATGGGACCGTTTTAGTGCATCACATAAAGTGAAATTTGTGTCGGTACCTTTTGAAGGTGTTGTTGGTGAAATTCTAGAAAAAGTAGAAAACGGCCAAATGGGCGTTGTTTTAAAACGTATGATGATGCGTGCTGCTGAAAAAGTCGCTAAAAAGATGAAAATTGAAGCTCTGGTTACTGGTGAATCATTAGGTCAAGTTTCTAGCCAAACATTAACTAACTTAGGTGTTATCGACAAAAGCGTCGATACGTTAATTTTGCGCCCTTTAACGGCTTACAACAAGCAAGATATAATCAACATTGCTGCTAAAATTGGTACCAAACCTTTTGCTGAAATCATGCCTGAATATTGCGGTGTTATTTCACAAAAGCCTACGGTTAAAGCGGTTATGTCAAAAATTGAAGCTGAAGAAGCTAATTTTGATTTTGCTGTATTGGATAAAGCACTTGAAGATTCTGTCACAATGGATATTCGTGACATTGCCAATGAAGCGAATGAAGTGGTGTCTGAAGTTGAAACTGTCTCTGAGTTTGGCGATGATGACATCGTATTAGATATTCGTTCTCCTGATGAGGAAGATGAAAAGCCTTTAGAAATAGATGGCGTTGAAGTGGTGCATTTGCCATTTTATAAATTAGGGACTAAGTTTGGCGATCTTGACCAGTCTAAGCAATATTTGTTTTATTGTGATCGCGGTGTGATGAGTAAATTGCAGGCGTTGTTTTTGATTGAACAAGGGTTTAGTAATATTAAGGTTTATCGTAAGTAATCTTAAAGAACCTAACGCTTGAAATTGATTCATCTGATATTTGATTCGCAATTTTATTGCACCAATTAATTTAAGCTATATCACGTGCGCTCCAGTTACTTTTCTTTGCTTCGCCAAAGAAAAGTAACCAAAAGAAAGGCGACCCGTAGATTAGCTGCTAATCTCAAAATTTTTGACTAGATACAACCTCGCTTTTATTGGACATCCTGTCCACAAAGCTAAAAAATCATCCATGATTTTTTGGTCTTCTAGTCTGCAAATTTTGAGGCAACTAATAACGGGGAGGTAGTATCGCCTCACCTGACACCAAGAGATAATTTAATGAGTTTTTCCAAATTAGGCCTTAGCCAACATATTCAAGATACCATTGCCAGTCTTGGTTACGAAACACCGACACCCGTTCAAGCGCAAGCGATACCTTTAATTTTAGAAGGCCGTGATGTTATGGGCGGTGCCCAAACAGGCACGGGGAAAACAGCGGCTTTTGCGTTGCCCATTATTGAGCAGTTGAGTCAAGTTCAGCGTCCTAATGGCGCAGTGCGTGCGTTAGTACTTACACCTACGCGTGAGCTTGCCCAGCAAGTTAGTAAGAGCTTTGTTGAGTATGCACAAGGGACTGAATTAACGGTTGAACTTGCTTATGGCGGCGTGAGCCTAAACCCCCAAATTAAAGCATTAAAAAATGGCTGTGATGTCATAGTAGCCACGCCGGGACGTTTGTTAGATTTGTTATTTAAAGGCACATTCGATTTGGATGCCCTAGAGTATTTAGTCTTTGATGAAGCCGATCGTATGCTAGATATGGGCTTTATTATTGATATTAAACGTATCCTTAAACGTGTGCCAGATTCGCGTCAAACCATGTTGTTTTCAGCCACATTTGATGATGCCATCATTGAATTATCAAACAAGTTTTTAAACAAACCTGAATTGATTGAAGTTGCGCAGCGAAACACAACAGCGGCGCAAATAGAGCAGATTATTTATAATGTCGATGAAGACAAAAAACGAGAATTAACCTCGTTTATGATTGGTTCAAAAAATTGGCAGCAAGTACTTATTTTTGTACGTACGCGTCAAGGTGCTGATGCACTCGCCAAAGAAATGTGTAAAGACGGCGTGAAAACACAATCTATTCATGGTGATAAATCACAAGGCGCTCGCGATAAAGCGTTAGAAGAATTTAAATCTGGTAAAACCCGTGCGTTAGTCGCTACCGATGTTGCTGCCCGTGGTCTTGATATTAACGATCTTAATTACGTCATCAATTATGAATTACCTTACATCGCAGAAGACTATATTCACCGTATAGGTCGTACTGGCCGTGCTGGAAACTCAGGCCTTGCTGTGTCGTTAATGACGGTTGATGAAGAGTGGTTACTTGAAGAAATAGAAGCCATTGTTGATGAGAAGTTACCTCAAGCGTGGTACCCGGGTTATGAACCTGATTTAACTAAAAAGAGTAGTGTGAAGAAAAACAGTAAGTCTTCACAAAAGCGCCGTGCCAATGAACGTGCTGGCGGAAAACGACAATCAGGTTCGAACCAACGTGGTAATGGCGGTAATGCGGGCAATAGTAGTAGACGTCGGCGTTAACTAAAAATGCTCAGCCTAGGCTGAGCATTTTTAATGTTGTCTCTATTTTTTCAATTTGATGCGTACATTTTGATGAATTCATCTAAATGACGCCTCTTCTTAATCTTGCCTTTTAACGCTAATAGCTTCGTCTGAAAAAGTGATTTCGCTTCATGGCTACAGAAGGAAATATGGCCGTTGGTGACACTAGCGGCTAGCGTCGATATTTTTAGCTCAGTGTCATTATTTAAATATTTTTCAATATCGGTGTTTACATCACTCACTGCGCAACTCTGCCAGGTACTTTGGTTATCACAACTTTCATCAATAAATTTAGCTACGCGATGATATTTGCACTCATCGGCTGAAGCTTTGTAAACGTATAACATATAGTCACCGGCATACGTAATATTAGTTAAGACCAGTAACATACTTGCGAGAAAACATTTGAACATTATGGATCTCCAATTGGGGATATTATGTCTACTATGATGATCTGCTTTGTTGTGATTGTATAGTGTTTAACAGCGCTTTATTCTCAGTCACTGCAATCCCCAAACTCTCACCTTGCTGCACTATGTAGCCATTAATAAATTCGATTTCAGTTTGTCGGCCGTATTTCACATCTTGTGCCATTGATGAATAGTTCTCACAGGTGGCCGCTGCCACATCCATTATGATGATTTTTAGGGCATTAGTGGTATAAGGCCATGTGTTATCAAGACGGCTAATTACAGACTGTATTTCATCAATAAGCGCGTCAATTTGTTGTTGGTATTGTGACTCTCCTATTTCGCCATTTTTACATTGTGCTATGGCAGTGAGGGGGTTAATAACACAATTGATGGCGAGTTTTAATAATAAGGGCTGCGTGATGTTATCGTGGGTTTCTAGCTGTGGTAGCGATTGTTGCAGTAGCTCCTGCCATAACTGCAGTTCATGATTAGTAATTTGCTGGTGATTACCAATGATCGTTTTTCCTAAGCCGGTATGTGTTAGCTCATCCTCAACTAATAATGCTCCGTGTGTTGTCGTGGCTAACATTACTTGATGGTTACTTGTTAGAGGAAGTGTATCAACAGCGCCCATGCCGTTATGGAGCAATATGATAGGCGCACTAATGTCATCAAGCCTATGGGATAGGGCATCATGGACTTGATAGGCTTTAGTTGTGACAATAATAAGGTCACAGTCATTAGGCATATCGTGACTAAAATTGAGCTGATTTATTAGGCGTGTGCCATCATTGGTTATCAGTGTTTGGGACTGTGGTGGTAGCTGCTCACGGCGACTAAGTAGAGTGACTCTATGCTGGGCTTTGATAAGATTATGTGCCCACAACAGTCCAATTGCCCCGTGTCCTATGATGACAATATGTTTTTTCATGGTTTATTAAATAGTGTTCTAACAGCAGGAATTAGTGTGAGCGAATAAAATAGAACAACGCCAAGCCCATCGGCTATCACGTCATCAAATCCACCTGAGCGATACGGAATATAATACTGAATCCATTCGACCGCGATTCCGTAGCTAATTAAAATGAGTATCTGATAAATTCGTTTTATATTTATTGATTTGTATATCAGTATACTTAGGCAGAAAAACACTAATATATGACCGTATTTATCAGAATGCGGAATATTATTAGGTAAGCTTTGAGGGCTAAAAAATAAGTAAGAAAACAAAGCAACTGAAATAAATAAAACAGCGATAGTTAATGCACGGCTTTGCCACAATGTTTGGATGAGAGACTTCACATTTTTTCCTGAAAACTTTAATAAATTAGTACTGGCCATAACTTTACCATATGCAGTTGAATTACAAACTAATAAGTTTATGAAAAATTATGCTCATAGTCCCTGTTTATTAGGAGTAAACCTGATAACATCGCTTCATTAATCGTTATATATTGTGGAATTATTTATGCCTTCTTTTGATGTTGTATCTGAGATTGAAATTACTGAAGTTAGAAATGCTGTAGAGAACTCAACACGTGAGTTAGCCACCCGATTTGATTTTCGTGGCAAAGAAGCAAGTTTTGAACTAAATGGTGAAACAGCGGTATTAAAAGCCGAAGATGATTTTCAAATAAATCAAATGCTTGATATCTTTCGAGCAAACCTTGTACGCCGTAATGTAGATACTAAGGCAATGGAAGTTGACGAAAAACCTACTCATACCGGTAAAACATTCTCTTCAAATGTAAAGTTCAAAGAGGGGATTGAACCATTGGTTGCTAAGAAATTAGTTAAAGAAATTAAAGCGTCAAAAATCAAAGTTCAAGCGGCCATTCAAGGTGAAAAATTACGTATCACCGGTAAGAAGCGTGATGATTTACAAGCCGCTATGGCATTGATTCGTCAAAGTGATGCAGAACAGCCGTTTCAATTTGAAAACTTTAGAGATTAATCTATTTTATAATGACCACACTCTCCTTTAAAGAGGCGATTTTTAATCGCCGAATGCTGATTTGTCTTTTTACAGGCTTTAGTTCTGGCTTGCCGCTATTTGTTCTTTATCAATTAGTGCCGGGGTGGCTCCGCTCTGAAGGCGTTAGCCTCGCTGAAATAGGGTTGTTTTCCCTCATCGGTATTCCTTATGTGTGGAAATTTGTTTGGTCTCCTGCACTCGACCGATTCACTTTACCTTTTTTAGGTCGCCGTCGTGGCTGGATGCTCCTGACACAAATTGTGTTGTTTGGCTCTATAGCACTATTTGGTTTCATCGATCCTGTTATGTCAATTTGGTCCGTTGCTTACTTGGCCGCCGCCGTCGCTTTTTTTAGTGCCAGTCAAGATATTGTTGTAGACGCTTATCGCCGAGAGTTGTTGTCTGATCAAGAGCTTGGTCTTGGAAACTCTTTAAATGTGCAAGCCTATCGCGTAGCAGGTTTGGTACCAGGTTCTTTAGCCTTTATTCTGGCTGATCATATGCCCTGGAGCAGCGTGTTTATGATTGTTGCGGCGTTTATGCTCATAGGTATTGTGGTCACCTTATGTATTAGCGAAGCACATCTTGAGAAAAACGCGCCTAAAACCATGAAAGATGCCGTTGTGCTGCCGTTTAAAGATTTCATTAATCGTGAAGGTTTAAAAAGCGCGCTAATGATATTGGCCTTTTTAGTCTTGTATAAGTTAGGCGATAGCATGGCTACGGCATTGCAAACGCCGTTCTTCATTGATATGGGCTTCACAAAAACAGAAATAGGGGTTGTTGCCAAAAGTTCAGGCTTGATCGCCATGATGATTGGATTAGCTATTGGCGGTATCGTGATGCTTAAACTGAGCATCAACCGTGCATTATGGCTGTTTGGCTTTGTACAAATAGTGAGTATTTTAGGCTTTGCGGCATTAGCTGAAATTGGTAATAATGTTTATGCATTAGCGTTTGCTATGGGCTTCGAATATTTAGGCGTAGGATTAGGCACAGCGGCTTTTGTTGCTTTTATGGCTAAACAAACGAACCCGACGTTTGCCGCAACACAATTTGCGTTATTTAGTGCATTAACGGCACTACCAAGAACATTTGCGAATGCGACAACTGGGTTTGTTGTGGAACAAATAGGTTGGACCGGATTTTATTTCTTATGTGTTGGCTTGGCTGTGCCGGGCATGCTCATGTTGTTTAAAGTCGCTCCGTGGAATGAAAAGCCTGCTATTAAAGAATAAATTAACGCCATGGCCTTTAATGACTATGGCGTGTTAGACCTTAAGACTTTAAGGCCTTATACCAACGCAACCTGTTGGAGCGGGTAAATTGGGATCTTTCAAATAGTTACAGCATTTATTTATTTTTAAACGTAAATGTTTGTTATTCATTAAATCGCATTCAGTTTCAAACTGAATTATATAAAATAAATACCAAAATATTCTTTCAAAATCATTAATCTGTTCCTGTAATTGCGTATCTAAATTTCCCCACTCTTCTAATATATCCCACGTCACAATGTGCACTTCTTTGAATGGCACTGACTGACTCATGAGCTGATTAACATAATAAACGAGTTGTGTTGCTTTTTGCTTAATAAACAGTTCGGGCGTTAAAATATAAATACTCAATGAAATATCTCCCTTGCCTTCGATATCAATGTTTACACAAAGTGTTAATGATTCTATGGTGAAATAAGCTGTGCTGTCTTTAGATAAATTTTAGTTAATGGAACGTTATCCCATTCATTTTTAGAGTCTGCGCCCACGTGTACTTGGGATATTTTCTCTAAAACATCCATGCCATTTATCACTTCCCCAAACACAGTATAGCCCCATCTCCGGGAGTTGGGATCTAAATTGCGATTTCCTTCTTGATTCATATTAAAGTAAAACTGTCTCGAGGCCGAGTGTGCTTCTGTTTCTCTAGCCATGGCTATAGTGCCATAGGCATTGCGCAATCCATTACCTGATTCATTAACAATAAGATAGTTGTCAGCTTTTTGAGTCATGTCAGGGTTCACTCCACCACTTTGAACGACAAAACCTTTGATTACACGATGAAATAATGTGTTATCAAACTCTTTGTGGGTAGTAAGCCATAAGAAGTTATTCACGGTTATTGGTGCTTTCATACGATCTAGTTCAACCGTTATTACACCCATATTGGTTATTAAATTTACTTGGGGGAATGAGTTTTCAGGTTGAATGTCATGACCACGAAATTGTTGGCTTAAATCGACAATGTCTTGGTCATTATCTATTTTGGCTTGAGTCACCGATGGCGCAATCAGACAACTTAGAAACACTATAAAAGAAAAAAGAGATTTCATTTTAATTTCCTGTTTTTGTAAGGTATTTAATCACTTGTTGATCTTGGCTAATATCATTGAATAACTGGATTAGCAGTTGATTGAATTCTTGCTCAAGTACGGCGATATCAGCGGTTAAAGGGCCTTTACTTGTTCCTTGGCGTTTAAACGTTTTGTTAAGCGTTCTAGTGCCGTGATTAATTGTCACAGCTAATATCACTAAACTCTTTGTTTCATAGCTTAGGGTACTTTGTTCGAGTTTAATGGCCATTTTCTCGATGTTGACATTAATTTGTGGGTTATCAACGACGTTAATACCTAGTGAATTAGTCTGCTGAAAGCTTGCCGTTAAACCGGCTTTGATAAATGAAGTTGTAGGTAATTGAGCGGATAAATAGGTTTTTTTACCATTACTATCTTGTTGTAATATGGCTTGGCGAGTCCGTTTGTCTGTGACATCAATATTTATCGTTTGAACAAATGGTGAGTTTGCAGAAACTGCGGGAGCTGTATTAATAATAAAATGTGTAGGTGGGGTGCTGCTACAAGCGGTGCATATTGTTAATATAGAGAACAAAACTAGAAAATTTTTCATGTGTATCCGAAGTTTGTCTGCTTTTGGAAGGGAATTTATTGGCTCTTTTTATAAAAGAGCCATATGCCTACCTAAAATGGATCTGTTGTGAATTTTAGGTGGAGGCAATAGATGTTAGTACTTTATAGCATCTAAAATCACGAACTTGCTATTTGACGCGACTGTGGTGCAGTTGTCAAAAATTCGTTGTAACTTAATGTGATAACCCAAATGGCGATTTGCAACAATGCGTAGTGTGCCACCATGTTTAAGTGTGCGATAAGAATCGTGAAACATCTGCCAAGCGATATGATCGGTGACCGTTGTAAGTTGATGGAATGGTGGGTTACAAATAATCAAATCTGCTTGATCGTATTCATAATTACTTAAACAATCATGCCAATCAAATTCAAAACGATCCTGTGAATCAAAGGCTTTTTCACAGTTTAAGCGAGCACTTGCCAGCGCCATAAATGATTCATCGGTAAAGCGAACTGTTGCCTCAGGATTTTTGTGTGCAACTGTTAGTCCCAATACGCCATTACCACAGCCTAGATCAATTACATAACCGTCTTTTAGATCACTTGGAATATTCTCAAGCAATAAGGCAGCGCCGATGTCTAACTGATTGTTTGAGAACACACCTGCATAATTATAAATGGTAAAAGGCGTGTTTGCTAAAGGCCAGCTAATTAAGTTATCTGAGGCTGGTGCATTTGCACTAGCACTTTTTGACGAAAATATTAAGCGAGATTTTTTCTTAGCCAGTGATGTCTTGGTTTCGCCGATGAATTTTTCAAACATCTTAAGACCAGTGTTATGCACATCTTTAGCTTTAGCAAAACCAATAACAATAGTATTTTCGTCAATGATCGAGCTTATTTGCTGAAGTTGTTGCGATAAAAGTGCATTACTCTTAGGTAACTTTATTAGTACTAACTCTGGTGTCACTGTGGGCTGAGTTACACTGTTGAGGTATTTTATAGACGGAGTAAGCTGGTTCTCTTCTAAGTTTTGCTCAACGGCACATTTAGCTATATATGAATCGGATTGCCAAAATAGTTCATGTTGATGTAAGGCACAGGCTAGTGCACCGAACGTATCGTTTATAAGCAAGATTTTTGCATTAGATAAATTCAATTCGTGGACATGATTAATAATGTATTCATCACTACTGTCCCAAGCTTGTAGGTTTTTGTCATTAGACTTTGGAAAGCGATTTAGCAGTATTTCTTGGTCGTTAATATTTAGCAGAGTATTCATATATAGGTTATCACTAATAATTTTTGTCTATTGTCGCAAAAAATGACCGCGGCTTCAGTATTTATTTCAGTTGTTAGTTCGCAACAATGCAAAATTCAACTCTAAATTTTACTTTATTACTTATTCAATCGAGTTAATGGTTAATTAATTCTCATTTAATCAATAACAAAGGTCGAATAATTGCAGGTTTGTTGATACGGTATAGTTCGGCGATTATTTTGACGTAGATATTTACGTGCTTTTGTTGGCTATAATCGATGACTTATTTGTTTGGTGTGTAAGGTAAAATATATGACAACGGTATACCGCAGTGTCGCTACTATGAAAAAAACGTTAATCGCAATCACAGTCTCACTGGCTTGTGGTAGCGCGGCATCAGCACAGGATACGGGGGAATTTAAAACGATTTCTTTGATAAAGAAGCCTATTTCATTAGTTAAAAATAAAAAAAATAAGACCACGAAGCTTGATACGGTTAACACTGAAAATGATACTATTTACAGTGATATTGCACGTTTATTAAATCAATTGCCGGGTGTGTTTGCCGTCAATCGTTTGCCTAATGATAATAGCCCCGTTGTTTCTCATCATAATGATCCCATAACCGGCCAGGTAGGGATATTCTCAGATAACGTAATTTGGAGTCCTTTGCCATTTTATGTTGGTGGGCTTAAGCATATAACCCCATTATTTTTTTCTAAAGGTAATGTGGTTGACACGGTTAGTGTGAATGGTTTTCCCGCCGTCAATTCGTCTAGTATTATTGGTCAGACTCCTTCAGTTGAAAGAATAGCTAATTTAAAGCTTGATGTCGGAAGTAATAACAAGCGTGGTTTAGTACTCGACCATGGTAATGAAAGTGATGGTTTTGGTCATCGCTTATATGTTGCCAAGCAGCAGGTTGACAGTCATCGTGAATTTAAAAATGGTGAAAATGGTCTGTTTGATAGCAATGAAATCATGCTTAAATTACAAGAAAAAAGCGCTGTTAACAGTGGGCAAAATAAACAAGAAACACTGTTAACGATTCATTATAAAGATTTTAATAACGATGAATCATTAATTGGCTTAACTGATGAAGACGCAAAAAACACACCGCAACATAGATATAGCGCTACAGCACTAGATCATCTTGCTGGAGATCAATTGTCGGTCGGTATTAATCACCAAACAACCTTGCTAAAAGGCGAGATAGTAACGACGGATATTTATTATAAAACAGGCGATCTATCGTCATATCAAACGAATAGTATTAATGGGCTTGATGGCAGTGTTACATCTCAAGTCTTATCAGCATTTGAAGCTAACCCCAGTGGCGAACTAGTTATTGATAAGGAGTTAATCGACACTAGTTATACGTCGGTTGGTTTGACTATGGATATTGAGCAGAATTTAGATGCTCATCAATTTAATCTTGGACTTCAATATTATCAAGAGTCAGCAGAGCAAACTACGTCTACAGATGCATACAGTTATAACGCTCAATTAGAATTGGCAAAACAAGTGGGTGACGACGCTAATGAGTTTCTTGATTTTAAAGCGACTATTAAAGCTGTTTATTTGAAAGATAGATGGATATCTGGCGCTTGGGTAGTTGATTATGGCGCAAAATATATCACGGTTGAGGATTATCAAGAAAAAAATAAGAGTGTATATACGCGACGAAGCAATAATACAACAGCACTTAATTTACAGTTCAATTATCAGTTTTCCTCAGCTGTTTCAGGATTTGTCGGTGCAAAACGCGGGGCAATGGCACAACTAGGAGATGGTACATCAAAATTAGCTAAGACAAACAATCAATTGGTTGTTGGCCTAAGCTATAAAGCCCAACAGGGCTATGCGAGTTTAACGGGATATTACCGTGAATTTGATAATGTATTAACTCGCTGTGATTCAGTTGAAACCTGTCAGCTGATAACAGACGATAGAACCGATATCGAAATCTCTGCTATTGAATTTTCAGGCGGCTATGTCGGTGATTTTGATACATGGACCTTGCCCATCAACTTTAATTACGCCCACCGCGAAGCACAATATAGTGATGTAGCATCAAGCATTAAATATTCCATTTCCCCTAGTGATGAGTTGCTATATCTCCCGCATCAGCAATTGTCATTGAACATGGGCGCGCAATTTCAGCAATTATACATTGGAACGCGAATACAGTACCGAGGCGAACAGCGCATTACTTTTGGACAAGATGCTCTTGATTCGACCAATAGTCTAGAGGCTGTCACTTTAGTTGACTTTATGGCTAGCTATCGATTATCAAATAAACATAGTATTTCACTTGCCGTTGAGAACGCCTTAGACAAGCAATATGTCGATCAATCGTTTTACCGCGGTAAAATGATGGGCCGAAATAGATTTGTAAGCTTAAGTTATAAATTCAGTTTTTAATCAAATATCATTAAACAAGACTGTTTAAAACATAGCCGTTATAGTTGATTTCATTAGCTTTATAATGAAATCAACTAAAGTCTATGGTGAAAATATTAATTTACATATTCAGAAAATGCACTATTGATGCTAGAATTGCGCCCCAGTTAGGGTAGTATTTTATATTACTGTGTGTTTTCTGCGCAATCGTGTGAGTGTTATCCTAAAAATTTGAACGCTATTGCATTAAGTTCCATGTCTAAACGCTATGTTTTTTATAGTGTTTAAATACGCTTTTTGCTCATAAAATAGCAAGCAACTGTCGAGCCTAACGGCTAATTCTTTCCGTTAACCAGTGCAAGTGAATATGATTACAATAAAAAAAGGTCTGGACCTTCCTATCGCAGGAAAAATCCAGCAGCAAGTAATCCATGATGGTCCGTCCATCAAACAAGTTGCGACTTTGGGTGAAGAGTTTTTTGGCATGCGTCCTACTATGAATGTTCGTGTAGGGGACACTGTCAAGAAAGGTCAGGTAATTTTCGAAGATAAGAAAAATCCTGGCGTTTTATATACTGCTTCAGCTAGTGGCACCGTATCTCAAATCAATCGTGGTGAAAAAAGAACGTTTTTGTCTTTAGTCATCGATGTTCAAGGTAATGAACAAGAAACTTTCGCAAGTTTCCAGGCAACCGAGCTAGCTCAGCTAGATCGTGCTGTTGTTGTTGATAACCTTGTTAAATCGGGACTATGGACAGGTATACGTACGCGTCCTTTTTCAAAAGTACCCGCCATTGATTCCGAGCCTTCTGCTATTTTCGTTTCTGCCATGGATACTAATCCATTAGCTGGCGATCCTAGTGTCATTATCAATGAACAATCTCAAGATTTTATCAATGGATTAACCGTGTTATCACGATTGACTAGCGGTAAAGTTTTTGTTGGTAAAAAAGCAGGCGTTGATATTCCAAATACTAATGTTGGAAGTGTTGAACAACACGAATTTGCAGGGGTACATCCCGCAGGTCTAGTGGGAACTCACATACATTTCTTACATCCAGTTGATGCAAACCATACGGTTTGGACCTTGGGTTATCAAGATGTAATTGCTTTTGGTAAATTATTCACCAGCGGTGAACTATATACTGATCGTGTTATCGCTCTTGCTGGTCCCGGTGTAAAAAATCCTCGTTTAGTGCGTACATTGTTAGGCGCTAGCACGAATGATTTCACGGCTGGCGAATTAAACGATGGCGACCAACGTGTAATTTCTGGTTCTATATTGCAAGGCACGATAGCGGCAGGCAAGGTGGCTTTCATCGGTCGTTATGCTAACCAAGTCAGTGTGCTTGAAGAAGGACGCGAGAAAGAATTTATGGGTTGGATGAGAGCAGGTAAAGACGTTGTTTCTGTAACTCGTTCTTATATATCTCATTTATCACCAAAGCGTTTGCTTAATCTAAACACTTCAACTAACGGTAGTGATCGTGCAATGGTGCCAATTGGCAGTTATGAGCGTGTAATGCCATTAGATTTATTACCAACTATGTTACTGCGTGATTTATGTGCTGGTGACAATGATGGTGCTCAATCATTAGGTTGTTTAGAGCTAGATGAAGAAGATTTAGCGCTATGTACCTTCGTATGTCCAGGTAAATATGACTTCGGTCAAATTCTACGTGATCGACTAACGACCATTGAGAAGGAAGGTTAAGCAGATGGGCTTAAAGAATTATCTCGAGAAAATCGAGCCGAACTTTGAAAAAGGCGGTAAGCACGAAAAGTGGTATGCTTTATATGAAGCTGCTGCCACTATTTTCTATACCCCTGGGTTCGTAAATAAAGGTAAAACACACGTTCGTGATGGCGTTGAATTAAAACGTATTATGATCATGGTGTGGATGGCTGCATTCCCAGCAATGTTCTGGGGCATGTACAACATTGGTCTGCAAGCTAATGACGCGGTTGTTGCTGGTATGGCAATGGGCGACGCTTGGCAACAACAGTTATTCACCATGATTGGTGGAGAGCTGGGTGCTAGTGCTGGTTGCGGTACACTAATGCTTTATGGCGCAATGTTCTTCTTACCGATTTACTTAACGGCCTTTGTCGTTGGTGCGTTCTGGGAAGTATTATTTGCGCTGGTCCGTGGACATGAAATTAATGAAGGTTTCTTCGTTACTTCTATATTGTTCGCACTCATTTTACCGGCGACAATTCCTTTGTGGCAAGTAGCTATCGGTATTTCATTTGGCATCGTAATTGCTAAAGAAGTATTTGGTGGAACAGGTAAAAACTTCCTAAATCCAGCACTTGCTGGTCGTGCATTTTTGTTCTTTGCTTATGCGCCTGATATTTCAGGTGATGCAGTTTGGACAGCAATTGATGGCTTCTCTGGCGCTACAGCGCTAAGTGTTGTTGCAAACGAAGGCATGGCTGTTCTACAAGGTTCAATGACTTGGATGGATGCGTTCCTTGGTAAAATGCAAGGTTCAATGGGTGAAGTATCAACTTTAGCTATCTTAATCGGTGGTGCCTTTATTGTGTATCAACGTATTGCTTCATGGCGCATCATTTTAGGTGTGTTCTTCGGTATGATAGCAACAGCTTACTTGTTTAATGCTATTGCGTCTGAGACATCTGTTCCTATGATGCATATGGATTGGACCTGGCATTTAGTGACTGGCGGTTTTGCGTTTGGTATGATCTTTATGGCAACAGACCCTGTGTCAGCGTCATTTACTAATACTGGTCGTTGGGCATTTGGCGCATTAATCGGTGTGATGGTTGTACTGATTCGTGTCGTTAATCCTGCATTCCCTGAAGGCATGATGTTAGCTATTTTATTCGCCAACTTATTTGCACCATTATTCGATTACTTTGTTGTTCAATCGAATATCAAGCGGAGGGCTGCTCGTCATGGGTAATAAAGACTCATTTGGCAGAACGTTAATCTTTGTATTAATCACCTGTCTAGTTTGTTCTGTAATCGTTGCTGGCGCTGCTGTAGGTCTAAAACCTTTGCAAACCGCTAACAAATTACTATATAAGCAAACTAAAGTATTAGAAGCTTCTGGTTTGTTAGAAACTGCTGGCAAAGATATTCCTGGAACATATGCTAAATATGTTGAATCTAAGTTAATTGATTTAGATTCTGGCGAATTTGTTGAAGGTGATGCGGTTTCTTTTGATCAACGTCTTGCGGCGCTTGATCAAAACAACAGCAAAAAACCAACTAACGATATTGCTAAAATTAACCGTCGTGCAAACCAAACTGTTGTTTATTTAGTGAAAAACGATTCAGGTAAAACTGAAACTGTTGTACTAGAAATGCGTGGTAGTGGTTTGTGGTCAATGATGTATGCATTTGTTGGACTTTCTACTGATCTTAACACCGTGAAAAGTGTAATTTACTATGACCAAGGTGAAACTCCGGGTCTTGGTGGTGAAGTTGAAAACCCACGTTGGAAAGCATTATGGGTAGGCAAGAAACTATTTAATGAAAGCGGCGAAATTGCTATCAAAGTAGTTAAAGGCGGCGCAAAAGCGGGTGATATACACGGCGTTGATGGTTTATCTGGTGCAACGTTAACAGCGCAAGGCGTAGAGAGAACCTTTAAGTTTTGGCTAGGTGAAGAAGGCTTCGGTCCTTTCATTAAAAAGCATAGCAAGGGAGGTCTGTAATTATGGCTGATTCTCAAGCAATGAAAAAAGCCCTCTGGGGTCCAATTCTTGATAATAACCCTATTGGACTTCAAGTTCTGGGTATTTGTTCGGCGTTGGCAGTAACAGGGTCAATGCAAAAAGCATTGATTATGACTATTGCAGTAACACTTGTTACCGCATTTTCTAACCTGTTTATTTCAATGATCCGTAACCAAATACCAAATGCGGTTCGTATCATTATTCAAATGGCTGTAATCGCATCATTAGTAATCGTTGTTGACCAAGTACTTAAGGCATTCGCGTATGAAATGTCTAAAACACTGTCGGTTTACATAGCACTGATTATCACTAACTGTATCGTTATGGGTCGTGCTGAAGCGTATGCGATGAAAGAGCCACCGTTAATGAGCTTTTTAGATGGTATTGGTAATGGTATCGGTTATGGCGCGATGCTAATGGCTGTTGCTTTCTTCCGTGAACTATTTAGTAAAGGCTCGTTATTTGATATCGAAATTCTACCGTTAGTTCAAAACGGTGGTTGGTATCAAGGTAACGGTCTATTGATCCTACCATTTAGTTCGTTCTTTGTTATCGGGTTACTTATTTGGGCGATTCGCCAATATAAGCCTGAGCAAGTAGAAAAGGACTAGGGAAGTATTATGGAACATTATATTAGTTTGTTTGTAAAAGTCGTTTTCGTTGAAAACATGGCTTTAAGCTTTTTCTTAGGTATGTGTACCTTCCTAGCTGTATCTAAAAAAATTAGTACAGCATTGGGTTTAGGGGTTGCCGTAATCTTTGTATTGGCAATCGCGGTACCTGTGAACCAAATCATTTACCATGCCGTACTAGCACCTAATGTGTTAGGCGAAGGTATTGATTTGAGCTTCTTAAGTTATATTACTTATATTGGCGTTATCGCGGCACTGGTACAAGTAGTAGAAATGGTACTCGATAAGTATATGCCCGTGTTATACAACGCGTTGGGTGTTTTCTTACCACTTATCACCGTTAACTGTGCAATATTTGGTGGCGTAGCCTTTATGGTTCAACGTAATTACACACTAACTGAATCAGTTGTTTTTGGTGTAGGTAGTGGTGTTGGTTGGACACTAGCAATCGTATTGATGGCTGCTGTTCGTGAGAAACTGAAATATTCAGATATCCCAGATGGTTTAAAAGGTTTAGGTATTACTTTTATTACTGCTGGTCTGATGGCACTGGGTTTCCAGTCGTTCGGCGGTATCTCGTTATAATTCGTTGTTGGGTTAACATTGTTGTTAACCCGCTAACCAAATACAAAGGAAAAGTCGATGGAACCAATTAGTTCTGGGTTAGTAATAGCTCTCGGCGTAACAATGTTTACTGCGATTGTATTAGTTTTAGTATTGGTGATTTTATTCGCTAAATCTAAATTAGTATCATCAGGTGACATTACCATAGCAATTAATAATGACTCAGCTAAATCAGTTGTTACAAAACCTGGTGATAAATTACTAGGTACGCTTGCAGCTAAAGGTATTTTTATACCTTCAGCCTGTGGCGGTGGCGGTACTTGTGGTCAATGTAAAGTACATATCCATTCTGGCGGTGGTGAATTACTACCAACAGAAGAAGGACATATTACTAAGAAGCAAGCCCGTGAAGGCGAGCGCTTAGCCTGTCAAGTTGCTGTTAAGCAAGACATGGAAATTGAACTTGAAGATGAAATCTTTGGTGTTCAACAATGGGAATGTACAGTTCGTTCTAATGATAACAAAGCAACGTTTATCAAAGAACTTGTTCTTAATATTCCAGATGGCGAAACAGTGCCGTTCCGTGCTGGCGGTTATATTCAAATTGAAGCGCCTGCGCATCATATTAAATATGGCGATTTTGATATTCCTGCAGAATATCGTGGTGACTGGGAACGTTTCGGCTTCTTTGATATCGAATCGAAAGTTGACGAAGAAACATTACGTGCTTATTCAATGGCGAACTATCCTGAAGAGGAAGGTATCATCATGCTTAACGTGCGTATTGCGACCCCACCACCAAACAACTTAACGTTGCCTGCTGGTAAAATGTCGTCGTACATTTGGAGCCTAAAAGAAGGTGACAAAGTGACAATCTCAGGTCCATTTGGTGAGTTCTTTGCTAAAGATACTGATGCTGAAATGATTTTTGTTGGTGGTGGTGCTGGTATGGCTCCGTTACGTTCACATATATTTGATCAGCTTAAGCGTCTTAACTCTAAGCGTAAAATCTCTTACTGGTATGGTTCACGTTCATTACGTGAAATGTTCTATGAAGAAGATTTTAATGGTCTTGCTGCCACTAATGAAAACTTTGATTGGCACATTGCGTTGTCTGATCCACAGCCTGAAGATAACTGGACTGGCATGACTGGGTTTATTCATAATGTATTATACAATGAATACCTTAAAGATCATGAAGCACCAGAAGATTGTGAGTACTA
>Ga0209395_1002162_pt1 | contig 26378 bp, 15 predicted proteins | sample GOMGulsemesocosm_3_FD_184635 | JGI IMG/M metagenome (GOLD analysis project Ga0209395, IMG submission 184635) | Methane-oxidizing microbial communities from mesocosms in the Gulf of Mexico - GOM9D Gulf of Mexico (SPAdes) (version 2) | ecosystem: Environmental > Aquatic > Marine > Cold seeps... | reverse complement strand
CCCTGTCGCTTTGTATATCTTTAGGTGACAATTTAGCAGGTGATATTGAATTAGAATTAGCAAAAACATACTCTCACTTAAACATGGAAGAAAAGGCACAATTGTTACTTTTATCTATTGTTGAAAGGTTTGTAGATCAGGCATCCTTAATGCTAAAAGTAGATCAATTTGTTATTGAGCCCCTAAGCCGACATGGTAAGAAAATAACTGAGGAAGCAAAACAAATAGGAGTTAATCATTACAATAATAATAACTACCAAGATGCTATTACAGATCTTTCTTTGATATTGAATGTTTATCCCAAGCACGTAAGCATTAAGCTCACTCTTATAGAGGCGTTAATAAAAGCTTATCAAGAAAATGAAGCACAAATAAACTATTTAACTCGTGCAAGTAAGTTGTTATTGCAATTAGAAAAAGTATCAAGAGATAATGAAAACTTTCAACAATTATTGAGTGTAAAAAAGAAAATAATGGCTTTAGAGCAAACTCAAAAAAGCAAATAATAAATGATGAGTGACTCTTTATTTTTAATAGGTAGATTTAATAATGTTTAATGTATCCATTATTTAGTTTTTAGTGACAATATTTAACAAAAAAGATTAGCTTTGAATTAAATATACCTTACACTGCTTATAAGATAAAAATGCTTACGGAACATCAACTTCATGCTGCACATTATTCAATCGAATCGGTTAGAAGCACTGCAATTTCAGCTCAATTCATTGATAAAACAAAACCCCTTATCTAGTCCATTTTCTCAAGAAGCAATTCTAGTGCAATCACCGGGCATGTCTCAGTGGATCAAAATAGGTTTAGCCCAAGAGTTAGGTTTAGTTGCGCAAGTTGATTTTCCATTGCCTTCAAGTTTTATATGGCGTTTGTATCAAAAGTTGCTACCAGATGTCCCCGCAGAATCTGCTTTTAATAAAAATAATATGGCGTGGAAAATTTTTGATATTTTACCTGGTTTTTTAAATGAACCTCTATTTGAATCGTTACAAAGTTATTTAGCGAATGATGCAAAATTTAAAAACATTGAAGATGATGACGTTTTATCTATAGAGCAACAAAAGCTGTTTATGTTGTGCGAAAAAATAGCCGATGTGTATGACCAATATTTAATGTATCGCCCAAACTGGTTAGAAACATGGCAAGATGGTGAAGACCACTTAGATGATGTAGATACAAGCAATGTAATGTGGCAGCCAGAACTTTGGCGCAGATTAGTTAACCATACTATCAATACATTGGAGCAAAGCGCATATCACCGTGGCAATATGCACGAGGCCCTATTAGCCGCACTTGAAAATACCAGTGAAGCACAACTAAAAAGCTTGTTGCCTGAGCGATTAAGCATATTTGGTATATCAGCATTACCAAATGCACAACTTGAGGTGTTTGCAGCCTTAGCTGCCAAAATTGATGTGTTTTTATATTTCTTTAATCCGAGTGAGCATTACTGGGGTGATTTAGTTGATGAAAAAACATTAGCCAAAATCGAAGTGAAATATAGTGTAAAACCTGCGTTAGCAGCGCAAGGTAAGGATTATTACTTTGTTGGTAATCCTTTGCTGTCTTCTTGGGGGAAATTAGGCCGAGACTATTTAGAGCAACTATTACAGCTAGAAGCGAATTGGCATGATTATTTTATAGATGATTTTAGTCCAAGTTTACTAAGTCAAATTCAGCAAGAAGTATATCAACTGGCATTTAAAGGCGAGTCATTATCGAGTGATAAAAACTGGTTTATTTCTGATGAAGGCAAATTAGCGGTTAATAACCAAGATAACAGTATTCATTTAAATGATTGTCATACACCCCTTCGAGAAGTCGAAGTATTGCACGATCATTTATTAAATTTATTTGAAAAAGATACAACCTTGTCACCAAAAGACATCATAGTGATGATGCCTGATGTTGCTAGTTACAGTCCTTATATTGAAGCCGTATTTGGCTCTGCGGTTAATGAGCGGTTTATTCCATACGGACTTGCTGATTTAGCAATCGAACAAGAAAAGCCTATTTTAAGTAGCTTTAATCAATTGGTAAATCTGCCATTTAGCCGTTTTGGTGTATCTGATATTTTAGATTTATTACAAGTAAGTCATATTGCAGACAACTTTAAAATTGAAGAAAATGAATTAGACCAAATCCGTAATTGGTTAGATAAAGTGGGTGTAAAATGGGGATTAAATGGTGAGCATAAAACAGAGTTTGAGCAAGGTGCGATAGAACTCAATACTTGGGTGCAAGGATTAAATAAACTGCTATTAGGCGTAGTACAGCGTGATGAGAGTATATCTTTTAATGGTATTTATGCCTCTGATCATGTTGAAGGTATGGCTGCCAATACTTTAGGAAAATTACTGACCTTTTTTGATAAGTTAGTGAAGTATAAAAACCTGTTAATGCAAGACGGTACACTATCAGATAAAACAGTTATGTTAGAACAAATGATAATTGATTTTTACGATACGCAATCCGAGCAAAGCTGGGATTTAATGGTTTTGGAAAACTTAATAACGGGCATCAAAAACCATTTTGATAATAAAGATTATCAAGGTTTAATTTCGCAAAAGGTGATGTGTTACCTGGTTAAACAAGGCTTAAAAGAAAAAGGGGTAGGGCAACGATTTTTAATTGGTAAAATTAATTTTTGTACTTTAATGCCAATGCGTTCTGTACCATTTAAAGTTGTATGTATGTTAGGCCTCAATGATGCTGACTACCCTCGAAGTGTCCAACCTATGGGCTTTGACTTATTACCACAAAGTCGTCGCCAAAAAGGTGACCGATCACGAAAATTAGATGACCGTTATCTATTTTTAGAAGCATTATTAAGTGCACGTGAACATTTATATATTAGTTACATTGGCCGTTCATGTTTTGATAATACACAAAGGGTGCCTTCAACTTTAGTCAGTGAATTACTTGAATATGTCAGTCGTAGTTTTTATCAATTAGATGGCAATTCTGAACAAGTAAATAATGACTTTCCAAATAACTTAATACAACAACATCATTTACAACCGTTTAATAAGGCATATTATTTAAAAAATAAAGGCGAAGATAATAGTGATCAAAGCTATAATCCCACTTGGATGATTACCGATTATCAACTTGCTAGTGAGGCACAGCCATTAGCAATTGAGCCAGATAAAGAAATTGAATTAGAGTCATTTATAACTGCTTTATGTCAACCGCAAAAACGTTTTTATCAATCAAGTTTGGCACTCAAACTTCCTCAAGGCGATGATATAAATAAAGATGAAGAACCGTTCAGTTTAGATCATTTAGAACGTTATTTTTATTTAGATGAGTTTTTAACAAAAGCCCTTAAAGGCGAAAGTACTAGTCAAAATCAAATTTTACAAAGAGGTAATTTACCTTTAGCAAATGTAGGTGAATTAACCTTAGATAAAATTGAAGGTCGTATTTCTCAAATGCTACTTAATATTCAAAGTCATGATTTTAATTTAAGTGATGATGCTTTAGATATTAATGTGGCTATAAGTTCTTTAGAGAGTGAACATATTCAATCGGTGAACAGTACTATTGTTGGTTGGCTTAAAAACGTAAGCCAAGTGAATTCAGATTCACAAATTGCAAAGCAGCTGTTTTATCGCCCAGCCTCAGTTAAAGCAAAAGACTTGATCAAAGCTTGGCTTTACCATTTAACGGCCCATGCAAGCGGTCATAAATTAGATACCTTGATAATTGGCTTAGATGAGCAGTATCAATTTACACATTTGAGCATTGATGCTGCCAACGAATTATTACAAAGCTGGTTTACTTTATATACTAAATCCTTAACGCAGCCAGTGGCATTTTTTCCTCAAAGTGCATTGGAATATGCAAAAACACAAGATATAGGCAAAGCAAAGTTAAAGTTTTCTGGTGGTCAATATATCGGTAGAGGCGAATCAGAAGACCCATATATTCGATTAAACTTTAAAAATCTTGATGACGTACAGCAGGAATTTATTCAATTAAGTGATTCACTTTTAATACCCCTGATCCAGCAGTTAGAGGAAATAAACTAATGGCAATGCAAGAATTAAATCCAATTACAATGCCATTAGATGGTCATAACCTGATTGAAGCCAGTGCAGGTACAGGTAAAACTTACACAATAACTGCACTGTATCTACGTTATTTATTAGGTTTACAAATTGATGGTATTAAATCCGAGCCATTAACCTTAGAGCAAATTTTAGTGGTGACTTTTACAGAAGCGGCCACCTCAGAAATTAAAGATAGGGTACGTAACCGTTTAATCGTGGCACGAGATGCACTATTAGGTGAGAAATGTGATGATGAAGCGGTTAACGCCATTATCGAACCTATGGATGAAGAGCAGAGAAAACAGGCATTTGCACTATTAGATGCGGGTGCAAAATCAATGGATGATGCCGCGATATTTACCATACATGGTTTTTGTCAGCGCATGCTCAAACAACATGCGTTTGAATCTGGTGTCGCGTTTAACTTGGACTTTGTATTAGACCAAACTGAGTTATTAAATGAAGCATTAAAAGATTTTTGGCGTGGTTTTGTTTACCCGCTGACTATAGATAAAACTCAAGCTGTACTGGATATTTATCCCGTACCTGAATCACTGTATAAAAAAGTATATAGCATTTTAAGTAAACACTCCGCTGATATCGTACCGCGTTATGATTTAGAAGACTTATGGCAATTAAAAGAGGCATACGGTACACAGTTAATTGAATTTAAAAAGGCATTTTTATCGAGTAGTTTTACTGCTGATATTCTTGCTTCTGGTATTAAAAAAACCAATATCGCAGTAAAAGAAAATAGCTTAAATATACTATGTGATTTTTGTATGTCCGATCAGAGTAAACTTGAAATCGGCAGTAAAAAACAAGGTTTTGAGCTCTGGGCGCAAGAGCGGCTTTCAGATCTTAAAATATATAAAAAAGGCGCAGCAGTTTTTGATCATGCTCTATTGCCCCAATTTTCTAAGTTAGCTGAACTTGAAAAACAAATAAAACAAGGCTTGCCAATTGCGATAGCCACTAAAGCGGCTGATTGGATAAAACAGGCGCTGATCACTAAAAAGCAAGATCAAGGTATTATTAGCCCAGATGACTTATTAACTTATTTACATAGCGCCCTTATTTCAAGTTCAGGTGAAGCACTGGCCAAAAAAATAGCCGGTTGTTACCCTGTTGCAATGATCGATGAGTTTCAAGATACCGATCCGATTCAATATGGCATATTTAATACCATATTCTCGCAACCAACGAGCTTAAATGGTGGTAAGTCAACTGCAGCTTTAACTATGATTGGCGATCCTAAACAAGCGATTTATGGATTTAGGGGAGCTGATATATTTACCTATATAGGCGCTAAAAACGGTGTAGATACTCCCCGACAATTTACCCTTAAAAAAAATTATCGTTCGGCAACTTCTGTTGTTGAAAATATTAATACCTTGTTTAGCAATAACCCTAATAGTTTTATATATAATAAAAACATACCGTTTGTTGAAGTGGCTGCACAAGGGAAATCAGCTGATAAGTCATTAATTATTGAAGGGGAAGAGTTTACCAGCTTCGAGTTCTGTATATTTAAATCAGATGAAAAAGTCACAAGTAAAGCAAATGGTCAAAAAGCACTGGCCAGTGCTTTTGCAGATAAAATATCTCACCTTTTAAATTTATCTGAACAAGGTAGGGCACGTATTGGAGATAAACCAGTAGAGGCAGCTGATATCAGTGTTTTAGTCCGAGACCGCCGAGAAGCACATGCAATTAAAACAGCGCTTACAAAACGAGAGATCTCAAGTGTTTATTTAGCAAGAGATAGCATCTTTAGTGCACAATTGAGCGAACATTTGCTTAATTTCTTAACCGCTTTACATGGTGGCTATGATGAAGCTTTGTATCGTGGTGTATTAGCTGGGCCTCTTTTTGGTCTTAACTATCAGCAAATTTTTGATCTAACACAAAACCAACAAGCGCAAGGTTTTGAAAATCAAACTGAACGTACACAAAATACCGCTAAAAGCTGGCAGGATTATTTAGAGCTTTTTGCGCTATTGCTAGAAACATGGCAGCACAAAGGTGCCATGGCGATGTTGGAACTGTTACTCAAAACCAACAATTTAGCTGGTTTATGGCAAGCTTTAGGTTATCCAGTAGAGCGTTGGCTAACTGACTTTAGGCATTTATCAGAGTTATTACAACAAAAGCAATTAGAGCTTGAAGGTAATATGCGCTTGATCCGCTGGTTTAATGAAAAAGTCAGTCAGCATGATACAGATAGCACACAACTAAGATTAGAAAGTGATGCCACACTCGTTAAAATCGTGACGATGCATGCCTCTAAGGGTTTAGAATATCCTCTTGTATTTATTCCTTTTTCAGCCAGTTATCGTGCGGCAAGTGAAGCGGTATTCCATGATGGCAAAAATAAGCTGATTTATGATTTAGAAGCCAATGAAGATAACTTAGTGATCGCAGAAAAAGAGCGTTTAGCTGAAGATTTACGTTTATTATATGTAGCGTTAACGCGAGCTGTTCATTACTGCTGTTTAGGTTTATATAACTTAGCTGAAGGTAAAAGTCGTTCAAAATCTGGCATTCACCATACTGCTTTAGGTTATCTATTATTTGCAAACGAAGAAGTTGAAACCGCAAATGATTGGCATCAAGTACTAGCTCAGTTTGTAGAAAACAATCCAGATATGTCCATGAACTTTATCGAAATAGATGAAGATGAAAAAGGGGTCGGAGTCAATTATCCCAAAAACGAAGAATTAAACCCTCAAACAAACCGCTCTGAACAATCAGTAAAGGTATTTAATGGCTATATTGAACGTGATTGGCGAATAACAAGTTTTAGTGGTTTAACTTACAATCAATCTCATCAAGCAAATAATCATATTGAAGATGATATTACCCCAGGATTTGAAGATGAAAGTCATGAGCTTGACTGGAATGCGATCGAAGAAGCGCCTACGCTAGATATTTTTAGTTTCCCTAAAGGTGCAAAACCGGGGAGTTGTTTACATGGTATATTTGAAGAGATTAATTTTCAGTCACCTCATGAACACCCAACAGATAATGACAAAAACCTCTCTCATGTTGTCTCAAACCAATTAACAAAATATGGTATTGATGATGAAACTTGGCATGACGTTACAGTTAAATGGATAGAGCAGGCACTAGCTTGTTCACTTGAACAAAATGAATCAACAAATGGGCTTTCTTTAGCATCTTTATCAGTAGAGCAATGCTTAATTGAAATGGAGTTTTACTTACCGTTAGGAAAATTAACGGCGCAAGGTGTTAATAAGGCATTGCTCGCAGTAAGTGAACAAGAATATCATCCAATTAGCTTTGGTAAAATCCAAGGCATGTTAAAAGGTTTTATCGATTTAATCTTTGAACATAATGGTCAATATTTCATTCTTGATTATAAGTCGAATCATTTAGGTGAAAATAGTGATGATTATAGTGATGAAAATATGCAACAAGTAATGGCATCACATCATTATCATTTACAGTATTTATTATATAGCGTGGCATTACATCGATTGTTAAAACAAAGGCTGCCTAACTACGATATTAATACCCATTTAGGCGGTGTTTATTATGTTTTTTTACGGGGTATGCCATCTGGGAAAGGCATTTTTTATAAAAAAATAGACACTGAGGTTATCTTAGACTTAGATGAAATGTTCAATTTAAATACAAATAATGTAGAGTTTGAAGGTAAAGCCACATGCTAAAACGATTAATTGAAAATGAAAAAATATCACAACTAGATATTGAATTAGCTAAGTTACTGACAAGTGAAGATGTGAATTTAGAGCAAGATACACATGTAAGTGAAATATTTTATTTAATTTTACTGTTGAGCATAGCCAATAACAGACAACATACCTGTTTAGATTTAAATACAGTAAATTGGACAAATCCGTTTGGGTTAAAAAACTTAATTTTACCAGAAGGCACACCAATATTAACAGGTGCTGAAAATGACTCGTTGACACCTTTTAATGATCTAAATGCTTTGGCATTGATGATACAAAACCATGCAAGTGTTGGTGATAATAAACCTTTAAGATTAATTGGCGATAAACTATATTTTGCACGCTACGATGAATACGAAACGATTTTAGCCAATAGGTTATTAGTCCTAAGTAAAAAACAAATAAATTTTGATAAAGATAAACTTAACACTTTATTAGATACATTTTTTCCATTACAAAATAATCAAGTAGATTGGCAAAAAGTGGCATGTTCAGTGGCTTTGCAAAGTGCTTTTTGTATTATTACCGGCGGTCCAGGCACAGGAAAAACAACAACAGTCACTAAACTGTTAGCGGTTTTACAATCTCTATATCAAAGTGCACCGTTAACAATTAAATTAGTGGCGCCAACAGGTAAAGCCGCCGCCCGTTTAACTGAGTCAATCTCAGGCGCTAAAAACAAAATAGCTGATATATCTGATGAGCTAAAAGCTTTGATCCCTGAAAAAGCGCAAACAATTCACCGTTTACTGGGTGTGATCCCACAATCAAATAAGTTTAGACATCATAAAGATAATTTATTACACCTTGATTTATTGATTGTTGATGAAGCTTCTATGGTTGATTTGGCGTTAATGGTTAAATTAGTTGAGGCATTGCCTAAGCATGCTAGATTGATTTTATTAGGTGATAAAGATCAGTTAACGTCTGTAGACACAGGCAATATTTTATCGGATTTATGCCAAGATTTAACCTTAGGTATCACACCGAATTATTCGCAAGTAAGATTATTATCTCTGGGGTTGCTTGAGCAACCGAATAATAATCAAGCAAGCTTTGCTTTAACTGATAGTTTAGCGTTTTTGCAAAAAAGTCATAGGTTTAACGAAAATAGTGGTATCGGGCAATTAGCCAAAGCGGTAAATGAAAATAGCCAAGCGTTATTAGCTCAAATAGAGCAACAAAAAAATCAAGGTTTATTTGACGATATTACTTTTTATGAGCCTCAGCACAGGCAAGCAATGGTAAATCGCGCAACTGATGCTTACAGCGATTATTTAAGCCTTATTGAAAGTGGTGCGAGTGTTGCAAAAGTACATGAGGCTTTTTCACAATACCAGCTATTGGCTGCAGTACGTAAAGGGCCTTATGGTGTCAATGAGTTAAACGACAGAATAGAGCAAACACTAGCAAAAAGGCGTTTAATAAAAATCACGCCAAATCAAAGCCGTCATTATGTTGGTTTACCAATTATGATCAGTCAAAACGATTATCAATTGGGATTATTTAATGGTGATATAGGTATTTTAATGTTGGATGACAACCAAGTACTAAAAGCTATGTTCATTAGTGACGATGGACAAATTCGAGCTTTTTTTCCTGCAAGATTACCTGCTCACGAAAAAGTATATGTAATGACCATACATAAATCGCAAGGTTCTGAGTTTGCGCATACCGCTTTGGTATTACCGCCATTACAAGATGCCAGTGCAGGTATCAATAGGCAGTTAGTTTATACCGGTATCACACGTGCCAAAAATAAATTGGATATGATAGTACAAAAACCTATGTTACTTGATGCAATGAAAAAAACGGTATCTCGCAGCTCAGGTTTATATCAAAGGTTGTTGTGATGATCCGCCTATAAAATTAATCGTGGTAAAAATTAATATTATCAACTTACTTAAAACAATTGGTATAACGCATAATTCTGACTAACCTTTTAGATAATAACTAAGGGGAAGTCATTGCACATGCGATTTAGTTTAAAAAACAGTATATTTAATATGCTATTGGTAACAACAGTTCTATTTTTGTTAGCTTGTGGTCCAAAACCTTGGGATGAGCCACCACTGCATGATGCAGCTAAAACAGGTGATTTAAAACAAGTTAAAACACTGCTAAAACAGGGTGTTGACGTAAATAGTAAAAATAAACAAGGTGCTACGCCGTTGCATTGGGCTGCATTTAAAGGGCATGTAGATGTCGCAAAGGAATTAATTAAAAATGGTGCTAAGGTGAATGTATTAACAAACAAAGATTCAACACCATTAAGGTTAGCCACAACACATAAACAAACAAAAATGATTAAGTATTTGAAATCAAAAGGTGCGCGTTAGAAAATGGTATCAATTCAGCAATTTTATAAAGTGCCTAATAAGCTTTTTAAGCAGGTATTTAACCTATATTTGTGATTTAAGCAGCTTTTAGTTGAATCATGGCGCTTTTCTTGGTCAAATGGCGCCCTATAATTATAAAAAAATAATGTCAGCAGATTATCTGCATGCTTTTATAAAGAATAAGAGAAAAAAATACCGTTTCATGAAATATACCCGCGTCTTTATCAATAGTTTAGCTTATGAGCTAGCACCACATGTGGTATCAAGTTCAGTACTTGAATCTCGTTTAGCTCCTTTATATCAAAAATACCGTATACCAATGGGGCAACTTGCTGCTTTAACAGGTATTGAAGAACGTCGTTGGTGGCCTAAAGGGCATCAATTATCTGATGGTGCAATTACGGCTGCTGAAAAAGCAATCGCTGAAACTGGCATATCAGTTGATGATTTAGGTGCTGTTGTTTATACCGGCGTTTGTCGCGATCAGCATGAGCCTGCAACAGCATGTCGCATTGCGGGTAAACTAGGTGTTTCTAAAGACACTGCAATTTATGATATTAGCAATGCATGTTTAGGTGTATTGTCCGGTATTCTAGATATTGCCAATCGCATTGAACTGGGCCAAATTAAAGCCGGCTTAGTTGTATCATGTGAATCAGCACGTCATATCGTAGATGTTACAATCGAAGATATGCTGTCAGAACCGACAATGCAAAACTATGCGCAATCATTGGCTACTTTAACCGGTGGTTCGGGTGCTGTTGCTGTGCTTATCACGGATGGTACTTTTGATTTAAAAACTGATCGTAATCATCAGTTATTAGGTGCTAGTCACTTATCAGCACCTGAGCATAATAATTTATGTCAATGGGGTCTAAAAGAAGTGGGTCCACAATTGTATCGTGAGTTTATGCGCACTGATGCGGTGACTTTATTAAAAGAAGGTGTTTCTTTAGCTAAAGATACTTGGTCGCACTTTTTACAGCAACGTGACTGGATGATCGAACAAGTTGATAAAGTGATTTGTCATCAAGTGGGTGCAGCCAATCAAAAACAAGTATTAACGGCTCTTAATATTCCGCAAGAAAAAGAATTTCCGACCTTTAAGTTGTTAGGTAATATGGGCACCGTTTCTTTACCTGTAACAGCTGCGATGGCACACGATGATGGTTTTTTGAAAAAAGGCGATAACGTGAGCTTTTTAGGCATAGGTAGTGGTTTAAATTGTATGATGTTGGGTCTGAAATGGTAATGGAATCACTGTCTCCTTTTAAAACAAATTATTTAAATCGTAATGGTCAAAAGTACCATTATGTAAATGAAGGTCAGGGCGAACCGGTTGTTATGGTTCATGGTAATCCGAGCTGGTCTTTTTATTATCGTAATTTAGTATCTTCATTAAGCGCTAGTCATCAATGTATCGTACCCGATCATATTGGCTGTGGTTTATCAGATAAGCCTGATGATAAGGATTATGATTATACGCTTAAGCAACGAATTGATGATTTAGAAGCGCTACTTGAGCACTTAGATGTGAATGACAATATTACTTTAGTTGTACATGACTGGGGTGGCATGATAGGCATGGGTTATGCTGCTCGTTATCCTAAAAGAATTAAAAAATTAGTAATATTGAATACGGGTGCATTTCACTTACCTAAAGCTAAGCCTTTCCCATGGGCACTTTGGATCTGTCGAAATACTTTGTTAGGTACTGCACTTGTTCGTGGTATGAATGCATTTTCATCTATCGCATCTTATGTAGGCGTAAAACGTCAACCTATGGCAAAAGAGATAAGAGCAGCTTATGTTGCACCTTTTAACTCTTGGAAAAACCGAATTTCAACTTTGAGATTTGTGCAAGATATTCCATTAAAACCAGGTGATAGAAATTACGACTTAGTGTCTCAAATAACCGCCAGCCTTGATAACTTTAAAAATTTACCAAGCATGATTTGTTGGGGCTCACAAGACTTTGTTTTTGATAAGCACTTCTTAGCACAATGGAAAGAAGAACTCCCACAAGCAAAAGTACATGAGTTTACAGACTGTGGTCATTATATTTTAGAAGATGCCAGTAGCGAAGTTGTGCCGTTAGTAACAAATTTTATCAACGAAAAATAATATTTAATGAATATGTTTAAAGAGTCAGATTTAAACAAAGCAAACCTCTGTCGGCACTTAAAAAGTGCCGCAATTCAAACTCCTTCAAATTTAGCTGTTGCAGTGCAAAAAAGTCATTTTGGTCAACTTAACTATGCTGAAATCGATTTTAAAACTTTAGATGAAAAAAGTGATGCGATAGCACATGCTTTAAATGCTTATGGCATTACAAAAGGCATGAAAGCAGTGTTAATGGTGACACCAAGCATAGATTTTTTTGCTTTAACATTTGCATTATTTAAAGCAGGAATTATTCCAATACTGGTAGATCCAGGCATGGGCGTAAAAAATCTTAAACAGTGTTTTATTGAATCAAAACCTGATGCATTTATTGGTATCCCAAAAGCACATATAGCCCGAAAATTATTCTCTTGGGGTAAAAATACTGTAAAGCATGTTTTAACTGTAGGTGGTAATGAACTGATCTCTGGGCTTACAGGTCAAATGACATTAAGCCGATTACTTAAAAAATATCCATCTAATGACATGTATCCAATGGTGACTTTGGCAGATGAGGATATGTCAGCTATTTTATTTACTAGCGGCAGTACTGGTGTGCCAAAGGGTGTGGTTTATAGTCATAAAATGTTTGAAGCTCAGATCACTGCGCTAAAAAATGATTATAAAATAAAACCAGGTGAGCGTGATTTAGCGACATTCCCATTATTTTCGTTATTTGGGCCCGCATTAGGCATGGCTTCAATTGTGCCTGATATGGATGCAAGCAAACCGATTACGGCAAATCCTAAATATATATTTGCAGCGATAGAAAAGTATCAATGTAGTAACTTGTTTGCGAATCCAGCACTTATTGAAGTCCTAGGACAAGCAGGTGATAAGTCATCTCATAAATTAACCAGTCTAAAACGGGTTATTTCAGCTGGCGCGCCCGCGACTATAGCGTCAATTAAAACTTTTAGTAAAATGCTTAATAGCAATGTCGAAGTACTTAATTCATATGGTGCTACAGAATCACTACCATTAACTAAAATAGGCAGTGCAGCTTTACTAGAAACAACAGATATTACCGACAATGGCGGCGGTATTTGTGTTGGTAAACCTATCGAAGGTGTTGAAGTAGAAATTATTAAAATTACAGAAGACAATATTCAAGACTGGCACACAGTCGTTAATACTGATTTATTAAATCAACCAAATCAGATAGGTGAAATTGTTGTAAAAGGCCCTATGGTGAGTGCTGCATACTATGAACGTGATAGTGCAACACAGTCGGCAAAAATAAAGGACGGTGAGCACATACGTCACAGAATGGGTGATTTAGGCTATTTAGATGATAAAGGTCTGCTTTGGATGTGTGGGCGTAAGGCTCATCGAGTTGAAACACCAAAAGAAGTATTATTTTCTATACCGTGTGAAAGAATATTTAATACACACAAAGCAGTTAAGCGCACAGCATTAGTCGGTGTTATTAAGCGAAATGTTTCAAAGCCAGTATTATGTGTCGAATTACACAAGGATGCTCAAATTTCTGAAAATTTATTATTTGATGAGCTACAACAAATCGCTATCAAATTTGAGCAAACCCAAAATATAACCGACTTTTTAATTCACCCTGACTTTCCTGTAGATATTCGCCATAACGCTAAAATATTTCGTGAAAAACTTGCTGTTTGGGCACAAAATAAAACAAAGGCTTAACGGCTAAAATCAAAAATCAAAAAGAAACTGATAATGAACAGTGATTATAATTACCCACTAGATGACAAACTAATAACGGCACTTATTGAATTAAAAGGTAAGGCTTCACATGTATTTGTGACTGGCGCTGGTGGTTTTTTAGGTGAAACTATATGTCGATTCTTATGCTCCGTAGGCATAAATGTGACTGGTTTTGCACGTTCTGACTATCCAAATTTACAGCGTTTAGGCGTTACTATGATCAAAGGTGACATTTCATCTAAAGATCAATTATTACATGCGATGAAAGGCTGTGATTTAGTGTTTCATGTTGCGTCTAAAGCGGGCGTATGGGGCAGCAAACAGGATTACTTTAACCCGAATGTTGAGGGGGTTAAAAATATCATTGAAGCATGTAAAACATTAAATATTCAAAACCTAATATATACCAGTACGCCCAGTGTGACTTTTGCGGGTGTTGATGAGTCTGGCATAGACGAAAGTTTTCCTTATGCTGAAAAGTTTTTAAACTATTACGGCGAATCAAAAGCGATTGCCGAACAAATGGTTCTTGAAGTTAATAATCCACAACTAAAAACAATCGCCATTAGACCACATTTGATTTGGGGACCTAATGATCCTCATTTAGTGCCTAGGGTCGTTGAAAGGGCAAAAGCAGGGCGATTAAAACTGGTTGGCAAGCAGGATAAGCTCGTAGATACCATATATGTTGATAATGCAGCTTATGCTCATATTTTAGCGGCTAATGGTTTACTTTCTAACACTCCTAAATGTCTAGGAAAAGCTTATTTTGTTAGTAACGATCAGCCTATCACAATGGCAAGTATGCTAAACAAAATATTAGCTTGCGTTAATTTACCAAAAGTATCAAAACGTGTGCCGTCTTCAATAGCGTATTGTGTTGGTACAGTATTAGAGAAAATATACTTATTACTTGGTAAACAAAATGAGCCGATTATGACGCGTTTTGTTGCTAGGCAATTATCAACAAGTCATTACTTTAATATTGACGCGATAAAAAATGATTTAGGTTACAGCCCTTTAGTATCAATTGACGAAGGTATGAAGCGCCTTAAAAAATCATTAGAAAAATCATAATTTACATATTTTAATATCATAAAAATACAAGAGTTATTACTAAAATGAGCGAAGTTTTTCACCATCCGGTTCAAATTTATTATGAAGATACAGATCACTCAGGTGTGGTTTACCACCCTAATTTTTTAAAGTATTTTGAACGTGCAAGAGAGCATGTGATTGATAGTGATAAATTAGCCCAACTTTGGAATGAAAAGGGCTTAGGATTTGCAGTCTATAAAGCAAATATGACTTTTCAAGATGGCGTTGAATTTGCTGAAGTCTGTGATATTAGAACCAGCTTTAAGTTTGAAGGTAAATATAAAACATTGTGGCGCCAAGAAGTATGGCGACCAGGCGCTAAAAAACCAGCTGTGATAGGTGATATTGAAATGGTGTGTTTAGATAAAGACAAACGCTTACAGCCAATACCTGATGAAATCTTAACCTCCTTATCAGCCTTGTAGCTCGTATGTTTGATTTAGATCAATAATGAATTTAATAATATAAAAAACAGGCTGTTAAAATGTAAACTAACTTTATAATTTTGTTTTTTGTCCTACAACTTAATAATGCCATACAAAGTGAATTGTGTATTATTAAAGGAAGATGAATGCAATATCTTAAAAGTTTACATTTTAAAGCCAAAATACTTATCTTAATTGTTCCTGCTATTCTTGGTTTATTAATTCTTGGAATATTAAGAATTTCTTCTGATTATCAAATCAATATAAATGCACAAAGAATAAATAATCTTACAATATTAAGTACATTTAATAGTGCTCTAGTTCATGAAATGCAAAAAGAACGAGGCGCTACCGCTGGTTTTTTAGGTTCAAAAGGCAAACGCTTTTCAGATGTTTTACAAAATCAAAGACAGTTAACTGATCAGGTTAAAAATAAACGAGATAAATATTTACAAATCCATAGTGCGGATATTAATGAAGCTGATATAGAAAATAGTCTGAAACTCATCGAAAGTGAATTATCACAATTGTCAAATATTCGCTCGCAAGTTGACCGTTTTTCAATACAACCAGCTGAAGCCATAAAATACTATACCCAAATCCACAAAAAATTAATTGGCATTACAGCTTCAATCGCCAAAAACGCCACAAATGGTTATGTCGGAAACCAGCTCAATGCGTATTTTAATTTCCTTGAAGCAAAGGAAAGGGCTGGCATTGAGCGTGCAATAATGAGCAATGTATTTACGCAAGATAAATTCAATAATCAGAGTCTGACAAAGTTTTTAACTTTAAAAGCAAAACAAGAATCATACTTTTCAACTTTCGAAAAAATAGTTAATAACGAAATATTGGCAGTTTATCAAAATGCATTAAATCATGAATCAGTCAGATTCGTAGATGAAAAAAGGGCTTTAGTCTTAAATAAAGTAAGTAGTGGAAACTTTTCTGTTGATAGCCAGCAGTGGTTTAAACAAGCGACAGGCCGAATCAACCAACTTAAATTCATTGAAGATGCAATCGCTAATAATTTAATAGATATTACCAATGAATTGTCTAAATCAGCTTTTACATCATTACTAGTTACATCTTGTGCTATCGCTATTTTATTACTTTTTATTATTATTTTAGCTGTATTAATTGGCAGAATTATTACAGTTCAAGTTATGTCTATTTCAAATACCATAACAAAAGTTGAGAGAAATAATGATTTAACATTGCAAATCGCAATATCAAGCTCTGATGAGCTAGGCATAGCCGCTAGTAACATTAATACCATGTTAGACACATTTAAAAGTGCAGTTAAAGATATAGAAGAAAGTAGCACCTTATTAGCAGCGAGTTCAGAAGAAACATCGACAACAACAGAACAAAATATGCATAACTTAGAAAGACAGCAAGATGAAACACAATTAGTTGCGACAGCAATAGAAGAAATGTCAGCATCAGTACAAGAGGTCGCCAGTAATACTTCGCAAACGGCGAGTCTGATTGTTGATGTCGATAAATCTGTTGATGAAAGTGTAGTTGATATTACCCATACACGTCATGAAATGGAAAAACTGTCTAATGAAATGACACAAGCAAATACGCTCATTTCACAATTACAAAAGAGTAGTAGCAATATAAACTCAGTAGTAGAAGTGATTAAAAGTGTCGCAGAACAAACAAACCTGTTAGCACTAAATGCTGCAATTGAAGCCGCCCGAGCGGGTGAACAAGGCCGAGGCTTTGCTGTTGTGGCTGATGAAGTACGTACATTAGCTCAGCGCACGCAAGAATCAACTTCTGAGATTGAAAATATCGTTGGGCAATTTCAGCAAGATGCTGGCAGTGTTTCACACTCAATTTCAAAATGTTCAAATGAAGTCGCGTTAGCAGTTGAGCAAACAACAAAAATGGCAAACAAGCTTAATGATATTAAAGATGCTGCAACCTCAATAACAGATATGAGCACACAAATTGCGACAGCCACTGAAGAGCAAGTTGCAGTTGCCAGTGAAATGGCCGCAAATATAAATACCATAAGTGATTTATCGACACAAAATGCAACAAGTGGTTCTCAAATTGCTGCAGCAGGACGAGAACAAACGGGTTTGGCGACTAAGCTGTCAGTTCTGTCAAGTAAATTTAAGTGTTAGGTTTTTTTATTGTTTTTATTGACCTATAATCAACTTAACTTTTTGTTTTTATGTAGCTAAATTACTTCACTATATTGTTTTATTTGAAGCAGTTTGGCGAAATAGGTTGAATAGATTCTATGGAAACATGGCTAAAAAAAATAACAATTCGTCACTCTCTTATTGCAATCATTGCAATATCCTTACTGACATTAACATTCACAAGTATCATTTTAGGTAGCACCACTTTTACTAAAGTATCGGAAAATAGCATAGAGTCGGATTTGCTGCCTAATCAATTGGCTAAAGTTAAAGCAAAGATTATGCATCAACTTAGCACGCCTTTAGTTCTATCAAAATCAATTACTCAAAATAAGTTTTTAATCGATTGGGCTCTTGCAGGAGAGCCACAGGAGCAGCAACAAAAAGTAATTGATTATTTGTCCTATATGAAAAGTGAAAATGATGCTTTTGTGGTTTTTTGGGTATCAGATGTATCAAAAAACTATTTAAATAATGATGGTATTTTAAAACAAATTAGTGAACAAAATGATGCTTGGTTTTATGACTTTTTAAAAAGTGATAAAGCTTTTGAAATTGTATTTGATTATGAAGAAAGTACTTCTAAACTAACGGCGTTTGTGAATTATAAAGTGCAAGCTCAAGGACAAAAACTCGCTGTAGCAGGGCTTGGTTACAGCGTAGATCAAATTAGTGCTGATATTTTGTCTAACAAAGTGGGTAAATCAGGTTATGTCTTTGTAACTGATAAACAAGGTAAAGTTATTATTCACCCGCAATTGTCATCTTTAAAAACTAAGCAATTAAAACATTTTGATGGATTTTCTCAAGTCGCAGATAAACTATTGCAAAACAGCGATAGCTATATATTTGATAAAGTAGAAAAAGATGGCATCGATTATTATGTTGCAAGTGTTGGGATCAGCGAACTAAATTGGAAAATAATCGCTATGTTGCCAGTATCAGAGCCGATGTCACTGGTACGTGCTGCTTTAACAAAAACAGCGATAATGAATATTGTATTAGCTGTTGTATTCATATTATTAATGGTGATGTTAGCAAATAGAATCACTAAACCCATTATTGATATTGGCGATAGGTTACTTGAAATGGCGAAACACGGTGGCGATTTGACGCAAAAGCTTGATGATAGCCGACAAGATGAATTAGGTTTACTAGCCGGTGGCTTTAATGCGATTATAGAAAAAGTACGAAATATTATGGTTGATATTAAACAAACCGAACAGATTATGGCCAGCTCATTTGTTAACTTAAATACCATGGCAGATTCTGTTGATGAATGTGCAAAAACACAGCAGCATGAATCAGATTCAGTTGCTGCAGCAACAACGCAAATGCATCAAAGCATTCAAGAAGTGAGCACGCTTGCCAGCACCACATCAACTAAAACCGAGCAAACACAGCTACAAATAGAAAATACTAATCAGCAAGTAATAGATACCAATAATGTTATGCAGCAACTTGATATTAGTAATCAGTCTACACAAGAGAAAATAAAGGCGCTAGCAGAGCAAACACAGACTATCAGCTCAGTGGTTGATACCATTAGCAGTATTTCTGAACAGACAAATTTATTAGCATTGAATGCCGCGATTGAAGCTGCAAGAGCTGGAGAGCAGGGGCGAGGATTTGCTGTTGTTGCTGATGAAGTACGCTCTCTTGCGGGTCGTACTAAAAACTCGACTGCTGAAATTAATGAAGTCATTGAAAAGCTGCAACAACAAGCAAAAGAAACGGTCATTGCCATGTCTAAAAATAGTGATTTAGTAAAAGATGGATTAGAAAAAACCAATATTGCTAGTAATGAGTTAAGTTCGGTGGTGTCTGAAATAAATGAAATTACCAATATGAATACATCTGTTGCAACGGCCACGAATCAACAATCAACTGTCATAGGTGAGTTGAATGTTAATGTGACATCAATCGCTGACATGTCAACACAAGTAGCTGATCTTTCACAAGACTCTAAAGTAATACTTTCTGAATTAGATAAGCAAAAAATAAGATTATCAAACTTAGTGTCACAATTTAAAACCCATTAACATTATTTATCTCATCAACTAAAACTATTAACAAATAAAGGATAGAAATTAAATCAATTTCTATCCTTTTCAATTCAAGCTAGATAACTATTAATCTTCACTGTAACCACCTTGATTACAAAGGTAACAAAGTTCCGCTATTTCTAAATAATTATAAGTGTATGATTTTGTGGTTTTTATCGCAAATGTTATAGCTGCTATTTGTTTTGTATGTCTATCTTAATGTAATGATTTCTCCTCATTACATGAGCTTAGATTTAAACTGATAATATAATGATAGCTTAATACTTTCAAATATTGATAACCGCCAAAAACCAATGCAGATGGTGGAATTGATTTACGTTATTAAAATTTTGAAAATTGAGAAATAAAAAGTAAAGCCGTGAATTTAATTATTCACGGTTTTTTATTTATTAGTAATAGAAAAATAAATATCAACATAAAAAAGATAATAACTGACCAAATATTAGCTAACGATTTTTATATTTTTTTCTTTTATTTATCGCATGTTATGGCACCCTTTTAATATAAATGACATTTAAATAAATCATGATATTTATATTAAATCTAAAATTTAATTATTAGCTAAATTGAAAAAATTCAACTAAATTTAAATGATACGGTTGACACCGGTGTCATAAACATGAGTTAATAATGACACCGGTGTCAGATTGTGATTGTGAGAGACATAATTTATACCGTACCTTTGAACGGGTAATTACTGTGCTCGGTATCAGGTTTATACGTGGAGTCGTATAAGTTGATACTGAGCCTTTTCTCTTAAATTTCTCACTATTTTTCTCGAAACTTTAATAACAAAAGAGAAGAGAATCGAATTTTTAAAGAGTAAATATATGCTTCACCGTCGAATTAAAGAAGTAACAGACCGCGTAATTAGCGCAAGTAAAGATTCTAGAGCTGCATACCTAAAGCGTATGGCTCATGCAAAAACTCAAACAAGAGTAAGAACAGGCCTTGGATGTGGTAATTTAGCCCACGTAATGGCAGCTTGTAGCCCAAGTGAAAAAGATTTATTAAAAGGCGATGTTCAACCGAACTTAGCAATTATCAATTCATACAATGACATGCTTTCAGCGCATGTGCCTTATAAAGATTATCCAGATTTAATTAAATCAGTAGCAACTAAATATAATGCCACTGTACAAGTTGCTGGTGGTGTTCCTGCAATGTGTGATGGTGTAACTCAGGGCCGTGACGGCATGGAGTTATCTCTTTTTTCTCGTGATGTTATTGCGATGTCTACTGCAATTTCATTATCACATGATGTATTCGATGGCGTATTTTGTTTAGGTGTATGTGACAAGATTGTACCTGGCCTGTTAATTGGTGCTTTATCATTTGGTCATTTACCAGTGATTTTTATGCCTGCAGGGCCTATGGCTTCAGGTTTAGCTAATAAAGAAAAAGCACGTGTTCGTCAACAGTTTGCACAAGGTAAAATTGGCCGTGAAGAATTATTAGAAGCTGAAAGTGCTTCATATCATAGTGCCGGTACTTGTACATTCTTTGGTACTGCCAATAGTAATCAAATGCTAATGGAAATAATGGGACTACATTTACCTGGTAGCTCATTTATCAATCCTTATACTGAATTAAGAGATGGCTTAACAGCCAATGCAACTGAAACTATGTTGCAACAATTAATCGAAACTAAAGATGCAAACAGCCTAGGCGATGTTGTAAGTGAAAAAACGATTATTAATGGCTTAGTCGGTTTATTAGCAACGGGTGGTTCTACAAATCATGCAATTCACTTAGTAGCAATTGCAAAAGCAGCTGGTATTGAACTGACTTGGAAAGATATGGCTGACTTATCAGAAGTTGTGCCTTTATTAACGCGTATTTATCCAAATGGCCACGCAGATGTAAACCATTTTCAAGCGGCTGGCGGTATGGGCTTTTTAATTAGAGAGTTATTAAGCGCAGGCATGTTACATGAAGATGTTAAAACAATTGTTGGTGATAGCTTAAACGACTATGCCAAAGAACCTCGTATTGCAAATAATGAAAATGTAATCATGACAGATTCAACCGGTCCGGTAAAAGTAGACTGGGTAGATTGTGCTGAAAAGTCTTTAGATGAGGAAGTACTAAGACCTTATACAGATGCATTTAGCCCACAAGGTGGATTGCAATTACTAAAAGGTAACTTAGGCGACTCAGTTATTAAAGTATCGGCTGTAGCAGAAGAGCATCAAGTGGTTACTGCACCTGCAAAAGTATTTAATTCTCAAGTTGGTCTACAACAAGCATTTGCCAATGGTGAACTGGAAACCGATTTTATTGCAGTAATTAAAGAGCAAGGCCCTAAAGCTAAGGGCATGCCTGAATTGCATAAGTTGACGCCAATTATGGCATCTCAACAAGATAAAGGCTTTAAAGTTGCCATTGTAACTGATGGTCGTATGTCAGGTGCATCAGGTAAAGTGCCTGCAGCGATTCATTTAGCACCAGAAGCAATTGAAGGCGGCATGATAGCTAAAATCCGTGAAGGAGACATGATTTCATTAAACGCACCAAATGGTGAGTTGATATTACATGTATCAGATGAAGAGTTAGCCAATAGAGAACACGAAATATCAGAGCAAACGCTTACATTCGGTACAGGTAGAGAATTATTTGAAGGATTACGTCAAACAGTAAGTAGTGCAGATTTAGGTGCCAGTGCATTTGGTTCTATTTACCCACAAACAGGAAAATAACAAGAATGACTATTGAAAAAATATTAACTGCAGCACCCGTAGTTCCTGTAGTTGTAATTGAAAATTTAGAAGACGCAGTACCATTAGCTCAAGCCCTTTACAATGGCGGTCTTAAAACATTAGAGATCACATTAAGAACTTCTGTCGCGGCAGAAGCCGTAAAGCTAATGAAGCAAGCTGTTCCTGATGCTTTTGTTGGTACGGGTACTGTTATTAATAAAGAAACATTTAATGCATCAGTAGAAGCGGGTGCAGACTTCATGGTAAGCCCAGGTGTAAACGCGGAGTTATTAGAATTAGCTAAAGAAACTGATATTCCATTTTTAGCAGGTGCTGCAACTCCTAGTGAAGTGATGAACTTAGCATCTCACGGATTTAAATACCTTAAATTTTTTCCAGCAGTAGCAGCTGGCGGCGTACCTATGCTGAAATCAATTGCTGGACCACTTCCACAAGTGAAGTTTTGCCCAACAGGCGGCATAAACTTAGCAAGTGCACCAGAGTTTTTGGCACTAGATAATGTAGTGTGTGTTGGTGGTACTTGGATGTTAGATAAGCAATTAATAAAAGACAAAAACTGGGCTGCTATTGAAGAATTAGCACGTCAAGCAAGTCAACTATAGTTTTCTAGGGGAATAAAAAATGATTAAAATCGCAATTAATGGTTATGGTCGAATTGGCCGCAATGTACTACGTGCTCTTTACGAGTCGGATCGTAGTGAAGAAATTAAAATCGTTGCTATCAATGATTTAGCACCAGCAAACGTAAATGCACATTTAACGCAGTTTGACTCAGTTCATGGCCGTTTTAATCAAAAAGTTGAACTTGATGGTACTACTTTAGTTGTTGGTGATGATAAAATCACTTTAACTCAAGAGCGTGATCCAGCAAGTCTTCCTTGGAAAGAACTAGAAGTTGATATTGTATTAGAGTGTACAGGTTTATTCACTAGTCGTGATGCTGCAGCAAAACACATTGAAGCGGGTGCTAAGCGTGTGATCATCTCTGCACCGGGTTCAGATTTAGATGCCACTGTTGTTCATGGCGTAAATAGTGATGTATTAACATCAGACAGCATTATTATCTCAAACGCTTCTTGTACAACTAACTGTTTAGCGCCAGTAGCTAAAGCATTGAATGATAAAATTGGTATTGAGCAAGGTAGCATGACTACTATCCATGCTTATACAAATGATCAAAGTTTATCAGATGTATATCATCCTGATTTATACCGTGCGCGTAGTGCAACACAGTCTATGATCCCAACTAAAACCGGTGCTGCAAAAGCGGTAGGTTTAGTATTACCTGAACTTGCAGGTAAATTAGATGGTATGGCTGTACGTGTTCCTACAATCAATGTTTCAGTTGTAGATTTAACTTTAATCGTATCTCGTGAGACTTCAATTGAAGAAGTTAACGAAACAATTAAAGCAGCATCTGAAGGCGCAATGGCCGGTGTACTTGAGTACAATGAGTTACCGCTTGTATCAATTGATTTTAATCATAATCCAGCTTCTTCAATTTTTGATTCAACACAAACAAAAGTTGATGGTAAATTAGTTAAAGTAATGGCTTGGTACGACAACGAGTGGGGATTCTCAAACCGCATGTTAGATCAAGTATCAACACTGGCTAAATTTATAAACTAGTAAACTATTATTAGCTTTATCCAAAAGTTACAAAGGCCAGCATATGCTGGCCTTTTTTATTATTGTAGTTCTTGTGCGACTTCTGAGATTTGTTGTCTTAACCAAATATGGCTGGCATCTCTATGAAGTAATGGGCTCCAAATCATATCAAGTTCAAATGGTGCGATTGGGAATGGTGCGTCTAAAATCATGATGTCAGGGCTATTTTGGTAAATTTTAGCGACCTTTGATGGTAATGTTGCTATCAGGTTTTGTTCTTTTGCTAAATGAATTGCCACATGATAATTTCGGGTAAATGAGGCGATATTGCGTTGTTTACCAAATTTCGCTAAAGCTTCGTCAACCCAACCTAACTTTTGTACATCGGCAGGATCCATACCAACACCTACTCCAAAACCTGTTTTACTCACCCAGATGTGCCTTGCTTTTAAATAAGAGTCTAAGCTGAAATTTTCGATAACGGGATTATTGGCATTAACTAGACAAGAAAAGCTATCTTTCCATATTCTTTTTTGATGAAAAGACTGTGGTAAATTATCAAAGCGATTAATCGCCATATCAACTTTACCATTTTCAACGTCATGAAAAGTGACATCACTAGGCGTAACTATGTCTAATGTGGTATCAGGTGCGTGTAATTGAAGTTTATTTAATAACTTAGGTGCTAGAGTACTGGCTGCATAATCACTTGCCATGATACGAAATACACGTTTACTTTTACTTGGCTCAAAATCACGGTTAGGTTGAAGCGTTTCTTCAAGTGTTAGTAATACACCTCTGATCACAGGTTGCAGTTCTTTAGCGCGCTCTGTTGGTATCATGCCATCGCTAGTTCTGACCAAAATAGGATCATTTAGTAAGTTTCTTAAACGCTTTAAGCCATTGCTCATTGCGGGTTGTGTAATATTTAACTGATGTGCTGCTCGCGTTACATTACATTCTCGCAATAAAGTATCAAGGTATACTAATAAATTAAGATCTATCTTACTAATATTCACTAAATAATTATCCAAGTTAATTAAAATTAATTGTATGAATGATACTAACGATTAATAAGTAAAGCTACTAGTCTTTAGATGATGAAAGTCATTGTTGATCAGGATATGGATAAACGTTATGAAATTCATGATTTTTATCTTTTATTGTTCTGTTTTCTAGTAACTAACGTCTAATAATTATGGGTATTGTGATTCAAGAGAATACTTAAGTTTTAGGTTTGTTGTAACAAAAGTGCTGAGTTACTGTGCAAATACATCTTATACTGCTCTTAATCACAATCATAAAAACAATCAGTATTTGATATATATTAAGATGGGTATTGGTAGGGTGTTTTAAACACGCTTTAGCTAATGAATTAATGTCACGTGTTAACACGCTTATCATAAAATTGAATGCGGTCACAATTAGCTTGTTGGTGCTGTGGCTAGTTAGCAGAAAAGGGCTTGATGCGCTTTTTGTGTGACCGTTGAAATAAAGAATAATGATTATTGAAGTCATTAAAAATGTATGGGTAATTTAATATCCACAGTTCATCACCCATATTTTAAAGTTAAAGCTTTAAATAAACATACTTATTTTAATAACATAAACCATACTGAAATATAATCGGGTAAATGACGGTTAGCAGCCGCGTATTCTTTAAAGCCACCATAACTGCCAGATAAATAATCTAATTGATATAGGTTATCTTCAAATGCGCCACCTGTATCCGCTAAAATCGCCATTTTATACTCGCTATGATCTTTATAATCAAACTGTGTAAACAATAAATGTCCTAAACCAAGCTTATATATATCTCCTGCAAATGTGACTTCTGGAATAACGGTAACTTTGTTATTGGCATCTTTTCCATAACCCAATATGCCTTCTACTTGTTTAAAATACCAATAACGATTCTGTTCATATGGTTTTACTTTTCTATCGTATCCTATACCGTTATTTCTGTGCACATTAAAAACTTTCTTTTCACCATTTAAGTCAGCTACAACAGTTCCTTGCATTAAAGATGACTCTAGATCTTTTCGTGATAAAAATATTAAAGGATCAGCTTGTTTAGGTAAGTCTAACGCGCCTTTTAGGATCTCTTGTTTGGTATATTTAAAACGCGTTAGGTTACTAACTTTAGATGCCTGATCTAACGATAACTCAGTTTCATCATAGGGCAATTTATAGAGAGCTTGAGGATAGTCTTGTGATTTACGAGCTTGTGCTTTAGCTTGATGAACGTAGTACTTTGTCATCAATATTTTATCTTTTGGTAAGTTAATTAATAAGTTTTTATTTTTAGACAGCTCTTTAGCGTGATCAGTA
>Ga0209395_1002161_pt1 | contig 26381 bp, 25 predicted proteins | sample GOMGulsemesocosm_3_FD_184635 | JGI IMG/M metagenome (GOLD analysis project Ga0209395, IMG submission 184635) | Methane-oxidizing microbial communities from mesocosms in the Gulf of Mexico - GOM9D Gulf of Mexico (SPAdes) (version 2) | ecosystem: Environmental > Aquatic > Marine > Cold seeps... | reverse complement strand
ATGGTCATGGTCATGGTCACAGCCATGCACCGTATAAACACATTGCTCACCCACATGGTCCACGCACCATGATTAATGACAATGTTTGCTGTTGTTTTATGGCGCAATTCCCAAGCGAGATCATCGAGCAAGAACAACAAGATCTTAATTCAGATCGGGTACCTACGTGTAAAAAGCCTTAACTCGGCCCCCCAACTAGCTCAGCTTCGGCTGGGCTAGTTAATCAAGCTTGTCACAGTTTGAGCCATCCCTGCTCAAAAGTTAACGTGCTCCTACTGCTCTAGGGCATTTTAGATATCGATACATATGCGTAAACTCGCGGTGAGTATGCCCTTACACGCTCAATTTTTAGTCGATTAGAAATACGATTTTCTCGACACGCACCGATATCTCAATCATCATCGGCGTTTAATTGAAAACACTCTTGCCGCGTTCGTCCCTTTTATTTTTTAGCCAATTGAATACGAGCTGCTTGTATTTATCAACGACAGCATCTAAGTTTATTAGTCAATTTTCTAGCAAGGGACCTCTAGAATGAATAAACCATCGCTAAACCAACTGTTATTACTCATCACAACCCTGTTTTTAGGCTCAATAGCGCACGCGAAACAAGCCGCACCATTTTTTTCGCCCTACCCGAATGCTAAATTAGCTTACTCAAATACCATCGCAGGTGAAGAAACAGCGGTGATAACTCAGTACTCTCTTGATAAGAAAAAGTCGCAACGATTTGTCATGCAAGATGTTATTGGCGATGTTAGTCATTATCAATATGAGATCAAAAAGGTTTCAACGCTAGCAATCATCGAAAACTATAAACAAGCACTGATCCAAGCGGGTTTCGTGATTAAATATCAGTGTTCAAAGGATGTTTGTGGTAAAAAACGCGCCGATATTACAACGTTCGCAAAAAAAGCAGCTTATTTTCGTATCGGAAACTTTTTCAATACACCCCGATACATCTACGCGGTCAAGGAAGACAATCCCGCTTATGTGCTGTCACTCTTTGTTGGCCAATATCAAAGCACCACTAAAGCCAATATAAGCCTTATTAAAGTTCACCCTGTTGCTACCGGTTTAATCACCGCCGACGTTAGCGCTTTTAGCAAAAAACCAAACAATAAAGTTAAAAAACCTGCGCGTGACGATGTTAAAGGTTCAACCGATCATTCTTTGTTAACCCGCTATCCCGGCTCTTATATTGAACGCCACCAGCAGGTCGATTACGATGAAGTGAGTTTGGTTAACGATGTGCCTAATGCCGTCAATAAAGAGTTTTCATTGTTAGAAATCGTTGGCGACGTCACGCACATTACCTACATTCACCAAGACGTTTCGACCTTAAAAATTTACCGCAACTATGTTGCTGCACTGACTAAGCAAGGTTTTGAAACCGTATTTTCTTGTCAAAAAGATAGCTGCGCCAAAAAGCGTAAAACCTTAACTAAGCTCGGAGATTTTATCAGTGTCGATCATGTGTATAATTTTTACCGTCACCCGCGTTATTTATTAATGAAGAATAGCCATGAGGGCCAAACGACTTATGTGGCGGTCTTTGTCGGTGATCACGAAGCAGTTGCCCGTACCCAGTTGGTGGTGGTCCGGACCGAACCCTTGCAAAAAGGCTTAATTAAAAGCAATAGTGACCAAGTCACCAAACAGTTAGAACAAAAAGGCAAAGCGTCTATTTACGGGATATTTTTTGATTATGACAAAGCGACGATCAAGCCTGAATCTGATGAAGCATTAAAAGTTATTACCCAAGTATTGAGCAAAAATAAAAGTCTCAATATTTATGTGGTTGGTCATACCGATGATAAAGGCAGCTCTGCCTATAATGTAAAACTGTCAAAACGTCGTGCTGCTGCGGTTGTTAAAACATTAGTTAAAGACTTCAACATAGCGCCAGCTCGCTTAACTGCCCATGGCGCTGGGCCATTTTCACCCGCGGCGTCCAATAGAAATGATCTTGGCCGTCAACTTAATCGCCGGGTCGAATTGGTTGAGCGATTGGCTAAATAATAAGAATATGTTTATTTATGAACTTAGTTATTAACTTAGTGATCAAATTCGATTACACAAAAAAATAACCGTAACCCAAACAGGTTACGGTTATTTATAATCTGTAAAATTGATAATCGTATTACTTCTCTGGCGGTCGAAAGATATTCGGCTGCGCTGCATCGTACAAGTACGAATCATCAAATTCTTGGGTCGCTAATACATGACCAACCAAGATTAACGAAGTAAGAGTAAACTTCTTGGCCCTCACCTTCTCAACGATATCACCCAGCGTGCCTGTAACCTGATCTTGATCTGGCCACGAGGTGCGATAACACACAGCAACCGGACAGTCTGCACCATAAAATGGTAATAACTCATCAACGATTTTAGCAATTTTAGTCACACCTAAATGGATTGCCAAGGTCGCGCCACTCGCCGCTAATGCCGGTAAACGTTCACGCTCTGGAAAAGGTGTTTTACCTTCATAACGAGTCATGATAATGGTTTGCGATACGCCAGAAAGGGTTAATTCTTTCTTAAGCCACGCGGCTGAAGCGGCCATGGCTGTAACACCCGGGATCACTTGATAATCAATGCCTAGCTGGTCGAGCCGGCGCATTTGCTCACCAATGGCGCCATATAAAGCTGGATCGCCACAATGCACGCGCGCGACATCTTGACCACGATCGTTGGCTTGCTTGATATGATCAATAATTTGATCCAAATGCAGCTTGGCACTATCAATAATAAATTCTGGGCTGGCAATCGTGTCGGCCATCACTGCCCGTGGCACTAATGAACCCGCGTAAATGACCACGGGACTCGCGTTAATCAGTCGCTGGCCTTTAACTGTAATGAGCTCGGGATCGCCCGGCCCTGCACCAATAAAATAAACTGTCATAATTTTTTGTCATATCCTCGCGGCGTATACAGCCACTCTTTATCACCATTTACGATATGCTTCGACTGACTGTTGCCCACAGTAACCATGGTAAACATATCAACGTCATCAACATTGAGCTGACCAAGCGTCGTTAAGGTAATTGACTCATCGTCACGCGTCAGCTGACGCCCTAATAATACTGGGGTATCTGCTGGGCGGTGCTCAAGTAAAATGTCGCGTGCAACGCCAAGCTGCCAATCGCGTTTAATTGATTTAGGGTTGTAAAAAGACACCACAAAATCACCAAGCGCACAGCATTCAATACGCTTTTTAATGGTTTGCCACGGCGTTAACAAATCCGATAACGAGATAGTGCAAAAGTCATGGCCCAGTAACGCGCCAACCTTGCTTGAACCGGCCTGCATTGCCGAAATACCGGGAATGGTTTCAATATCGACATCTAGCCATTGCGGGCTATTCTCTAACCCTTGTAACTGGCGGTCAATTAATTCAAATACTAAGGTCGCCATGGCGTAAATACCGATATCACCACTAGATACTAACGCTGTTGCTTTGCCACTTGCCGCAAGGTCTAATGCTAAGCGAGCACGATTAATTTCTTGCCCAAGCGGTAAGTCATGATGGGTTTTACCATCACAAAGCTGACCTAAAAGATCTAAATAAAGGCCATAGGCGACTAGATCAGTACTTGCCTTGATTGCCGCTAGTGCTTTTGGTGCTACTAAATCAATATCACCGGGACCGGTGCCAATTAAAAATAATTTACTCATAACTTCTCTTAACTATTGGATAAGATCGGGCAATAGCACAAGTGGCCGTTGCCGATTTTTGTTTGTTAAGGACTAGCTCTCCTGCCTGTCCCGTTTGTTTGATTACGTCAACTAAGGCGGCCGATTCGGCCACGCCATACACGCCAACGACACTAAAAATATAATCTGACTTGGTACTTAATAAATGTTCAACGCTGCTGAGCTGCTCTATATCCCAAGTTAAAAAAGGCTTGTTGATACGTTTAGCCAGTTCGATTAAACCCACTTCATCGCTCTTAATATCAATGCTATTAATGTGTGTGATTTGCGACAGGTTTAAATTCGCCTGTTCAAGACATTGCGCTAATAGCGTTTGTAAATCATCAATACTGCAGCCGCGTTCACAACCCATGCCGACGCTATAAACTGGCGCTAGGTATGGATTGGCGGTGGTAATGACCAACTGTGATTTAAGCTGCTTAGCCACTTGGGCTGCCCACTCATTAGCGCCGCCTTGATGACCACTGAGCAGTGGAATAACAAATTCACCGGCTTCATCAAGCACCAATACTGGCGGATCGCTGAGCTTACTTTCAAGCACCGGCGCTAACGTGCGCATCACAATGCCAGTGGCACAGATAAAGATTAATGCGTCACCCGCCTTAAAGGCTTGTTGTATAGTGTCAGCAAAAGGGGCGGGTTTATATAACACCTCACTCTTTTCAGCACTATTTTCAGCACTATTTTCAGCACTCTTTTCAGCACTATTTTCAGCACTACTTTCAGCACTACTTTCAGCACTATGTTCATCTCGGTTCTTATCGCTGGGCTGCTTAAAAGTCCGATCCAGCTTATTAGCTAATACAAGACCTGCTTCAGTCAGCGCAATAATCTTAATCATCGAGTGGTTTTGTCCCGACGGGTTATCACAAACAGTGAAAAATAAGGCCCGGCTTGATTAGCTAACTGACCAACGTTCGGCTCAATATGTTGCTGCTCACGCCCAATGTATTCAAGATATTGGGCGTCGTTACTGCGGTTAGTCTGTTCAAGCGCGGCTAAAATACGTGGTCGCGATTGCCCCGCTTTCATGATCACCACACTGTCGTAAGTACTTAACGTTTGGCGTAAAAACTCATCACTGTGACGACCACTAACCACCGCAAACGAGTCGGTTAACGTGGTCAGCGGCGCTACCAGCGCTGAAGCTGCCGCGTTAACCGATGAAATACCAGGCACAACTTCACAGGTGAATTCGCCCTGTAAGCGTTCAAGTAAATAACTGTACGAGCCAAAAAATAGTGGATCGCCTTCGCAGAGAAATAACACGTCGTTACCAGCCGCTAATTGCGCTGAAATTTCAATGCTAGCCTGATCATAAGCGGCATTGGCTAAGGTTCGATCTTTAGCCATTGGCATTATAACGGGCAACTCAAGCGTGCTTGGGTTTAATTGGCCCACGGCGCCAAGCGCAATTGTTTTAGCCTGTGAATCACCGTTGCTGTCAGTGAGATAACACAGCACAGCGGCCTCTTTCACTAACTCATAGGCTTTTAAGGTCATTAGTTTAGGATCGCCGGGGCCAACCCCAACCCCAATAAATTTACCGCTCACGCGTTACTCCTAATTTGATCATGTTAACTTTTCATGCTGATGTGGGTGCTTCAGGTCAGCAGGACAAAGACGCTCAACTCGCCGTCAATCCATCCATGGAGGCTTGAACTGGCATCCATTCCAGTAACAGTTGGCTTACTTTAACCTGCTGACCTATTTATTTAATCGCTGCCTGAATTAAGTGCACAGGCATGTGATCTTTTTATTTTAACTTCTTTATTTTAACTTCAGTATTTTGAACAAGGTTACCGGGAAATTCGGTTTATACATTAACTGTCCCGCCAACTGCTGACCACGACTGACCGCCAACTGCATTGTTTCTACCACCGCGCTGTCGCTAGGTTTAGCACTAAACGCAATTAGCTGCGCCTTGGTTTGCTCGGTCACCGCACTTGCCACTAACACGCCACCCACAGGTAACTGCTGCCATACCTGCTGTAATATCGGGGTAAGCTCGCCATCACTGCCGCCAATAAAGACCTTATTCGCAACGGGTAAATCGCTTAATTGCTGCGGCGCGCGTCCGGCAATAATTTTAAGGTTAGCAACCACCCCAAATTTATCGCGATTAGCGTTTAAGCATTCAAGGCGCTGCGCATGATGCTCAATGGCATGTACCGTCGCGCGTGGCTGCCAGTAGGCCAGTTCAATCGCGACACTGCCGCAACCTGCGCCAACATCCCAAATAACATCACCAACCGCAGGGGCTAATAAAGATAGGATCATCAACCGCACTTCGCGCTTGGTGATCATACCTTTGCCGTCGGGTTGGCCGGTAATAAATAGGGTATCGTCAAAGCCCGGAAACTGCGGTCTTATACCCGCGCCCTGCACGTCGATCACGGTGACATGCAAAGGATCGAACACTAAATTAGGATCATCTAGCAATTGCTGCGGACTAAATTGACGCATTTGCTGCTGTGGATAACCCAAATTTTCAGCCACCCATAAAGTCGAGCCGGCAAAACCATTATCAATACATTCTTGTGCTAAGCGCGCTGGCTGGCTGTGTTGATCGGTCAAGATCACTAAGTGCTGCTGCGCTTTAAAGCTGCGGCGGATCTTTTCTACCGCGCGGCCATGCAGGCTTAATACCTCAACATCTTGCAGCGCCAGACCAAGGTGATGACAAGCCGCTTGAATGCTCGACACCGCCGGATGAAAATTAAGATTTTCGCGACCAACCTGCTTAACCAACCAACGACCAATGCCATAATGCAGCGGATCGCCCGAGGCTAAAATCACCACCCGCTGCTCAGAATATGCAGCGAGCAATTGCTTAAGCTCGCTTAATTTTGGTAATTCGACTTGTTGCTGCTGCCCAAGCAAATGACTAACGGTCGCAAGCTGGCGCAGCGAACCTATAACCACCGCGCAGCGCTCGATTGCAGCCGTAGCCACCGGGCTTAATAACGCCTCGTCACTGACACCAAGGCCAATGACATCGATTGATATATTAAGGTTTACTGCGTTAGTGGTCATTTAATATAACTCGCCAATTGAACAACGTAACAAAGCATTTAAACTGGCTGCGGTCACGGCACTGCCGCCTTGACGACCAAGCAACGTAATGCACTCAATGCCCAGTTCAAGATGACTGTCCCACAATGCTTGTTTCGACTCGGCTGCGCCAACAAAACCAACTGGCATGCCGATAATCAATGCGGGCTTGCCCGCGCCTTGGCGGATCATTTCCAGTAAGCGAAACAAAGCGGTCGGCGCGTTGCCAATTAACACAATGCTGCCCGCCAGCTCATCGCGCCAAAAATCTAAGGCCGCCATGGTTCGGGTTTCGCCGCGCGATTTAGCTAACGCAGGCACTCGCGGATCATTCAGGTAACACTGGGTCGGCAGATCATTCATCCGCTTGGTGATGCCCTGCTTAACCATTTCAACGTCGCATAAAACAGTCGCGTTATTGTTAATTGCTGCCAACCCTTGCTGACAAGCATTGGCGCTAAACTGCACGCGCTCACTAACGCTTGGCAAGCCTAGGCTATGAACAATGCGCATCACCACCTGTTGTTGCTCAATGCTCAAATGATCAAGCTGAGTTAATTCACGGATCTGGATAAAGCTTTGCTGCTCGATGCTTTGTGGATTAATTTCGTAATTATTCATGTTGTATTTTCTTTGTAATATATTGCAGCACCGCGTCTGGCTCGACAAAAAGCTTATCGGCATTAGGCGGTAACGGCCGGCTTTGCATTAACACCGGAATGTGTAATAAACGTGCCGCTTCAAGTTTGGCGTAAGTAGAAGCTCCGCCGCTATTTTTAGTCACTAATAGATCAATTTGGTGCTCGCGCATTAAGGCCACTTCATCGTCAACGTTGAACGGCCCAATAGCTTTAAGCCAGTGCATACCCTGCCCCAAAACAACCTTTGATGGCACAGCCGTGCGTACCAGATGACGCTGAGCGCCCGCCATTAAACTAACCTCGAGCTGCTCAACCAAACGTTGTTCAAGCTGACCAATGGTAAAAAATACCCGCTGATAATCCTGAGTTAAGGGCGGCAACTGCATTAGCTGTTCAAATTGTTGCCAATTATCACCAGCCACTGACTGCCATTCAGGACGATGAAAGCGCCAATAGCTAATGCCGCATATACTCGCCGCTGCGCTAGCCTTGCTGCTCATTATCGCCGCATACGGGTGGGTTACATCTAAAATAGCGTCAATGTGATGTTGCTTAATATACTGCTCAAGCCCGCCAAATTGAGTAAAGCCGCCACTAATAATCGCGCAATCGAGGATCGGTTGACGTACTAACCCCGCGACACTATAAATTACCTCAACTTGCGGTAACTGGTGTAATTGGGCAGCGAGTTTGCGACCATCGGCGGTGCCGCCAAGTAATAATAATTTCATGGGGTATTGACCCCACCAAAACCAATCAGCTGACCTTGGCGATTGATTGCCCACACTTCTAGTGCCATTGCTTCGGGCAATTTAGCGCGCAGCTGCACGTAAGCTTGCTGGCAAATCGCGCTGGCTAAATCTATCCGCTGCTCGTAACACAGTTGCAGTGCTTCAATGGTGGTATTGGCATGAATAATTTTTTGCTGCAAGGTATCGTCGCCGCCAAGTTCCGCCGCCAATTGCGCTAAAAATTCAAAATTTATTGCCGCGACTTTGCTATGGAGATTCCATTTACCCTGGGCTAATTTGCTAACCTTGCCAATGCCGCCACACAAACTCAACTTAGTCATGGGCACTTTGTTGAGTTGTTTAATAACCGCGCCAGCAAAGTCGCCCATTTCAATCAACGCGGTATCGGGCAATTGATAATAGGCTTTAATGGCTGCTTCACTGCTGTTGCCGGTTGAAGCGGCAATATGACGAAAGCCATTGCTGGCGGCAACATCGATACCTTGATAAATAGAAGCGATGTAGGCAGAACACGAAAATGGCCGAACAATGCCCGACACCCCTAAAATTGACAGCCCGCCTAAAATGCCCAAGCGGCCATTCATGGTTTTTAGCGCAATTTCTTCACCGTTAACCACGCCAACGGCCACTTCAAAGCCGCCAGCGTAATTAAACATTTGCGCAATTTCAGTTAAATGATCCGTGATCATTTTTCGCGGCACCGGATTAATCGCCGGTTCACCAACCGCTAGCGCTAAGCCCGTTTTGGTCACCGTGCCAACACCGCTGGCGGCCTTAAACACAATGCCCGGCTCTGCAATTAAGCTCAGCTCAACAAAAACGGTTGCGCCATGGGTCGCGTCGGGATCGTCACCAGCATCTTTAATCACTTCGGCCCGCGCTTGGCTTGCCGATAATTTGGTATTGCTAATGATTTCAAGCGTGACGACTTTGCCGCGTGGCAAGGTCACTTCGCTAATGGTAATGAGTTGCTGGTCGAGTAAATGATAAGCTGCTGCGACACTGCAAGCAGTCGCACAACAACCGGTGGTTAAACCGGTTTTTAGTTGCTTGGGCTTTTCTTCACTCTCGGGCCACATTGATTAAATCGCCTGATATAACCAAACAGTGCCAAGCACCGTTGACATTAAGGCGACGATGCCACGGCTAAATTGCAATAATTTTTCGCTGCGCTTTAATAATAATTTTTGCAGCGAGCCTAGGCCAAGCCCAAACATCATCATTGATAACATCACGCCCAGCGAAAAGCACAGTAAGTAGCTGATAACGACTGTCATATCCGCTTTGCCTGCCAATGGCACTAACGCCAATGCTGGCGCACTACCCGCTAAACCATGCACCATACCAACCATAACCGGTAAGTGACCATCTTTAGTTGCTGGCTTATTTTGATCGGCGACATGGCTATGATCGTGTAAATGAGTGTGGGTCAGATCGCCATGACTATGAGATTTTACCGATAACGTGCGCTGCCTAAACTGCCAGAATAAATACAAACCCAATCCAATGAGTAAAACCCCAACCGACATTTCTGCGCCGCGCTGTAAGGTTTCTGGAATAGCGATGCCCAAACCAAATAACAAACCACCAGCAATTAATAATACGCCGCCATGCCCCAGTGCCCAGTTAGCACTAAAATAAACGGTTTGACGTAAACTTGGCTTTTGGTTGCTTAATGCCGACACTGCCATAACGTGATCCGCATCTAACGCGTGTAATAAACCAAGGCTAAAGCCCAACAAGATTAATGGTAATAATTCAAAGATCATGCGACGTTACCTGTACCTAATAATAGCTGACTAATCGCCAGCGGATTTGATGGGAAAAACAAATGGATATAACTGGCAGTGACCAAACCACTGCGATAAATATCTTCACCGGGCGCAGGGTGGTAAGGACGCTTGCCAACCCCCACAGGCGCTGGCGTATCAATAGCTTTAGAGCGATGATGCGAATGCCCACGCACCGCCCCTTCTGGGAACATCGCCGTTTGCATGCCCTGACAACCACCACGCTCACGCATAACACCAGTGCCAGCCAGCAAACCTGTCATTGGGTATTGCTGCCCTTCAAGCGAGGTTAAAGCCGTTAAGCAATAAAGCAACCCTCCGCACTCGGCCAACACAGGTTTAGTCTTGGAAAAGACGTTCATTGCTTGGTGCATTACGCTATTTTGTGCCAACTGCTCGGCATGCAATTCAGGATAACCGCCGGGCAACCACATCGCATCAGCGCGAGGGATCTGCTGATCATTAAGCGGCGAAAAGAATGCTAAGTCAGCACCTAATTCGCGTAATAAACGTAAATTGGCATCGTAAATAAAACTAAAGGCAGCATCTTTGGCTATTGCAATTGTTTTACCGGCTAGCAATGGCTCAATTGGTGCTGATTGTTGATTAAGCACTGGCTCAAACGCAACGGGCGTTAACTGCTCAAGCAAGTTAGCTAAACCAGATTCTTCAATCCAATCGGCACCTGCAGCCAAAATAGTCTCAAGTTCAAGCGCCATTTCTTCTGCTTGCACCAAGCCTAAATGGCGTTCTGGCAAACACACTTCGTCGCTGCGCTTAAGCGTAGCGAGTAACGGCAATGTGCTAGGCAAAGCGTCGCGAATAAGCGAGGCATGGCGCTCGCTGCCACAGCGATTAGCAATTAAACCGGCAAAACTAATGTCATCACGAAAGTTGGCTAAACCAACCGCGATGGCCGCGGCCGTTTGGGCCATGCCTTTGACATCTAATACCAAGGCAATCGGGATATTAAACCGAGCGGCTAAATCAGCACTTGATGGCGTACCATCGAAAATACCCATCGCGCCTTCAATTAAGATCAGATCAGCTTCGCCTGCTGCTTGATATAACTTGTCTTGGCAGTAATCATCACCGCCCATCCACATGTCTAACGCCTCAACCGGCTGTTGTGAGGCTTGCGTTAAGATTTTAGGGTCAAGATAATCGGGCCCAACCTTAAAAATTCGCACCACTAGGCCTTGGCGCGTTAACATCGTGGCAATCGCGGCGGTAATCGTCGTTTTGCCCTGCCCTGAGGCGGGTGCAGCCATGATCAGTGCAGGGCATAAAGCGTGTGTCATTTCGTGTGTGTTCCTAACAAAAAAGTCATGCTGGCAATGGCAAATAATCGCCATTAAGCTGCTGGGCAATTTCTTGAGCACGGCCGTATTTTACGCCGCCCACTTCCGCGTCGAGCACCGTGGTTTGACCTTGCAATTTAAGATGTTTAACCTGCTGGCTCACTCGGCCATCGGTAATTAAATAATTGCGAAAGCTGATGCTCGGATTGGCTAACAATTGTTGGTGTTGATAATCGCTTACCGTACTTAATGCGTCGGCTAATGGCGTGCCGCCGCCCGCGCTTAAACCAGCCAGCAACGAATCAAGTTGCTTCGGCGCTTTTTGCAGCGACAAAATCTGTTGAACCTGTTGATTACCAAAACCAAAGATCGCCAACTTTTGCCGTTGCTGATAAGCCTGCTCGGCGATTTGCTTAACCACCGCTTTAGCATTGCCAAACTGCTGGCTACTTAAGGTTGAACCCGAGGTATCAAGCAGCACTAAATGGACAATCGGCTGACCGACTTTAGCGGACTTAAAATATAACTTGGGCAATGGCCATTGGCCAATCGAATTGGCCAAGGTATTGAACCAATCAATGCTTTTACTTACTGGGCTGGTTTGACGCTGAGCCGATTTTTTTTGGCCCCCGACAATCAAACCAAGCTTGTTGTTGCTGGCAATTTTAGTGGCAACAGGCTTGGTAATAGCTTTAGTAACAGCAGCGGTTTTTGCCAATAACACCTCGGCAATCTCTGAGGTTTGTTGCTGCTGTGGGCTCATTGCGCCCCAGTCACCATTGTTGCCGTTGTTGCTAGTGCCCGATGGCGCGTCAGTCTGCGAATCAGACTTAGTCTCTGATTGCTCAGGCGGCTCAAACGAGGGTGGTGCTACCGACGGTGGCCGACTAAAAGGCGGCTTATGCGGTGGCGGCGGTACATTAGGCGGAGTGTCAGGCGGTTTATTTGGTGAAGAATCAGGTGATGACTCTTTACGGCGGTGGCTCAGCACTAACTCTGCTACGGCATCGATATCGCTGGCACTTACTTGTGCCTTGCCACACCATGCTGCGTGCGCAATAGCGGCTTTTAACCACACAATATCAGCGCGCAAACCATCAACATTGGCTTGCTGACAGCGCGTCGCAATTAAGGTGCGGCACTCAAGACTCACCACCACAGTGGCAATTAATTTTTTCGCCGCGTCAATTTGTTGCTGCAACGCGGTTTGCTGTGCTTGATAAGAGTCAACAAAGGCTTGTGGGTCACGATCAAAATTTTCACGTAATTGCACAATCTCAATGCGCTGGCCAATATCGAGTTTTTCATCGAGATCAACACATAAACCAAAGCGGTCAATCAGCTGAGCGCGCAATTGGCCCTCATCGGGATTCATGGTGCCCAGTAAAATAAATCGTGATTGATGCTGATGGCTAATGCCGTCACGTTCAACGTAATTTATGCCGCTGGCGCAAACGTCGAGCAATAGATCAACCAAGGGATCGGCCAGTAAATTAACTTCGTCAACATACAGCACCCCTTGGTCAGCCTTCGCTAATAAACCCGGGTTAAACTTAACCTGCTGTTGATTTAACACTTGCTGTAAGTCGAGGCTGCCACTGAGCATTTCTTCACTGGCGCCAAGCGGCAAGTTAACTAAGGTTGACTCACAAGGCAACAGATCGACTATTGCCCGCGCGAGGGTCGACTTAGCCGCGCCACGCGGACCGCTCACCAATACCCCACCGATGGCGGGGTTAATGGCCGATAAAATTAAAGCCAGTTTAAAGGGCTGATTACCAGTGACCGCGCTAAACGGGAAGTTTAATTTAGTCATTAGCTAGCTTGGTTGCAGGTTGACGATAAACCCAGACTTTAAGCAGTAAAGTAGCTGCCAGACCTAGCACTAACCAAAAGATTAAATTACTTAAACCGGTTGCGACCACAAACTGTTGGTGCAAGGCTTCAAGGCTGGCCACCGCTTGTGGATCAGGGTGATTAAACATTGGGCCATCATAATGCGGCGCGCCAATAATAAAAGGCACAGCAACGCTAACAAGTCCGAGCGCTTTATATTTAAGTGGCGCAAAAATAATAACCAGTGCTGCGAACGCACCAGCGACCACGGCCATTAACCACCAAGATTGTCTGTTTTTGAGCAAATCGGCACTAGAACCTGGAATTTCAGGCGGTAAACCCAAACTTGGGATCACAAAAAATACCGCATAGGCTAATAAGCCACTTAGCACACCAACTTTGACGTTGAGTTCAACTTTTTGACGCAATACCAGCTGGCTCATGATCACTAAAAATATACTAGAGAAACCAATCGCGGCCAAAATATTAGCCCCTGCGCTATAACTGCTGCGCTCTATACCATCGCTTGGTGCCCACTCCGGTGTCGCCTCCACGGCTGCCATTGCCATGTCCCCATGGTGATGCTGATGGGCTTCACCGGGCTCGTCTTGCTCAAAGACCTCAGAGGCCAGCAATATGGGTGTAATAGTAAAATGCTGGGCGGCACTAAAGATCACCCCGCTAAGAATGCCAACAAAAACGGCACTAAGTATTAATCGACGAAACATTGTTACAACTCCACAAAACTAGACTAAATTAGCCAACTTAAAATTAATCAAGCGGGTTTAATGACAAGGAAAAGCCATTGAATGTCGAGTATCGTGAGCAGCATTGTGTGCCTGAGGCATAGAAGCAAAGCCAACCATAAATAAAATAAGTGCGCCAAAAGCAAAGGCAGCAACATGTTGAGCAGTTGAAATATCAGACGAAGAGATTTGAGCAGACGACGAGGTCTGTTGCTTAAGCGGTAATGTAGACATCATAAACCCTTTTCATTGTGTATTGATAATATAATTAACATAACTAATGACGAGCACGGATAAAAACAGCAAACGCCAAGCCTCATTGCATGAAAAACATGGAATGATCCTGAACATTGCGGCCAATACCTCGAATGGGATGTATCGCACACAGATTGTCTCGAACCTAAGGTTCGATAAATTCGCAGCAGACAAGTCACCCTGCTTGTCATAACGTAAGATGTAATTAGGCCGGTCTCCGGACTTAGGTGATTTGTCTTAACGATTAATCAACCATTACCGTTGCAGGGGCAGCGTAGGACTATTCACCTACTTCCCGATTATCCAAATAATTCGGCACCTAAAACTCGTTGCTAAATTACCACGAAATGGCTTTTTTATGTATCGTTATTTCAAATATTGGCTTAAATATTACACCCAATTTAAAATCCGTTATAAAACACTACGTCTTGCTGCTGTTTTTGCTGCTGCCACGCCATTTTTTTAAGCTCGGGTTCGTCTAAAAACTCGCTGACATAACCAATGCACAAGTAACCAATTAATTGACTCGACTCTGGCGCGTTAACCGCTTGCTTAACCACCTGTGGGTCCACAATACTGACCCAACCCACGCCGACATTTAACGCCCGCGCCATTAGCCACATATTTTGAATCGCGCAAACCACGCTAAAACGGCCCATCTCGGCCATGCTGGTTTGGCCTAACACCGGGCCGTCACTTGGTTGATAAAATACTGCGATATTGACTGGGGCTTCGAGAATACCTTCGAGTTTTAATTGCTTATAATCTTGCTGCTTAGCGCCACTAAACAGTTCACTGGCATTGTTGTTTTCAACCGTAAAAGAATCGAATACTTGCTGCTTAATCGCTTGATCGCGGATCACCACAAATTGCCACGGCTGCGAATAGCCCACCGAAGGAGCCAGCAATGCCGCTTCTAATAACTGATTAACAATATCATCAGGCACCGCTTGTTCGATAAAACGGTTACCGCGCACGTCACGTCGCAAACGCATAATTTGTTCTAATACATCACGTTCTGATGACTTAAATTCTTTACTCATATCACTAATTACCAATCAACACCCTGACGTACCTTCACTCCGGCGCGAAAGGCATGTTTAATATCTTTAATTTCACTGACCGTATCAGCCAACTCAATTAATTCATCGCTGGCACGGCGGCCTGTTACTGCAACCGACTGCTCGTACGGGCGATTTGCTAATGCTTCCAGCACTTCGTCTTGCGGTAAATAATTGTAACTGAGCATGTAAGTTAACTCATCGAGCAATACTAAATGAATGCTCGGATCGGCCAAAAACACCTTGGCTTGTTGCCACACCTTAAGCGCCGCTTCTTTGTCTGTCTCGGCATTTTGGGTTTCCCAGGTAAAGCCTGTACCCATGACCGCAAATGGCACGTCGTGCTGCTCAAGTAAATCGCGCTCACCACACGCCCATTTACCTTTGATAAATTGTACTACCGCCGCTTTTTTGCCGTGACCAACACATCGGCTAACCATGCCGTAACCTGCTGTTGATTTGCCTTTGCCGTTGCCGGTGATCACCAACATAATGCCGCGCTCTATTTTAGCCTTAGCAATGCCTTGGTCGACTTTCTTTTTACGATTTTGAGATTTTTTAAGGTGCTTTTCTACTTCATTCATTTTTTATTTCCTGCGGCGGCTGTTGTTGGTAGCTTTATTAAACAGTATAAGGGCGTATTGGTCGATGACTCGATCTCATGACTAACCACCTGTAATCGATGTGGCAATAAATCTTGATTGAGTCGGCTAGCAAACACCATGCGGCGATATTGATTAAAAGTCGGATCAGATGATGAGGTAATTTGTTGATAAATTGCGGTTAAGCTAAAAATAAATCCTTGCTCGGTTCGCTGATAATGCGGATTCGCCAGCGGGCTAGCCTCAGCTTGCTGCTCAAAAAGCCTGATCAGCAGCTCAAGCGTGTCGCGATACATCTGCGACAAAACCGGTTTGGGCTCGCTATTATTTAACAATCTACGCTCAGACATGGCCATCAAGAGGCTCCTGATTAATCTAACCGCTATGATAATAGAAAATAGCCCCAAAGTTATAGCTTTATCCTTAATTGTTCGAGCATGGCTAGATATGCTAGAGTGCCGCGGATATTGATGTTATTAAAATACCAAGGAATTTGTTATCAACGCTCTAACGACCCACTTCAGACTTGCGCGTCATGGTCAAACCCAATGGAATAAATTGGGAAAAATTCAAGGCCAGCTCGACAGCCCCCTGACTGAGCTCGGGGTTGAACAAGCGGGCATACTTGGTCGAACACTAGCCAATGAACAAATAGCATTAATCGCCAGCTCGGTATTATCTCGGGCGCTAAAAACAGCAAAAATAGCCCAGCAACATTTAGACTGCCCACTGATTGAAGATGCAGATTTGGCCGAGCGCCACTTCGGTGACTGGCAAGGACAGCTGTATAGTGACCTTAAAGACAAGCCATTGTTTAACGAGGTATTAAATGAGGTTAGCAGCCAAGCGCCACACCAAGGTGAATCGAGCCTTACCAGCGCCAATCGCTTTGCCTCTGCACTGAAAAATATCGCTAAAACGCATTCACAAACCGCTATTTTAGTGGTCAGCCATGGTGATATTTTACGTAATTTTTTGACTCAATACCTGCGCTTTGACCAACCCGGTCACAGTTATGGCAACTGCGATGTTTATACGATAACTTACCATCACGACAGTGATGAATTTACCGCTAGCACGCCATTATCAAAGTCGGATAACAAGTAGTGACCAGTGCGATTATTTTAATTATTGCTTGCCTGCTCGATAAAATTTTCGGTGAGCCGAAAAAATTTCACCCGCTAGTTGGTTTTGGCAATTTGACCAATCGGCTAGAGCAACGATTAAACCGCGCTCATCCAGATCATAACAACCTTGCCGATCATTCGCCTTTAACCGCCCGGCTGCTCGGCCTGTTGGGCTGGGTTGCTTTAACCACCCCGCTGCCCTTGCTGTATTATTTTTTATATCAAGATAACGGGGTATTCTGGCTGCTCGACTGCCTAATTTTATATGCCGCGATTGGCTATAACAGCCTGCTTAAACATGCGCGGCAAATTCTACAGCCACTGCTCGCTGGCGATATTAAGCAAGCACGCCACTACTGCTCGTATATTGTTAGCCGTAATACCAGCCAATTAACCGAGCAACAAATTGCCCGCGCGACTACTGAATCGATGTTAGAAAACGGCCACGATGCCGTGATAGCCACCGTAGTGTGGTTTGCAATTGGCGGTGCGCCGCTGGTCATTTTACATCGCTTAGCCAATACCTTAGATGCAATGTGGGGTTATAAAAATTCGCGCTTTATTTATTTTGGCTGGTTGGCCGCCAGAATGGATGACGTGCTTGGCTGGCCGACCGCCAAAATTACCGCACTACTTTATGCCTGCCAAGGTCAATTACGACCCGCATTAACCAATGCCAAACAGCAAGGACGCCAATACAAAAGTCTCAATGGTGGCTGGGTAATGGCGGCAGGTGCCACCGTGCTGGGCATTAAGCTTGGTGGTAGCGCCAGTTATCATGGCACAACGGTAATCTCGGTTACGCTGGGCGCAGGACAGCCGGTAAATACTCAAGATATCGAGCCGAGCTTAACCCTTGTTGGCAACGCGCTGGTTATTTTTGTCGCCGGTTATACTTCCCTTCTTCTGATACTGGATGTTTTATTATGAGCTTAATCCATGGCGGTCAATTGCAGAAAATTGCCCTTGATTATCAAATTCCGAGCGAGCAATGGTTAGACTTATCAACTGGGATCAGTCCATTTTGTTATCCGATACCTGAGATCCCAACATCAATTTGGCAACAGCTACCGCAACCTAGCGCCGACCTCATTGCTGCGGCAAAAAGTTACTACGGCTGTCGCCATATTCTGGCCACCAGCGGCAGTCAAAGCATTATTAGTAAGTTGCCAGCCCTATGTCAGCAACATTTAGGCAACGAACTCAAGGTATGGTTGCCGCGAGTTGGCTACAAAGAGCATCAAAAAGCCTGGCAGCAGCACGATTATCAAATATGCCTCTATGATCAATTACCACTGCCGCAACAATTAACCGCGCGCTGTGTGGTCGTGGTGATTAATCCCAATAATCCGTCAGGTCAACTCTACTCACGCGCCTGTTTAACTGATTTGCTCACTAAGGTTGAGCAACTTGGCGGCTGGCTTATTATTGATGAAGCGTTTATGGACGTGATCATCCCTAGTCAAAGTCTGATAGATCACGCAGATAATGACCATTTAATGGTATTTCGCTCAGTGGGCAAGTTTTTCGGTTTAGCGGGTATCAGACTTGGTTTTGTTAGCGCCGCGCCGCGCTGGCTCGAGGCGATCACCGCGTTATCAAGCCCGTGGGAAGTTAATGGCCCGGCCCAGTTTATTGCCACCCAGGCATTATTAAACACAACTTGGCAGCAAAAGCAGTTAGCAGATTTGCAGCAGCTAGCTGAGCAACTCGAATTTTTGTTGCAACAGCAGTTCAATAATGACATCAGTGGCACCGTGCTGTTTAAAACCGTTAAACTTGATCATGCAACTGAAGTATTCGAACAATTGTGCCGTCACGGTGTGTATGTCCGGCTGTGTGATGAAAAAAATGCATTGCGTTTTGGCATTGCTACAACGAAGCAACTGAGCAGGCTGACCAAGGTATTGAATCATCTCAATATCGCCAAATTAATCACTGATTAGAACTAATACATGGCGGGCTACCCGAACACCCACAGCTGAAAAATCTAAGATCACAACATTGATCTATTAGTCTTTTAGTATCACAAAAAAATAAGGTACTTGATCAAGCCAGTTATTTCTTGCTACCTTTATTTAATACTAAGAAAGAATGCTAAGCACTAGATCTAACAACTAGATCTAACAACTAGATCTAACTATTAGACACTTATCTGCTGGCATTCGTTTTTAGAATATTCCAATAATCGTTACATATACAAGGAAGTAAACGATGAGCCAAGTAAAGAATTGTTTAATCATTGACGATAGCAAACTCAGCCGAATGATTATCTGTAAAATAATTAATACTCACTTTACCCAGTGGAAAATCACTGAAGCTGTCGATGGCCAACATGGGTTAGAACTAGCAGCAGAACAAGCCTTTGACCTTATTACCTTAGATCATAATATGCCGGGCATGACTGGCATTGAACTTTACCCACAGTTAAGAGATTTACAGCCAACTGCCCACATCGGGATGATTTCAGCCAACATTCAAAAAAGCCTTAAAGCGCAAGCTCGAGATCAAGGTCTTGAGTTTATCAATAAGCCAATAAACGAAGAGAAGTTACTTCAGTTTATCCAATTACAGGCCTAATATTTTGTCAACCACTCAATTATCAGAAATGCAGCGTGATGCATTAGGTGAGCTGTTTAATATTGGCATGGGCAATGCTGCCGCAGCTTTAAGCGAAATGTTAGATGATGAAATTCTCTTGTCTGTGCCCTATCTTGATTGTATGCATATTAAACAAGCCCAAAAATTACTCTCGAATCCTGACGATCGTAAGTTAGATGCAGTAGAGCAAGAGTTTGAAGGTAAATTTTCCGGCAATGCTTTTTTATTTTTTGGTGAGCAAAGCAGCCTAGAATTAGTGAGGCGGATTTTAGGCAGTGAAGTATCGTTAGATATACTTAGTGAATTAGAGCACGAAGCGCTAAAAGAAGTTTCTAATATCATCCTAAATGCTTGTTTTGGATGCATTGGCGAGATTCTTAACAATGAATTAGAAGGTGGGATCCCAAATTTACGCTCTGGCACCATCGACTACATCATGAACAGTAAAAACCTCGGCTTAGGCGATGATCCCTTAGTGTTAATGCTGTCAATGACGTTCTCGCTGCCTAACAAATTAATAAGTGGTCAAGTTTCATTTGTGATGACGGCAGCTTCAATGGATTCCTTGTTAACTGAACTAAATAAGTACCTTGCTGTTCAACTTTAACTATAAGCGATTATGCTCATGGACTTAGACTTATTACACGACCTAATAAACCGGATCAACACTGGCATTATAGTGGTCGATGCTGACACCAATATTATCCATTGGAATCGCTGGATCAGTAAGGCGTCGCGCATTAGCAGTGACAAGGTACTCGATCAGCCTTTAATTGATACGCTGAGTTTAGCCACTAACAACCCATTAATTTCGCTGATCCAAAAAACACTCACCCAAGGCATGTCCTCGGTTTTATCAAATACTTTACACAAAAGCCCTCTGCCACTGTATCAAGATAATGGCGCCAGTAATCAGCTCGTTGCACAGCAAATAACGCTGTTGCCCATCCGGACTTCGCAGCAGGTAAAGTATTGCTTAATCCATATTCAAGACGTGTCTGAAGCGTGTGCGCGAGAATCATTATTACAGAATAATGGCCAAAAATTAAAAAAGTTATCCTTAGCGGTTGAACACAGCCCAACATCTGTAGTGATTACTAACATTGAACAGATTATCGAATATGTTAATCCAAAATTTACCACCTTAACCGGTTACCTAGCGCAGGACGCAATTGGTCAGCCGCTGTCACTGCTTTGCGCCGACCAAACCAGTAATCAAATAGAACAGCCGCAAGATCAAGCACGTTGGGCCCAACTGATTAATGGCAAAGAGTGGTGCGGTGAAGTAAGAAATAGACGCCGAGATGGTCGTCGTTACTGGGCGCAAGAACATATCGCGCCGATTCTGAATAATAATGGCGACGTCACCCATTTTGTAGTTATTCAAGAAGACGTCACTGAGGTGCGCCAATTTACCGACCAAATCAGTTATCAAGCGAGTCATGACTTGTTAACCGGCCTTATCAATCGCCGCGAGTTTGAGGATCAGCTCAAACTCGCAATCACCAATGCCCAACAAGATTTAAATACTTACGTACTGTTTTTTCTCGATTTAGATCAATTTAAAGTTATTAATGATACCTGTGGCCATGTTGCAGGTGATGAATTACTCCGGCAAATAAGCAGCCTGATCAAACAATTTGTTAGTGTTGATAGCCTGGCACGCTTAGGTGGCGATGAATTTGTGATGCTAATTGAAGATATCGAAGTGCAACAAGCACAAGACATGGCCCAAGATATCATCGACTTAATTGACAGTTTTCGATTTTATTGGCAGGACTATATTTTCTCGGTTGGTGTCAGCATTGGTTTAACCCATATCGATATCAACAGCGCGAATTATATCGGGGTTTTAAATGAAGCCGATTCAGCTTGTTATGCCGCTAAAGATAATGGTCGCAATAGCTTTAAAACCTACCAGCATAATAACGAGACTTTTTTACGCCGTAAAGATGATACCAATTGGGCTAATGAAATAGGCGAAGCGCTTGATCAAAATCGTTTCGTGTTATTTGCCCAAGAAATAGTGCCGCTGAAAAGCACAGCTAATTCGAGTTATGAAGTACTGCTGCGAATGATTAGCACCAAAGGCGAACTGATCTCGCCAGCTTGCTTTTTACCTGCTGCCGAGCGTTATAATTTAGCTATCCGGATCGATCGCTGGGTAATTGATCATACGTTGCAATGGATTAGTGAAAATTATCAGCAGATATCGCATATTGATCATATTTCAATTAACTTATCCGGAAAATCACTCGGTAATACCGCGTTACTAACTCACATTATTAGTCAGCTTAAAAAACTCAAAATCCCGCCCCACAAAATTTATTTTGAGATCACTGAAACCGCGGCAATAACAAACCTCAGTGCGGCTAAAGTTTTTATTAAGTCATTGCGTCAATTCGGCTGTAAATTTGCGCTCGATGATTTTGGTAGCGGTTTATCTTCTTTTGGTTATTTAAAGAACTTGACTGTCGATGTATTAAAAATTGATGGCATGTTTGTAAAGGATATTTTAACCGATAAAATTGATGAGTCGATGGTGCGTTCGATTAATGATATTGGCCATATCCTAGGGTTAGAGACTATCGCTGAATTTGTTGAAAATATAGAGATAGCCGACCATCTTAAAAGTATTGGGGTTGATTACGCTCAAGGTTATGCCTTTAGCAGACCAATGCCGATTGACGAGATTTTAGTTCGCTCAGCTCAGCAGCAGCTGGAAAAAGTGCCAGGTTAATTACCATACTGGCATTTTATCTGTGCTACTTTTTTAACCAAGACTTCAATTTACGACTCGAATTAATTGCTCAATTTAACTGACATTTTTCGCTGTACTATTAATTAATGGCTTTTGTACCCGGGCGCCACGAGGGATCCGCTTGCCAGCCGTATAATCATTAATCAGATCACACGGGGTATAATTTCGCTCTAATTCATAAATCTCTTCGTCGGTCAGCTTGGTCTCTAACGCGGCATAAGCACTGTCAAATTGCGCCGTTGAATCAGCGCCGACTAACATTGAAGCAACCTGTGATTTGTTCAGTACCCAGGCTTGGGCGATTTGAGCTGGGCTGCAACCACGGGCATCAGCGACTTTAGCAACCGAATATGAAATATCTTTCGATGTTTGATCGTTATACATTTCTTGGGTAAACAAATCAGTTTTATTGCGGTTCGATTGCAAATCGCTGGTCAAAATTCCCCGTGCCAACGGGCTAAACACCGAGACACCAATGCCTTGATCTTGGCAAAATGGTAACATCTCTCGTTCTTCTTCACGATAGGCACAGTTCAATTGCAGCTGCATGTTGATCGGCCGGACAAAACCATTTTGATCACACACTTGTAAGATCTTAGCCAATTGCCAAGTATTCATCGTTGAAACGCCGATATAACGGGCTTTGCCTGAACGCACAATATCATTAAGCGCACCCATTGTTTCTTCAACTGGGGTCTGGGTATCGAAGTAATGCAGCATATAAATATCGACATAATCCATGCCCATTCGCTTTAGTGACGCGTCGATACTATTAAATATATGCTTGCGTGAATGACCTTGGGCATTAATATCGTCGCTCATGGCGTAACCAACCTTAGTCGTGATCACCAAATCTTCGCGACGACCAATTCGACGTAAGACATTACACACCACCTCTTCGCCGGCACCCACAGAATAGAAATCAGCTAAATCGATAAAGTTGACCCCGATATCCAGTGCATGACGAATAATAGGTTCGCTTTCTTTTTCATTGAAAATCCATGGTTTCCAGTCTTTTGACCCCATATTCATGGTGCCAACGCATAAACGCGAAACCTTTAATCCACTATTGCCCAAATTTACATATTGCATAGTCATTCCAAAGTAGTAATTGCTATATTGATTAACAAAGCCAGTATCAAACTGGCTCGTTATGGCCACCGCTGGTAATTTATTGCTCGCCGAAATACACCCAAACACACTTGGTTTTGGTGTATGAGCTCAGAGAATGGATTGCCATTTCTTTACCCCAACCGCTTTGCTTAAACCCACCAAACGGACTGCTTAAGCCATAACAGCCGTAGCGATTAACAAACAACATGCCGGCATCTATTTGTTCGGCCACCCTGTGAGCACGAGTTACATTGCTGGTATAAATACCTGCGGCTAATCCGAACGCAGTATCATTAGCCATTGCGACAGCTTCAGCCGTTGTTTTAAACCGAGTACAACAGAGAATTGGACCAAAAATTTCCTCTTGAGCAATGCGAGCACGCTGGTCAACATTAGAAAAAATAGTTGGCCTAATGAAATAACCGTTAACATTGTCTCCCTCGGTGTCCGCCACGCCACCAGCAACCAATTCGGCTTCAGTTTTTCCAATCTCAATATATTGCATAATCTTGTTAAATTGAGCTTCGTTACACTGGGCGCCTTGAGTAATGCCCGCTTCAAAAGGATTACCACATTTAACCGCGTTGGCTTTTTCAATCAACGCACTAAGCACTTGATCGTAGATGCTGTCATGAATAAGAAAACGGGTTGGTTCGGAACATTTCTCGCCCTTGTGAGAAAACATTACATTGAACGCGCGATCAATCGCCCCTTGCAGATTTGGTGTGTCTTCAAAGAAGATGCAAGGTGATTTACCGCCCAGCTCAAGCGTTGCGGCCTTGAGATTAGATTTACCTGAGTTTTGGACTATCTTACGTCCAATATCGGTGCTGCCAGTAAAAGAGATTTTATCGACATTGTCACTCATCGTCAGCTGGTTGGCGCTCTTGCCATCGGTCAACAATAGGTTAATTACCCCGGGTGGCAAATCTAAGTACTGGTCGATTAACTCGAACAAATAAATAGTCGTTAGTGGCGTATATTCTGACGGCTTAACAATGATGGTATTGCCCATTGCTAACGCCGGCGCAATTTTAAGGCTCGCTTGATAAAGCGGGAAATTCCACGGCGCTATCAAGCCACAAACGCCAACGGGCTCTTGCAAGGTGTAATTAAGGAAACCATCGTCAACCGGCGATGTATCGCCATAATACTTATCGGTCCAACCGGCATAATAATCAAAAATATCAGCACAGGTAGGAATGTCATCAGTGATAGATTCGCTATAAAGTTTACCGTTGGCTAAGGTTTCTAATACTGCGAGCTGCTCGGTGTGCTCACGAATAAGCCGGCCAATTTCACGCAGCATGTTAGCGCGAGCTGTACGGTTAGATTTAGCCCACGTTTTATCTTGATGACATTGCTTCGCGACGCGGGCCATCGTTTCAACTTGGTCCGCGTTAGCCATCGTAAATTGACATAAATCCTGACCATTAGCAGGATTTTTAACTGTCCAGCTTTCACTGCTGGCACCGCCAACCCATTGCCCGCCGATGTATTGTTTTTTTGGCTGCTTAAGCCATTTTGTCGCCCAGTCTAGCGGAATATTTTTCATAACTTCTAAAGTCCTTTGTGGTTATCTTTGCCTTGTATTACTACTAATCATAAAAATCTTGCCCAAAATCCACAATTGACATTACTGCACGTGCTAGTGACAAAAACTCATGCCAAACGAAATTAATCCGTTAAATATTGCCGAATTAGCTCAATGTCACCACCAGACTCTTGATAAATTTTAGATGCCTCCGAATAACCTTTAGCGTTTTTAAGCCGCATTAGGCTTGGGATCATCGTATTAATATTGGCTTGGTTGCGCTGCAGATTGGGCTTAACCCCCGCTAAACAATGCTTGGTAAAGACATTAATTCCGTTTTCTAGGCAAGCCATCGTGTCGAGCACATTGTTAATGACCATTGCTTGCCAGACATTAAAATCTAACTCACCATGATCTTGAGTCATTTGGACCGAATGACAGCGGCCACAAGCTTGCAGGCAGCATTGCACTAAAAATTCAGCAATGGTCGGGTTAATTTTTCCCGGCATCGCCGATGAGCCCGGCTGAACACTGGGCAAAGATATTTCACCAAAGCCGGTTTCGGGACCAGAACTCATTAATCTAAAATCTTTCGCTATTTTAATCAGGCCGCGTGCTAACAAGTCGAGCCGACTAGCAATAGCGACCATGTCATCGTGATTTTGTGTACTATCAAACAGGTTGTCACTGCGCTTAAAATTTTTAGTATCCAGCACCTGATTTAAACTCGCGATTACGTTATCAAAAAACTCGCTCGAACAGTCGCCGGGCCGACCGATAATATTTGCGCCTAAATTGATCTTATACAGTTGCTCGACATCACGTTGTAGTCGCTGCTTATTACGCGTGATTAATGCCGAGTAGCCACTAAAAAACTGCTGGAAGTTAATTTCGACTGCGTCTTGCAGACAAGTTCGCGATATTTTTAAGACCTGACGCCATCGATGTCCTTGCTGATCAAAAGTCTCAACCATGTTTTTTAACGCTAAATCAATCCCTTGCCATTTATTTATGATCGCCAGATGACAGGCAGTCGTCAGCGCATCGGCCGTGGCGTTGTTTAAGTTAATATGATCGTTAGGGTGGATTGGCGCATAACTGCCCAGAGGGCTGCCGAAACTGTTGCTATTGGCAAGATTGGCAATAACTTCATTGATATTCATATTGGTGGAGATCCCACCACCGCCATGAAAGGCATGCACTGGAAACTGCGCTACGGGTAAATCGCTTTTCAAAAAAACAATCGCGTCAAGTATCGCTAAACCAAATGTTTGGTCTAATTCACCACTGGCGATATTAGTGCGAGCAGCCGCCTCTTTTACCTGCAACATCGCGATAATTAATTCGGGATAGGCCGACAGCGGTTTTTCGCCATTGAGCGGGTATAACATAATAGCCCGCTGTGTTTGCGCGCCGTATAACACACCGGCAGGTACCTTGATTGAGCCAATCAGATCATGCTCAATCCGGTATGCATTATCTAACATCTT
>Ga0209395_1002159_pt1:0-25000 | contig 26405 bp, 26 predicted proteins | sample GOMGulsemesocosm_3_FD_184635 | JGI IMG/M metagenome (GOLD analysis project Ga0209395, IMG submission 184635) | Methane-oxidizing microbial communities from mesocosms in the Gulf of Mexico - GOM9D Gulf of Mexico (SPAdes) (version 2) | ecosystem: Environmental > Aquatic > Marine > Cold... | reverse complement strand
GGATCAAACTCTTCAGTTTAAATTTCGATATCCGATACAAGCTGGACATCTATAACTGGTGTTTGATACTAGCCAGAATCATTCAATTGTTTCGCAAGATTGCTCTTGCTCGAAATTGTCTGTTCTGGTGTTGCATCGTGCCTACCGAAGTAGACAAAATTGCTTGTTGGCAATCATTAACGCGAACACCCGCACAAATCATTTTGTTCATATTTTTAAAGAGCGACTCGATATAGCCTCGAGCGGGGCGTGTATTATAAAGAGTTAACTTAAACCGTCAATCTTTATTTCAGCTTTATTTGCGAAGCGAGCTTCTTAAATAAACTTCACTAAACAAGCTCACCAGCTATATTTAGCACCCGATGTCGCTAGCAACTAGCTCGTCAGGGGCGCGAATTATACAGTCGTTTGACTACGTCGCAAGCCCTATTTTCATTTAATTTCAAACTACAGAAACAAATCAAAATATTCATTAAAGACTGCACTAGGCATATCGCTAACAAACACCCCGTATCGAGTTGGGCGACGAATTATACAGCCAGACTCAGTACTAGCAAGAAGTTATACACCATTACCCACACACCAGCCGCACCTCCGCATAAACCAGTCGATTTATCCTGGCTACTGAGCCAGCCAAAAAAAGACCCATCTATATAGATAGGCCTCTCCTCAAAACAGACTGCATCTTATTGGCTAGGGCGTTCTAACCAAGCGAAGTGCTGAGCCAACCGCTTTATTGGCCTTAATCGCCACACCACTTGTTATATACATTTGCCAAGCTTTCCCCCCGCTTCCTTCAATTTCACTCGAGGTCCAGTTGGGTAATGTTGACGCATCAGGAAATACCTCTAAGTTTAAAGCTGGCCCTTTGCACTTCTTCTCCACAATCGACTTCAACTCATCAACACTAGGAACTCTCCATCCACGCATCCCAGCAAAACTATTGCTCTTATACTCCTTAGTCATATCATCCCAAAACAACTTCTTAGGCTTACCAGAGCAGCTCTTCCCTTTTGTGCCTTCAATACAACGCTTCCACATCAAGCCCGTTTTTTTATGCACCGCAGTACCGTTGTCATTGATCACAAAGTCACTGGTAGGCGTAGTCGCCTTTTTAGAGTCCTTGCAACGCTGCGCCCTCGCCTCAACCACGCCTGTCGCAACAACACACAGAACAAGCAGTACTATACGATGGATTAAATTATTCATTACTCCCCCCGATACCAGACGTCAGCACATGCCTGCGTGCCGAGCCAACTACAATTTCGCCGCCAACTAGCTCGAGACTAGTATCACGTAAAGCTGAAATACTCTTTAGTTCATTATATACAGAGCCAAGCTTATCACCCAGAATTGGCTCTGGCCTGAAGCGTACCCTAAAGTTATTAACGTCCACAAGCTTCAAAGCGTAACGACTTACACCTTCTGGGCACAACTCCACACTCGCCACCCCCCCTGCCTGGACTCTATTACTAAACGAGCCAAATGCAAAATTACCTAAACTATAATAGATAACACCACCTTTATATTGCTCAATCGCCTGCAATATATGCGGGTGATGTCCCAGCACTAAGCTCGCACCCGCATCTATAGATGCCCTGCCTAAGGCTATCTGGTAATCGCGCAACTCTGTTGTTCCCTCCCGCCCCCAGTGAAACTGCACAACAACATGATCAACCTCTTCTTTCAGCGCGCCCACATCAGCCTTCACATGATTGGCGTGAGCAAAAGCAGTACCGGGACGGTCTTTTTTTGCCCAAAACTCTTCGGGAAACGTCAACGAATAAGCCAGAAAACCAATTTTTTGGTTCTTATTTTCAATAATTTTAGGCAGCCTAGCTTCACCCTCATTCATCCCGGCGCCTACCGCTGGCAATCCAACCGCCTGCAGAGCAGAAAGAGTATCCTCTAAGCCCTCGACTCCATAGTCCATGGAGTGATTGTTAGCCAAGCTAACCAAGTCGAAGCCAGCTTTTGTTAATGCTGCCGCTACTTTTTCAGGAGGGTTTCTGAAGGTATATTTTTTTTCAAAGGGCTCACCGCGATAAGTCAGTGCTGTTTCTAAGTTTCCGACGGCAATATCCGCCCCACCTAGTAGGCTCGCCGTTTTCTCAAAGGGGTAATCATAGCCAAACTCATTTAATGTCGGAGTCGCTGTGCCCCCAAACATCATATCGCCTACGGCCAATAACGACAGACACTCCGCCACAGAGGCTTCTTCATAGCTAAAGGTCGGCACCGACATAGCAATAAGCACAGGCTTCACTGCTTTTTGCGCACAAGCAGTAAATAGTAAGACTACAATTAAGGGAAAAACAAACCTCATAGCCAGAAAATACAAGTGTCAGCCGGAAATGGCAAGCTCAATTGCCGACAAATCAGTACCACTTATCACATTAAATACTATAAAGCCCTGCCACGCTTATGCATAACAGGGCTTTATTGAGCTTCGACTATGAGAGGAGCTAAGCCACAGTAACCTTGGCAAAGCGGCGCTTGCCGACCTGATAGACCTGCGTACTGCCAACCTCAGCAATATAAGCCTTGTCTTCGACACGCTCTCCTTCAATTTTTACCGCACCCTGCTTGATCATACGCATAGCATCCGACGTACTCGCACAAAGTCCCGCTTCTTTCAGAAGCTGAGGTAAGCGAATGCCACCGTCGATGCCCGACACGGACTTCTCTTCAATATCATCGGGCATTGCGCCCTTTTGAAAGCGAGCAATAAAATTGGCTTGCGCTTGACCTGCTGCAGACTGGTCGTGGAAGCGAGCAACAATCTCTTTGCCCAGCTCAAATTTAATGTCGCGGGGGTTCATGCCAGCCTCCACCTGCGCTTTAAATCCAGCAATTTCAGCCAAACTACGGAAGCTTAACAGCTCAAAATAACGCCACATCAGTTCATCTGAAATAGACATAATTTTGCCAAACATCTCGTCCGGCGCTTCATTAATGCCTATGTAGTTCTGTAGTGACTTAGACATTTTCTGCACGCCATCCAAGCCCTCTAAAATTGGCATCATCAATACTACTTGAGGGGCCTGGCCCTGAGACTTCTGCAACTCACGCCCCATAAGCAGGTTGAATTTTTGATCTGTTCCGCCCAGCTCCACGTCTGCCCTCATTTCCACTGAATCCCAGCCCTGGATCATTGGGTATAAAAACTCGTGGATAGCAATCGACTGATTGCCGCTATAGCGTTTCTTAAAATCGTCACGCTCCAACATGCGAGCGACTGTTTGCTTCGATGCCAACTGGATCATGTCGGCAGCCGACATCTTGCCCATCCATTGAGAGTTGAAAACCACGGTCGTTTTTGACTCATCTAAAACCTTAAACACCTGTTCCTTATAGGTTTCTGCATTTCGCTGTACATCTTCAGGAGTCAAGGGCTTACGGGTCGCATTTTTTCCCGTAGGGTCACCAATCATTCCGGTGAAGTCGCCAATCAAAAACTGTATTTCATGACCAAGGTCTTGAAACTGCTTAAGTTTGTTCAGTAAAACCGTGTGGCCCAAGTGTAAATCGGGAGCCGTTGGATCAAAGCCCGCTTTAACGCGCAGAGGGCGACCCTCTTTAAGCTTTTTCACTAACTCTTCTTCTACAAGAATTTCTTCGACGCCGCGACTTATAATTTCTAGGCTGTTCTCGATGCTCATGGTCAATGATCCGGTATGGTGTCTTAGGTCAATACAATAGGCGCAACCTTACGGATTTATGTGAAAAAGCCAAGTATTTTCTTGTTTTCACATACTATTAGCGACCCAGCGCCCCCTGTGTTATTGACCCATAGAATTGATAAAGATATGGTACGCGTAGGTAAAAACCGTAATGAAATCGGGCAATTAGCAGTAGAAATGAAACTAGATTACAAAGACTCCTATGCAATTCCTCGAAAACAGAGGAAAAAACACTGGTCGCAACGCCTTATTAGTAGCTGGCGCTTCCACTCGTTTGTACTTGCAATTGTTGGCGCTAGTAGCCTGCTGTTCCTATTTGAATCGGAAGAAACCCAGGCCTCCGCCCCTGTCGTCAGCTTGGAGCCAGCCCTGGCTGAACGCTCAACATATAATTTCAGCCTCGAGCTCCCCAGCACGGAACCCACTAATGTAAAGCCCGTAACAGCCCCCCCCCCTAAATGGAAAACGGCAACAGTTAAAAGCGGTGACACCCTTGCGCGTATCGCCCAGCGCCAAGGTATCAGCGCACAAGAAGTACACAAATTAATGCAAAGCGGAGAAGACATCCAGCAAATTACTCGCATTAAACCAGGAGATACAATCAAGTACCAAACGAATACCCAGAGCGAGCTACTTGCGCTTAGCTATGACCTCAGCCAAACCGAGCGTCTTATAGCAAACAAGAAAAACGGCGAGTTTCTTGTCCGCACCCTTGACCGCCCCTTTGAAATTCATCAGAACCGTACTTCGGCAACCATTCAAAGCTCAATGTATGGTGCCGCCAAACACTCAGGACTTAGCGACAACCTCATCATGGAAATGGCCAGTATCTTTGGCTATGACATCGACTTTGCCCTCGACGTGCGCAAAGGGGACACCTTCAATATCATTTGGGATGAGTACCATCGTGATGGAGAAAAAATTAAAGACGGCCCCATACTCGCCGCAGAGTTCATCAACCGTGGTCGAGTGGTTCGCGCAGTTCGCTATACCGACGCCGCAGGCAATAGCGACTACTTTTCTCCCGAGGGAAAGAGCCTGCGCAAAGCCTTCTTGCGCAGCCCAGTACACTTCACGCGTATCTCGTCAAAATTCAACCCGAACCGTCTACACCCGATCTACAAAACTAAGCGCCCCCATCGTGGCGTTGATTATGCGGCTCGCACCGGTACACCAATTTACTCGGCTGGGGACGGCAAGGTTATTTTCCGTGGCAAGAAAAATGGCTATGGCAATGTAGTCATCGTGCAACACGGCAACACTTACAATACCTTGTACGCGCATATGTCGAAGTTCAATGGCAAGGCACGTAAAGGCTCCCGTGTTAAGCAGGGACAAACGATTGGCTACGTAGGCCAAACAGGCTGGGCAACTGGCCCGCACTTACATTATGAATTCCGTGTAAACGGAGTGCACCGCAACCCCCTAACAGTCAAACTGCCCACGGCAAAGCCACTGGCTAACAAATACCTTGCGGACTTCCAGTCCGTTAGCTCACCCCTACTGGCACAACTGGATACCCTAAGTCGAACTCAGCTAGCACTGCTACAACAATAAAAGACGATGCAACGTCAACTCTTTATTGGTTTAATGTCAGGCACCAGCGTCGACGGCATCGATGCGGCGCTAGTTGACTTTGGTGGCACGACAGCTACATTAGTGCACGCCATTGGCCTCCCTTTTGCAGATGAGCTACAAAAATCCATTCAGCATATCATTTTGCACCCTAACCATATCAGCCTAGACAGCCTTGGTGCGCTTGACGTTGCCCTAGGCCACGCTTATGCGGATGCGGTGCTGAAGCTGTTAGCGGTCACTCAACTAGAAGCTAAGAACATCATTGCCATTGGCAACCACGGGCAAACCATACGCCACCAACCCGATAGCGAGCTGCCATTTAGCCTGCAAATTGGTGACAATAACATTGTTGCAGAACGCACGGGCATTACGAGTATTGGTGATTTTCGTCGTCGTGACATCGCCGCTGGGGGGCAAGGTGCTCCACTAGTGCCCGCTTTCCACCAAGCTCTATTCAATCAAACAGGGGAATGCCGTGTGATTTTGAATATTGGCGGCATCGCCAATATCACCGTACTCGATGGAGATCACATACTTGGCTTTGATACGGGCCCCGGCAATACATTAATGGATGCGGCCTGTTCTCACTATGCCGATATACCCTACGACGCCAATGGCGAGCTTGCCGCCCAAGGCCTAGTTAATGAAACACTATTGCAAGAGCTACTAGCACACCCCTACTTCCAACAAGCACCACCGAAAAGCACCGGCCGCGAGCTATTCAACCTTGAGTGGCTACAGCAACATTTGCGCGAGACCGATGAAATTTCTGAAGCTGATCTACTAGCCACGCTTAGCAGCCTATCCGCATTCAGTATCACGCAAGCTATTCAGCAACATACTCCTAGCTGTGAACGTGTCTTGGTTTGTGGCGGCGGCGTGCACAATCAGCACCTGATGGATTTACTGGCACAACAGCTCAATTGCCCCGTACAAAAAACGAACGACTATGGCATTGACGCGGATTGGGTGGAGGCAGCCGCTTTTGCCTGGCTGGCTCAACAAACGCATAAGGGCTTGGCGGGGAACTTGCCTTCGGCGACGGGGGCCCTGGGCTTTCGGGTTTTGGGCTCGGTTTACCCAGCCTAGCCCCCCCCCTTTCTGCCATAAGGGCACCGAAACCTTAATACGGATAAGCTAAGCCGACCCTTTTTATCCTACACACTCATAATGAGTAGGCTCGCGTTTACAACGGGCTTTACGCATTAACTTAAGCATAAAACCATCATAAACACCCGACTCGGCTAGTTTTTCCTGCGCATCCAACAGGGTGCGCTGCAGGACCGCAGACTCTTTAAGGTCTGGCTTATACCATTGCCAGTCAGGAATACGCTTCTCTGTTAGATGAACATACTCCATGGCAAAACCCCGCCCCTTATACGCGGCTTCACGCAGCAGCTCCGCAAAGCCTTCAGGGAATTTCTCGTGGCGGATAATAAATTGATAGGTCAGCTGAACAAGAGGGTAATCAACAATACGGCCATTGCGCCCCAAGCCACGATATAACTCCATTGGCTCATAGGCCACGGATGGCGCAAAAATAATATCCACTGCGCCATTGTTAAACTTGCCCGCAAAAGACGAGCTATCCACCAAGACAGGCGTCGCACCCAGCCGACGAATCATCTCCAACGACACGCCATCACTATCATACACGCCCACTTTGCGCCCCTGAAATACCATATCTAGCCCCCCCTGCGCTCCATCGCGAACAAAAGTATACACATTGCCAATAGGAAAGATGCCTGCCACCTCATACTCCCCTTCGCGCAAACGAGCAGCAATCTCCGGCTGGGTCAGGTATTCCAACACCGTGCTCAAATCTCGGTAATCAGGCATTCCAGCCACCGCTTCTATCGTTGCCGCAAAGCGATTAAAAGGGCGCGCCTTCATTCCCGTCACCGCAATAGCATCACAGCGCCCCGCTTTAAAACTATCGACAATCACCGCCTCAGAATTAAAAATTTGGATATCCAGCTTAACCCCCCAACCCAATGCCAAACGCTGAAAGCTCCTCACCATCTCGTGAATGTCGCCGCCTTGCCCAACGGGGTCAAAAATACAGACAGGATTCTCGCTGGCTAGCTTCATAGCTTCTAGCTGAGAAATATTTACATCAAGGAAATCTGCAACAACACTTTCAATGGCTGCCGTTGACCTAGGGGAAGAAGCTTGGCGCTCGCCGATATCAACCGGCTTTTCTTTAGGCACAGGATCGTCACCCTCCAACAAAAAAGAAAGATCAATTTTTCCAGAGCTCCCGCCATCATCTAAAGAGAAGTCCAAGTCTATTTCAGGCTTGTCAGTATCGGGCTCTAGAAAACCTAAATCAATCGGCCGTCCCACCTCCTTATAGCCACCGTCTTCTATAGTGATCCCGCTGACATCGGTTTCAGGTAAAGACTCCATTAAAAAACCGTAGCGGTTCCAACCTATATAGGCCGCTAACAAGAAAATAGAAATGACTATAAATATAAGTGTTCGTCTCATAAAGACGCCGCCTTTATAAATATAAAACAACAGCCTAGCTTGAATCGCAAAATTCAACAATTAGACTTCAGTCATATACCTGTCATCTTATCTTTGATAAAGAAAAGATGGCGAGCTCTATTCTAAGTTTTCTGCACACTCTGCTGCTGCAGGTTTTTTCTTACAGCGAATCTTGCGCAAAATCTTCAACATCTTGCCGTCATAAACACCTTTGTCACGCAACGCTATGCGTGACTGACGCATCATTGCTGCGTAGCCTGGCTTGTCTTTTGGATTCAGCTTAACCCAGTACGTTGGGTCGATGGTCTTGGTTGCGCGATCTATGAACTCAAAGGCACCGTCAAAGTTCTCCAGTGACGTTTGGCGAGCATTGCTGCCGAAGTCTGCTGGGAACTTCTCGTGACGGATCAAGAACTGGAAAGTTAGCTGGCTGAATACCATATCAACCACGCCGCCTTTCTCGCCTAGACCACGGTACATCTCTAGAGGCTCGTAGGCTGCTGCAGGTGCGAAGGTGACGTCAACGCTACCGTTGTTGAACTTACCCGCGAAGCTAGTCGTTGTTGCCACCACAGGGGTGCCGCCAGATTGACGAACCATTGACTGAGATACTGAGTCACCTTCCATTACGGTAATGCGTTTGCCCTAGATCTTGTCTAGGTTGTCCCACTTGCGGTCACGCAAGAAAGCGTAAATGGTGCCTGCTGGCATAATGCCAGCAACTTCATAGGGGCCATTACGCAGAAACTTGTTAGCCGTCTTAGGCTTTAGGCTCATGATGGTTTCTAGTGCTGTACGTAACACAGAATCATCCGTAGTCGCGCCAACCGCTTCAATAGTCGATGCAAATTTATTGAAGTCGCGAGACTTCCGTTCCCCAACTTAAAGATTTAGCCTGGAAGTCTTTCATTAGCGTGAATACGTCGCCGCTATTGCCGACAGGGTCAAACACACAAATCAATTGGCCTCTTCCCTAGGGTCCCTCCCTCAAAATAAAAAAGCCCAGCATTGCCGGGCTTTTTTTATGTCGTGCGGTAGCAAGCTACATCATCGACTGCTGGTAATTCTCTGACCCTATACGTTCAATTAATCCCAACTGCTGCTCTAACCAGTAGATATGGTCATTCTCAGTCTCCTCCAACAGAAACATCAGCATATCTCGAGTTTGATAGTCGCGCTCTTTCTCACAAAGCTCAACGGTGTTTTTTAAGTCCGTCACCACATCGTACTCTAGCGCCAAGTCATTGGCCAACATGTCTTTGACATTAGTGCCAATGCGCAGAGCATCGCGCTTACTAACATCTGGCGTACCCTCCAAAAACAAGATGCGATCAATTAACTTAGAAGCGTGATCCTTTTCATCATCGAACTCATGGGCAATACGCGCATGTAATTTACCTAGCCCCCAGTCCTCGTACATTTTTGAATGTACAAAGTACTGGTCCATCGCCGTTAGTTCACCCGTCAGCAACTTATTCAGCTCTGCTATAATTGTGTTGTTACCTTTCATAATGAACTCCTAGTCGTCTGATATCTGCGACTGCTGATAATTTTGAATGCCTGTTTCTTTGATCAAGTGCTGCTGAGTCTCGAGCCAGTCGATATACTCTTCCTCGTACTCAAGAATTTCTACTAACAAGTCTCGGCTCACAAAATCACTCTCAGTCTCGCATAACGCAATCGATTCACGCATCAAGACAGCTTGCTCCATCTGAACCTCAAGATCACAACCCACCATCTCTTCGGTGTGCTCACCAATTTTCAACTTGTTCAGCTGCTGTAAATTCGGCAAGCCCTCCAAAAATAAAATACGTTCAATCAGCTCATCGGCCTGCTTCATATCCTTGATCGACTTTTTATACGCTTTTTCATTCAGTTCCTTTAAGCCCCAGTTTTTAAAGATGCGGGCATGTAAAAAGAACTGATTGATCGAAGTCAATTCAGTCGTGAGCACGCGATTCAGCATGGCGATTATTTCGGGTTTACCTTTCATGACTTATTCTCGTTATGTCTATAGGTGGATAATGGTTGAAAACCCCTCGTAATTCAAGGTAAATAATTTATTTTTTCCTTATAAATCAATGACATAGGCAACGATACCCATTCTCATTAAGATTCCCAGCAGCAGTACTATCGCAAGCCCCTGTAAAGCTTATATTTTTATCTGCGTAGCAAGCCATACCGGCTAGTGGTTCAGCTGTGGGCCTATCCGCATTAAACATAAAAAAACGGCTCGCAATGCGAGCCGTTTTTTAGAAATACTATAAACGCAAATACTAACGCTTACCCATCTCCACATATGAACGCTTCTCAGCACCAATATAGATCTGTGTAGGGCGGAAGATACGGTTATCAGCAATCTGCTCTTGCCAGTGCGCCAACCAGCCAACAACACGCGCCATCGTAAAGATAGGTGTGTACAGGTCAACAGGAATCTTCATCTCTTGGTAAAGGATGCCTGAGTAGAAATCAACGTTCGGATAAACACCTTTAGCGCCCAAACGCGCTTCGCAGATCTCTTCTACTTTTAAAGCAGCGCCAAACAATGGGCTCACTGCGCCTTTGTCTTCGCCGTACTGACGCAGTAGCTTCTCTAGGATCTTAGCGCGTGGGTCTTTAACCGCGTACTCGCGGTGGCCCATGCCCCAGATTACATTTTTGTTCTTCAATGCGTTGTCGATCCAAGCTTCTGCTTTGTCCGCAGTCTCGATTTCGTGCAACATATTCAATACACGCTCGTTAGCGCCACCGTGCAGTGGGCCAGCCAAAGTGCCCGTTGCAGAGGCCATGACCAATGCAGGGCGCGCTAGAGCAGAACCCGTTACCATCGCAGTGAAAGTAGACGCATTGATCGTATGCTCAATGTGCAGTACTAGGCAGATGTCCATCATGCGTACATCAGCTTCAGCGGCTTCAACACCGCCACCCAACATGTACATAAAATTAGCTGCGTAGCTTAAATCTGTGCGAGGAGCGACGGGCTCTTTGCCATTGCGAATCGCGTCCCATGCAGCAACGATAGTGCCGTACTGGGCGATCAAACGCATGGTCATGTCCTTGTTATACGTTTCAGAGCCTTGCTCTGACGTGTAAACACCGTCAATTACCGAGCTAGCTGCCTGTAAAACGGCCATAGGATGCATATCCTTAGGCAGCGCTTTCATCATATTGATAAGGGCGTCGTCAATAGCGTAATCTGCACGTAGCTCTTTAGTGAATGCGTCAAGGGCGGCTTGCTGAGGCAGCTCGCCTTCCAGCATTAGCTGAGTGGCTTCTTCGAAGGTGCTATTAGCAGCCAAGTCTTCAACCGGGTAGCCGCGGTAAGCCAAGATGCCGTTGGCACCGTCTAGTGATGATACTGCGGATTTAGTGGCAACAATACCACCTAAGCCTGGAACGTAATCGCTCATGATTTCCCCTTGGGGTTAATTCAACTCTGAAGTGAGGGTGGCGCTATCGATGATAGCGCCACCCTCACTTCCTAAAACTGTTCGGCTGACGACGATGTCAGTCCTAAATTAAGGCGCGTAATACTACTAGAAAGTGGCTTTTCTATCAAACTCACCGCGGGGCTTTGACACTAAGTATTGGTTTTACTAATACTTAGTCGCCATTTCAGGCAACAAAAAAGAGGGCTAAGCCCTCTTTTTTAATGTTACACACCTTATCTCTATCTATACTGAGAACGACGAACCACAGCCACAGGTCGTGGTAGCATTCGGGTTGCGAATTACAAACTGAGAGCCCTCTAGGCCTTCAGTGTAATCAATCTCTGCGCCTACCAAGTACTGGAAGCTAACAGGGTCAACCAATAGCGTCACACCGTCATTTTGCACCGAGGTATCGCTATCATCGCTATTTTCATCAAAAGTAAAGCCATACTGGAAGCCAGAGCAGCCACCACCTGAGACAAATACCCGCAGCTTCAAATTGGGGTTTTCTTCCTCTTCAATCAGCCCTTTAACCTTAAAGGCCGCCGCATCAGTAAATACCAATGGGTCGGGGATATCAGAAAAATCAGGTGTGTTTTGTACTTCATTCATATCGTAAACCAGCCACTGCATTGATTTGTGGAGCGCCCATTATAACACGCCTTAAGCACAAACTCAGGACTTAGCGTCCTTCAGCTCGGCCACCTTCGCCGATTTAGAGCCGTTACCAGTCTGCTTGTGGTCAGACTTATGCTCTAATAAGCGAATTTCTTCCTTCGGCTTATGCACCAAGTTGCCATTGATCGCTGCCCCCATCGCCATCTCTAATAGGTTGTAATAGACGTTACCTTTGATTTGCGCATTGTTTGCCAGCTCTACACGGCCTGTTACGTAAATATCGCCTTCAACCTCACCATTGATATGTACATCGGGGACACTTACGTCACCAACAATGCGGCCGCCTTTGGCTAAATCTAAACGGCCGCCAGAGCTATCTTCTGCTGAAACATTGCCATTAATTTTCCCTTCAACCCAAAGACCACCTGAGAATTTAATGTCCCCCGTGATTTCCGTACTAGGGCTCACCATAGTCATTGAGTTCATATTGCCGTTTTTGCGTTTGTTGGTTTTACCAAACATCTTAAAGTGATTCCCCGACCAGTGTTCCCCAGTCATAAAATTGTTCAAAGGATTTTAGCCTGCGCCCGATAGGCTCAACTTTAATCATTAGTTGTTGTGGCGTCGTTCCAGCGGTCAATTGCAGCTGGCCTTCAATGCGCTGGAAAAACTTAAACTGAAATGCATGTTTATCTAGCTGTTCTTTAATGAACCACTCCGTCACCGGCTCTTCTGCTGTGCCCGCTACTTTTGAGCCTGGCCAGCCTAACAATACTTGACCCTTAGTAAATTTACCATTTTGATGTACCTGCGTCAGCACCAGTATATAGCGGTACAGCCCTGCACCTACATTTTCTAACTGCATAGATTGAATATGTAAGCCTGGGTCTCGATCTTGCGGGCTTAGCAAGCTTTGATAAAAGATCAGCTCTTTACGTAGCTCCACCATTTCATTCTGCACACTGGCCAACTCATCTTTGGCGGCTTGCATTGCGGCATGATCCAGTTCGTTACTACGCTGCAACACCGTTGCATCATCACGCAACTGCTGCTGTACATCTTTACTCTCTGCTAACTGCTCATTCAACAGTTCAACTCGCTCCCCTAAACTGTCAAAATCCTTACCCGCACGATCGAGGCCAAGGCAAAAGCTAGCCACCACTAAAGCCAGAACAACCAAAGACAATACAGCCAACAACAAGCGTTGCTTAGCGGGATTTAACTGCCTTACTTCATATTTAGACATGTTATGGCCACACGGGTGCTGCTTGCAGCCCTGTATTTTCAGACAAGCCAAACATCAAGTTCATATTCTGAATCGCCTGACCCGATGCACCTTTGATTAAGTTATCAATTACGCTCAAAACCACCACACGCTTACCGCCTTGGGGCCGATGTACAGCAATGCGGCATTGATTCACACCACGTACAGTACCCGTTGCTGGGTGAGAGCCCGCAGGCATCACATCAACAAAGGCTTCGCCTGCGTAATAATCTTCATAGAGCTTTTGCAAATCAATATCGGCATCCACGTTCAATAGCTCCGCATACAGGGTTGCTTCAATGCCACGGATCATCGGCAGTAAATGCGGCACAAAAGTCAGATCGTGCTGCACACCGGACATTTCGCTGAGTGTCTGGGCAATTTCTGGCTGATGGCGGTGACCGGCAGCGGCATAGGCGCGGAAGTCTTCTGCTACCTCGCCAAATAAAGTGCCCACGACCGCGCCACGGCCTGCACCACTGGCCCCAGACTTGGCGTCAGCGATCAGGCTATCTACATTAACTAGTCCCGCCTTCAATAACGGCGCAAAGCCCAAACTAGTCGCCGTCGGATAACAACCGGGGTTGGCGACCAAAGACGCTCCTTTGACCTGATCACGGAATAACTCGGGCAAGCCATATACGGCCTGTTCTAATAGTTCGGGGCAGCTGTGAGGCATCCCATACCACTGCTCCCACAGTGCAGCATCTTTAATTCTGAAATCTGCCGATAAATCGACTATTTTAACCCCTGCTTTCAATAGCTCTGGAGTCATTGCCATAGCAACACCGTGAGGGGTGGAGAAAAAAACCACATCACACTGCGCCAATTGCTTCACATCTGGAGCGGTAAACTCAATATTCAAACGCCCACGCAATGACGGAAATAGATCAGATACCTTGGTACCGGCATTACCACGCGACGTCACCGCCACCACACCCGCCTGAGGGTGATCAACTAACAGGCGCAGCAACTCTGCCCCTGCATAACCAGTTGCACCAACAACACCTACTTTGACAATGGTCTGAGCCATACCTTTACTGCCTTTCTTAAACTAATTTAAAACTAAGCGCGCCATAATACTCCCCCCAAAATAGGAAGCAAGCCACAAGGCGCTATGCGAATAGGCTGGAATTAATCGTTTCTAAGCCCCCCCCCTCTCTTCAAACAAACAAGCGGGGCACAAATGCGAACTGTGTCGCAAATAAAACTCACACACATTTGACAATGATTCTCATTAATATACCATGTACGGCATGTATATCTGTGTTTGCAAAGGTGTCACCGACACCCACATCAAAGACGCTGTTGCCGAAGGCGCAAACAGTCTTCGTGCTGTGCGCGCACAGCTAGGTGTTGCAAGCCAATGTGGGCGCTGCGCTGAAGCCACTTGTGCCGTGATCTCAGAAGCAAAAACGATCTTGCAAAACCAGGCTCACCTCTCCCAGACAAGCTTTGGTGGCTGTGCCGTTGTTACCTATGCTGCCCCAGCCAAAAACATATAAGCCCCACCTGCGCGCCCGATGGCGAACAGCCCCACTCGCTCCCTAGCAATTCACCTACACCCTTCATCGAAAACACTGATAAAATAGCCACATTTCCGCTATTTTTTGGCTTTATACATGAAGAAGTACATCGGCCCCCTAGTAAGCCTCAGCTTTATCGCATTGCTCGCCTTTGTCTGGCTCTCCCCTAGCGGCTTGCAGGCTACCCCAGAATTTCAGCTTACCACCTTGCGCGGCCAACAAATCAGCAACAATGATCTGCTCGGAAAACCCACCTTCATCACCTTTTGGGCCACGAGCTGTGTTGGCTGTGTCGCCGAGCAGCCCCACATCAACGAGTTACAACGAAAATACGCTGCACGTGGCCTGAACATCCTCGCCATCGCGATGGACTTCGACCCTATCCAGCAAATACAACAGATGCGCGAAGCTCGACAATTACGCTACCCTATTGCCCACGACATCACCGGCAGCGCAGCAAAAGCCTTTGGCGACGTACGCCTTACGCCCACCAATATTTTACTCTCTCCGGATGGCCGCATTCTATTTCAGAAGCTAGGTGATATAGACTTCCAGCAACTCGGCCAGCAAATAGAGGGGCTCTTATAATGCTATGGCTTAAAGCATTTCACCTTATCTTCATGGTCACTTGGTTCGCCGGCATGTTCTATCTGCCACGCTTATTTGTCTACCACAGCATGAGCGACGACCAAGTCAGCATAGACCGTTTTAAAATAATGGAGCGCAAGCTGTTCTTTGGCATCATGACTCCCGGCGCCCTGCTCACCCTCGTATTCGGCTTTGGCCTATTAATATCACAGCCCCACTGGATGCAAGCAGGCTGGATGCACGCCAAGCTGGGGCTAATATTTACCTTACTCATCTATCATGCTTGGTGTTTCAAATTACTTGTCGACTTCAAACACGACCGCAATAAACACAGCCATGTATGGTTCCGCTGGTTTAATGAAGCGCCCGTATTGGCGCTGTTTGCGATAGTTATACTGGCTGTGGTTAAGCCGTTTTAATTGATGTGGATAGCCTAGCTTCAGACTATCCGCATTCACTACACGGACATTTTATATTGAAAACAGTCCTTTGGATGCTAGGCACATTAGGTTCCTTTAGCTTGATGGCGGTCAGTGCCCGAGAGTTGAGTGGCGAAATAAGTACTTTTCAAATTTTATTTTTCCGTAGCTTAATCGGCTTAGCCTTTATTTTGCCCATCACACTGTACGCCAATAAACGTTCGTTATTTTATACTCGACGACTGACGCAGCACTCATTACGGAATATTTTTCATTTCTTTGGTCAATACGGGTGGTTTTTAGGTATTGGGCTATTACCCTTAGCAGAAGTATTTGCTCTCGAGTTTACTGTACCTTTTTGGACCGCAATCATTGCTGCCGTATTTCTTAAAGAAAGGCTAAGTGCACTCAAAGCTATTTCAATATTATTGGGTTTAGCAGGCGTCACCATCATACTTCAACCGTCTTCCAGCATATTTCAGCCCTCCTCATTCATTGTTCTCGGTGCAGCTATTTGCTATGCGGTATCGCATACCTCAACAAAATCGCTGATAAAGACAGAAACTCCCCTCACCATTTTATTATTCATGTGTTTAATTCAATTACCCATAGGCTTACTACTGTCACTGCAGGACTGGCGCAGCCCTGATGCTAGGCAGTTATTATTACTGACTTTGATAGGTGTAACCGCACTAACTGCACACTATTGCATGTCTAAAGCCATGCAGATATCAGAAGTCAGTATCGCTGTCACTCTCGATTTTTTCAGGCTACCTTTAATCGCGACTATTGGTGTATTGTTATACCAAGAGGCATTTAATTATGCGTTAATAGCAGGGGCCTTGGTCATGCTCGGCGCGAACATTTTGAATATGTATAACGCCAACCAGCAACAGAAAACCAATTAATATAGTTTTTTTAACGGTAGGCAATAATTTCTGCTGATGCGGATAGACTGTGTCAGCCATTTACACCAATCACACAGCCACCAAATGATTATCCCACTTCACCCCAAGCTCCTTATTTAAAACACTCAACTCCAAACTCGGTAGCGCTAGCTGATAAACAAAGCCTGCCCCTGTGGTCACTATAAAACGCGACTTATCCCAAGCCACACCACAGACATCGTATAAGTCATATTCCTTTAGTAGCTGCTGCTGGGAGATATCCCATACTGTTAACTTGTGCGCACGGGGACTAGAAACCACACATAAGCTCCCAGCACCTGCAAAAGTGACACTGCCCGTGTACTGCTTTAGCCCCCGCCAACCATAATCCAACATAGGCTGTAATTGTTGCTCACCCATGTGCCTATAAATCAACGGCACTGACTTATTCGGTAAACCCTGATATTGAACACCCATTACCACGGTATCATCACTGCCTACATCAAGGTGGCGAATGCTTTGCTGTTGATCTGGCAAGTAATAATCAGAAAGTAATTTACCTGTCTGCGTGTCTATATAAGCCAACGAAGATTGCATGCTATCTAAATTGAGTTTCTTGCGCGGCTGGGATGGGTGCGTAAGTATCCCCCCATTAGCAACCACTAGGATTTTTCCGCCATTGAGTAAATGTAACTCATGGGGGCCTATACCATAGGAAGGCATTTCATCCAGTACTTTCAAGCTCTGCCCGTCGCGTATCGATATACTGCCTTCCCCTTTTTGATAATGATTCTCTGGGGTAAACAAATAACGGCCATCTGCAGAAAAATAGGCATGCCCCACAAAGTGGCGATCAGCACCCGCTTGCATACGCGAAATCAACTGGCCATTCGCTAGATTAACTTGATGAAGCTCTACACCGGGTCGACGTGACACATATACCGCCCGATGAGCAGAAGCAGGATTAACAGCCATGCCGTGCCCACGCTTATCCACCTGCAAACTAAATTTTTTCTTACCCTGGGCATCAACTCCAGCAATGAAATATTGTCCCTTGGTATCACTATGGGCAGAGACAAACCGCACAGGCTTAGCATTAACGCAGGCGCCCAACAGACTGCTAGCGGATAATGTAGCTGCACTACCCTTTAAAAAATCACGCCTATTCATAAGTCACAGTCTATACCTTTGCTTTGGATCAAGGCCTCATAGCGCTCATCCGTCAAAGTGCGCATAAAACACACTAACGCTTCAACATCGCTATCACTTAAAATACGCCCATCCTGCAACTCCGCCGTAGATTGGTTTTCAGCCACTTCTGCCGCGCGCCAAGGCAAGCCTGTTTCTGGGTTAATCGTGCGAGTGGATCCCGCTTGAAAGTGGTCATAAAATTCCACTACTGTTTTCAAATCGCGAAAAACGCCGTTGTGCATATAGGGCTCTGTAACGGCAATATTACGCAAAGTGGGCACTTTAAACTTACCCTTTGCAGTCACGTCAGTCACCGACGTATTCTCCAGCAAGCCTTCGTCAATAAAATCTTCCGCCTTACCATTAATAGCCCGCAATGCCTCATTCTTAGGTACGCCAATATTGTGATATTCATAAGACGTGAAGGTTTCGCCCGAGCTACCATTAGATTTCAACTGATGGCAGCTTGCACAGTTAGTAAACTGCTTAGAAAAAAACAGCGCCTTCCCCAAGCCTGCCTTGGATAAAGGGCTATAACTATATTCTCCCCTTAAAGACTTATCATACTTAGAACTAAAGGGGGCAAACACAGTTGTTTTCTCAAAGCTTGCAATACTATCGGTCATTGCATCGAAGGCGCTATCTGCACTATCAAACACCGTACTACCATATAATTTTTTGAACGCTGTAATGTATTCTGGGTTTTCCTGCAGGCGCTCAGATACCACTGCTTTTGTAGGCAGGTTCATTTCACCTTTGGCCAAGGGCGGGCCGCTAGCCTGCCCCTTCAAATCCAGCTGTCGACCATCCCAAAACTGCCCCCCTAAAGCCCCCGTGTAACTGCCTTGCAAACTATTAAAGCGCTGCCGTGTACCCTGGTGGAAATCAGGGCTAAATGCCGCATAGCCTGCTGTCGGCGCATTGCGATCACCAATAGACTGCTCGTCATCACCGGTAGACCCTGCCACTATCTTCTGGTTGCTATCCAATCGATTATCGATAAAAGCGTGCTCAGGGTTATGGCAACTCGCACAGGACTGGGCTCGGTTTAAAGACAAGTTAATATCAGCAAACAACTTCTCACCCAAGCCCGCCTTACTGTCTATCCCGCTCACTTGAGCAGAACCCGATCCTCCGCCCCCTCCTCCACACGCCGCCAGCGCCAAGCTTGCTATAACAGGAGAAATTTTAAGCACACGAAAAAAAGACATTGCTCAATCGCCATCACTAAAATTAATGCCTAAGACTATGCCTAATGCATTAGGTATTTCTCTTTTAAAATTCCCATCAAGTTTACCCAGAGCCACATTTAAAGACACATCCGACCGGTCTATTATAGCTTGCCGAGCTTCCGCAATATTCCCGTTAAGCAGCGTAACACTGCTGGCTAAACCTGCCGTATTCATCTGCGCAAATATGCCATTGCTTACATCAGCACTATTGCTAAGCAACGCTTCTAGCTGGTCAATAGACGCCGCTATGCTTTGCCAAGCATACTCTGAGAATTTTGCCGCCTGATTGGCAACATCTCTAGACTTCAAATAATCAAAATGCTTTTGCCCCGTCGTAATCAATAAATTAAATGGTTCACTCACACCATCAGCTTGACCGGCAACGTATAAGTCTTTATAGGCAGCTGAACTATCACGGTACGCTACATTCCATTTCTGTGACACTGTATTTGCATGCGTGTTTAACTGTGCCCCAACCCCCTTTAACCAATCACATTTACGCGTATTGTTTTTATACTCTAACAATATGTCTGCATCATCTTTTTCCCCATCGCTGAGCACTTCCTCAAACAGTAAATACTCCAACGCTAGAAGACCTACGTCTTGAAAATTCAAGGCACTAAAGTAAGCATCATCCAATACAACAGAACCGCTTAAGCTAGTTCTAATATTTGCTTTTACCGTATTAGTATAGTCTTCACCCCGTACACGCAAAGAATCAATGGAGAAATAACGAGGCACTATATCTTGCGGGCTATCTAGGGGGCCAAAATTATAGAGCGCCACGGCATACCACGCCTTAGATAACTCCCTCCAGTCCTCCTGCAAGCGCTGCAGAGTCCCCACAAGAGGGTTACTTTCAGCACAAAAAGCGCTTGTATTAACATCTAAAGCCGATGCCTTAGCTCGAAAATTTTCTACTGCTGGCAAAATAACATTGCTAACCGAAGACTGTAATATTTGAGCGTTTTTATTTGCAACCGGTGCAGCAGATCCTGACGAACCCCCTCCTCCACATGCAGACAAGGCAACGATCAAACTACTCACCAACAACCAAGACTTAGCTACTTTCATTTTCATACTCACTTCTTTATATTTCATAATGACGCAACAAACGCCAACATATCATCGCGTTCCTGCTGGCTTAAGCGCATGAAAGCTTGCCGGCTGGCCCGCGCTTCACCGTCATGCCACAGCACCGCCTCTTCTAAACTTTGTGCCCGTCCATCATGCAGATACTGTGCATTACCATTCACTTTTTTGCTCACCGCAATCCCCCATAACGGCGGAGTACGCCACTCCCTACCTGTAGCGAGTGCGTCGGGGCGGCCATCTGCCAAACCCTCACCCATATCATGTAAAAGCAGGTCACTATAGGGCCATATCTTCTGCTTAGATAACTGTGTGTATTGCTCATTAGCTTGAGTAATATAGCTCGGTACGTGACAAGCAACACAAGCCACTTGATGAAATAAGCTACGCCCAGCACTCAACTGTTCCCGTGATTTTTTATCCGCCGGCTTGCTACGCACAGGCACCGCTAAATCACGAGTAAAGTCCGTGGCTATTTGCAGCATATTTTCTGGCAATTCCACACTTAACTGACTAACAGGGTCCCACTCATTCCCATCTATTTCCTCCAAACACTGTCGCTGCTCTAGCGTACAGGGCTGGGCGGGAAACAAGGGGCTACTCAAGCCCACGTCTCCAGCAAAGGCGGCGGCGGTTTGTTGCTTTACAGTGGGCTGAGACGCCTTCCAACCAAAGCGCCCTATAACGAGCTTACCACTAGCAATGTCCAACACTTTGTTCACACGCCCCGATATTCCATCCTGATTGCGATCACTGGGGTCACTTAAAGCCAGAATGTCAAACTCGGCAATGTTTTCTAACAAGCCCATGCCGTGAATGGCGGGAGAATTACGCAAGCTGTATAGGGTATCGACATGCATCGGCCCATAGCCCAAACTATTAAATTGTACCTTAGGCCAATGCAAGTCAACTTGACGCCCGTCAGGATATGACACCGTTTTAGACAACCACTGCAAAGTCACCTTACCCTCTGCAGGCGGCAGATGCTCCAAAGCCTCCTCTGGCAGATCGCGCAGCTCCAACTGATCCGCCAGAGACGTTGATTTAGGTTGGAACTGTCCCCCATAAACGGGCTCTGGCACAGCCCCTTGTTCCGTCTTAATGCTCAAGCGCACCAAAGCAGAAAAAATAGGCTTATCCTCACTCATAGGTACTCGCCCTCGACCACCGTTTACATGACAAGCCATACAAGAGCGCGCATTAAATACCGGTCCCAAACCGTCCCTAGAACTTGTAGCTGAAGGCGCTTTAACCCAAGGCTGCTTAGCCAAAGCCTTACCCGCATAAAAATTAGGTTTATCGACCTCCGGTAAATTCACCATAGGTAGCATATAGGAAGGGTGCGGATAAACGGAAACAGAGCCGTCGCCACCAGGCAACCACTCACTTGAGTCGATAATAGGCACAACACTTTTAAAGTGCTGGACAATCCCGTAAAGGCCAAAAAATATGGCCAGAGTGACAATACTAAATCTAATAACTATCTTCTTATAGAATATTTAAACGCAGAAAAGGGCAAGCCATACGGCCCGCCCTTTACTTAACAACAGAGTGGGTGAGAGCTACTCTGGGCAAGCCACATCAGGCTTAGATGTGTCACAAGCAGAGCCATCAGGATCAACAACCGTGCCCGTTAGCCCAAGCTGAGTTGCCGCTTGTGCAATCACCTTTGACTGCGCATTCAATGCAACGATTGTCTTATAGACTGGGCTATCTGCATTGCGATTAGCAGGCTGGATCAATACATCAAAAGGCTTCCCATTACTGCGCGCTTCATTATCGATGCTCTTATAGGACGCCTCTGTCAATGTCAGTGCAGCGCTTACTTTTTCATTCAACTGAGTCTGCTTCAAATCAGTGAGCAGATCATCCAGACCATAACCACTAACTGCGTTCGTGGTCACATCATCCACGCCATCTAATGTAGAATCATATCCCGCGTAATCTCCGTAGAAGCTATTCTGTACACCTTCTGCGTTCAGCCATATATCGCGGTGAGTATTATCAGAGAAGCACGAGTGTTCATCTTCTTGGGAGTTGCCAGAGAAAGCAATCTGCATACGCTCTCCCGCCAGCTCACCTTCAGACAAGGTACCCATGCCCGTCAAAATTTCGGTGATTTTTTTCTTAGCGTCGGCCTCATCTGCCACGGTTTCAAAGGCGGTGCGGAAAGCATGCCCCACAACCCATTGATCACGTACGCTCTTCAAATCAGCAATCAGCTTATCAACGGCAACGGTCAAGTAAGTGATGCGGCGGGCAGCGTATGTATCTGTTGTGTAATCAGTGACAGGACGGTGACCGCCGGTAGGCAATAAACCATCACCATCTAGGTTGCCCGTCTCGCGAAGGTTGACCTTTGTATCAGCACTCTGGTCTGCATTTAAATCTTGACCCCATAGCAAAAATTCGATCGCATGATACCCCGCTAGAACATCACGCCCAGAGGTCTCAGAAGTCTCTAGCAACGCAGCGTCAATGGTAAAAGCACTGTTGATGATATTGGTACCTGCAGTTGTGCCAGGCGCCGCGACATCACCATCTGGGATAGTCGTTGCCTGCCCGTCAACACTAGCTAACTGGTCTGCAGTAAAGTCATCACCGGCTTTAGTGTAGTCAATCAATGCTTCGCCTAGAGGCCAAGCGTTAATCGCTCCCTCTGGTCCATCTTCATTCGGCGTTGTATAGCTGGTGGAGTCAATAGGTGTACCACGAAAGCGATAAACTTCGGTCTGTCCATAGGGCTCTCTAGCCACTAACCAAGCTTTCTTGGCGGCAACCAAGGTGCTTGCTGATGGAGCATCAGTAAATGCCTTCAAGGCGACCTTTAAGTCCTCTGCCGTTTTCACAGAATCCGTATACGCCGCCAACGCAATATCGGCATTGGTACTCACTAGCTTTTGCACACTCGCCAATGTCGCCGCGTCAAATGCGACCGCAGGGTCAGCAGGGGTCTTGCCGCTGCCACTGCAAGCGATCATTTGGGCTGCAGCAACAACAACCGCTGCCGCTAAAATACTTTTCTTCATCATGTTAGAACCTTCGCTGGTTAAGTTTTTCCTGCCTGGCAGGATCTGATATCGCTAATGATAATAATTATCAGCAGCATTATCAACACCAATAAGCTAAGCACCTCCAACTCCAGGCCCAGCATATAATGATAAATTTTTTGGCCCCTTAATTAATCCAACCTCTAAATAATAATAATTCTCAATATGCTTTACCCCTGTAGCGGTCTTTGCATATAATCCAACTCAATCTATTCACGATCCATTGGAACACTCATGACAGTTCGCCTTTCCTTATTCGCATTAATCAGTAGCACATTACTTAGCGCCTGCTCTCCTTCTAGCGACAGCAAAGACCAGGCTGGTCAAAAGGAGGTTTCTGCAATCCAAAGCAGTGAGGTAAACGTATACTCCTACCGCAAAGAAGCACTGATCAAGCCAGTATTGGACCAATTCAGCAAGCAGACCGGCATCAAAGTAAACCTAGTCACTGGCAAGGCCGACGCCCTATTCACACGCTTGCAGGCTGAAGGTCAAGACAGCCCAGCGGACATCTTAGTCACCACCGATGCCGGGCGCCTACATCGCGCCAAAGCCGCGGGCCTATTACAAAGCATTGAATCAAAAACCCTAATTGAGCGTATCCCTGCGCACTTACGCGACCCAGACAACCAATGGTACGGCCTATCCAGCCGCGCTCGCGTAGTGTTTTATAACAAAGAAAAAGTGTCTGCCGACGAGCTCAGCAGCTATGAAGACCTAGCCAACCAGAAATGGCGTGGCCGCATTTGCATCCGCTCTTCTAGCAATATTTACAACCAGTCATTGATGGCATCGCTAATTGCCCACAACGGCGAAGAAAAAGCGCTGGCCTGGGCGAAGGGCGTAGTCGCCAACATGGCTCGTCCACCCAAGGGCAACGATCGCGGGCAAATGTCGGGGGCGGCAATTGGTGAGTGCGACATTGCCATCGCCAACACCTATTACTTCGGCAAGTGGCTGGCCTCCACGGATGCGCAAGACCAAGAATATGCCAGTAAGGTAGCAGTATTTTACCCCAACCAAACCGGCCGCGGCGCACATATCAACGTGTCTGGCGCTGGCTTAGTTAAGCACAGCAAAAATAAGGCTAGCGCGATCCAGTTACTAGAATTTTTAGCTAACACTGAATCCCAGACTTTTTACGCACAAGCCAACCACGAATACCCTGTAGTCGAAGGCACTCCTGTTAGTGATATCGTCAAGTCTTGGGGCTACCCCTTCAAGGTAGATCAGCTAAACTTAGATACACTAGGCCAGCTAAACGCAGATGCGGTAAAGCTATTTGACAAAGCAGGCTGGAAATAACCCCCAACCTGCATGGCCTTAGCCGCAACAAATCAAAGCAACGCAAAAAGTGCACGCTTCTCAGGCAGTGCGCTTTTTGCGTTGCTTATTGGTGCTATGCTCGCCACTCCCGTGGTCACTGTTGGATTATATGCTCTCAGCCCCAACACCGAAGTGTGGCAGCACCTAAAAGACACCGTACTTAGCGATTACTTAAAAAACTCCTTAATCCTCGCCTGTAGTGTCGGCCTAGGCAGCACAATCATAGGCACAAGTACTGCATGGCTAACCACCCTCTATCAATTCCCAGGCCAACGCCTGCTGCCTTGGCTGCTGCTACTCCCCTTGGCCATGCCCGCCTATATTATCGCTTTCACCTATAGCGGCTTACTCGAGAGCACAGGGCCTCTACACCACCAGCTGCGCAACATCACTGGATGGCAATACGGCGACTACTGGTTCCCCGAGATTCGCAGCATGGGCGGTGCCATTGCCATGCTCACCCTAGTACTCTACCCCTATGTTTTCCTGCTCGCCCGCGCCAGCTTTTTAGAGCAATCAATCTGTGCCTTAGACGTGGGCCGCACCCTCGGCCTATCCGCATGGCAACGCTTCACGCGTATTGCCCTGCCCATGGCCCGCCCCAGCATCGTCGCTGGAACCTCAC
>Ga0209395_1002156_pt1 | contig 26432 bp, 24 predicted proteins | sample GOMGulsemesocosm_3_FD_184635 | JGI IMG/M metagenome (GOLD analysis project Ga0209395, IMG submission 184635) | Methane-oxidizing microbial communities from mesocosms in the Gulf of Mexico - GOM9D Gulf of Mexico (SPAdes) (version 2) | ecosystem: Environmental > Aquatic > Marine > Cold seeps... | reverse complement strand
CCGACCAAACCAGCGCCCACGACCCTCTCAACGGCTATCTTCCGCAAGGATGGACCATGGAATACGCGGCTCAGCAACGCAAGATAGACGAGGCAGGCGTGGTTAAGGCCGCAAAAGCCGCGATGGCCGTTCAGGTCACGGCGATGCTTGAAATGCAAAAGCGTGGCGCGCCTACCGTTGATTACGGTAATAATATTCGTCAGATGGCCTATGAAGCTGGCGTCGAAAATGCCTTTGATTTCCCCGGCTTTGTACCCGCCTATGTACGACCACTATTCTGTGAAGGCATTGGTCCATTTCGCTGGGTAGCACTCTCTGGTGATCCAGAAGACATTTACAAAACCGACCAAAAAGTTAAAGAGCTTATTCCAGACAATCCACAGCTCCATAACTGGCTCGATATGGCGCGCGAGCGCATTCAATTTCAAGGCCTGCCGGCACGTATTTGCTGGGTTGGCCTCAAAGATCGGGCGCGTCTTGCGCGCGCCTTTAATGACATGGTTAAGAGTGGCGAATTGAGTGCCCCAGTGGTGATTGGCCGTGACCATCTAGATTCTGGCTCTGTTGCCTCACCCAACCGTGAAACGGAATCGATGCTCGACGGCTCTGACACAGTGTCCGATTGGCCACTGCTAAATGCCTTGCTCAATACGGCTAGTGGTGCAACTTGGGTTTCTATCCATCATGGCGGTGGTGTCGGCATGGGCTTTAGCCAACACTCAGGCGTGGTCATTGTTGCCGATGGCAGCGAAGCCGCCGATGCCAGAATTAGCCGCGTATTATGGAATGATCCTGCGACCGGCGTAATGCGCCATGCCGATGCCGGCTACGACATTGCACGACAATGCGCAACCGAGCAACGACTCGACCTGCCAATGATTAACGGGAACAAATAATGACCACAATAACCATCACACCAGGGCAACTGACCCTTAGTCAATTACGCCAAATTAGCCGTCATGATGTCGAGTTAACCCTTGACCCAAGCGCCGTCGAGAACATCGATAAGAGTGCGGCGATGGTGCAACAGATCATCAGCGAAGACCGCGTAGTCTACGGCATTAACACCGGCTTTGGCCTATTGGCCAACACCAGAATCCCCAAAGACAGACTCGAAGAGTTGCAGCGCTCCATCGTGCTATCACATTCTGCCGGTACCGGTCGTTACATGAGTGATGCCACCGTACGTTTAATGATCACCCTTAAAGTGAACTCGCTATCACGCGGTTTCTCTGGTATTCGCCTCAGTGTTATCGAGGCGCTAATGGCATTAGTCAATGCTGGTGTTTACCCCTGCGTCCCCGAAAAAGGTTCGGTTGGCGCTTCTGGTGATCTCGCGCCGCTGTCTCACATGAGCGCCATCTTATTGGGTGAAGGCGAAGCACGTCATAACGGTGAAATAATTCCTGCAACCGAAGGGTTGAAAGTTGCCGGATTAGAACCAGTGCAGCTGATTGCTAAGGAAGGACTCGCGCTGCTTAACGGCACTCAGGCTTCTACTGCATTAGCGCTAGAAGGGTTGTTTAATGCCGAAGATTTATTTGCCAGTGGCAGTGTCATCGGCGCAATGAGCGTCGACGCTGCCCTTGGCAGTCGCAGTCCGTTCGATGATCGAGTGCATCAGGTGCGTGGTCAACCGGGCCAAATAGACTCGGCCCTGATTTATCGCCATGTCTTGGCTGATGCTACCGAAATGAGTCAGTCACACGTTAACTGTGAAAAGGTTCAAGATCCTTACAGCTTACGCTGTCAACCGCAAGTAATGGGTGCCTGCCTAACGCAGATCCGCAACGCCGCTGAGATACTACGCATCGAGGCAAATGGCGTCACCGACAACCCATTGGTCTTTGCCGAACAAGGAGACATCATATCCGGTGGTAATTTCCATGCCGAACCAGTTGCCATGGCAGCCGATAATCTGGCGTTAGTCATCGCAGAAATTGGAGCCTTGTCGGAGCGACGCATGGCATTGCTTATCGACAAAAGCATCAGCAAGCTGCCTTCATTTTTAGTCGACAATGGCGGCATCAACTCAGGCTTTATGATCGCGCAGGTGACCAGTGCAGCGCTCGCCAGTGAAAATAAATCGCTGGCGCATCCCGCTTGTGTTGACAGTCTGCCCACCAGCGCTAACCAGGAAGATCATGTTTCTATGGCCACCTTTGCCGCGCGTCGCCTGCGTTACATGAGTGAAAATACGCGCGGTGTCTTGGCCATCGAATATCTCGCTGCAGCCCAAGGGTTAGATTTTAGAGCGCCACTATTGTCGTCTCCTATCATTGAAAAGGCAAAAATGATATTACGTGAAGAAGTTGATTTTTATGATAAAGATCGTTACTTCTCACCAGACATTGAGAATGCTACGCAGCTGTTAGCCAACTGCTGCCTTAATGAATTGGTTCCGCCAGGAATATTAAGCAGCTTTTAGTGATGACGTGATCATTGCCGAGCACATAGCTCGGCAATGATATTCGTTGCGCCCCAAATACCCCTCACCTATACTGCTTGCAATCTTTTCGCTCTGTGGCGACGCTCTATGACCATCACTATCTCACCACACATATCGCTACAACCCTTATTACAACAAGATGCTCAGGTTATTCTCGAACTAGTCAACGATAGTCGCGCGCAACTGGAAAAATATCTCTATTGGGTTGATGAGGTTATCGATCTCAATTGCGCGCAGCGTTATATTTTGCAGCGTATAGATAGCGGATTAGCCCACTCGCAATGGTTTAACGTGATGTTTAACGGTAAGGTTAGCGGCGTTTTTGCGATAAAGTCAGTCGATCAACAGGGTGTTGCAGAGCTCGGTTATTGGTTATCTCACCGGGTACATGGTCATGGCATAATTAGCCAAATCGTGGCAGCCTTGCCGCAGCTTCCTGTGCACAGCCCGATTAAAATTATCGAGTTTAGATGTCTTGAGCGTAATATTGCCAGCATAAGTGTAGCCAAAAAATCTGGCGCCAAGCATATCGCTTCGCTAGCCGATTTTGCCGAAAGCGATGGGGTTAATCAAGCGCTACTAGTCTATCAAGCCCAGCTTAAGCCACCATCACCAGATCCCGCATAAGAGATTTGCGGGATGACGGTATTGTATCCCCGCGTCAGCCCCGAGTTATTTTATTCCCTCGTCAGCCCCGAGTTATTTTATTCCCTCGTCATCCCCGAGTTGGTTTATTCCCTCGTCATCCCCGGGTTGGTTTATTCCCGAGTTATTTGATCCCTCGTCATCCCCGAGTTGGTTTATCGGGGATCTCATGAATGTATTATTTAGTGGCAGCAATCCACGCATTAACATCCGCTTCAACGATAGATAACGGACGACCACCTTTAAGTAAGATCAGATCGTGAAACACCTTAATATCAAACTTATCACCTAATGCCGCACGAGCAGTTTGGCGTAGTTCGACAAATTTTAGCATGCCAATTTTATAGCCAAGCGCCTGTCCAGGCCAAGCCATGTAACGTTCTATTTCAGAGGTTACATCGGACAGTCCTGTACCTGTGGTGGTATGAAAATAGCTAATCGCCTGTTCTCGCGTCCATTTTTTGTAGTGTAAACCAGTATCAACCACAAGACGTACTGCACGATACAATTCGGCTTGTAAGCGTCCCAAATTACCCCATGAATCACCCTCGTACATGCCCATTTCCATGGCGACCAATTCAGAATACAGTGCCCAGCCCTCGACGTACGCATTAAACTGCGCGTTTTGGCGCATCAGGCCAATGCCCTGCTGTTCCATATTAAGCGCTATCTGAAAATGATGACCCGGTGCTGCCTCATGATAGGTCAGTGTTTTAAGACTAAACCTAGGCACTTCAGTCATATCACGCAAGTTAATCGAAAACTCACCGGCACGCGAACCATCGAGTGCCGGCGGCGTATAAAACCCGCCAGGCGCGCCCGCTTCAATCACCTTTGGAATACGTTTAACTGTCACGCCCATGGTTGGCATGGTGGCGAACAGCTGCGGTGCCTTCGCCATTACAGTATCAATTTCTTGATTAAGATAAGCCAACAGCTCAGCACGGCCAGCCGGTGAATCGGCAAACAAAAATTGCGGATCGCTCGCTAATGCGACCATGCGCTGGCCGACACTGCCTTGGGTCTTGCCATTCTCATTTAGGATCTCGTTCATTTGACTACCAATGCGTTTTACTTCGCTTAGACCAATCTCATGAATTTGCTGTGGTGTCAGTGTTGAGTCGCCAAGATATTGAATTTCATGCTGATAAAATTTATCACCACCGGGCTGAGCCCAAATGCCATCGCCACTTGGTGCCTGCGTTTCGAGCTTCGTCATCAGCGCTGTCACGCGCTTGTAGGCCGGATAAATCATCGTTTCGATGATATTTTCAGCCTGAATCAATAACGTCTTTATTTGTCGCTTATCGGTGATGTTTGAGCTAGCAAGACGAGCCGCCATGCTGGTCACTAGCGAATGCTGTGAGGCTGACGGCGCGACAAAATCATGAAGAAATTTGAGGGTCTTAGGAAACAACTTCTGCGGCAGGATGATGCCATTTTTAGCGTCGCTGGCAACCTTCTCTTTTACTTGATCAACCATCACCGCAAATGCTTGCAGGCGCGCCAAGTAATCTTGAGCATCTTGCAACGAGTTAATCTGCTGTTGGTCTTGTAATACCTTGGGGATATCGATTAATGGCCCAGCGATCTGACTCACGATAAAAGGTAGGTGACCACCCCAAGTATCAATATATCCACCGTCAAATTCACTGGCACCGGCGTAATAATTGTCGATTACTTGATTTACTTGCAGATGCAGCTTGTCATCAACCGTGAGGCCACTTTGTTGTACATTAGCCAACGCTGTTGCCGCAATACGCATCGACTGCTGTAACGTCTTCATACCTTGTGGCGAATAATCAGGCAATAGGCGATTGTAATTGCCGACAAAGTCTTTGCTTAAGCTCAATGAGGTCGATAGCGCAGGCTGCAACTTGGTAAATGTTTTGGTGTGCTGCTCGATGAGTAAATTGAGACCAGCGCGATCTAATTGAATTTTTTCGCTGACTGGTTTTTCTACCACAACTGGTGATTGGTTATTTGGTCCGGCACAGCCACTCATTAGCCCAACGACTAACAGCGAGATAAGTGATTTTTTCATGTTGTTTATTCTCCAATAATGCGATGTTTGCAATATAGCAGAATTAATCCAAGCTTGATAATGGCTGCGGCTTACCGCTGTAATAACCCTGTACAAAACCAACACCAATCTCTTGCAAACAGGTATATAACTGTTGGTTCTCGACATAACCAGCCACCGCCTGTTTGCCCATCAGCTGGGTAATGTTACTAATAGCTTGCACCGTTGCCCGCTCGACGGGATCGTCTAATAAACCGGCGATATACGCGCCGCTGATCTTAATGATATCAACCGGCAAGTTCTTAAGATGACTAAACGAGGCAATACCGTGACCAAAGTCATCTAGCGCAAACAGGCAGCCGTGTTTTCGTAATTCAGTCATGAAGTTAATTGCACCAATCAGGTTTGACATGGTGGCCGCCTCGGTGATTTCAAAGCAGATTTTTTCACCACTAATATGGTGTTTATGCAATTGGAATAACACATATTCCAGAAACTCTGAATCCCCTAATGAGCTCGCCGAAATGTTGATCGAACAATAGCCGATTTTGATGCCTTTATCCTGTGTCCCAAGCCATGAGAACGCATGCGCAACCACCCACTCATCGATACGCGTCGACAATTGATACTGCGCCGCGATAGACATAAATTCACCCGCATTAATCACCTTTTCCTGATCATTAAGGCGCAACAGAAGCTCATAGTTGACCGCTGCCGAAGAATCCTTCATGGCGACAATGGGCTGAGCGTAAAGCTCGAAATTATCTTGATTAATCGCCTGGGTCAGTTTGGCAATCCATAACACCTCTAAACGTTGCTGAGCACTCTGCTGATCTCGACCTGAATATACAAACACCCGGTCGCGCCCTGCATCTTTGGCGCTATAACATGCCTCATCTGCTGCCGCTAGCGCATCGACAATGGTATCTTGCTGCAAATTAAACACGGTCAAGCCAACACTTGCGCCCACCTGATAATTTTTGTCTTTCCATACCAGTACATAATCTTTAACCGCCTGCCTAATGGTTTCAGCAATCATTATTGCCTTATCCAGCTGGCAATTTTCCATGATAATTGCAAATTCATCACCACCTATGCGAGCCAACACATCGCTCTTTCGCACGGTCATACTCAGAATTTCCGCGATATTGCGCAGTAACTCATCGCCCGCCAGATGACCACAAGAATCATTAATCGTCTTAAACCGATCGAGATCGATGTAACACAGAATATGGACCTGATCGCGAATTTCACTTTTTCGCTCAACTAACTTGCGCAGCGTGCGCTCAAATTCAAGCCGATTGGTTAATCCCGTCAACGAGTCATGTGACGCCTGATAGCTTAATTTTTGTGATAAACGGTGCTTTTCCGAAATATCTTCTGACGCTAAGAACAATTGACAGCCAAAGCTTGCAGTATTGACCACTTGCGCCGTTTGCTTAACCCATAAACTATGACCATCGAGTTGCAATTGCCTAATTTCCCACTCATGTAGCTCATTAGGACGATTGAAACAGCGCTTTAATCGCTCCCCAATCGGCCCGCGATCATCTTCGGAATAGAGGGCATAAATGTTCCGTTGCAATAAATCGTCGACTTCATAGCCTAATTTAGTCGCACCAAAGGCATTGACGCTACTAATGTTAAAATCTTCATCGATGGTAAAGAACATCGATGGCGTCTTGTTGTAGAGAATGTTTAAGCGTTCTTCACTACGTGCTAATGCCATCTCAATATTTTTTAATTCGGTGACATCGCGCGCCGATACGACAACTCCAGATATTTCACCATTGCTGTCGATGTGTGGATGATGTCTGCCATGAATGTAGATGGTGTTACCCTGTCCATCTTTTGTTTTCATCTCAACGGTGTGCGTCTCGCCAGCAAGCGCTCTGAGCATGCTTGGCTTTAATGTTTTTTCAAACTTATCAATGCCATGCAATTGAGCTATCGAGCGATTAACCAGCTGATTAATCTCCTTACCAAACTTACGGCAGTAGGCTTGATTTAACGCGCGATAGTTAAAATCTGTATCGACAAAGCTCATCAGATCATCCGTGGCGGCCAGGATCCCCGTATAATACTTTAGCTGGCGCTCCCTATTTTGATGCTCTAATTCCATCACCGTACGCGCTGAAAAACTGGTTAGGATAGCTAATATATTATCAATGTTATTAAGCGGTTGATGAGAGATAACCCCGATTATTCCCAGCGTGATACCATCTTGTGCGACTAACTTAATTGCCACAATCCCTTGAGCATCTGCGGTGCTAAGCACGTGCAGCGCCGGCACTTTCTGACACGCCTGCTCAGTATAAATAAGGGGTTGTTGTGCCTTAGCAAACTCTATCGACTGACACAAGAAACTACTAGGAAGCCGGTGTGATCCGGTTAGCGCCTTTATCTTCATGGTTGTTGCGTCTGGCGTATAAAGCTGCGCGATAAACACCGACTCGATGCTCAAGTAATTAGCAATTATCTCGACCAAGTCTGAAAAAAACGGCTTGCCGCTGGGTAAACGTAAGCCGTGATTTAGCGCCTCAATTTGCTCGACGCTTTTGTCGCGGAGCAATTCACGTACCGTGCGGTGCGAAGCAATTTTTAGCACCGACAATATCGATCTCTCTTTGGTCAATGCTGCGCGACTAAAAATAGCAATATGGCCGACAAACTGATTGTCACCATCCATCAGTGGAAAACCGATATAACTATTAAAGCCTTTGCCCTTGAGATAATTGGCATCAGGGTATAGCTGAGCCAAATTACCGACACAGCTATAGGGTTTTCCGGCTAAAACATTTTCGCATGGCGTGCCATTCACCGAATAAGAAAATGACTGCTCAAAAATACCATCAAGGTAAATAGACACCCCTTGGAGCGTATTAACATCGGTATTACTACTCGTCGATATCATGACACAGTCAAAGTCTAGCACCTGAGCGAGACATTCGCTCATGCCATTAAAAAAGCCATCTATTGGAATTTTTGAAAATTTTTCAGCTATCGCCTTGTAGCTTAGTTTCAAAGACATTGCCCTTCCCAGCGTTAGCTATAGTGAATAGTTTTGACCCCATTAAATATAGTGCAAAATTAATAAACTTGCCGATTAACCATCGCCTAACTTAGCGCATGTTGTTGCGAACTAGCGACAAATGCCGTTAAACTGGCTGTATAAGCCTTTATGAGTAGTAACGATGCCGCCAAAAAATTGCAATATAATCTCAGCCTACGCCGTCATTAACCAGCATGAATCAAGGTCTATTGAGCAAGCGACCCATTATCAGGAGCAAATCAACAAAATTTCATCCTTGGCAATATTACCGACCACCTTAACCATCGATCCACTATCTACCCCGTGGGACAGTGTGCAAAAGAGCAATCATTTTCGCAGTGGCTGTGCGCCTATAATGGCGTTAGAACACGCGACTAAGCTCATCGAACAAGGCGAGCAAGCGGTGATAATCCAAGGTGATGAGCCTCTCAGTAGCGGCTATAGTCGTGAGCAACGCCATCAACTGATGGCAGTTTATCGAGATGATGTATCGATTGCCGATCTGTACGAACAATTGGCGCAACGCTTTATTACCGAGACGGGAATCACCAGCGAAGATTTTTTAGGCCTCGCTGATAACCTATTTACAAATTATTTGACTACTCATCGTCAACAATCAACGCGGGGCCAGACACATTTCTCCGAGCCGTCACCTAAGTGGTTTAATCATGTCACCCCGTTATTTCGCGGCGTGGACTGTGCTAATCCGTTAGTCGATTTCTCAGCAAAAATATTATTGTGCAGCGATGAAGTGGCAAGACAGTTAGGCCACACGCCAAAAATTAACGTAGCAGCGGTTGCATTAGGGTGTGTAGACACCGACAACGAGCCTGAAGCCATTGATATTATTGTTCAATATAAACACCTACAACGGGCATTTAAGCAAGCGTGCTTACACGCTAAGATTGATTTTGTTGCTCAGTTTAAGCAACGTAATGCCTTGCTTGAAGCCTACACCTGCTACCCTGTAGTGCCGATGGCCTTCTTACTTAACAATGGCTTTGTTGAGCGATTGCAGCAGCTACCCGATTTATTGTCGCACCATCAGATCACCATCACTGGCGGGATGAACTTGGCGCGAGCGCCGTGGAACAATCCATCATTGTATGCGTTAGTTAGCATGGTAGAGCAACTGACTGACGGCCCGCAACAATATGGCATGGTGCACGGCAATGGCGGCTTAGGTTACCGCCAAGGTGTCGCTATCCTAGAAAAATTAAGCTAATAGTTCGTGATTTTCTGGCAATTGCGAGATGATCCATAATACGAGACGGTGCTTTAACGCCGGGCCGTCTTCTTTATCTTCAGGCAATGGGCTAATCAACTTGTCGTTGACCAACAAACGGTAAATAACCTCGACCTTGTCCTTGTTCGACGTTGCCTTATCTAGGCCACTATAACCACGCTTTGTCGCATAGGCCTTACCCAATTGCATCGCCAGCTTTAATAATTTATCTTCGTTTTTGTGCTTCTTCATCATCAACGCCTTCTTATTTATTTATCTATAAACTAACGTAACTGTGCTAATTATCAATCCCTTCTTTCGCCACCGTCCATAATGAGCTAATTAAAGGGTTTTTAAGGCGTTTTTTTAGACAGCAAATCACCACTTCAAAGGGTTTTAGTGCCGGGCTAACCTCAACTATCTGAATCGAGTCTTTGAGTGGGCTATTATCTAACACTATTTTAGGCACCAAGCCAATGCCAAAGCCAAGACTTACCATGCTCACGATCGCCTCGTTGCCTGCCACCTCTGAATAGATCTGCGGCCGCACATTTTTACGTTTAAACCATTGGTCGAGACGTTTACGGGCCAAGCCTTGCTCGGGTACAATCAGCGGCATGTCACTCCAATCGTACTGCCCACTATCCACCAGCGCCTGCACTTCGCAGCGCTCGACCGGTGCAATGAACACCAACGGCGATACACCAATGGTGACAAATGCCATATTCGGTGGCAACTGATCTGGCTTGGCGGCAATCGACAAATCTTCTTGTTCGCTATGCACTCGTGGCAATGATTTCACCACATCACCGGTGCGTAACTTAATCTCCACCTTTGGATGCCGCTGGCGATAGCGGGCCAAAATTTGGTAGAGAAAGCTATGACTGGCAGTGACCGAACAATAGATACTGAGCTCTCCAGTTAGTTCATTACTGTCATTAACCAGCGAGCCCTTAAATACATCCCATTGCGCCAAGCTAGACTTGGCATATTGTACAAATAACTCACCTTCACGCGTTAGGGTCACGGTACGATTATCACGCTCAAATAACACCACGCTTAAGCGCTGTTCTAACGCAGCGATATTCCGACTGAGAGTTGAAGGACTAACATGGCACACCTCACTAGCCTGAGCGAAATGCAAAGAGTCTGCCAGAGCCAAGAACATCTTTAATTGTTTATTATCCATTTCAGACCTCTAACATTGCATCATGCATCATACGCACCACTATCATTACGACTGAGCGTCGATGGACTAACATGGCACACCTCACTAGCCTGAGCGAAATGCAAAGAGTCTGCCAGAGCCAAGAACATCTTTAATTGTTTATTATCCATCACGGCCATTCTACGTTGCATTATTTGCAACACTATAGTTCGTTTATATCATTTTACGCAAGATTTAGTTTGGGCTAAGGTGGCTTCATTGTCACTGACGTGACCCATTAAATTTTTGTAGGATAGCAACATGGCTCAGAATTACTTTAATACCTTATCGTTACGCGACCAACTAGCTCAACTGGCTAAATGTGATTTCATGGATATATCAGAATTTAGCGACGGTGTTAAGGCACTTGTCGGTAAGAAGATGGTTATCGTTGGTTGTGGCGCGCAAGGTCTAAACCAAGGCTTAAATTTACGTGATAGTGGTTTAGATATCTCTTACACACTGCGCCCAGAAGCGATTTCTCAGCAGCGTCAATCATGGAAAAATGCCACCGAAAATGGCTTTACCGTTGGTACCTATGAAGAACTTATTCCTGATGCAGATGTGGTATTAAACTTAACGCCTGATAAGCAACATACCTCAGTCGTTGAAGCGATCATGCCGATGATGAAGCACGGCGCTTGTCTAACTTACTCACACGGCTTCAACGTAGTTGAAGAGGGTATGCAAATTCGTGAAGATTTAACCGTGATCATGGTTGCGCCTAAGTGTCCTGGCTCTGAAGTACGTGAAGAATACAAGCGTGGCTTTGGCGTACCGACATTAATCGCTGTACATGAAGACAATGATCCTAGAGGCGAAGGCCTAGCGTTAGCTAAAGCCTATGCAGCAGGAACTGGCGGTCATCGTGCTGGTGTTCTAATGTCTTCTTTCATTGCCGAAGTTAAGTCAGATCTGATGGGTGAGCAAACCATTCTTTGTGGCATGTTGCAAACGGGTTCAATCTTATGTTTCGACAAGATGGTTGAGCAAGGCATCGACGCAGGTTATGCCTCAAAGCTCATCCAATACGGTTGGGAAACCGTTACCGAAGCACTTAAGTACGGCGGCGTAACCAACATGTTAGACCGTTTGTCTAACCCAGCTAAAGTGAAGGCGTTTGAATTATCAGAAGAGCTTAAGCAAATCATGCGTCCTTTGTACAACAAGCACATGGATGACATCATGAGTGGCGCATTCTCATCGGGCATGATGGCCGATTGGGCAGAAGACGACGCTAAACTACTTAACTGGCGTAAAGAAACCGGCGAAACAGCCTTTGAAAAGCAGCCTGCTGGCGAGCAAGAAATTAGCGAGCAAGAATTTTTCGACCATGGCATCTTAATGGTAGCAATGGTTCGCGCCGGGGTAGAATTAGCGTTTGAAACCATGGTTGCAGCGGGTATCAAAGATGAGTCAGCTTACTATGAATCACTTCATGAAACGCCACTTATCGCCAACACTATCGCCCGTAAGAAGCTTTACGAAATGAATGCGACTATTTCGGATACCGCGGAATACGGTTGTTACTTATACAACCACGCATGTTTGCCAATGTTAAAAGACTTTATGACCCGCATCAATACCGATGTGATTGGTAAAGGCCTCGCGTCAACTTGCAACGGTGTGGACAACGGTCAGTTAATTGAAATTAACGAAGCATTACGTAACCACCCTGTAGAGATCATTGGCAACACGCTACGTGGTCACATGTCGGCGATGAAGAAAATCGTTTAATCTATATCATTCCACAAAAAGGGCCTTAACGATGTTAAGGCCCTTTTTTTATGCTAATGATTTCTCTTTGGTTGATGATGAGGAATCATCTTGGCGTGACAGCCATCGATACCCCTGAAGTAATCTAATATAATTGGCAAGTCGACATCTACATCATTGGTCGGTGTAAAAGGCTGGCGAATACGAACCTCGCGCGTTTTAAAGTCGAAGCCGATCATCACAATGTCGATGTTGGCCTTGCACGCGATATGATAAAAACCACTACGCCAGCGTTCGATCGGGCGACGAGTACCTTCGGGTGCTAAACCAATCACAAATTCTTGATTGTTTTGATACATCGCCACCACTTGATCGACTAAGTTGTTGTCCTTACTTCGCACCACTGGCATGCCGCCCATCGCCCGAAACAAACCACCGAACGGGAACCTAAACAATTGATGTTTCCCTAAAAACTTCACATTGGCGGCCAACGCACTACGCAGTAAAATACCGAGAAAAAAATCCCAGTTACTGGTGTGCGGACCAATAATAATAATGTACTTTTTCGCCGCCGGTAACTCACCGAGCAACTTCCAGCCGAGCAGTTTTAGTATCAATTTACTAACTGATTTAATCATATTAATGGCATCCGACAACTTTATTATTTTTATGGCGGCTACTATACAACAGTCGCATTGATTTTTGAGTTAAAATTTTACAACATTGATAAATAGTAATTATTCACGTTAGAATAAATTTAATTGATAGTTAGGACTTTTCCGATGAATGAAGTTTATCTCGAAATACTGGGTGCAATAACAGCACTCATTGTATTGTGGACATTATACAGCTCAGTGCTCAAGCACAGGGTTGAACGACAACCAGGCTCAAGGCTATTGCTGGCTGGTTTTTTCCTGCTGTCGCTTAGTTTTGTCATCGATGTTACCGATAACTTCCCGAGTTTAAACAAGTATATCTTCATTGGCGATACGCCACTGCAGGCATTTATCGAAAAGGGCATTGGTTCGCTGCTCGGGTTATTACTGCTGGCACTTGGCTATCAACGTTGGCTACCCGCCGTCCTAGAGTTATCTATAGCCAAGAAAAACATCAATAAACTCAATGGCAAACTCGAACAACTGGTTGAAGAGCGAACACAGGAATTAAGTGATGTGAACCAACAGTTACGTCAGGAGATTGCTAAGCGTGAAAAAACCCAACTCAAACTCGACAAACAAATGCTCCAAGATCCACTGACCGAGTTTCCCAACCGTTATGCATTACTAGAATACCTTGAACATGAGCGCACTCGCAGCAACAATCAAGACCACTACCACGCGGTATTTCTTATCGACCTCGATCAATTCAAGTCGATTAACGACTCCATGGGGCACGCCTTTGGCGACAAAGTCATTAAAGCAGTCGCTAATCGCCTTGCGTTTAATCACCGCACCGAAGACTTTCTAGGTCGCTTGGGTGGCGATGAGTTTGTGTTGGTACTCTCTGAACTTGAAGGACAAACTCAAGAAGCGGCGCTACAAACCTACAATAATGCCACCGCTATGTTAGCGATCATCAAAGAGCCCTTGAAGGTTGAAGACCAGCAAGTCAGCTTAACAGCAAGCATTGGCATCACCGTCTTTAGTTTCAACTCGGTGTATACCTCCGAAGATATCTTACGCCAAGCAGATATTGCACTGTACCATGCTAAAGATAAGGGCCTGGGATTGTTTTCATTCTTCCAGCCGGAGATGCAGAAGAAGGCTCAAGTGCGCATAGAACAGGCCAAAGAGTTACAAAACGCACTGAAAAACAAAGAGCTATACTTGCAATACCAGCCACAGGTAAACAACAAGGGTGAATTGATTGGACTAGAAGCACTCCTACGATGGCAGCATCCAGAACGCGGCAACCTCGACCCCAACAATTTTATTACCCTCGCCGAGGAAATTGGCATCATAGACCAACTGGGCCGTTATATTTTACGCATGGCCTGCCAGCAATGCCATGATTTAGCGAGCTTTAACTTCCCTCAGGATAAGCTTAAGGTCGCCGTCAATATCAGTCCAACTCACTTCTTGCAGGATAATTTTGTCGAACAAATTGCCTCGATTATTACCGCCTATCCACTAGGAAACGTGCAGTTGGTCTTAGAGATCACCGAAGAAGTGACCATCGGTGACATCGACGATCTCATCATAAAAATGAAGACACTACAGAAACTCAATGTGCATTTTTCACTCGATGATTTTGGTACTGGCTATTCATCGCTGACCTATCTAAAGAAATTACCGATCGACACAGTTAAGATTGACCGTTCGTTTATTCAAGAATTACCCGATAACAATGAAGATGCTTCAATCGTCACCGCGATTCTCACCATGACACAGGCACTAGATATCGATGTTATTGCCGAAGGCATCGAAAACGATGTGCAATACCAGTTTTTAGCCGCACTTAACTGCCCATTTTATCAAGGCTATTACTTTGGCAAACCACAAAATATCAATATGCTGATTGAGGAGCTGCGATTAGTCGATAATCGCAAGCTAAAATCACCTCAACCTGCCGAAAACCTGGTAAGTAATGCCAAGCCATCTCAAGAGAATGGCATTGGCACGATCGAGCATGAACGTTAAGGATTTAGTAGACCATGCAATTTGTTAAAAATTAGCCCACCATCGACGCGAATGCCATTGTGATCATAATCACTAGAGACCCAGGTTTTGATATTGTTGACGTGAGCCACGGTCTCTAGGCTGTAATTGATATCCACATACATGTCGGCGAAATATATCGCTGCGGCCACGGGTACCTGATTATTCTTTAATACTTCAAGATCATACAACATCGGCCAATCGTCTTTTTTGGCCAATAACTGCGCCGCGGTCTTTAATGGCTTTAGATTAGCCAACTGTTCAAACATCCAAGGGAAGAGCATTTCCCCGGTAAAAGCAAACGCCTGCTCACCGCCACAATAATCAAACACTGCGCTATGCTGATTGTCACGCACTCGCTGCGCCGCCCAATTGGAGGCAAACTGTTGGCAGTAAATAGACTCATGTAAGAAGGCGAAAATTGGGTTAGTGTCAAAATCGAGCAGCCCCATCAATTGATGCTTAAACACATAACTAATTTCTGGTGAGCCATCGACGTCGGCAAAGGCTTGTTCGAGCAAGAAATATAAGGTTTCATAGCCTCCAGTCATCCCCAAATGGATACCGAGTAATTGAAACTGCTCCACCGTTAAACGCTCACCGTTGGGCATGATTGTTTGGCTCGTTTGGAGGTGATCGGCCACCGCCTTTGCCATTGCTTGAGCGCGCGGATAGCGGCTAAAGAACTCGGAATTTTTCGCCATCACGCGTGGGAATGTCGCCTGATAAACCTCATCGGCAGAGCGAGTTAACGAAGGAATACCACCGGTGATAAATGCCTGCGCTAACCCGGCAGGCGCGCTCGACAGGTAGCGTAAAACACAGAAACCACCAAAGCTTTGGCCTATTATCGACCACTGCGCGTCACCAATCAGTTGCTGACGAATCAGCTCAGCATCACGGACGATGTTATCTGCACGAAATAGACTCAGGTATTCGGCTTGTTGCTCGGCTGACAGGTGGGCCAATGTTTGTGCGGTAACCGCGCTGCTCATCGCGGTGCCACGTTGGTCAAGCAGCAAGACGCGATAATGTTGCGAGGCCGCCTCAATCCAACCATCTAGTCCACTTGGTCGCCCAGCGCCAAAACCCGGCCCCCCTTGAAAATAGACCAGATAAGGCAATTGCTGTGCGTGCGCCGCTTTACTGGCGACCTCGCGTACAAAAATACTTAATTGCTGGCCATCAGGTCGCTGATAATCAAGCGGCACCTGAAACACATGGTCGCGACAATGTAATCCGTTAATAGTATAGGGTTGAGACATAATTAAACTCAAAGGCAATAAATTTTCATCAGTATACTTTATACCTGTGCTACCTGGAAATGCGTGTTTTCAAGTGGCACGGGTATATACCAATTGAGGTTAGTACTAGCGATGCAGCGCCGCCAACGACTCTTTTCCCTGTTCGTCGAGACGACTGGCTATCGCGCGTCGCACCGCTTGTGGTTTTTTAATACTGACCTTTTGCACCAATTGCTGCTCGCTTAGGCTTATTTCAAAGCAACGTATGTGATCAAGCATCTGGGTTATAGATGATTCTGGTTGATCATGAAGGTCCCGGCTACTCTGTTCAAAAACAGCAACATGCTGGACTAACAAGCGTTTTTTTTGCGCCTTGTCGCTTTCCGCCACTAAACGAAACGTGCCTTGTAAATGCAGCCGCTGATAATTCCAGGGCGGCACCAACTGTGCTTCATGCCTAGTTGGCGAGATATAACAATCTTGGCCGTTAAAGATCAGATTAACCAGCGGGTTATTTTCCAGCAGCTTATTAAGTTTGTTGTTAACCGAAAAATGCCCAAGATTTACCAACAACGGCGAGACTACATGCTGGCGCAACTCACCCATTATGTGGCAACTAAACAGATACGCGCGTTCACGACCCCCGACGGTGGCATGGCGGTGTGGGTTGAACTCTACGACAGTGCCGAACAACTCGCTACATTGGCCAAAGATCGCAGCGTTTACATTCAACAGGAAAGCCAGTTTATTCTCAATCAACAACAAAATAGCGATCGCTTCATTCGGCTAGGTTTTGCCGGGTTGAGCTGCGAAAAAATAGAAAATGGACTCGCATGCCTGTTTAATCACAAAATTAGTTAAAAAAGTTATAATAAATCGCTTGCTTGCTGGCTTTTAAGCTATATTTTGATTAAATTAACCCGCCTTTATTTTTTATGCGACTTTTATAGCGCTCATGGAACCGACAATGCTAGATACAGCCTTACCAAAACTAGAACAACTGATCGAACAACTTATCGTTAAAAACACAGCATTGAGCCAAGATGTAACCCGCCTAAGCACGCAAAATGAAGAGCTTGCGAGCCAGGTAAAACAACTTGAAGATGATAGTGAAATCCTACAATTAGAAGCACTTGAGCAAGAAGAAAAGCACGCTAGTACGCTCAGCAAAATCAACGCTATTGTCGGTCGCCTAGAGCAAGAAGCGTAATGAGCCAAGAGCTTTCCATTACCTTACTCGACAAGACGCTTACCGTTGCCTGCCCTCCTGGTCAGGCTGGTGCGTTATTGGAGTCTGCCGATATTCTCAATAAGCAGATGCTAATGGTGCAAGCACAAAAACCAACCTTAAGCCTATTAAATATTGCGCTGATCTCCGCGCTCAATATTAGCCATCAATTACTCACGCACACTAGCACAGTACAAGCGAGTAGCGAAGCCATCGAAAACTTATGCCAAGTGATTAGTCAGGCCATCGAAAGCTAGCGACAATATTCCCTCAGCCAAAGCCGTTTGATAAATGGCAAAGGCTCGAAAAATACTCTATCCTTGTCAGTACGTTAAATGGCTCAAAGGATACGCTGTGACCGACTATATCAATCAATTACTCGCGCAATATCAACCCATCACTCAATACCCATGGCTCGACACATTAATGCTTGCTGGCATTATGCTGGTGATAAGCCTGATCATTGATAAAATAAACCGTCGTATCTTAATCAATTTATTACGTAAGTTCCTAGGGAAAACAGCCCCAAAGATGTTGGTTTTATTACGCAATCATCGCGCCCTAGATAAAATTTCCGCCATTGTGCCATTAGTCGTGATCTCGATGCTAAGCCCAATTGCCTTTGCCAATTACCCCGCCATCGGCGAGTTAGTCAACACCCTGTGTAAAGTGGCAATCATGATCAAGATGGCCACCTTTGTGTTTGCCCTGCTCGATGTGATGTTAGATATGGGACGTGCTCGCGGGATCAACAAAAACCTGCCGATAAAGAGCATCAATCAACTGATTAAGCTATTCATCTTCCTTGTCGTGACAGTATTGTCTATTTCCGCGCTGTTGGGTAAATCTCCTATTTACTTCCTCAGCGGTTTAGGTGCGATGACCGCCGTGATCTTATTAATCTTTAAGGACACTATTCTCGGTTTTGTCGCCGGCGTACAACTCGCTGCCAACAACATGGTGACCCGAGGTGACTGGATTTCGATGCCAAAATATGGTGCCGATGGCGAAGTGCTCGAAGTTGCACTGACCACCGTTCAGGTGCAAAACTGGGATAAAACTATCACCATGATCCCCGCTTACGCCTTGATTAGCGATTCCTTTAAAAACTGGCGCGGCATGGAACAGGCAGGTGGACGTCGCATCAAACGTTCGGTGCGCTTAGACGTCAACAGCATTCGTTTTTTAGACCAGCCATTAATCGACCAACTTTGCAAGATTGACAGCATTAATGACTACCTAGAAAGCAAACAACAAGAGCTCAGTGAACAGAATAAATTGCTCGATGTTGATCTTAACATCACCGCTAATGGCCGTAAGCTAACCAACGTGGGCACTTTCCGCACCTACTTAGAGTTTTATTTAAAGAATCATCACAATGTGCATCAGAACATGACGCTTATAGTGCGCCAACTTCCTGCTGATGAGCACGGTCTACCGATCGAACTGTATTTCTTTTGTAATGATATTCGTTGGGGTAATTACGAAGCGATTCAAGCGGATATATTCGACCATATCTACGCCGTATTACCCGAGTTTAAATTACGACCATTCCAGAGCCCCACTGGCGGCGACTTCAACAAGATGGTTGACTAGGACAAATTAATGAACAAATTTATCAGTATCATTTTCGCGCTAGGCGTATTAAGTGGTTGTACCAATACCGGAGCGCCTGACGCAGCAGAAAATAGCATTGCCCAAGTGATGGCTACCCAGCAACAGGCGTGGAACGACGGCGACCTTAAAGCCTTCATGCAAGGCTATTGGCCCAGCGAAGAACTGCGTTTTGCCTCTGGCGATAGCTACCGTTTTGGCTGGCAAACAACACTGGATAACTACATCAAAGGATATCCAGACAAAGCCACAATGGGACAACTGAAATTTGAATTAATCGATATCGACCTGGTCAGTGATGAGGTCGCCATTGTCTTTGGGCGCTGGCATCTCACGCGCGCCAGCGATCAGCCCCATGGCTTATTTACGCTAGTGTTTGAACAAAAAGACGGTCGTTGGCTTATCACCAAGGATCACACCTCCAGCGCAAAATAAATCGCGCTAACGCAAATAAAATACCCATGTTGGGCGATAATTAATAGCGCCCAGCAGCACCCAGAGATCACAACACTAGCGCTAAATGATTGACCCCAACAGCAATATGCGCGATCATGCGCCACAAATATTAGGCAGACCAAGAGGCTATCCATGTTATCTACACCAATGATCGAAAAGCTCAACGAACAAATCAATCTAGAGTTTTACTCATCAAATCTCTACCTACAGATGAGTGGATGGTGTGAGGACCGCAGTTTCGACGGCGCAGCGCTGTTTTTGCGTAAGCATGCTAACGAAGAAATGGAACACATGAAACGCCTATTCACCTATGTCTCAGAGACCGGTGGTCTACCTATTCTTGGCGCTATCGATGCACCACCTCACCACTTTGAGTCGCTGCGCGATGTGTTTGAGCAAATCCTAGAGCACGAGTGTCTAATCACCAAACAAATCAACGATCTTGCCCATGTAGCCTTTAGTTCGCACGATTACTCAACCTTTAACTTCCTGCAATGGTATGTCGCTGAGCAACACGAAGAAGAAAAGCTGTTCAAAGGCATCTTGGACAAACTAGAGCTAATCGGTGAAGATGGCCCCGCGATGTATATGTTCGACAAAGACTTTGCAGCACTTGCGGCACAAGGCAGTGGCGGCAGCATCATGGAACCAGGCTCAACCGTTGTTTAGTTAAACTTTCATCCCCAGCACGACCCTAAAGGATGCAAATAAGCGTCCTTTTTTAATTGTTAAAGAGAATACACTAATGAATAATTTCGATGTCATCGTCATTGGCGCAGGCGCAGCCGGACTCCACTGCGCCGCAAGTGCAGGTTACCGTGGCAGAAACGTCTTATTGCTTGATAACGCCAAAAAGGCCGGCCGAAAAATCCTCATTAGTGGCGGTGGACGTTGTAATTTCACCAACTACAACATCGAACCATCAGCATTTCTCTGCGACAACAAACATTTCGTAAAATCGGCGCTAAGCCGTTATACGCAGTGGGATTTTATCGCCATGGTGGATAAATATAACATTAGCTACCACGAGAAAACCCTGGGTCAGTTGTTCTGCGATGACAGCGCTAAAGAAATAGTCAGCATGCTCGAGAGCGAATGTGAAAACGCACAAGTCACCACGCAGCTGCGCACCGAAATAATGGCGATCGATCAAACCGATGACGGCTTCTTTGTCACCACCAGCGTCGACAAATACCATTGCCAGTCACTTGTCATTGCCACAGGCGGCCTTTCCATGCCCAAACTAGGTGCTACCCCGTTTGGCTACAAGGTCGCTCAGCAGTTTGGTCTAAAGCTCAAAGAGACCACCGCAGGCTTAGTGCCGTTTACTTGGCAAAATACCGACAAAGAAAACTACGAATGCTTATCGGGTATCAGCTTGCCTGTCAGCATTACTAGCGAAGATGGCACCAATTTTAGCGAAGATATGCTTTTTACTCATCGCGGACTATCTGGCCCCGCGGTGCTACAAATATCATCGTATTGGCGTAATGGCGGCGCGATCACCATCGATATGCTACCGCACGACGATCTCAACCAACTGCTAACTGACGCGCGGGAAAGCAATCCAAAACAAGCGCTTAAAACCTGCCTGTCACAGCATTTTCCAAAACGCCTGATCGAACGATTAATCGAGCTAAACAAAATTGATGACCGACCGCTCAACCAATTTAGTCAAAAAGAATTTAGTGCGCTGGCCGATTACTTCCATCAGTGGCTCATCAAGCCCAATGGCACCGAAGGCTATCGCACCGCCGAAGTCACCCTAGGCGGCATCGACACCGATGAAATATCCTCAAAAACCATGATGGCCAAGAATGTCCAAGGGCTCTATTTCATCGGCGAAGTCGTCGACGTCAGCGGTTGGCTCGGCGGCTACAACTTCCAATGGGCCTGGTCTAGCGGCTGGTGCGCAGGACAGTTTGTTTAATTTTGTTTAGGAACAATAAAGTTTGCCCGATTGTTATCAGACCCTTAATGTTAGCAAATTTGTAAGTCGCTATCGCTCCAAAGCGACTTACGGTCGGCTTCGCTTATTAAGTTCGCGATACTTTTTCTTACGCTCCCCAATTTGGCTAAACATCAACGACCTCGGCTGTTCGTCATAAAATTAATAAGATTTAATAAAGCTATTGATTTATATTAAATTTAGTCGGTTATCACCCGTTGTAAGGTCAAAATCTTGGTGCTAAATTGCGTCCGTAAAATACGTTTAGCACTGAAACTCATTGAATATCAGTTATATTTTTATGCGTGTCCCAAATTTTTTTTCCAAATTTTTTTCAATTTCGCCCGATAAATCCCTGCTAAAAGGAGATTACCTTATTGATGATTATGACTACGGCAAGGGGCAAGACAACTTTGATGGAACGTTAATTCACTTTGGCTCATCAGAGTTTAAAAGTTGGCGGGAAGTATTGGCTTATTTGGTACAGAAACAGTAAAACCAAAGCTCCGAACAGCATGACTAAAGCCCCCTATATGACAAAGAGACAATCACTTACATTACCAAAAAGTAAATCATGGTGTGACTACTGACTTTAGTGAGTACTTGTCACCAAAACAAATATTTTAGTTTAGTGCCCATTTGGTTGTAAGGCGTTTTTTATAATGCTTTATTTGATATTCTATATGTCAATTTATCTGCTAAAGTTACGCAGCCCTAAGGAGAAGTGCTTGTGTCATCAGATACTGAATTAGCCGCAATAGAAGTAAGACTGAGCGAACTAGACATTGAGCGAGAAATTCTGCTGGCTAGACGTTCTGCGTTACACAACACCAGTATCACCACATTACGCTTAAGCTCTTCTCAGAAAATAGATATCTATATGAAACTATTTCGTGGCAGGCAAGATATTTATGCTAATCGCTGGCAAAACAAACAAGGTCGTAGTGGCTATTCGGTTAGCTGCCATAATGAGTGGCAGCAGGGTAAATGCAATAAACCGAAAGTTAAGTGCATGGAGTGTGTAAACCAAGCATTTAAGATTTTAGATCAAAAGGCTATGTATGATCATCTGGCAGGTAAACATACTTTGGGTTTATACCCGTTACTGGAAGATAATAATTGCTGGTTGCTAGCGGCTGACTTTGATAAATCGGATTGGCAAGAGGCTGTATCAGCTTTTCGAAAAGCGTGTGCTGCTCTAAACGTTCCTTACAGTGTAGAGCGCTCACGATCCGGTAATGGGGCTCATATTTGGATATTTTTTGAATCTACAGTATCAGCTAAAAATGCGAGGCAGCTAGGTTTTATCTTACTTGATAAAGCCATGGAGTATCACGCTGGTTTGTCATTTGAATCTTATGATCGGTTATTTCCAAATCAGGATATTTTACCGCTTGGTGGCTTTGGGAATTTGATTGCTCTGCCTTTACAGCACTCTTCAAGGCAACAAGGTAATAGCGTATTTATTGATAAGGACTTTCAGCCTTATACGGATCAGTGGGCCTATCTGGTATCAATTAAGAAAGTCACTGGTCAACAACTGGAAATGATTGTTCATCATACACCAGATATAAAACAAGACTCGAATAGAGAGCCATGGTTACCGGTGTTTGTCAAACTAGTTGTCGCGATCACTATGTTATGCACTCTCAACTTTGACGATTTCTCGCTCAGGGTTCAAGTACACTTCTTGCGGTAAATCCCAATTACGGATGTCACTGCTCCACCGTTCAGGGTTACGTTCCTTAGCACGCTGATAAACTTCTTTTCTATTTACTAGCACTTCGCTCGCCAACCCCGAGTGTCTTTGATGAGGAGTGACGTACTTGATGCCGCTATGTTTGTGGTTGAAATTATACCAGTGGCTAAATTTCAAGACCCAATCACGTGCTTCGCCTATCGTTGCAAACCCTTTGTAGGGATAGCCAGGTCTATATTTACACGTTTTAAAAATCGACTCAGCAAAGGCATTATCGTTGCTCACACGAGGACGACTAAATGACGATGCTACGCCTAAACTGTAGAGGGTTTCGAGCATTGAAGAGCCTTTCATCGGGCTTCCATTATCCGAATGAAGGACAAGCGGATTATCTCTAACACTTTCTTTTAAATGAGTCTTTCTTATTAATGTCGATGCATTTTCTGCTGTTTCGTCATCATGAATTTCCCACCCAACAATCTTTCGACTAAATATATCTAATATCAAATACAGGTAAAAATGCAGCCCTTTCGCGGGGCCAGGCAACCAGGTGATATCCCAACACCACACTTGGTTTGGCCCAGTTGCGCAATGTGTCGTAGGCAATTTCCTTTCTTTGACCTGACTGCGTCCACGTGCATTTTGCAGCTTTTCTTCATGAAGAACACGATAAAAAGTTGATTCAGAGGCAATGTAAACGCCACAATCAGCCAGTGCGGGGACGATTTGACTTGGTGGTAAGCTCTTGAATTCGTCGCTATTACACACGGCCAATAAGTTGTCTCGCTCCACCTCCGACAGCTTATTTTTAGGCTCAGGACGCTGGGCACTTGGCCTACCATCTGTTTTTATATTCCCATCAAAAATCCAGCGTTGATAAGTTCTAACACTAATCTCAAGTTCGGCACAGGCTCTAAATCTTGCCGCGCCAGAAGCAACGGCCTCGTTAATTAATTCAACTGCTTGAATGCGAACTGAGTCGAGGATCATTCGTCCTCTACTTCCCCCCAGATCGCATTTGCTTTTTTTCTTAGGACCAATAACGCAGCTGTTTCAGCTAGCGCCCTGTCTTTTCTAAGCAGCTCTTTCTCTAATCTATTAATCTGTTTTTTGTCTTTTTTGGCTTCAATAGTGAAGGCTTTTTCCTGCTCTTTAACATTAGCATTAGCATCCATGCAAGCACTTCGCCAAGCCACTATCTGTTCTGCGTAGAGGCCTTTATTACGGCAATACTCTGCCAATTCAGCTTGATTTAACGACGCTGTTTCCAACACTACCGAAAACTTATTTGCTGACGACCACTGCTCAGCATTCTTTCCATTACCTGGCACTAGATGCCCCTTATTAACTGCTTGTTTACGCCAATTATACAAGGTTGATTCTCCAATACCCATCTCAATGGATAATTTGGTGATCGGTATATTACTGGGTGGCATCATCTTCTGAAGAGCTGACTCTTTTCTTTGTGCTGAATAATGTTTCACTGTTACTCCACACCCTCTACTTAATTTAATGATTAAATATTAAGCGCGACAACTAGTCTGACAGAGAGGGAAAGTAGGCCAATAAAGGTTTGATATTTTTAATGCTGTCTTGAATTTAACCACTTAATCATCCTGTACACATAGCGCCCTGTTAACAGGCAATAAAATTGTTGGCTAAAATTAGCGACGAAGGAGCAAAAGCCAACTGTTTTTTGTCCTTGTTTAACAGCTTGTTAAGTTTCGTATTCGACTTTATTAAAGTCTTCAAATGCAATCTTTAATTCAGAAAATAGAGATGAATATGACTCTCTTAAATTATCAGTGAAGTCATACTTTTCTCCGCAACATTTATGAAGAATCATCGACCTAACTTCGGCAAATGTACAAAGGTCTGATATTGCTCTAGCAAGGTGAGATAGTTTAACTGCATTTTGACGAACACTATCTCTAGTGCAACGCTCCCAAACCATTGCTACACCATCCCCGTCTTTGTGAATCAAGTGACTACTCATGCCGAAGTTATAAGCCAAGTAAACCAATGGCTCTAAACTTTTATCACCGGATTTACTAAAACCTTGAATTATGGTGCTAAAAGACCATTTTTGTTCAAGCAACTTTCTTTGCTGTTTATTTGTTCCATCGCGTATAGAGTCAATGTCTGACTCTGTAAGCTTTAAATCTTCAAGTGATTTCCAGTTATGAAGATCATCGGAGTTTACAGCCTCCAATAAACTACTTACTCGATCACTTCTTTTAACTGATGAATAAGAAGGCAAAACCTCCCAATACTCATTAACTTTTTCTAAAACCTCATCTTCAGTGCCTTGAAGCATAAATATATATTTAACGACACCTTCGATAATGGATCTATTTATTATTTCAGAATCCCATTCTTGACCCTGCCGTAATAATATAAGAGAGCCCTCAGTGCTAAAATGGCATGACAAATATAATTGAGTACTAACAAACCTTACTAGTGGGTGCATCCCTTGATAGTCTTTATCAAGTAAAGGTTTACAGTGATCAAAATGTTCACCTATATAATGACTTGCTAGTGCAGTCCAATGCTTCAACTTATCGTCCATAGTCACCTAGAAACTTAACGCCAAGCTAAGCCGCAGATAATGCTGGCGCGCCTTTTTGCGTTGTTTGTTATTTGCAAAAAATGCGACAGTGTTAGCTGTCGGACTTTAGCTTCTTGTTAGTTGCCAATGTATTTGCCTACGACGCAATCCGTTGGTCTTGTTAAGTTCCAAGTCTCGATAAGTAAAGATTTAGAATGCTTGTGCCAAAATTGTATCTTAGTTAGGTCTTTGCGGCTAATGTCACCTTTTAACTTTGCGCAAGACTCAATGCAAAAGCTTGCGTTAATGTTAGGTGTTCTAACGTGAAAATGCGGGGGCGGATGTTCATTTGAATATATTTCAATTTTCAAACCATCAACGCGAGCAACCAGTTCTTTATTTTCAAGTAAGGTTTCTGTCCCAGAATCTCCAATAAAGATTGAACAGGGATTATGAAGCAATGCTTCCAACCACTCGGCGTAATCTTCAATCCCTTCCAATTCATCTGGTGACACAAGATGAAACCTTCCGCGTTCTTTTAACTCTGACTTTGGAACACTCACCATGCCTCCGTGGCAACTAACGCCGCAAGCAACGGCGGCGTGCTGGCGCTGTTTTTGCTGTCTTTTTAGCAAAAAATGCGACAGTGTTAGCCGTCCGATTGACTTGCCTTGTTACATGTTTTAGTGCAGATCAGCAAAGACTTCTGGATGCTGTTCTG
>Ga0209395_1002155_pt1 | contig 26433 bp, 25 predicted proteins | sample GOMGulsemesocosm_3_FD_184635 | JGI IMG/M metagenome (GOLD analysis project Ga0209395, IMG submission 184635) | Methane-oxidizing microbial communities from mesocosms in the Gulf of Mexico - GOM9D Gulf of Mexico (SPAdes) (version 2) | ecosystem: Environmental > Aquatic > Marine > Cold seeps... | reverse complement strand
AAAAAGAGCTGGGAAATACACAGCAAAAGTAAGATTACATCGTTCTGTTGTAATTGATTTACCTTTTGAAGTTGTAGGAGAAAAATAAGAATGATGTTATCATCATAAATAAAAGCCACGATTTTAATCGTGGCTTTTATTGTTTTTAAAATTAATGGCATGAAATATCAAAGATTAAGTAAGGAGCAGTTAAATGAAATGCATAAAGAGTTTATTAATTTTTTAGCGTCTCAAACTATTACTGCTACAGAATGGGAAGATATTAAAAAAGAAACTCCTGATGTTGCCGAGCAAGAATTAGATGTGTTTTCTGATTTAGTATGGGAAGGTGTGTTAACTCAGGTTGATTATTTGGAGCATATGTCTCCTCAACAAATGCATTTATTTCATTTAACTGAAAGTAATATGCAGGTTATTGCTGTACAGTTAAAAAATGAAGTAGATCTAACTACAAAAGAGGGGTTTGCTTGGTTGCGTGAAAACTTAATGAACGATGAAGTAGAGTTTTTACAAGCAAAAAAAGAATATTCAGAAGACAGAAATGCTGATAAGTTCACCTTAATACAACAAGGAGCTGTAATTTCAAAAGGTGATTTATTCAGGTATTTTAATAAATTAGTAAGTAAATAACACAGGTATATACCATGGCACAAAAACCAAGCTTACCAAAAGGAACACGTGATTTTAATCCTGAGCAAGTTGTAAAACGTAACTATATTTTTGATACAATTAAAAGTCAGTTTAAGAAATTTGGGTTTCAACCTATTGAAACACCAAGTTTTGAGAATTCTGATACTTTAATGGGGAAATATGGTGAAGAAGGAGATCGATTAATATTTAAAATATTAAACTCTGGTGACTATTTGAAAAAGGTCGATGAAAATTTACTTGCAGATAAAAATAGTCAGAAGATTACGCCACGTATTTCAGAAAAAGCATTACGTTATGATTTAACGGTGCCTTTTGCTCGTTATGTGGTGCAGCATCAAAATGAAATAGAATTCCCTTTTAAGCGTTACCAAATTCAACCGGTTTGGAGAGCGGACAGGCCTCAAAAAGGTAGGTTTAGAGAATTTTTTCAGTGTGATGCTGATGTGGTAGGTTCTAATTCACTTTGGCAAGAAGTGGAGTTTGTACAATTGTACGATAATGTGTTTACGGCTCTAGGTTTAAAAGGTGTAACTATAAAAATTAACAATCGTAAAATTTTAAGCGGAATAGCTGAGGTAATTGGTGCTTCTGACAAATTAATTGATTTTACTGTTGCTTTAGATAAGTTAGATAAAATTGGTGAAGATGGTGTAAAGAAAGAAATGCTTGAAAAAGGAATTTCTGAAACCGCTATTGAAAAAGTACAGCCTTTATTTGGGTTTACAGGAGGTTTCGTTGATAAAATTGAACAGTTAAAATCATTGTTAGCTACTTCTGAAACAGGAATGAAAGGAGTAGAAGAGTTGTTGTTTGTAGGTAATGCAATAGAGTCATTAGGTTTATCTACTGCTGTATTGGATTTAGATGTAACACTTGCACGTGGTTTAAATTATTACACGGGAGCAATATTTGAAGTTTCAGCACCTGAAGGTGTTAAAATGGGGTCTATTGGTGGTGGAGGAAGATATGACGACTTAACAGGTATATTCGGATTAAAGAATGTAAGTGGGGTAGGAATATCATTTGGTTTGGATAGGATCTATTTAGTTTTAGAAGAGTTGAATTTATTTCCTGAAACGGTACAATCAGCAGAAAACATTTTATTTATCAATTTTGGAGATAAAGAAGCGTTGTGTTCTATGAGTGCTATAAAAGAATTACGTGCAAACGGAATTGCTGCAGAAATGTATCCTTCATCTGTTGCTAATAATAAGCAAATGAAGAAACAAATGAACTATGCTAATAAGCGTAAATTTCCGTTTGTGGTTTTAGTTGGTTCTGAAGAACTTGACAATAATGTATTTACTGTTAAAAACATGAAAGACGGTACGCAGAAAACAATAGGTTTGGAAGAGTTGTGTAAGTTGTTTTAGATTTTAAAATAATTACAAATAAAAAAGCCTTACAAATTTGTAAGGCTTTTTTATTTGTAATTATTCTGGAGATTCAAACTTGTATCCTGAGCCGTGAATATTAGTTATACTAATTGTAGAGTCAGTTTTAAAATATTTTCTCAGTTTAGAAATAAAAACATCTAAACTTCTTCCGATAAAATAACTGTCATCTTCCCAAATGGATTTTAGTATAAATTCTCTTTTTAGCAGCGTATTTTTATTTAATGCAAATAAAGCTAATATGTCAGCCTCTTTTTGCGTTAATTGAATTTGCTTGTTTTTGGTATTCAAAATTAAATTATCAAGATCTAAGGTGTATGTTGAAAATGAAATTTGTTGATCTGTTGCTTGTAAAACCTTCCCTCTTTTTAATACAGCTTTAATACGAAGTGTTAATTCTTCAATACTAAAGGGTTTTGTTACATAATCATCGGCGCCAAGTTTTAACCCTTTTATACGGTCTTCTTTCATCGCTTTCGCGGTTAGGAATATGATTGGAGTATTTAAATCATTTTTTCTAATTTCAGAAGCCAGGGTAAAGCCATCCATGTTAGGCATCATAACATCGAGTAAACATAGGTCAAAAGTGTGTTTAAGGAATTCATTTAAGGCTGATTTTCCATCAGAATAATGAGTAACTCTATAATTGTAACTTTCCAAGCTGTCCTTTAATAAAAACCCCATGCTTTCATCATCCTCAACGAGTAATATATGTTTTTTTGCGCTCATTATTTAAAGGGTAAGTGTATGTTAAATGTACTACCTTTTTTTAGTTTGCTTTTAAAGGTAAGTTTTCCATGGTGTTTTTCTACAATAAGCTTTACGTAGCTTAGTCCAATTCCGTAACCTTTAGTGTTATGTAGATTACCTGTTTCAGCTCGAAAAAATTTATCGAATACATGTTGTTGATCTTCTTTTTTTATACCTATGCCTTTGTCGCTAATGGAGATGTTGATTCCGTTAGATATATTGTTGGTGTTGATAGTTATTTCAGGGCTCTTGTCGGAATATTTTATAGCGTTTTCTATTAAGTTGTATATAACATTTGATAGGTGAATTTGATCAGCATAAAGAAAGAAATTATCAGCCTTTAAATTGGAGTTTATTTGTCCTTTTTTTTGTTGTAGTAATGGTTCAAAGCTAACTAATACTTTTTCAATGATTTTATGTAAATCAATTTCTTCAAAAGTGAGTGACTCATCATTTTTTTCAATTGCAGAGACTTGTAATACTTTGTCTACTAAGTTATGAAGTCTTACATTTTCATTGTAGATGATATCAGCATATTTTTTTAGCTTGTCTTTGTTCATCTGAATACTTTTATTTCTAATAGCATCTGAAGCGACTGAAATGTTTGTTATAGGAGTTTTTAACTCATGAGTCATGTTATTTACAAAGTCCTTTTTTAGTTCAGATAATCTTTTTCCTTTAATAATAGAAATCATTATAAATGTAAACACTGAAAGAATAAAAAGTAAACTTAATGAAGAGTACATCCATATTCCCATAGAATTTATAAGATGTGTAGTTTTGTTGTTTAGGCGAATTTTAAAATCAAGACTCTCTTTATTATCAGTTCTTGTTTTACACGCTATTTCTGTTGTATTTGATTGGTTTGGTGTAAATGTATCTGACACTGTGTTTCCTAGTATGATATTAAAATTATCACTTTTTAAAATAGTGTAGTCAAAGTTAATATTGATGTTTCTTTTTAAAAATTCTTGTTTAATTATGCTGTCTAAATCTTTGAGTTTAAAGTAACAATTAGTGTTTACATAAAACTCATTGGACGATATTTTAGAAATAGGAGGGATTCTGGAACTTGAATCTTTGTCTGAAATTAATAATTGATGTGCTATATTTCTCAGGGCAATGTTTATTTTTTCGTCAAATTGTCTTTCATGTAAAGTGAAAGATTTCTTATACCAATATGCTTGGGTTATGAATAGCCCGCCAATTGTTATAAGCATAAGTATTAGTATAAAACGAATGGTTTTTGGAGACATGTAAACAAAGTTAAGTTAAATAGGAGTCGGTTTTGAGGAATTTACATTTCATTAACAATTTTTTACATTTCATTTTCAAAACCCAGTGGGATTAGTTTTAATTTTGTGGGTATAACGTTTAAAATAAATGAGTTATGAAAAACAAATTAATTATTCTCAGTCTTTTAATAGTGATTATTAGTGTTTTTGCTTATGGGGTTGCAAAAAAGAAACAGGTAGCTGAAATAGATAATTTGTCAATTACTATTGAATCACCTACCACTAACGAAAATCTTCGAAATGCAAGCTTATTGTATACAGTAAAAAGTGTTTACTCACGTTCAGTTACTAAAACGAAACTTCAAAAATCTAAATTACTTAGTGATTTTATTGAGGGGTATCCTGTTAATTGGATTTCTGCTTATATTTCGGTTGAAATTAGTAATGAAGGGGATGATGGGATTAAAACAAGTTTGTTAAGTAAGAGTGACGTGTTAAATGATGAGCAAAGAGATATGCTTATTGCCTCTGATATAGACACTAGAATTGTTGTAAAAGTTAAATACAATACAAAAAATATGATAACTCATGAGTTGGAAGAAAGTGAAATGAATGTTTCATTAATTGTAATACCAGAAGTTGAGGCAGAATATAGTGATGGATATGAAAAACTAATTTCCTATTTAAAAGAAAATAGTGCTGATAAAATGACTATAATAAGTAATAAGCAAATTCAATCAACTATACGATTTTCAATTAACAAAACAGGGAGTGCAGATAATGTTAAATTAATAAAAACATCTGGTAATACTGAAATAGATAATTTATTGATTGAGTTGATTGTAAATATGCCAAAATGGAATCCTGCAAAAAACTTAAAAAGTGAAAGTGTAACGCAACAATTTGATTTTACAATTGGTTCGATGAATGGTTGTTAGTCTGATCTAAGAAATTAAATTAAAAAAGCCTTTCAACTAAGTTGAAAGGCTTTTTTTTGTAGCGTGAGGCAGATTCGAACTGCCGACCTCCTGAGTATGAATCAGGCGCTCTAACCAACTGAGCTACCACGCCGTTTTGTTAACGGTGTGCAAATATAAAAACAATATTAGATACCACAAGAAATAAGTGTAAAATATATGTAAAAAAATACTTGCTAATTCTTTTTTTAAATCTGTAATAAATATTTATATTGTAAAAAATATTGATAATTAATTATGAGAGAAAAGTTTGAATTAGAATTTCCCATTCATGCATCACCTAAATTGTTGCACCAATACTTGTCAACGCCATCTGGCTTGTCAGAGTGGTATGCTGATAATGTAAATTCTAGAGGAGAATTATATACCTTTATTTGGGATGATAGTGAGGAGCAAGCGAAATTACTATCAAAAAAAGCTGTGGATAAAGTGCGTTTCCAATGGTTAGAAGATGAAGGTGAAGATTATTATTTTGAAATTAGAATTCAAGTAGACGACATTACAAAAGATGTTTCTTTAATGGTTACTGATTTTTCTGATGAAGATGATATGGATGAAAATAAGATGCTTTGGGATAACCAAATATCTGAGCTTAAAAAGGTGCTTGGATCTGTATAAGAAGTTTTATTATTACTGTATATTTGCCCTAATTTTATTAGGGCTTTTTTTATGATCAATTTTAATGGGAATTTAGAATCTAAAGAACATGTTTTTTCTAGCAATAGGGCATTCAAATATGGTGATGCAGTTTTTGAAACAATTAAAGTAGTTAATGGTACTATTTTGTTTTGGGAAGACCATTATTTTAGGCTAATGGCGTCAATGCGTATTGTGAGAATGGAAATACCAATGGGGTTTACCATGGAATTTTTGGAAGCACAAATTATTAACCTTGTAGATGTTAATAATTTATTAAATGCTCCTGCAAGAATTAGAATGACTGTTTTTCGTGATGCTCTTGGTTTGTATAAGCCAGAGCAAAATGATATTAGTTATTTTATTGAAGTAAAGCCGCTTCAGGAAACTACATATAGATTAAGTTCAGAATTGTGTGAGGTTGATTTGTTTAAAGATCATTACATTACACCTCAGTTGTTATCAACCTTAAAAACAACAAATAGAGTTTTAAATGTTATAGCTGGTGTTTTTGCTAAAGAAAATGAATTGGAGAATTGTTTATTATTGAATAGTAATAAGCAAGTTGTTGAGGCTATTAACGGGAATGTATTTTTGGTAAAAGGAAATATAATTAAGACTCCACCATTAAGTGATGGATGTATAAAAGGAGTCATGAGAAAGCAATTGATTGAGATTATTGGAAAGTTGGATGGCTTTACAGTAGAGGAATCTTCAGTTTCGCCTTTTGAATTACAAAAAGCTGACGAATTATTTATAACTAATGTGATTCAAGGGGTGATATCAATTACTAAATATCGAAAGAAAATTTTTGAGACTACTGTAGCTTCAATTTTAGTAGGTGAAATTAATAAGTTAAGCGTGGGGATACAACTTATGAATAAGTAAATGTGTTTTATTAAGGAAATATGAGGCAGTAAAAACTAAGCTTTAATTAAGTGTGGGGTTTTCTGGAGCATTAGACCATATAACATAGTTACCACCTAGCTCAACCATTTTCTCTTTCCAAAGGCTTGAGTTGTACTTTTTCTCAATAATAGTGCTTTGGTACTTGTTTTTTACTACAACCCATGAATTATGGCTTAATTCATCAAATAGCTGATTAGTATCCCAGCCAGAATACCCCAAAAAGAAACGAATGTCTTTTTCTGATATTCTTCCTTGATTAATTAATTCACATACAGTATCAAAATTACCAGCCCAATATATGCCTTCAGATATTTCAACACTATCTGGTATTAAATGCGGTATTTTATGTATAAAATATAAATTATCTTGTTCAACAGGTCCTCCATTGTAAACAATAAAGTCTTGAGTTAATTCGGGTAATAAATCTTTTAGTGAAAAGTCAAGCGGTTTGTTAAGAATAAACCCAATAGAGCCAGAGTTTGTGTGTTCTGCTAATAAGATAACCGATCTATTAAAAGAGATGTCTCCTGTAATGGAAGGTTCTGCAATTAAAAGATGTCCTTTTTTTAGTTCTAGACTAGTCATATTCCCCATGTTTGTTACTTAAAGCTATGAAAAAAAAAGCAAACAGCATAATTTGTTGTAGATAAATAATTGTTAGTAATAAAAAAGCCCTTCTTAAAGAAGGGCTTTTTATAAGGTATAACTAATTATATATTAGTTTACAGCGTTTCCTAAATCAGAACCAGCTTTAAATTTTACTACATTTTTAGCAGCAATTTTGATAGTCTTTCCAGTTTGTGGGTTTCTACCATCTCTTGCAGCTCTGTTTGAAACAGACCAAGATCCAAATCCTACTAAAGAAACTCTGTTTCCAGACTTTAATGTCCCTTCAACATTTCCTAAGAAAGACTCTAATGCTTTCTTTGCAGATGCTTTAGTGATTCCTGAATCAGCTGCCATTGCGTCGATTAATTGTGTTTTGTTCATAAGAATTGATTTTAAATATTTTAAATTATTAATGTTGGAGAACTCAGTTCTGACCTGAATTCCTCTACAATATTAAAATCATTTTGCTCTCACGCAAGTAAATACAAGGGAAAAACATCATTTTGTTAATAACTTTAAGGGTTTGTTAATAAAAGCAGGTGAAAAACATTGTGTTTAAGCAATCCCAATGACAATAGGGGTTTAGCGCATTTTTGAGTTTTCAGTAAATGAAAACCCGTTCAAAAGAGATTTCACATTCATTTTTTTCTTTCCTGGGAGTTGTAAAACATGTATTTCTATGTAGCCTCCTTTAACAGCTACCTTTGCAGAGTTTTTGTCAGAAATGATAGTTCCAGTTTTAAGGTTGTGTGTTTCAGTAATTTTTGTTACTTCATAAATTTTCACCGCTAAAACAACCTCGTCAATATATAATTCTGACCAAGCAGCTGGGTATGGGCTTAACCCTCTAATTTTATTATGTATAATATCAATTGATTGGCTCCAGTCAACCTTGCATGTATGTTTGTGTATTTTGTATGCTGTTCTTATGTTTTCAACTTTTGGTTGGGTGTAGGTACTAATAGTGTCCTCTTCAATAGCTTTAACTGTTTTTAAAACAAGTTTACTTCCTTCAATCATTAAACGATCATGTAAGTTACCAGCATTTTCGTTTGGAGCAATATCAAGTTCTTCTTGCATGATGATTTCACCTGTATCAATTTTTTCATCAATAAAGAAAGTAGTGATGCCAGTTTTTGTTTCACCATTTATTAATGCCCAGTTTATAGGGGCTGCTCCACGGTAATGAGGTAGGAGTGAAGCATGTAAATTGAAAGTACCATGTTCAGGCATTTGCCAGACTTGTTTTGGTAACATTCTAAAGGCTACTATTATTTGTAAGTTTGCTTTAAGTGACTTTAATTCATTTAAAAAATTCTCATCTTTTAAATTGGTAGGCTGAAGCACTTTTAAATCTTGCTCAAGAGCGTATTTTTTAACTGCTGACTGATTTAATTTCTGCCCTCTACCTGCTGGTCTGTCTGGAGCAGTAATAACTCCTGCTATATTATAATTATTGTCAACTAAAGTTTTTAATGTGGCTACAGCAAAGTCAGGTGTACCCATAAATACAATGTTTACTTTTTTCATTTTTATTTTGGAATGTTATGTCGTAAATATTTTATAAGCTAAAAAAACATTTCAAATTAAAGTTAATTTGAAATGTTTTTAAATTATTTTAATAGAAATGGTTTATACAAACAAAGCTTTTACTTGTTGTAGCTTTTGTTTCCAAGTTTCCATATTCTTCTTTTGTAAATCAATGTTTTTATAAACTTCTTTAACTAATGGATTGTCTGGTTTTGCGTTTGCAAAGAACCCTAGATTGTTTTCTAGCTGATTAATTTCTGATTTGATTTCGTCAACTTTGCGTTTTACAAACAATAATTCGTTTTCTAAAGCTCTTTGGTCACCTTCTAAAACAGAAATTTTATTAGCATATTTGATTAAGTCAGCTTCGCTTTTATCAATATCAAGTTGATTGAATAAACTATCAATAACTTTATTAAACGTATCGTTTATCTTCTTTTTGTTACGTGGCACAAAACCTAAAGATTTCCAGTGGGCAATATGTTCTTTTATAGTGTTGATCTTTTCTGAGTGATCACCTTCTAGTGTAATATCAGTTATAGTTGCTAAATAAGCTTCTTTGGCAGTGTAAGCTTCAAGTTCAACAGTATTGGCTTCATCTCTTTTAGCATGTAACCTGTCAAAATAATGATTACAAGCATCTTTAAACTGTTTCCAAACTTTATCACTGTCTTTTCTTGGTACATGACCAATATTTCTCCAGTCCGCTTGAATTTTTTTCATTAGCGGTGTCGTTGCAGTAAAATCATCACTCTTACTATTTGCTTCTGCTAAAGCAACAAGCTTTAATTTTTTTCTCAGGTTTTCTACTTGATCTTTTTTAATGTTTTTATAGAACGAGTTTTTGTTTTTATTGAATTCTCTAACAGCTTGTTTAAAAGAGCTCCATGTTTTTTCGGTAACTTTACTTGGTACTTTTCCAGCTTTAAAAAATAATTCTCTTAGCGCTTCAACTTCTTTAATTTTACTTTGCCATTCTTTATTATTTGAAACACCTGAAGTGTCAACGGCAGTAATTTTAGCAATAATTTCGTTTTTTACCAGTAAGTTTTGTTCATAAACTTTATCAATATCAGCATAATACGCTTGACGTTTCTTATGAATTATTTTAGTAGCAGCACTAAATTTATTCCAAATTTCTTCCCTGTGCTCTTTCCCTACAGGTCCAATGTCTTCCTTCCAAACTTTATGTAAAATTTGTAGCTCTCTAAAAGCGTGCATTACATCATTATGTTGTGACAACTCCTCAGCTCTAGCTGCAATTTTTTGCTTTTCTTCTAAATTATGTTTGAAATCTAGGTCACGTAAATCTCTGTTTAAATGTAAAAAATCATAAAAACGTTCTACGTGGTGGTGATAAGTATTCCAAACAGTATTGTATTTGTCACGAGGTATTGAACCTGCATTACGCCATGATTGTTGTAATTCTTTAAAGTGCTTATATGTTGTATTGATATCTTCTTCTACACTTAGTAGACCTTTAATTTCTTCAATAATTTGATTTCTCTTTGAAAGGTTGTCTTTAAAACCTTGCTCTAAGTTATTATAGTATGCATTACGTAAGGTCTTGTACTCACCATAAACCTTGTTGAATTTATTTTTGGTGTTTGAAGAGTAACTGAAATCGATAATATTACCGCCTTCTGCTAAAAACTCTTCTTTTTTAGTATCTACTAATTCAGAATATTTAGCGTTAAATTCTTCTTTTAACTGATTAAATTGTTTGCTTATTGCTTGTACGGGGTGGTTTTTTACTAAAGAATCAAATTCTTCAACTAAAGTATCCATATCCATTGCATGGTAATCTTTAGATTCTATTTCATGTCTTTTTGAATTGTCCTGATCTTCTGCGTCTTCTGCATTTTCATTCTCAATTTCCTGTAAAGCTTCATCCTGCTGTGGTTGTGTTTCGACTGTAGGATTGGTAGTTTCTTGTGTTCCTTCTGCTTCTTGCAGGTTATCCGTTTCTGACATAATAAACAATGTTTATGTATTGTGGGTTCTTAATTAGTTTTCAATTTTGATGATAACTAAAATAATTTCAAGCCGAAAGATACTAAAACAAGGGTTAATTGCAAAACATCTTAACAATAGCTTACTTGTTCCATATGTCCCAGGATTTTTCAGCTTGCAATTCTAGCATTTTTAACCCATTAACTGTTGTTGCTCCTTTAGTTTTTCCTTTTCTTAAAAAAGTAGTTTCTTCTGGGTTATAAATTAAATCATACAATAAGTGTTTGCTAGTAATTGCTTCGTATGGAATATTGGGACAATCATCAATATTAGGAAATGTACCCAAAGGGGTGCAGTTGATAATTAAATGATGTTCAGCTATTACTTCTGAGGATAGAGAATCGTAATTAAAACTGCCATTGTTACTTCTTGATACAAATTGATATTGAATATGTAGTTTTTTTAGAGCAAATGCAATAGCTTTTGATGCTCCTCCAGTTCCTAAAACCAAAGCCTTTTTATGATGCTTTTTTAAAAATGGAGACAATGATTTTCTAAAACCATATTCATCCGTATTGTAGCCTTTTAGCTTTCCTTTTTTAGTGACCCTGAGAGTGTTTACAGCACCAATGTGTTTTGCTTTATTACTAAGTTTATCAAGGTGTGGGAATATGGTTTCTTTATATGGGATAGTAATATTCAACCCTTTTATATTTGGGTTTTCTTTAAAAACATCAGAAAATTCTTCAATTGATTTAATGTCAAAGTTTTTGTATGAACAATTAAGAAGTCCTTCTTTGTTAAATTTGTTTGAAAAATATTTTTGAGAAAAAGAATAAGAAATATTTTTTCCTATTAAACCAAACTGTTTACTTGTTTTGTGTTTTTCCATTTTTATGTCCATACCATTCTAGTAGTACAATTATACTTGTCCCTAAGCAGATATAACCTATTGCAATTATGGTTTCTTGGTTTAAGTCAGGGATAAAACGTTTGTACGTCTCTATTATTTTATTGTTATCTGAATTTAATATAAGCCTGCCAGTTGTGTCTGCTTTAAAAATGGTGTTTTTCCATGGCCAAACCACACCTAACGACCCAATAATAAACCCTTTTATAACCGCAATGGTTTGGGATTTATATTTGTTTAATAAGAGGCTCATTACATGAGAAAAAGTAACCATACCTGTTATAGAACCAATGGTGAATACAACCAAAACTAAAAGCATTCTCATTCTAATAGGATCATCTAAAAAACTAAAATCACCAGATAAAATACTTGAGAAAGTATCGTAGAGAGCGTTTACGGAATCAATTAAAAGTAAAACATAGTTTCCTAATATTATTAAGATAAAAGAGCCAGATAGTCCTGGAAGAGTCATTCCAGAGACACTAATTATTCCACATAAGAAAACGAATAATAAAGCATCATTTTCAGTAGCGGGGTCTAAAAAGCTAATGGCTAAACCTATCATAGTACCGATAGCTAGATAAGAGATTGATTGTATATTCCATTTTTCAAAGCGCTTGCTTATTGAATAGATAGAGCCTATAATCATCCCAAAAAAAGTACTCCAAACATTGAGCTCGTAGTGAATGAGTAAAAAGTCAAGTAGTTTTGAAATAGTAAAAAAGCTAATAAGCATTCCAAAAACAATAGCTGCTAAAAATTGTCCGTTTATGTATCCAGTAAATACTCGGAATCTTCCTGTAAATAATAATTTAAAAGCAGTTTTATTTACACGTTGTAATGAATAAATAAACTCCTCATAAAAACCCGCCACAAAAGCAACAATACCACCAGATACACCAGGTACTTTATTGGCAGCACCCATTGCGATACCTTTTAGTACGAGTAGAAAATAATCTAATGAATTCCTGCTTACATTCATGTGTTTGTGTTCGAGCCTATTTTTTCTAAAATGATGATGCTAAAAAAACCAATACTCATTAAGAGTATTGCAAAACCAATTTGTGCATCTAATTGATATAGTTCGGTAAATTTTTCAGGAAAAATACTCTGTTGTAAAACAGGGGTTTCAATACCTTTTGAATCTACTCTCGTTGATAAAGTTTCTTTCCAAGGCCATATTTTATTTAAAGAACCAATAATAAAGCCTGTTAGTATAGCTAAGGTTGTATTTTTATGATTTTTGAATAACCATTTTAATAATTTACTAAAACTTAATAGTCCAATTATGGCCCCAGCTACAAATATTAGTATGTTTTTTATATTTAAGTCATGAAAAGCAGTACTTAAAGTTTTGTAAGCACCAAGTAATACTAGTATAAAAGCTCCGGAAATCCCTGGTAATATCATTGCGCAAATAGCGATAGCTGCTGCTAAGAACAGGAAAAAAGGATTGTCATTATTAGCTAGAGAAGGTAATGTTGTTATGTAGTAGGCTAAAAAAACAGCTAATAAAGTTGAAATAATGGTAATAAAGCTCCATTGCTTGATTTGTTTAGCTACGTACAGTATGCTTGCTAGAACTAATCCGAAAAAGAAGGACCATATGAGTATTGGGTGATGCTCCAGTAGGTAATTTGCTAAACGCATAAAAGATACAAAACTAATGAGTATCCCAATGAGTAAGGAAAGTAAAAAGTTTCCATTTACTTGTTCCCAAACGGACTTAATTCCATCGTTTTTAAGTGTCTTAAGTAAAGAAAAATTTACTTGACTAATAGAGGATATTAATTCTTCATAAATACCAGAAATAAAAGCTATTGTTCCGCCAGAAACTCCCGGAACTGCATCTGCAGCCCCCATAGCCATTCCTTTTAGCGTTATGATAAAATAATAAAATAAATTTCTATACATGTTTTAATTTCTGAGTTCTAACAAAGTTAGTTTATTTCTGATTATGATTAACTTAAAAAACTAGACATTTTTTATGATTTATTTTAATGTTTAGGGTAGAAAAATAGAGCTATTTTATATTTATAAAATAGCTCTATTTTAGTAATTATTTTTTGGAATGTTGTATTAATAATTTTTTAAAATTTCTTGTACTGATTTCCTTTGTATAATGTTAGGGAATAATTCCTCAAGTATAATTACATATTCTTTATCATTTTTTAATCCGTTTACTAAATGATATTGTCCTTTTCTTATTTCTTGTAAAGAGTAATATAATCCAGCTAGTCGAAATTCAATTTCAGCGTCTTCTGGATGAAATTCTAAACCTTGTAGTAAGCATTGTATGGCAGTGTTTTTTTCACCAAGTATTAGTAAAATATCAGCTCTTCTGTTCCAAATATCTACTTCGTAATTTCCTAGTTCAGTTATTTTTTGATATCCACGTTCTGCTTCTTCATAAAAATTCATTCGGAAGTTTATTTGTGCATATCGCTTCCAATAGTAAATATTCTGTTCGTCAATTTCAACTGCTTTATTGATGTAGTATAATGCTTTGTGATAATTTTTTAATTTATAGTAAAAATCAGTGATGGCTTCCCAGCCTTTATCTAGTAATGGGTCTTCATGTACAGTTTTGTAATAATATTGAATTGCTAATTCAGTATTGTTTAGTTTCTCATAACAGTTACCAATACGTAAATATGCAAATGAGGTAGGGTCATCAAATTCTAGAGTGATTAAGTAGTTTTCAATTGCTTCGTTATATCTTTTTAATTGTTCTAAAATTTTTCCTTTTTCAAAATAGGCGCCTATAAATGTATCGTCAGAAATGATTGCAAAATCAAATGCTGTTAATGCTTTTTTGTAATCGTTATTATGTAAGTATTGTTTTCCAAGCTGGTGCCATCCAACTTCTGAATACGGATTATTTTCTAAAAAGTCATTTATAAAGCTGATGGCTTCATCTGGTTGTTCTAAAAAATCAAAACAGTAAATAATGTTGTATAAAGCGGCATAGTCTTGGTCATCTTCCAATAAACACCTTTTGTATGCATTTTTTGCAGCCTCAAAATTCTCTAAGTACAAATATTCTATTCCTAATAATGAATAAATATCTGCTCTTTCATTAGAAAAACTTAATGCAATATTCAATATTTCCACAGCTTTTTCATGCTCATCTCTTTTTGAGTAGATAGTTGCTTTTTGAATAAATATTTCCTCGTTATTTGGTTCTATTAGGTATAATTTATCTAGATGCTTTTCAGCTAAATCTAGTTTGTCTTCAAAAATGTAAAGCTCCACTTTAAAAAGCGTAAGAATAATTGATGAAGGATGTTGTTCCAAGCCAATTTTAATAGCTTTTTTAGCAAGAGCAACTTTACCAATTTCTAAATAGTGTTGAATGATGTTTTCAAATTCTACAGAGTCAAAAAAGAAAACATTATTGGTTTTCAACATTTTTTCAAATTTAGTAATCGAGAAGTTGTATTCGTCGTCATGGCTTAATTGCATAGCATCTTCATTTTGGTTACTACTAACTATTTGTAGTATAAATTTAAGGTAAAGTATTGTTACTATAACTTGTTAGTCGCAGTACTTATTCACAACTTAGTTAACAGTGTTCGTTATATTAAGTTACAATAATTAAGCCATTTGATCTTGAATTTTGTTGAGAGTAGTAATAATAATGTTGCATCCTTCTAATATTTCAGCATTAGAGATGGTTAATGGGGGAGTAATCCTAACTGCTTTTGGTTCAAACAACAGCCAAAAAAGAATCAAACCGTTGTCTTGGCAATTTAAAATTAGTTCGTTACAAATATCAATAGCGTCAACTAATGCAGCTAACATTAGTCCTTTACCACGAATTTCTTTTATTAACGGATGAACTAGGTGTTTACGTATTAAAGCTTCTTTTTCTAAAGCTTCTTGTATTAGATTAGTTTCTGTAATTTCTTCTAATGTAGCTAATGCTGCAGCAGCTATGACAGGGTGTCCGCCAAATGTGGTTATATGCCCTAATTTAGGATTATCCTGTAATAATGTCATTAATTTTGATGAAGTAGAAAAAGCTCCAACAGGCATTCCGCCTCCCATACCTTTTCCCATAACAAGAATATCAGGTACGCAGTTATAGTTTTCGAAACCAAATAATTTTCCAGTACGTCCAAAACCAGTTTGTATTTCGTCTAAAATTAATAATGCGCCAACTTCTTGACAACGTTTTTTTACAAGTTGTAAGTAATTACTTTTTGGTTCAATAAAACCTGCTCCGCCTTGAATGGTTTCTAAAGCAACTGCTGCGGTTTTAGTGGTTATTCTTGAAAGATCATCGATGTTATTAAATCCGATAAAACTCACGTCTGGTAATAATGGTCTGAAAGCTTGTTTACGTTCCTCAAGCCCCATTAAACTCATAGAGCCTTGTGTGTTACCGTGATATGCGTTTTTAGCGGATATAATCTCACTACGTCCTGTTGCTCGCTTAGCGAGTTTCATAGCACCTTCAATAGCTTCTGTTCCTGAGTTTACGAAGTATACTTTTTCTAATGATTTAGGTAGATTGTTAGCTAATAGTTTAGCAAGTTTGACAGCAGGTTCTTGGATGTATTCACCATAAACCATTACATGTAAATATTTATCTACCTGATTTTTAATAGCCTCAACAACTCTTTGTGGTTGATGTCCTAATGTACAGGCTGATATACCTGCAACAAAATCTAAATATTGTTTTCCTTTAGTGTCATAAACATAGCTTCCTCTAGCGTAAGATACTTCAAGTGCTAATGGGTGAGGAGAAGTCTGTGCTTGATATGCGAAGAAGTCTTTTTTCATTGAAAGAAATTATTTAAGCGCTTTTCTTTTTGTTCTCAATTTCTTTTTTGAAATCTCAGGAGAAACAGTTCGCTTCTTCTTTGGCGCAAGTGTTGGTTTTGTTTTAAGTATTTTCTTGTTAGGAGAAATACTACGTAATTCCTCTTCATCACTATCTTCAATAATACGATCTTCTAAGCCTTGTATTCTAGGAAGTATTAACGGAGGGTCATCTTTGAATAAATCTTCAACAGAAAGTATGCGTTCATCACCTCGCCATTTAAAACCTCTAAGTTCCCTTGCGTTTTTTGGGTACATAGAGTCAGGAGTTAATTCTCCCTCAGGACTTCCTATGTTTGTCATTTCTTCAATTTCATTATCAACTAATTTCAAATTGATACTTCCGCTAATTCGTTTGTCAATCCCAATTAATTCGCCGTTTTCTTGTCTCGCATAAAAAATAAACTCTGCATTCTTATTAATATCGATATTATATAGTTGATTCTCGTCATTAAACAATCCAATCAATTCTTTTCCTTTACATTGGTTGTACCCGCTAATTGAATCTCTATTTACAAGAAAGGTGTTATAGAATACTTTTAAAGAGTCTAGTTTGTTTGTTTCAATGTTATTTAATAATTGAATAGTATCACCAGTCATTTGGCTTTCTCCAGACCAAAGCACAGGCTTTCTGATTAATTTAGTTACCCCAGTTTTTTGATTGATATAAATAGAATCACACTTTCCATTCATATCTAGCTTATATAATTTGGCATTTTTATAGCCCCTGATAATTCTATTTTCTGGTTTACCAGTAACCATTAAAGTGTCTGCATGGATATAAAGAGAGTCATTTTGCTGTAATGATTTTACTAAGGCTTTTTTGGTTATAAAAACAGAATCCTTTTCTTTGAAAATTTCAGCATAATGCCCAGTTATAATACTATGGTTGGTTGTATCTGTTACTTTTATGTTGTTTGTTGCAGAAGCAAAATGCTTCTTTTGATTGAAGTACATGCTGTCTCCTTCAAATATTCTATTGTTGTAAAATATTTTTGAGTTCTTTACAAAGTATCCTAAATCTGCATTAGTATCATAATAGCCGCGTTCACAATGTATAGTTGTACCTTGGTGTTTGATGATAGATTTCCCGTACATGTATGCAATTCCAGAGTTAGAGTAAAAATCTAATTGACTAGAATTTAGTGTGTATTCAGGATTTTTAATGTCAACATTACCAATAAATTGGTATTTCTGACTTTCCATAAAATACCTTCCTATGGAGCTATTAATAACGTTCAGTTCATGATTTACAACGCCGCCAGTTTTGTAGTATGCTTGTTGTTTTAGTTTGTCAAAATATAAAGTATCCGTTCGTAAGGTTGATTTAGGTTCTGTTAATAATACATCCCCAGCAGTGAATGCTAATTGTGTTTTTCCACTGTAATTAGCAACTTTACTTGTAAGTTGGATAGTGTCCCCCTGTTTGATGATTACTTTTCCGAAAGCAGAAATAGAATCTTCTTTTTTATAATGATATGCTTTGTCACACCACATTTCAATACCATCGTGCTCAATGTAAATTTGTTTTTTACTATTCCTGGTTAAAATAGTTGCTCCAGGGAATTCAGCTTCATTTACATCGTAATACGGGGCTGTAACTCTAATTTTCTTTTTCTCTTGAGCAAAAGAAAATAGGCAGTTTGCACAAAAGAAAATGAGTAAGTATGTAGAAAAATTTAATTTCAATTTCAATTATTTTATGTTTCAAAAATAGCTAAAAAACTTAGGATGTACTTGTTTTTAAGAGGATTTTAGGAAAAGGAATAGAGGTAAAACGAAATAGCGATTGAAAAACTATGTTTTCAATCGCTATTTTAACATTAAATATATTGCTAATTATCCTTTCATCCAAGCGTTTCTTAATATAACACGCTTGTCAGTTTTTGGTAAATCATCTGGGCCTAAAGTATATATTTTTCCTATAGGCTCAATAACTTTTCCTTTTAAGGTAATTTCTTTTCCTTCTCTTTTAATAACCATTGTAATGTCATCTCCTGGAGTCCATCCAAAAGAAGCGCCAACTAGGGCTTGAATATTTTTAAGATTATAGTTAGTTCCGTCAACTGAAACTAATCGGTCGTTTGGTTTTATACCTAAAGTAGTTAAAAAGGAATTGCTGTTTTCTAAGAAAAACACTTCCTTAGTTTTTGGGTCTGCAGAGATATGTCGTGTTTGCATATCTTTAAACAAGTACCCTGTTTTAGCTTCTTTACTCTGCATACTTAACCCTAATTTTTTAAAGAACTGAGTATAGTCAATAGGAGTGTTGCCAACAACGTGTGTGTTGATAAACGTTCTCACCTCTGGGTATGTTAATGCAGTAATATCATCAAATAATACAGCGTCAATAAAAGGTTTGTCTACACCATATTTAGCAGATAATTCTTTCATCATATCTAAGATACCATGTTCACCGTTACTTTTTTCTCTGATAATTAAATCGATACACATACCAATTAAAGCGCCTTTTTCATATACGTTAATATAGTTGCCTTTGTATGGCTCTTCTAAAATGTTTTTACTCATTTTAGTGAAAGACATATTGTCGTTAAATCCTTTAGATCCGTTTACTTTACCTAATATACGCTCATAAAATTCGTATTCGTCAACTAAACCTTGGTTTACTTGAAATAAATTAGCGAAATACTCAGTTACACCTTCATACATCCATAAGTGTTCAGACATTTTAGGGTTGTTATAGTCAAAATTATGAACTTCTTCTGAGTGTACACTTAATGGTGTTAAAATGTGGAAAAACTCATGAGAAACTACATCTTTCATTGATTCTGCTAAAGCTTGTTTAGGCATCATTTCTGGAAAAACAACAGTTGTAGAAGTATGATGTTCTAAAGCTCCAAAACCTTTTGCGTCATTTTGCATACTTGACATGTATAATAAGATGCAATATTTTTTAGTAACATTTACATCTCCTAAAAATTCTTTTTGAGCAAGCATCATTTTTTCCATTTCATCTTTTAAGTCAGATGCTTTTAATGTATTACTCGGCGAGTATACACTTAAAAGGATTTCCATGTTTCCAATTTTAAATGTAGCGTTGTTTTCTGGTGCGTACATAATTGGGTTGTCAGTTACTTCAAAATACCTTTTAGTGATAAAAGTATCGTTATCTGTAGCAATATTAGAATCTGATAAAGCAGTATTGCCAATAAGTCCGCTTGGGTGAGCAATGTTTAATGTATAAGGTAATTCTTGATGCTCTTTAAAATAACCAACAAAACCATGTAGGTTAAGCATAAAGTTTTTTCCTTCCAAAATATTAGTTCCAGCAGGAGAAAATACATCATGAGTTCCTTCAGTGTCATATGTGTCATTTACTAAATAAGTGATTTTAGCAATCGATTTAGCATTGTCAATCTTCCATGAATTATCATCAGTATGCGTCACTGTTAATTCATTTCCATTAGCATCTAAAGCTTTTAGGTTTTCAATGTACTTCCCGTAATTGTCCGTAGAGTATGTTCCAGGAACGGTTTTAGGTATATGAAATGTAGCAGTTGCTGTTGTGAAACTAATAGGGGTCATTTCTACGCTAACTTTATCATCAACTACATTGTTTAAGTCAATATTAACGATAGTAACTGCAGCGGTTTTACTCGCTACTGCAGAAGTTGTTTTCTGTGTTTTACAAGCCACTAAAAAAGATAGTGACAACACAGCAAGACTAATTTTTCTCATTATAAATGTTTTTAATTTTGAACTATATGACTGTTGTTCGACAAAATTGTTACATTTTTTAAGATTATTTTAACAAAAACCTACAAAAGTGTTTTTTTTAATACAGGAAAATACCTGAGCGTGATTGTATTTGTTTATTTAAAGTATATTTAACCAAAAATTGAATTGTTTTAATGAGGTTTTCGATAGTAATTGTAAATTATAATGTACGCTACTTTTTGGAATTATGTCTGAAAAGTGTAGCGGCCGCAATTACTTCAATTGAAGCTGAAATTATTGTTGTTGATAATAATTCTTCTGATGATAGCTGTGAAATGATGAAAGAGTTGTTTCCTAGTGTGCGGTTAATAGAAAATAAAGAGAATATAGGTTTTTCTAAAGCGAATAACCAAGGTGTAGCTGTAGCAAAAGGGACTTATGTGTGTATACTTAATCCAGACACCGTAATAGCTGAAGATACTTTTTCTAAATTACTTAGTTTTTCAGATTCAAAAGATAAAATTGGAATTGTTAGTTGTAAGCTAATTGATGGTGCAGGAAGATTTCTTCCTGAAAGTAAACGTAATGTCCCAACACGATTGGTAGCAATTAAAAAACTTATTGGATTATCGAAGGATTATTATGTTTCGAATATCAAAGAGAGTGGAATAGGTAAGTCGCCAGTATTTGTGGGGGCTTTTATGTTGCTTAAAAAAAGCCTCTATGATGAAGTAGGTGGGTTTGATGAGCGTTATTTTATGTATGGTGAAGACATTGATTTGTCTTATAGTGTTTTAAGAGCAGGATATGATAATTACTATTATGGTAAAACTACGGTGATACATTATAAAGGAGAAAGTACTTTAAAAAACGAAGTATATGCAAAGCGATTCTATGGTGCAATGCAGTTATTCTATAAGAAATATTTTGAAGCTAATTTTCTGTTTGATTTAGTTGTAAATGTGGGGATTAAAATCATTCCTATTGTTAAAACAATTTTAAAAGAAAGTAAATTAGAGAAGAGACCTGAATTAACACTTCAAACAGCAGAATTATCTTTTAAAGAAATGATTCAATTGTTTGAAAAACAAGATTGTTATTATAAAATACATCTCAAAAACACTGATTTTACTATTGGGAGTAAGAGCTCAAAGAGTAGAGGAGAGGTTCTTTTTAGAGCTTAATTTTGTTGCTTAAATCCTAACTTTTTCTGTTTTTATTTATTAAATTCGCAGACTGAAATTAATATTTCACTTATATTTTAAGAATATGGCAAAGTTTGAATTAAAACTTCCGAAAATGGGAGAAAGTGTTGCGGAAGCAACCATTACATCTTGGTTAAAAGAAGTTGGGGATACCATAGAAATGGATGAGCCAGTTTTAGAAATAGCAACTGATAAAGTAGATTCTGAAGTTCCATCTGAGGTAGAAGGAGTAATTGCAGAAATACTTTTTAATGTTGATGATGTTGTTGCTGTAGGGCAAACAATAGCAATTATAGAAACTGAAGGAGAAGGAAGTACTACTACTGAAACTCCTAAACAAAATGTGGTTCCAGCTGTAGTTGCAGAAATAGAAAAAACAATTGTAGAAGCTAAAGATTCTGTTGCAGCAGTAGCTGATTTTTCTGATTCAGATAAATTTTATTCTCCATTAGTAAAAAATATAGCTAAGGAAGAAGGAATATCATTAGTAGAGTTAGAGGCGATACAAGGTTCTGGAAAAGAAGGTAGAGTTACTAAAAATGATATGTTGGCATATCTTAAAAGTAGAGGTAATCAACCTGTAGTTTCTCCAAGTACACCTAAAGTGGTAGCACCGGTAAAAACAGCAATGCCAAAAACGCCAATAAAAGCAACTATTGCTTTACAAGATGGCGATGAGGTTGTAGCAATGTCAAGAATGCGTAAGCTGATTTCTGGTCATATGACAAATTCTTTGCAAACAGCAGCACATGTGCAGTCATTTGTTGAGTGTGATGTTACTAATATATGGAATTGGAGAGCGAAAGTTAAGGATGCGTTCTTGAAAAGAGAAGGTGAAAAGCTGACGTTTACACCGATCTTTATGGAGGCTGTAGCGCACGCTTTAAAGAAATACCCAGGAATGAATGTTTCTGTAGATGGTGATAACATCATACAACGTAAGAATATTAATTTAGGTATGGCTGCGGCTTTACCTGATGGTAACTTAATTGTACCAGTTATTAAAAATGCCGATCAATTAAACCTTGTGGGTATGGCAAAAGCTGTAAACGGTCTGGCAAATAAAGCTAGAACAGGAAAATTAGGTCCTGATGATATACAAGGAGGTACTTATACAGTAACTAATGTAGGTAATTTTGGAAGTATTATGGGAACTCCAATTATACCATTACCTCAAGTAGGGATTTTGGCATTAGGGGCAATTAGAAAAACTCCTGCAGTTATAGAAACACCTGAGGGTGATTTTATTGGGATTAGAATGAAAATGTACTTATCACATTCATATGATCACAGAGTAATAGATGGTGCCTTAGGGGGGATGTTCGCAAAAACTGTAGCGGATTATTTAGAAGCTTGGGATGTAAATAGAGATTTTTAGGTAACTAGCTCCTTTTAGTAAAATAATATAAAAAAGCGCACTTATTAAGTGCGCTTTTTTTCTGTTTTAGTTATTTTTGATTGTTGTAAGTGGTACAAATCTAATCGAGCATCATAATACAATTCATAATTTAATTTTAAGCCTGTATTACTTCGTTTCACAAGAGTTGTAAGCAATAAGGTGTCATTTGAATTAATAGTTTTATAGATTGGTGCAAATGTTTTTCTTCTAAATCCTGTGCCTTCTAATCGGACTAATATTTTTTTTGAATTTTGAGAATGATTTACAGCAAACAACTTTATCTGATGTTTTGTTTTTTTTTGGATAATAGTAATTGAATCCGATTTTTGACTGAAACATAGTTGGCAACATACCGTAAAAGAAATCAAGAGTAATAATTTTTTCATATTTCTGCGGCTTTAATAGTTAATGAATACTAATGAAAATCAAAAGGATGTATTGAAAATTATTAGGCAAGAGGGGTAGTTTTAAGTAGAATAAAATAATTAACCTAAAGATATTACTTACTAAAGATAATGTTTTTTTGAGTATTATCTACTAAAATACATTGTATATTTGTGAGTAAATAAGTGTATTAATGGAGTTAAAATTGCATAAACCTATTTGTTTTTTCGATTTAGAAACAACAGGTATTCAGGTATCTAAGGATAGAATTGTAGAGATATCTATATTAAAAGTATTTCCAAACGGAAATAAGGAAAGTAAAACATGGTTGGTTAATCCAGAAATGAAAATCCCTGCAGTAACAACTGCTATTCATGGGATTTCTGACGAAAAAGTAGCCAATGAGCCTACTTTTAAAGAGTTAGCTCCGATTATATATCAAATGATAAAAGACTGTGATTTAGCAGGTTTTAATTCTGATCGTTTTGATATTCCATTATTAGCTGAAGAAATGTTGCGAGCTGAAATCGATTTTGATATGAAAAATACTGTGACTGTAGATGTACAGACTATTTTTCATAAAAAAGAACAGCGTACTTTAAGTGCTGGATATAAATTCTATTGTGGTAAGGAACTTGATGGAGCGCATTCTGCAGCAATTGATACTAATGCAACTTATGAAATTTTATTAGCACAACTGGTGCGTTATCCTGATTTAGATAATACAATAAAAGAATTGAGTGAATTTAGTACTCGTAAAAAAAGTGCTGATTTTGCAGGGTTTATTGTTTATAATAAAGAAGGACAAGAAGCGTTTAGTTTCGGTAAGCACAAAGGCAGATTGGTAGAAGAAGTGTTGCAAACTGAACCAGGGTATTACAATTGGATTCAAAATGCGGACTTCCCATTGTACACTAAAAAAGTATTGACAGCTATTAAGTTACGCCAATTGACAAATAAGTTTTAGTGTATGAAACCGGTATGGTTAAAATAATTATTAACTATTAAAGGCAATAATTTCTTTAATCATCAAAGGTTGTATGCAGCCTTTGAAAAACAACAAAATAAGCCCATGAAAGTAATTTGTATAGGTAGAAATTATACAGAGCATATTGAGGAATTAGTAAATGAAAAACCAACGGAACCAGTAGTTTTTTTAAAGCCTGATACAGCAATATTGTTAAAGAAACAACCTTTTTTTATTCCTGACTTTAGTGATGATGTACATCATGAAGTTGAGGTTTTAGTGAAAATTGATAGGATAGGGAAGTACATTGACTCTAAATTTTCACATAAATATTACAGTCAAATAGGATTAGGTATAGACTTTACAGCAAGAGACTTACAGACTAAGTTAAAAGCGAAAGGCTTGCCTTGGGAAAAGGCAAAAAGTTTTGATGGAGCTGCAGTAGTAGGAAGTTGGGTAGATAAAAATAAATTCAAATCTATGGATACACTTAATTTTCATTTGGAAAAAAATGGAGAGAAGGTGCAAGTAGGTAACACAGCTAATATGTTGTGGAAAATAGATGAACTAATAGCATATGTATCTCAGTATTTTACTTTAAAAATAGGAGATATTATTTTTACAGGTACACCTTCAGGTGTTGGTAGGGTTGTAGCTAATGATGCTTTAGATGGTTTTTTAGAAGAAGAAAAGTTATTTTCAATTCGTGTAAAATAAAAGAATATTTTAATGTAGGGTTTTAAGTGTTAAAGCTGTTTATTACTAAATAAATCATAAATATAAGGACTTATGGAAGTGAATTATAAATTAGAGAAAGTTAGGGAATTAGCATCTGGAGATGATGATTTTGTTACGGCTATTGCTTCAGCTTTTTTAGAAGAAGTTCCGGAAGCGATTATTCAAATTAACGAAGGGATAACTAATAAAAATTTCCATAAAGTCTATCAAAATGCACATAAAATTAAGCCTACAATTCAAATGTTTGATATCGCTATACTTGATGATGTATTAGTCCTTCAAGATTGGGGGAAATTTGAAAAGATTACTGACGATGTTTCTGTTGAGCAAGAAAGAGTTAATGCGGTAATAAAAGCAGTAGTTTCAGAACTTAAATCTGATTTTAGTTTGTAAATCACCCTTCCTTTACAGTAATTGTCAGGATACATAATTCATGAAAGCAGAAATTATAACCATTGGAGATGAAATTCTTATTGGTCAAATAGTAGATACTAATTCAGCATTTATAGCTACTGAATTAAACAAAATAGGAATTCAAGTTCATCAAATATCTTCTATTCAAGATGAAAAAGAACATATCTTATCCGCTTTAAAGGAAGCAGAGTCAAGAGCAGATGTTATAATTATTACAGGTGGTCTAGGACCAACAAAAGATGATATTACTAAATATACGTTATGCGAATATTTTAATGATACATTAGTACAGAATGATGCTGTTTTAGAACATGTTACAGAGCTGTTTAAAAAAAGTGAACATAAAATTTTAACCAAAACAAATGTTCAGCAAGCATTAGTACCTTCAAAAGCTATTGTGTTGCATAATGAAAATGGTACAGCTCCAGGAATGTATTTTAATAAGGAAAACAAAGCTTTTGTGTCGTTACCTGGCGTTCCTTATGAAATGGAAGCCTTGATTAAAAATTTAGTAATTCCGAAGTTAGTTTCAGTGTATAATACTCCTTGTATTTACCATAAAACGATTGTTACTCAAGGTATAGCAGAGAGTATTTTAGCAGAACAAATATCTGATTGGGAGGATGGACTACCAGATTTTATAAAACTAGCTTATTTGCCTAGTTTTGGAATTGTAAAGTTGCGTTTGTCTGCTATAGGAAATGACAAAATTAAAATTGAAGCAGCTGTAGCGAAGGAAATTGAAGTGTTATTAGACCAAATAAATAACGTTGTTATTGGTTTCGATGAAGATTCTCCGGAAATTTCTATCGCCAATTTATTGATCAATAAAAAACAGACTTTAGCTATAGCTGAAAGCTGTACAGGTGGGCTAATAGCATCAAGTATTACACAAAACGAAGGAGTTTCTACTTTTTTTAAAGGAGCCGTAGTTACATATTATACTCAATCAAAAACGGATGTTCTAAATGTTGATAAAGAAGTAATAGATGAGTATTCGGTAGTTAGTGGGGCTGTTGCAAAAGCAATGGCTTTATCGGTTAAAAAGAAGTTTGATGTTGATTATGCAATTGCAACAACAGGAAATGCAGGGCCTACAAAAGGAGATGCTGATGCTGAAATAGGAACTGTTTTTATAGCTATTGCAACTCCGGTTGAAGTTGTAGTTGAAGAATTTAATTTTGGAAAAAATAGATTTAAAGTAATTCAGCGCGCAAAAAATAAAGCATTACAATTGCTTCGAAAAGAAATATTGAGCGCTAAATAG
>Ga0209395_1002152_pt1 | contig 26440 bp, 18 predicted proteins | sample GOMGulsemesocosm_3_FD_184635 | JGI IMG/M metagenome (GOLD analysis project Ga0209395, IMG submission 184635) | Methane-oxidizing microbial communities from mesocosms in the Gulf of Mexico - GOM9D Gulf of Mexico (SPAdes) (version 2) | ecosystem: Environmental > Aquatic > Marine > Cold seeps... | reverse complement strand
AACTCATCGCAAAAGAACTTAACGTTAAAACCTCTCAAATCGACTCAGCAATTAGCTTGCTTGATGGCGGCGCAACGGTACCTTTTATTGCCCGTTACCGTAAAGAAGCGACACTAGGATTAGACGACAATCACCTACGTCATCTCGATCAACGTTTACAATATTTACGCGACCTTGAAGACCGTCGAAAAGTCATTATTACCAGTATTTCTCAGCAGGGAAAATTAACGCCTTCTTTAGAAAAAGAGCTCGCACAAGCTGACAATAAAACCCGCTTAGAAGATCTATATTTACCCTTTAAACCAAAGCGTCGTACTAAAGGACAAATAGCTATTGAGGCTGGATTAGAGCCTTTGGCTAACAATTTATATAACAATTGGACGCTAACACCTGAAATCGAAGCAAGAACTTTTATTAATAAGGCAGCAGGATTTACTGATGAAAAATCAGTACTTGAAGGTGCAACTTATATTTTGATTGAGCGCTTTGCACAAGATGCGAACTTATTACAGAAATTACGTAAACATTTACTTAAGCAAGCTCACTTATCGAGCAATGTCGCTAAAGGAAAGCAGCAAGAAGGTGTTAAATACCGTGATTATTTTGAGCATTCAGAGTTACTGAGAAATGTTCCGTCGCATCGTGCTTTAGCAATGTTTCGTGGCCGTAATGAAAACATGTTACAACTCAACATTAATGTTGATCCCAGTCAGGACGTCAACAGCTACTCAAGCGCTGAACAACTGATTTGTGAGCACTACAATTTACGCTTAACAGGACAAGCTGGCGCAGTATTCTTAACAAAAGTTGTCCGTGCTGCTTGGAAAGTAAAATTAAGTTTGAGTTTAGAAACTGAATTATTAGGCAATTTACGTGATAAAGCAGAAAGCGAAGCAATTAAAGTATTTGCGACTAATTTAAGTGATTTATTAATGGCCGCTCCGGCAGGCGCTAAAACCACTTTAGGTTTAGATCCCGGTATGCGCACAGGTTGTAAAGTAGCGATTGTTGATGTTACCGGTAAACTTATGCAAACTGCGACAATATTTCCGCATGCTCCGCAAAATCATTGGGACAAATCATTACGAACCTTAGTTAATTTGTGTAAACAACATAAAGTAGAATTAATCGCTATTGGAAATGGAACGGGCTCACGTGAAAGTGACAAACTTGTTGGTGAAGTTATTCAGGCCTTAGAGATGAATAAACCACAAAAAATGATGGTCAGCGAAGCAGGTGCTTCGGTTTATTCCGCATCTGAATTTGCCGCAAAAGAGTTCCCTGATTTAGATGTTTCCATACGTGGCGCTGTTTCAATTGCCCGTCGTTTGCAAGATCCGCTTGCCGAGTTGGTAAAAATTGACCCGAAAGCTATTGGTGTTGGTCAATATCAGCACGATGTTAGCCAAAGCCAATTAAGCAAAACCCTCGACAATGTTATTGAAGACTGTGTGAATAATGTTGGCGTTGACTTAAACAGCGCTTCAGCAGCTTTATTAACACGTGTATCTGGTTTAAATAAAACTATGGCAGATAATGTGGTGACATATCGTGATGAACATGGTCGTTTTAATGATCGAAAAGAACTTAAGAAAGTCGCGCGATTGGGGCCGAAAGCATTTGAGCAAGCCGCTGGTTTTTTACGTATATCTGGTGGAAAAAATCCACTAGATAATTCAGCCGTACATCCAGAGTCATATTCCGTTGTTGAAAAAATAATTGCTCAGCTCAATAGCAATATTGGCACTTTAATGGGTGATAGCAGCCAGCTTAATAATATTGATATCCCTGCATTAACGACTGACAGTATTGGTGAGTTAACGCTTAAAGATATTGTCAATGAACTTGAAAAACCCGGCCGCGATCCTCGTCCTGAATTTAAAACAGCACATTTTAAAGAAGGGGTGAATACCATTAACGATTTAAGTGTCGGCATGGTATTAGAAGGCATTATTTCTAACGTCGCGAACTTCGGTGCTTTTGTGGATTTAGGCGTTCATCAGGACGGTTTAGTTCATATTTCATCACTAACCGATAAATTTGTCAGCGACCCACGTGAAATAGTTAAAGCCGGCGATATTGTAAAAGTAAAAGTCGTAGAAGTTGACCCCGCGAGAAAGCGCATTAGTTTGACCATGCGTTTAGATGAAGCAATTACGACGAAAGTTGATCATAATAAACAGCCGAACAAACCTCAAAGCCGCTCACAAAACCACAGTGCTAAAAATACTAAGCCCAATAATCAGCGCAGTGCGAGGCAGCAGCCAAAGAAAAATGATAATGCTGCGATGGGTAACGCCTTTGCTGATGCCTTTGCTAAGTTGAAGAAATAAAGATATTCGATGAACCCTGTATATTCGTCGTTCCTTGCCATCCTTGCCATCCTTGGCATAACGACATACCGTACATCCTGTACATAAAAAAGGGGAAGCAAATGCTTCCCCAAACAACCTCAAAACAGGAGGTCAACTTACACAAGAACGTATGAATTTCTTTAATCTTGTTTGTTTGTAGATATTACCTATAAAACATATTTTGCTGACAGTTGAAGATAGTCAGAGTCAACATTCTTATCTTCCATTTCAAAATTACCCACTTCAATACCAAACGATAATTGTTTAGTGACATTTTTAAATAAGTTTACGCCCCAGTGAGTGCGGTCATAATCGGCAACATCTGTTGTAGTATTTCCATAGAAAACTGTGCTTCGTAAACCTTCAGACCAAAAATGACGATAAGCAACACTGATTGAAGTTGTTTCTTCAACCTCTTCGCCAATTAAATCTTTTGATGCAGTAACTCCAACATAACGTCCAACTTCACCACCATGAAATTGAAAGCGGAAGTCATCTTTACCAAATGTATTTATACGGCCTGAAATACCGTAGCCCAACGCTGATTTTTCATTACCACCAGTTGTTTGTAGCTTTTTGGCAACAGCAGAAATAGCGACGTTCCCCCAATCTCCTTTAAAATTATAACGACCAACAATGTCAGGCATTGAATCGTTGCCACTAATACCACCATAAGATTCTGGATTTTCAAGGGCTACTTGAAAATTGCCCATGGTGTAACGAACTTGGCCTTGACGAACAAATGCAGCGGCAACTAGTGGGCCACCAAAATCAGCAGCTTCAGCCAATGCACTAGTGTTAACGAATGTGGACCATGTTTCGCCAATTAATAAATCCTTATATTTGATAAATGCATGTCTAATGCGTGGATTAGACGAATTTGAGATAATTTCATTACCACCACCTTTTACAGCGTCGCCGTAGAAGTCCATTTCAATAAAGCCAGTTAAATCACCGTGCTTATACTTAGTATTAATACGCGATTCGTTTACCGCGATACCAAAATTTGAAATGCTTTCATCTAAAGCAGTTCCACCACCGTACCAGTAATCAGTTGCCGCAATAGTGCCATTGATATAACGTGCATCTGCTTTTATGTAACCGCCGAAAGTAATGCTATCGTTATTTTCTAGTTTAATTTCGTAAGCTGCACTTGCAGATCCAGCAAGTACGACCAACCCTGTAGCTAATAATAATTTTTTCTTATTGAACATTTTGCTATCCCCATATGTTGTTATTAGCCTCAGAAAACTGCAGGTACGATCTTTCGGCCATTTTTATCATTTTATTTTTATTTTATGCTTCTAACTTAAAACGATATTGGACATTTAGGAATTAGACCTAAGTCTATAGGAGATATTTTTTACTGCGAACAGCCATTATTTCATCGTATTTAATCGCTTATTTACCGATAATAATTCTAGTGAACACATGAAAATGTTAGGCTTAGTAGAATATTATCGGTGTTATACGTAAGTTCGCCGGATAAACAACTAAAAATAAAAAAAGGGTAAATTTAGATGAGGAAATCTCTTGTTTTCGCCAAAGGTGTTGCGCTTATTTCAGTACTCGCTCCAGCACTTTTATCGGCGAATCAACTTACAACTGACGACTACAAAAGAGCTGAGCAACAGTTATCCAGTCATACCAGTAAATTAGTCACGGGCACGGTTGATTACCCTGTTTGGTCTAAAAATGGCACTTTGGTTTATCGTAGTCATACTGAAAATGGCAATCAGTTTTTTAAAGTGGATATAAAAAATAATAAAAAATCACTCGCTTTTGACCATGAAAAATTAGCAGATTCGCTAGCTCGTATCACCGAAAGTGAAGTAAACCACGATAAACTACCTTTTTATCAAGTTACGTTTTCATCTGCGAACAAAATCAAAATATCAGTTAAAGGTAAAAGCTACCAATGTGAGCTAACTAACTACTTATGTCAGCTTGATAAATTCAGTAAAAAGCGTAATGAAAATTTATCGCCCAACGGTAAACGTGCAGTTTTTATTCGTGACCATAACTTGTGGCTTCGTGATTTAACTTCCAATGAAGAAAGCCAATTAACTACAGATGGCGTTAAAGATTTTGGCTATGCTACCAATAATGCTGGTTGGATACGTCGTGATTCACCCGTTGTAACTTGGGCACCAGATTCAACAAAATTGACGACTTTTAAGCATGATGGCCGCAAAGTTGGCGATATGGGCATAGTTTCTACTGCCGTTGGGCATCCAAATATTGACGTTTGGAAATACCCGCTACCAGGTGACGAACATATTTTTGCCATTCACCGTGTGGTTATAGATGTTGACAGCAAAAAAATAACACCTCTTGATATGGCACCTGATGCACATCGCTCAACCATTACTGACCATGTTGCGGGCCGCAGTGGCGAGTTGCTAGATATTGACTGGGCAGCTGACAGCAAAACATTTGCTTTTGTTTCTTCAAGTCGTGACCATAAAAAAGCGACATTGAAAATTGCTGATGCAAAAACAGGTAAAGTAAAAACTGTGATGACAGAAACACAGCAAAGCTTTTTTGAATCAGGTGTTGCGGGTATCAGCTGGCAATACTTAGAAAAAAGCAATGAAGCTATTTGGTTTTCACAGCGAAGTAACTGGGGACACTTATATCTTGTTGATTTGTCTACAGGAAAAATAAAACATCAAATAACAAAAGGTGACTGGACCGTTATTGAATTACTACATGTTGATAGCACAACAGGCAAACTTATCTTTACCGGTGCCGGTAAAGAAGGTAGTGACCCTTATTATCATTACTTGTATAGCGTCAATAAAGATGGTTCTGATTTAACTTTATTAACTCCAGAGAAAAAACATCACCGTATTACTTTAAATAAAGCGGGTACACACTTTTTAGACCGCTCTGCAACACCAACCACTGCTGAAATAAGCACAGTTCGCGCGATTAACAGTGCTAAAGAGCTTACCGTTGAAAACATGGATATTAGCAAGTTAAAAGCTTCTGGCTGGCAAGCACCGGTTGAGTTTGTTGTTAAAGACCGTAACGGTGAACATGATATTTACGGTTTAATGTATAAACCAAAGAATTTTGATGCGAGTAAGTCTTACCCTGTGGTTAATTATTTATACCCGGGTCCACAAGTCGGCAGTATTCGTGGCCGTCATTTCCGCAGTTCTCGCGGCGACAATCAGGCAATTGCTGAATTAGGTTTTATTGTTATTGAAATTGATGCGCTAGGTACACCTGGACGCTCAAAAACCTTCCATGAATTTTACTACGGTAACATGGGCGACAGTGGTATTCCTGATCAAGTTTCGGCGATACAACAACTCGCTAAACGCCACAATTGGATTGATGCTACTCGTGTCGGTATTTGGGGCCACTCAGGTGGTGGGTTCGCGTCAACTCGTGCTTTACTCACTTTCCCTGATTTTTACAGCGTTGCAGTATCGCAAGCAGGTAATCACGACAACCGTAACTATGCTGATGAATGGGGTGAAAAATACCATGGCGTTGAAGTTAAGAGTGAAGATGGCACCAGTAACTACGACAGTCAGGCTAACCAGTTGTCTGTTGACAGCTTAAAAGGTAAATTACTAATTGCTCATGGTACAACCGATACCAATGTACCTCCATATAATACCTTGATCGTAGTTGAAGCGTTAATTGCTGCGAATAAAGATTTCGACATGCTAATGCTACCAAACCGTGGCCACGGCTTTGCTCGTGAACCTTACATGATGCGTAAACGTTGGGATTACTTTGTTAAACACTTAATGGGCGCTACACCACCTAAAGAGTTTACTTTCCTGAAAAAATAGTAGGTCAATAGCACCTCACAATTCATTTAAAATGAGCGCTAAAACGCTCATTTTTTTTATCTATAAAATAACAGCCTTATAAGGAATTAATAAGCGCAGAAGAAAAAACTAACGCAATAACACTAGACAAAATTTTAAATGTATTTATTGTAGATAATGGATGTTACGTTTCAATTTAAGTGTTTGAAAATTCAGTAGACCTCAACAATAATAAGACAGGTGAGTATATGACTAGATTAAAACAAGCAAAAGAAGCATTACAAGAAGCATACAATTTATTCAATCAAGCGTCAGAAAAAGCGCTTCCTCCATTAGCGTTATCCAACGCCGATTCTATTAAAAATTTATTGAATGCGGTTATTCGCAGAGAATCTGTTGCGGTATCTAGAAAAGCTAATTTTCCGACGAAATTATCAGCTGATCTCAGAAAAAAACTCGCAGATGTATTATTACTGCTTGATAAAGTAGACATCGAAGTAATCAAAGCAAATGCAAAAGCACCTGCTCCCAATAAAGCATAACTATTATTGAATATTTGAAATAATTGTTATGCTCAGCTTGTTGGTGCAGTCGAAATATACAGAAAGTTTATTCTCAAACGTTGATTATACAGTTATCAAATAAACATATAGTTTGTCACCGTATAAATAAAATAAACCATGTATTACAAGAGTAACGCTTTCAACGGTAAGCTTTTCTGTTCAGGCAGGTTACTCACTTGCGCCATTAATAATTCTGCGGTTGCTATAGCATCATTAAGTGCATTATGAGCAAAGTGGTTAGGTAATCCCATTTTGTGTCGCAAAGCCGATAATCTTAAAGTTGACGGGTCATAAGCGATATCATATTTATCTAGCTGACGTTTAGCTACCATTAGCGTGTCGATCATCGGGAAGGGTGGCGCTAGGCCGTAAAGCTCTATACAGGCTTGTTGCAAAAACTGACGCTCGATACGTGCAAAATGTACGACCATAACCTTCCCTGCTAAAGCTTCGAGCAATGCTTCAACCACTTCTTTTAATGGCGCGCCTTGGTTTTTCTGTTGATCGGTTATTTGATGAATAACCACATTATCAGCAGATAAATCATCTCTGGTATTTATTATTTGGTGATAACTGGTTTTGATTGAAATTTGATGCTGTTTTACGCCTATAAAACCAACACTAAGCAGTTTGTCATTGATCGCATGTAAGCCTGTTGTTTCAAAATCGACAGACAATAACTCAACGTCAGAGAATGGCGTATCAGGCGCAGGAAATGGCACAGACAAAAAATCTTTCAATGCCCCTGCTGGTGCTTGCCGCCAAGCGCGCTTTCGCTGTGCTTCATAACCTAATAACCAATAAAGCAACGATTGATTGCTGATCATATTTACCCTTAATAAGTTGACTGCCTGCTGTCTTGTAGCACTTTTATCACTTTAAAAGCGTCTTTTAGGTGTTCACGTTCGAGCTTAGACAGTGTTTTCGGTGACAAATAATTATTTGCCATTTTTCCTGCTTGCAATAAGTTCGCTTGATGCTCTAAACGCAAAACCCCCAAGAACTCATATGCATCGATTAAGTTAGCCGCTGACTCTTTAGAAATAGAAGCTGAGCCCGCAGATTTTTGTAATCGTTCAATAGTATTTACTGACGAAACTCCTTCTGCTAATGCATAAATTCTTGCCAAATCAACAATCGGCGCAATACCATTGTGTTTAATGTCTAAGCTTGATTTATGTTCACCGTCAGATATCAAAACAAAATCGCGGAAGAAACCTAGCGGAGGACGTAATATCAAAGCATTTCGTGATAAGTGTGCGAGAAATAGGCTGTTGTCTTTAGTCTTATTTAGTAACTTGCTACGCACATCGTTAAGTAAACTTTCATCGCCATGTACTGTGGTTAAATCAAAAAAAACTGAGCCATTTAATAAAGCTTGTGGGCTAGGTGTATTTATCCATTGCTCAAAGTATTTATGCCATATTTTTTGTGGTTGACGCCACTTAATGTTGGTTGCCATGATATCGCCTGGGCACAAGACAAAACCACAAGCGGCTAGGCCATCACATACAAAAGATGCCAAGTTTTCAAACCAAACTTCATGGTCAGGTTTAACATCATCAGAAATAATCAAAGCATTGTCTTGGTCAGAATGAGCAAGTTGCTCTTGTCGTCCTTGTGAACCACAAGCAAGCCACGCATAGGACACAGGTGCTCTGCCGTATATTTTTTCGGACATTTCAATAATGCGAATAGTGAACGCCATGGTTATCGCGCTGATACTCTTACCGACATGATCAGCACTTGTACCGAGTTTAGCCATACGAATTTGTAGTTTTGGTAATAACTTGCTGATACGAATTAGATCATTAATTGTGCCTGCTTTACGAATAATGCTGGTGATATTAACCGCATTTTGACCTTCGCTATTCATTAAATCGGTGATAGTTACCATCGCCACGAGTTCACTGTATTCGCCTGAACCACCCATAGCTGTGATTGGTAAATGTTGAATACGCTTGCTAGTCATCAGCATTAGTGCATCATATGTGCTGCTTTGTTCAGATAACGTTGTTATATCAGTAGTCATAATTTTACTAACCGATAAACTAAAGCTAACGCCTTGTGCAACACAGCGTCGACGAATATCTTTATCGGTAACAATTCCTACAGGAGTACTTATAGCACTACTTTTTGAATTAACGACCACTAAACACGAAACACCCTTTTCGGTCATTTCTATCGCCGCTTGTTGAATGCTTTTTTGACTATCAATAGTCAGCAATGGTTTGTGATAAAGCTGATTGATCGGGTTATTCATTAATGAGGAGTTAATGATCGCATCTTCATTCACTTTACTCATCTTCTCTTTTAAACGCTCTGCAGCTGTTTGCATAAAAAAGGCATCAATTGGTGGATATTCTTCCACTAAAGACAGCAATACTTGGTAATCAAGACTAAATAATAAGGTATCTTCTGCGGTACTTACATTCACTTCACTACGCTGTGCTGGCCGACAAAAAACACTGCATATATCACCTTCGCTGTATTTGCCGACCAACTGACCGTCATGATCGGTATAAACGAGTGCACCTTTACGTAAAATATAAAGCCGCGTATCTTGAACTCCCTGAGGTGGTAGTTTTTGATCTGCTCTGACATAACAAATATTTATTTCTTTCACTATTTGCAGAACGACCGCTTCGGGTAATGTATCAAATGGCGGTGTATTTTGAATAAATGCACTAATTTCGGCGAGTTCGCTGTCCATATTTTTTCAGCCTTTTAACAAGTAGAAATCAAACTATATGCCTGTTTTTAGTGTATTTCCCCCCTGTTCGTCAACCTTTAACTATCAACCCTAGACTAAAGTGTAATACCTGCATTAGAAAAACCTTGTTAGTGTCGATACTAGTTAAATTTCACTATGCATTTTGATCTTGGCTGTATTGCGGGTCCGAATTAATAGTAAACGTAACTGCTACCTTAATCGGTAAAACAGGTGAATAATCAGCGTAAAAAAATAATAAACGCTTAAAAAATAACTGGGAATATACCAACAAGGTATAAACCCAGATGAGTTAATTTGCTAGGAGAGGATGATGGAAAATAAACAGTCATATTGGTCAGAAAATCTGCGCCTAATATTTATATGTCTTGCTATCTGGTTCGTGGTTTCATTTGGTTTTGGTTTGCTATTGGTAGAACCATTAAATGAAATTCGTCTCGGTGGCTACAAATTAGGGTTCTGGTTTGCACAACAGGGTTCAATTTACACCTTTGTTGCTTTAGTTTTTTGGTATACCAAAAAAATGAACGACTTAGATAAAAAATTCAACGTGGAGGAATCGTAATGGATGGTGTTAGTGAGTTACAACTCTATACTTGGATAGCGGTAGGTGGTTCTTTCGCTCTTTATTTCGCTATTGCTTGGTGGGCACGCGCAGGCTCAACTAGTGAGTTTTATGTTGCCGGTGGTGGCGTTACTCCATTACAAAATGGCATGGCTATAGGCGCCGACTGGATGAGTGCTGCATCATTTATTTCAATGGCAGGAATGATTTCTTTCCTAGGTTATGGTGGCTCTGTTTTCTTAATGGGTTGGACCGGCGGTTATGTACTATTAGCTATGCTGCTCGCGCCTTACATGCGTAAACACGGTAAGTTCACCGTACCGGAATTTATTTTTGATCGTTACTATTCAAAATCTGCCCGTGTTGTTGCTGTTGTTTGTTTAATTATCGCTTCGTTAACCTATATCATAGGTCAAATGAAGGGTGTCGGTGTTGCTTTCTCTCGTTTCTTAGAGGTTGAGTATGATTGGGGCCTTTATATCGGTATGTTCGTTGTTTGGGTTTATGCGGTTTTAGGTGGCATGAAAGGTATTACTTACACACAAATAGCACAATACGTAGTATTGATTTTTGCTTACACCATTCCAGCCGTGTTTATTTCATTGCAGTTAACTGGCAACCCTATCCCACAGTTAGGCTTAGGCTCTACTTTAGCTGATGGTAGCGGAGTTTATTTATTAGATAAGTTAGACATGGTCGTAACAGATTTAGGCTTTAAAGAGTACACTACTGATAATATGGGCAGCACAGTAAATATGTTCGCTTATACCTTATCATTAATGATAGGTACTGCCGGCTTGCCTCACGTTATCATGCGATTCTTCACCGTACCTTCAGTAAAAGCAGCACGTCAGTCAGCTGGTTATGCGTTGGTATTTATCGCTTTACTTTATACGGTTGCACCGGCAGTTGGTGCAATGGCCCGTTTGAACTTAATGAATACTATTGAACCAGCAGCAGGTCAAAACTTAGATTATGCTGAACGTCCTCAGTGGTTTAAAGATTGGGAAAAAACCGGCTTATTAAAATATGAAGAAAAAAATGGCGATGGTAAAATTCAGTACACTGCAGATAAAACGACCAATGAAATGGTTAAGGTTGACCGTGACATTATGGTTTTAGCTAACCCTGCAATCGCAAACTTACCAAATTGGGTTATCGCGTTAGTTGCTGCAGGTGGTTTAGCTGCCGCATTATCAACCGCAGCCGGTTTATTGTTAGCGATATCATCCTCCATCTCCCATGATTTAATGAAAGGAATCTTAACGCCTAATATGTCAGAGGAAAATGAGTTATTAGCGGGTAGAATTGTCATGACCATAGCCGTTCTTGTTGCAGGTTGGCTCGGTTTAAATCCGCCTGGCTTTGCCGCGGGGACGGTCGCACTCGCCTTTGGTTTGGCCGCATCGTCAATATTCCCAGCACTAATGATGGGGATATTCGCTAAGAAAATGAGTGGTAAAGCAGCAGTATGGGGTATGTGTTCAGGTATAGGTATAACAATGTTATACGTATTCCAACACAAAGGATTTATGTTTATCCCAGGAACTTCGTTCTTAGGTGATATGGGGCCAAACTGGTTTTTCAGTATTTCTCCTAATGCTTTTGGAGCAGTCGGAGCCCTAGTTAACTTCGCAGTAGCTTTCGCGGTATTGAAAGTAACAGGTCCTGCACCAGCTCATATCCAGCAGATGGTGGAAAATTTCCGTACACCGCATGGTGGTGTTGCTGCAGCACATGATCACTAGCTAATAGTTAAACGGCTTATTGATTAACTAAACTAAAAGCCCTATTTAGCAAATGTAAATAGGGCTTTATATTTACAATATTACGATGCAAAAAATAAAACTTTCTGCAAAAGCAGGCATCATGTTGAATCTATTGAAGGTAACTTTATGAACAGACACACTAAAATAGCGATTATCGTTGCTCCTATTCTTACTATTTTAGGCTTTGCGTTAGCTGATTTATGGGAAGAAAACAAAGCTAGTCAGGTGCGTACTTTTGAATTAGTTCCCTTCGGTCATTGCGATGTTACCAATCAAAAGTGTATTTTAAAATCAGGTAGTTTCGAAGTGAATGTTATGGACGAGAATGGTATCACAACCGTTAATTCAACTTTTCCTATTGATACTGCGACCTTCTTCATTGTCGATAAAAACAACCAAGCAACGGCATTTCCATTAGGCATGAAAGACAGCCCCTATTACTGGAAGCGAGAAACACCACTTGGGCGTTTAGTTGCCAAAAAAGGTGATAACTACAAATTGCGTTTGATCATTGAAATTAAGGGCGGTAAATACTTTTCAGAATTTTATACACAAACCATTAAGTAAAGTTTAAACATGGATAATCCTTCATTCAACACTGTTTCTATCCAAAAGAACAGCGCCAACTCCTTCGCTCGCAAGTTTGTCGTCGGCATTATATATTGGGCAATTACTCATTGATAAACAACCACAACCAATACAACCGTTTAAAGAACTTCTTAACTTTTCTAAATAATTAATTTTAGCGGTTAACTCATCTCGCCAAGTCGTCGATAGTGCCAACCAATCTTCTTTATCTGGTGTACGGTTATTGGGTAAAGTCGCTAATGCATTTTTGATTTCGGCTAGACTAATACCTACTTTTTGTGCCGCTTTAATAACAGATACTCGGCGCAATACGTCTTTTTTATAGCGGCGCTGGTTACCTTGGTTACGCCAACTACGTATCAGTCCTTTTTCTTCATAAAAGTGCAACGTAGACACATTAACACCACAGCGTTTAGCAACTTTTCCTATGGTTAAATTGGCTTCATCTACCATACTTAATTTCTCCGAAGATTTATATTTTAAGGGAGTATTACAAGTTTATTAAAAAAAACACTTTACCTCAACCTAACCTGAGGTTTTATAGTGACGTTACTTTCAAAAAACAACTAAGTGACTCAGATGAAATACATAAAAACAACGACGAAAGAACAAACCAATACTCAAACAACTAGTCAGTCATTCATTGCAAAACTTTGTCAGGTATTTAATACCACCATGCAAGCAAAGTAATTTCATATTCAACTCTCTAAAAAATAAGGACAGTTATGCTTCATATTGAACATTTAAATTTAGTCGTTAATGACATACCAAAAACGTTAAGCTTTTATCAAGCAGCATTTCCGCACTGGCACATAAGAGCGGAAGGAACAGGGGAATGGTATGGTGTGACAAGAAACTGGTTACACTTTGGTGATGATTATCAATATCTCACTTTTAATGACGATGGCACCACGGAAAATCGAGATTTGAGTGGCCACCAAATAGGATTAGCGCACTTTGCCTTTGTAACTAATAATTTATCCGCGATCAAAAATAGGCTAGCGAAGGCAGGGTTTGCCGTGCATAAACAAGGAGCGGACCATCCACATCGAGCTAATTTATATTTTCTAGACCCTAATGGCTTTGAAGTAGAATTTGTCGAATATTTTAGCGACTTACCCGAACAACGAAACAGCAGCGATGAATAGCTTAATTCGTTTAAAGTAATAGGGCATCACTTAAAAAGTGATGCCCTTTTTTTAATATTACAATTATCTCGTCATTATGTCGCTATAACTGCTGGCGCCATATCTTCTTTATGTTCAGCTAAAGTTTCTCTGCGCTCTGCAAACAACAAGTAGAAACTAGGTAAAACAAACAAAGTAAATATAGTACCAATAAACATACCTGCCACAAGAATAATACCAATACTATTTCGTGCCTCTGCTCCAGCTCCTGTCACTAAAACTAAAGGGAAATGCCCTAAAATAGTCGCTGCAGTGGTCATTAATATCGGGCGTAAGCGTGTCGTTGCCGCCTCGGTAACAGCAGCTAATTTACTAGCACCTTCTTCTTGCGCATGATTAGCAAATTCAACAATCAAAATACCATTTTTAGCAATCAAACCTATGAGCGTGATCAAGCCAATTTGTGAATAAATATTAATGGTCGTTAATTCGATATAAGGTAGTAATAATGCACCAGATAATGCCAATGGCACACAACCTAACAGCACGACTAACGGATCTCTAAAACTATTGAATTGTACGGCTAGCACTAAAAATACAATCAGTAATGAAACCCCTAATACCATAACTAAAGTACTGCCTTCTTTACGTAACTGTCTAGACTCACCGGCGTAATCGATACTGTAACCTGCTGGTAGCATGCTTTTAGCCGCATTTTCTAATGTAGTTAAGGCTTTTTCCTTATTAACACCAGGCGCAACACCACCAAAGATTTTAAAGGAAGCTTGCTGAGCAAAGGTACCTAATTCTCTTGGTACCGTCTTCCACTTCAAGTCAGCTACGGCAGACACTGGAATTAGTTCACCAGATGGTATTTTAATATTCAGCGCTAAAATCTCTTCCGTTTTACCCCGAACGTTATCATCAACCATCGGAATTACTCGATAAGCTTTACCATTTGCATCAAAACGGTTAACAAAGTTACTCGATAATAAAATGCCTAATTGATCACTGATATCGGCAACGTTCATCCCTAGATCTGCAATTTTTTCACGGTTAAGGCGTAGCTCAACTTGTGGTAAATCTATCTTCAAGTCGGTATCAGCAAAAAGAAAATCACCACTGGCAAATGCTGCCCCCACTAACTGATCAGCAAAACTTTTCATTTCACTATATGAAGCAGAGGATTTGACCACCAATTCAATTTCAAACTGCCCAGCTGTTGGTAATGACCCTGGTAATATAGGCAGCATATTTAAACCCGGTATCTGCGCCAATTTACCGTACATTTCAGGAATAAGTTCTTGTGATGAAAAATCACGATCTTCAGAACCAACGAGCTCTAAACCACCAAAGCCTCCTGAGGTAAAAACTAATTGCCATATACGTAAACCCGCTTCGATTTCTTGCAAGCTTTCTACAACAGGTTTCATTTGAGCCACGTTATATTCTAATGAAGAGTCTGGTGGAGCCATCACAACAAACATAACACTCGCTTGGTCTTCTATCGGTGCCAGCTCTTTTTGTGAAAAAAGATAAAAAGGTACCGCTAATAATGAAACAACAAAAGCAATCAAAAATACTTGAGCTTGCCATTTAAATATACGGCTCAATAAATTAGCATAAGCATTCTGAAGATTGTCAAAAATAAGATTAACTTGCTTTGTTAGCCAACCTTCTTCTCCCCCTTTAGGTAAAATATGTGCGCTCATTACTGATGACAAAGTAATAGCAACAACACCTGAAATAATTACCGCAATAGCCAAGGTAAAGGCAAACTCTTTAAATAAAACACCTGTTAAACCTGACAAAAAACCTATCGGTGCATAAACTGCCGCAAGCGTTAAGGTCATCGAAATTATGGGCACTAATAATTGTCGCGAACTTTCTAATGCAGCATCAAACTTTGATCGGCCTTGGCGCATTAAGCGTGCAACATTTTCCACAACAACAATTGCGTCATCAACCACTAATCCTACTGATAATACAATCGCTAGTACCGTCAATAAATTCAGTGAAAATCCCATAAATGACATAGCAGCAATTGCGCCCAAAATAGAAATAGGAATAGTGATCAGAGGTACCATAGCACTTCTAAATGAGCCCATTAACAGCAGTACTACTAAGCCAACTAATACCACGGTTTCCATTAACGTGATGAAGATTTCATTTAGGGCATCACGCATATACAAGGTGCCATCGTAAGCAAAATCAATCTTCAAATCTTGTGGTAGGGTTTTATTTAGTTCTGCGATTTTTTCATAAAGTCGGTCACCAATATCTATTTCATTCGCCCCCGGCAAAGGCCAAATAGAAATATACACGGTATCGTTTTCATTCAGTCTGGCGGTAATATTTGAATCTTCTTCAGACAATTCAATACGGGCAATGTCTTTTAAATAGATGGTTACATCATCATGAGAGGAAACAACTAGTTGCTGAAATTCACTAACGGTACTTAGCTGACTATTAGCTACAATATCAATGCGTTGTCGACTATTTTCAGCATATCCCATCGTTGAAATACTATTGTTACTTGCTAATGACTGATAAACCTCTTTTGCACTTATATTAAATGCAGTTAATGCATCTGTATTTAGCCAAACTCGCATTGCCGGTGTTCGAGCACCTTCAATACCAACTCGCTGCACACCCTCAATAGCATTTAAAATCGGATTAACCTGACGGGTTAAATAATCAGTAACCTTTGATAATTCATTATCATTAGCATGAACATTGAGATAAAAAACAGCAAAAGGTCTATCGGCACGGCTCACCGAAACAACAGGATCTTGTGCTCCAGGTGGCAATTCATAACGAATTTGGCTTAATCGCGCGGTTAATTCAGCCAACGCGAGTGTGCTATTTTCATTTAAATTCAACCATGCTGTGACTTTACTCGTGCCTGAAGTAGTGTTTGACTCTACATACTCAACACCAGGAACCGTTGCGGCAACCCGCTCTATAGGTTCGGTTACAAACCCTTGCACTACTTCTGCAGACGCACCGATATAATAAGTATCAATCACTAAGGATGCGCTTTCAATTTTTGGGAACTGTAATACCGGTATTTTACTAACTGACCAAAGGCCAGCTAAGCAAATAATAATAGACAACACTAATGCTACAACTGGGCGTCGAACAAAGATGTCCATAATAGATGTTTTGCTGTTATCAGCGTTGTTTGAGCTAGGGTTTGAGTTATTCTTCATCTTACCCCCTACTTATCTGTTACGGTATTAGTCGCAAGCGACTCTGCAACATAAACTTTCATATGTGGAAATAACTTAAAAGCTCCTTTGGTGGCAATTACTTGTCCTTCTTCTAAACCAGTTAACACGAATACACGGTCATCATTACGGTCGCCCAATGTTACTTTAACTTTCTTAGCACGATATGAACCTTCACCTTCAGCTTCTAAAAGAAATACATAACTACCTAAAGGATCACGCGTTATAGCTACATCAGGAACTGAGTTAAGTGATACATTGGCGGCTATAGGAGAATATACACTCACTAAGGTATTCGGTTTTAAGGCCAATACTGACGATTTGATTTGCGCACGATATTTCAAGCTTCTAGATTCACGTGCCAGTGCTGGGTCAATCGCAATAATGACAGCTTCAAAAGATTCATCTCGGTTCATTGGGCTGATTTGTACTTTTGAGCCAACAGAAAGCTCTCGATAAATTTGCGGTAAGTAAAAGTCGACCCAAGTATATTCATTCACCCCAACCAGAGTAAGTAATTGACTATTATTATCAAGATATTGTCCCATTTCTAGGTTATGAATCCCAACGATAGCGTCAAAAGGAGCCATTAATTTTTTCTTAGCGATAGTGGTAGTTAATATCGCAATATCTGATTTAGCAATTTGTACTGCAGCATTGGCTTGATCAACAAGTTCGTCGCTAATTTCATTATTTTTCTTAAGCTCGAGATAACGACGATGGGTTTGCTCGGTAAGTGTTAACTGTGCCTGAGCAGCAATTAAGCGGGCATCTTCATCTCTGTGATCGATTTCTACCAATACTTGGCCTTTAGAGACTAAACTACCAGAAGCAGCATTAAGCTTAATAATTTGTCCGGCAAATTCATTATTTAACGATAACGATTTAAATGCCTGTACTTCGCCACTCACTTTTAGCGTTTTCTGATAATCTACACGCATTACTTGGCTAGAATTTACGGTTGCCGCAGGTTCGGGCATATTTGCACCTTGCTCCGCTTTTGCTTGTTGTAACGATGATTTATAAAAATATAGGCCACTGATAACAGCTGCTAAAATTATAATAGTCACGATCCATTGACGGATTTTCATATTTTTTCGTTTCCTTTACTTATTTTTTAAATTTATTATCTAAGTGCTAACGCAACTAACTGCTCAGCGACTTTTTCAATATCTTGCTTACTGACTTTAGTGCGCCAATCAAACGAATTCATAAAGCGTTGCAAATTTAATATATGGACATTGTCTACCGCTAAAGCCGAGATACAATCTTGGCTATCATTATCTTGTTGATTATTGTTTCTACCATGATGCAATCGTACCGTTTGAAAATACCCTACCGCTAACGACCATGCACCGATGTTTATTTGTTCCATTTCATTACCAGCAACTGATTGCAACTCTTTACTATCAACCGCTGTTTGTAGTAGTACTTGAAAAGACTCCTCACAGACCTTGCTGCAATTAATCATGTAATCTAGCCAGCGGGGCGAACTGCGCTTCATAATAGAGCAGGTATTCACAATACTTTCTAACTGATCATCAAAACTGTACATTTGCACTTTTGAGAAATCGAGCAAGCTCAAGCCAATAATTCGCTCAGGTGTTGTCAATGGCAGCGCCAGCACTTGGCTGAATACTCTTTGCTTTTCTTGATACATTTTTGTTGCCAAAGCAATCAACAAATCTTCTTTACATTGCACAAACTTGTACACAGATCCCATTGATAGACCGGCTAACTTAGCAATTGATGACATAGAAAAATCTAATAACGTGCTTTTCTCTATTGCAGTAACCGCTGCAAACAGAATTAATTTTTCTTGTTCTTCAAGGCTGAACTTAGGTGCTGGTGCCATAATAGTCTCTTTTGATAAGTAATTCGAATAACATTCGAATGCAATTGTAAATGATTGTAAATAAAATGCAATGGGCAAAATATATACAGTCGATACTGTTCACGCCATTAGCCATTAACTTTAGTTTAAATAAGCCAAAAGGCTTGGTATTGTAGGGAATATAAAAATAAAAAATGAGATAAATTATGTTTCCTAACTGGCAGTTAGCCGTATTGAGCATTAGCTACATTGGCTTGCTTTTTCTTATTGCTTATTTAGGAAATAAATATCGCCATAAAATGGTCCGAAAAACTCAGGGCATTATTTATGCGCTAACCTTGGGGGTTTATTGTACTTCTTGGAGTTTTTTAGGCACTACAGGTCAAGCCTCCACGAACTTTCTTTCCCATATCCCTATTTATTTAGGGCCAATATTATTATTTGTTTTTGCATGGCCTTTTATTCAACGTATTATTCGAGTGAGTTTAAAACTTAATTTAACATCACTCGCTGATTTACTCGCTTCACGCTACGGAAAGTCTCATAACCTTGCCATCATGGTTACGATTGTCGCGTTAGTTGGCACCATGCCATATATCGCTTTACAGTTAAAAGCGATTGTTTATTCTTTCCAACAACTTCAGGCGGAACAAACCTTAATCACTTGGCTTTTTGGTTTACTGATTAGCTTAGTACTCGCTGGTTTTACTATAGTCTTTGGCATTCGTCATATCGATGTTACTGAACGCCACCCAGGGGTTATGCTAGCTATCGCCTTTGAATCTTTAGTCAAACTATTTGCTTTTCTCGCCGTCGGTATTTTTGTTACTTTTTTTATCTTCGATTCGCCGATGGATATATGGGTTACATCAGGCGCAAGTGAACAACTAGAGCAACAGTTTAACTGGCCAAATATGATGTCGATATTAGCAATGCTGGTTATTGTTATGGCTGCTTTTTTATCATTACCCCGACAATTCCAAGTAATGGTTGTTGAACTTAAAAACCCAAAAGATACCAAACTTAGTAGAACAATATTTCCTTTATACTTATTAGTTTTCGCTATTTTTGCAGCGCCGCTTGGTATTGCAGGGCAAATGCTTTTAGGAAATAGTGTGCCATCAGACGCTTATGTTTTATTTTTACCTTGGCATCAGCAACAAACATGGTTAACTCTTTTTGCTTTTTTGGGCGCTATTTCAGCAGCCAGTTCCATGGTTATAATCTCGTCTATCGCTTTGAGTACCATGCTAAGCAATGAAATAGTTTTTCCTTATATTTTCCGTTCTGGAAAAGCTAAAAATACTGATTTTGATCAATTTCGAATTCGGCTATTAAACATTCGTAAAGCGTTAGTATTATTAGTTATTTTATTGGGCTATGGCGTATTTTTAATGACGTCTCCCGATACTTTAAGCTCGCTAGGTGAAATAGCCTTTGGTGCATTTGCACAATTAACACCAGCATTAGTTGCCGCTTTTTATTGGCGACGAGCGAGTTTAACGGGTGTATATGCCGGTATTTTAATTGGTTTTTTATTATGGTTAATTCTAAATTTTATTCCACAATTTGGCTTATACCAACAACCCTTTAAGGGTGGGGTACTGTCTGCCAATACGACGGTAAGTTTACTTAGTTTATCGGTTAATATTTTTGTGATGTGGGCACTTTCTAAAATTAGTCGTCAAAATGTACAAGAGCGTGTGCAAGCCTCTCTATTTCTTGAATGGCAGGCACCAACACCACTGAGCTCTCAGAAGAAGCGGAATGCTGATGAACGCGATCTAGAGGTTTTAGTTTCTCGATTTGTCGGTGAAGGAAAAGCAAAGATCAGCTTTAAACAGTTTCAGCAAAGTATTGTTAAAAAAGAAATCAGCCAAGCCGATTATAACCAGCAATTATTGCAGCATACTGAAAATACTCTAGCAAGTGTGATGGGCGCATCTTCAGCTCGCTTAGTGCTCTCATCTGCACTAGATGGTAGAGATATAGCGCTTGAAGAAATTGCGGTATTAGTAGAAGACGCATCGAGCCAGCAACGCACATTCAGTCAAAACTTATTACAAAGTGCTATTGAAAATGCCAGTGAAGGTATTTCTATTATCGATAACGAACTTAAATTAGTGGCGTGGAATAAAAAATACATCGACTTATTTTCTTACCCTAAAGAACTTATTTATAAAGGTTGTCCTATCAAGCATTTGATTCATTACAATGTTTCTCGCGGCTTATGTGGCGAAGGCGAAATAAACCAGCAAGTAAAAAGGCGTTTAGAATTTTTACGAAATGGCAGTCCTCATAGTTCAGAACGACAACGCCCTGATGGGCAAGTAATACGCATTCAAGGTAATCCTCTGCCAGGTGGCGGCTTTGTGATGCTCTTTTCGGACATTACCGTCTACAAAGACGCTGAAAGGGTCTTAAAAGATACCAATGTAGATTTAGAAGCAATCATCAATGAGCGAACTAAAAAATTAGAAAAAACCAATGATGATTTAGCCATAGCAAGAGAAAAGGCTGAACAAGCGCATATCAAAAAAAGTTTATATCTGAAGGCTTGTAGCCACGACCTAATGCAACCACTAGAAGCTGCAAGGCTGTTTACTTCTGCGTTAAGCAGCCAAGGAGGTTTAACTGAAAGCCAAAACAGACAAGTTAAAAACATTGATCACTCACTAAAAGTGGCTAACGATTTACTGGCAGATTTAGGTGAAATTGCACGTATTGAAAGTGGTAATATTAAAGCTCATTTCAGTACGTTTTCAGTGAATGATTTATTTAATGATCTTGCCCAAGAGTTTTCGGCGACCGCGGTTGAATATCAAGTAGATTTTCGTATCCGAGCAAACAGCGCTTGGATTAATTCAGACCGAAATTTATTACGTCGAATATTACAAAATCTCATTGGTAATGCATTTCGTTATGCTAGCCCAGGGAAAGTATTATTAGGTGCACGAATTATAGATAACGAAGTCAATATTCAAGTATTAGATAATGGACCTGGCATTCCAGAGGAAAAACAAAAGATTGTATTTGAACAGTTCACCCAGTTAGAAAATAACGCCAATCATGCCGCTCGAGGATTAGGTTTAGGCTTAAATATCACGCAAAATTTAGCCTTATTATTAAACCACCCGCTAACACTTAAATCAAAAGTACAACAAGGTTGTAAATTTTCATTAGCCATAGCTAAAGCTAGCCCTAATTTGAAAGTGAACATTGAAAAACCTCTGGTAAAAGTGGGGTTAAAAAATGTTACTGTGATGTGTATCGATAATGATCCTGACGTTCTTAACGGCATGATAGAGCTGTTAAGTGCATGGCAGTGTAATGTGCTATCAGCAGACTCTTTCGAACAAGCAAAAGAGCAGTTTTCCTTACATCCTAATGAAGTCGAAATTTTATTAGTTGACTATCAACTCGGTAATAACCAAGACGGTTTAACACTGATAAAAGCCTTACGGGAAAGCAGTAATCATTATATTCCAGCCATTTTGATTACCGCGACTACTGACAGTGATATAACAGAAAAAGCCCAACAAGCAGATGTTGGCTTTATGAAAAAACTAGTGAAACCTGCCGCTTTACGCGCCATGATGAGCGCTATGCTAGCAAAAAAATTACAAGATAATTATTTGGAATAACAGCTTAAGACTCTATTCGCGGCTCTGAAACATTTAATGGTGCAATAGCAATAACCGCTTGCGTTCTATTACGTACGTTTAATTTACGAAAGATGGCTGTAGCATGAGCCTTTATTGTTGCTTCAGAAACATTAAGTTCGTAAGCAATTTGTTTATTTAGTAAGCCTTGGGCAAACATCATGAGAATTTTGTATTGTTGTTGCGTTAGGCTCGCTACGCGTTCAGCAATCATACTTTCATCATCACCAGTGCTTGCAAGTTCAATGCTATCTGGCAACCAAACTTCACCAACGAGCACTTGCTGAATAGCATAAATAATAGTTTCAACAGGAGTAGATTTAGGCACAAATCCAGCGGCACCATATTCCATTGCTTTGCGAATAGTATCATTGTCTTCATGTGCTGAAATCATCACCACTGGAATTTGTGGAAAATGATTACGCACATGAATTAGGGTGTTAAAACCGTGAGCACCGGGAATATTTAAATCTAACAGCACTAAGTCGCTATCGGTATTCTCGTTAAGTTGTTGTTCAAGTTGTTCAATTGTTTGAGCTTCTAGCCACTGAGTTTGGCGGAATTTAACTTCAAGCGTAGCTAACAGCGCTTGCCTAAAGAGTGGGTGATCGTCAGCAATTATTATTTTTTCTGGCTGGAACATAATGAATACCTTAAAACTTCCTATCTTTGAGTATAACTTTTTCCAAACAAATGGTTATTAGACTTTAGGCTAATATAAAATGACCACGTTCGAAAAAATAACTGCTACTCTGAACTGACTACAGAGTAACAGCTAGCTATAAGATCTATACTTTTTGAGGAATGTTCTTCAAGACAGCAACCAGTAATTGCCAATATAGGTCAACAGTAACTACATTGACTTTTTCATCAGGCGAGTGTGGAAATTTGATCGTTGGTCCAAACGACACCATGTCCCAATGTGGATAAGCAGTTTTAAATAAGCCACATTCTAAGCCGGCATGAATTACCATAATTTCAGGCACTTTATTAAAAAGATCTTGATAGGTGTCACGGACATTTTTCATAATGCTTGAGCTAACATCCGGTTTCCAGCCAGGGTAAGCACCTGAAAACTCGGTAGTTGCACCCGCTAATTCAAAGACTGACGCCACCATAGATTCAGCCATCATTCGACCATCATCATGCAAACTACGAATAAGTGACATTGCGACAAGCTTACGTCCTTTCGTACGAATAACGCCTAAATTCAATGATGTTTCAACGATACCTTCAATATCGTCACTCATTCGGAGCACACCGTTTGAACAAGCATTTAGCGCATGTAAAATAGCGTTTTGTGTTTCTTTGGTCCAACATTCATCAAATGTTTCTGGCGAAATTAACAACATTTCGATGTCAGTTTCAATGCTGCCTAATGTCGCAGACAAGGTCGCTAAATAGTCAGCTAAACTAGCTTTAAATGCTGCAATATCGGTATTAGCGATAACAAAACTTGCATCCGCTTCACGAGGAATAGCATTACGTAAACTACCACCATTTAACTCAGTTAAACGCAGTGAGAACTGTTGACTTGCAGCGAGTAAAAAACGTACTAAAAGTTTATTAGCATTAGCACGGCCGGTGTGAATATCAACACCAGAATGACCACCTTTTAAACCTGAAATTGACAAATTGAATGAAGTGACATTTTCTGCAACTTCTTCAAAGTTAAGCTTAAAGGTTGCTTCTGCATCAATACCGCCTGCACAGCCCATATAAACTTCACCTTCTTGTTCAGAATCGGTATTGATTAAAATATCTCCTTCTAACCAACCGGCTTCTAAACCGAAAGCACCAGTCATACCTGCTTCTTCGTCTATAGTAACTAAAACTTCTAAAGGACCATGAGCGATATCCGTGCTGGCTAAAACCGCTAAAGCTGAACACAAACCAATGCCGTTATCGGCACCTAATGTTGTGCCTTCAGCAGTAACCCACTGGCCATCTGCTTCATCAATAATGTATGGTTTGATCGGATCAGTTAAAAAATCGTGAGCTGTATCTGAATTTTTTTGCGGCACCATGTCCATGTGAGCTTGTAAAATAACGCCTTGGCAATTTTCCATACCTGCTGTTGCTGGTTTTTTAATAAAAAGATTACCTACCGCATCTTCTTTTACCGCTAAGCCTTGTTCTATTGCCCAAGACTGGATCCACGCTGAAATTTTTTGCTCATGTTTAGAGGGGTGTGGAATACTGCAAATTTTTTCAAATAGTTGCCATAAATGTGTTGGTTTTAGTTGTGATAAATTGCTCACATTATTTCCTTAATTATTATTTTATTACTTGTTGTTTAGTTTACTATTAATAGCAGTAATGACTATTTTCCTGCCATCAAAAATTGCCATTGCTCACTAAAGTCATCACTAGGTTTTTTAGCAAAACCTGAACGAACATACTGGCTAACTTTCCCTTCAACAAACGACACTAAGATATTCGCTAATGCTTGCTCTGAAATCGTAAAACTTTTACCTTCACGCAATTTTCGTTCACGTAAAACTTGTTTAAACTGCGACTCTAGTTTTTCAAAGTATTGATTTACACGTGCGCGTAAGCGTTCGTTTTCCCCCATTAATGCATCTCCCGCTAAAATGCGGCACATGCCAGGGTTACGCTCTGAAAACACTAATAAAACATGCAATATATGATGACAACGTACTAATGCTTCTTTGTGATCGCTTAGGATTAAGTTCACCCGTGAAAAAGTTGATTCTTCAATAAAATCTATCAAGCCCTCGAACATACGCGCTTTAGAAGGGAAGTGACGATAAAGCGCCGCTTCAGACACTCCAACTTCTCCAGCAAGCTTTGCTGTGGTGATCCGCTGACCGGGACACGTTTCTAGCATTTTTGCCAAACATTCTAAAATTTGTTGTTTACGATTAGGTTTTTGCGCTACTGACATAACTTTTTCTCTTATTATTTTTCAATCTGGTGTTGTGAAATTAACTCGACTAATTTCGCAGCTAAAACATGCTTAGACGCTAACGACAATTCCGTTTTACTGCTCGCAGAAAAGACCGTCAGTGCATTATCATCACTATTAAACCCTTGTCCAGCAAGCGCAACATTATTGGCGGCAATCATATCAAGGTTCTTTCGTTTTAACTTACCTAACGCATAAAGCTCGACGTCTTGTGTTTCAGCAGCAAACCCTACAGTAAAAGGTTTCACTTTTAATGCCGCAACATCGGCAACAATATCAGGATTTTTAACTAAGTGAATGTGCATTTCATCTGCTGATTTTTTAATCTTTTGATCAGCGACATCACTGACTCGATAATCTGCAACCGCGGCACAAGCAACAAACACATCAGCATTCTTTGCTAGCTTAATAGCCTGCTGATGCATTTCTACTGCGCTTTCTACAGCTACTTTTTCACAACCTTCTGGTGTTGATATATTTACCGGGCCTGAAATAATTTGCACTTTGGCACCAGCCAATTTTGCCGCTTGAGCAATAGCATAACCCATTTTTCCTGAACTATGATTTGAAATATAACGAACGGGATCAATGGCTTCACGTGTTGGACCTGCAGTCACAAGCCAAGTCTGACCGGATAAATCGACTTGATTAGCCTTAGCGGTACTTTGAAAAAACTGACAGGTTAAAGTAACTAGGTCATCTACATCTAACATACGACCAAGACCAATATCACCACAAGCTTGTTCACCTGCACCAGGGCCAAATATTTGATATTTTCTGGCTGCTAACTTTTTAATGTTTTCTTGCGTTATGCTCGCGTGCCACATTTGCTGGTTCATCGCGGGAGCAATGGCAATTGGCGCATTGGTTGCTAAACAAATAGTGGTCAGTAAATCGTTAGCCATACCGCAAGTTATACGTGCTATAGCATCTGCTGTAGCAGGAGCAATTAAAATATAGTCAGCCCACTTAGCTAGTTCAATATGACCCATAGCCAGCTCAGCTTGCGTATCAAGTAAACTATCAGATACCGCATTAGCAGAGACCGCTTGTAATGTTAACGGCGTAATAAAAGCTTTAGCTGCGGTTGTCATTACCACACGAATGTCGGCCCCCTGATCTTTTAAACGGCGCACTAGTTCCGGCGTTTTATAGGCGGCAATGCCACCTGTAATACCCAGAACTATTTTTTTTCCCTGAAGAATCTGCATAAACTGCTAATCTTAATAACGATAAGTGGCGATAAGATACCATTAATTTATCCATTTATAAATTGGCTTTGCAAGGATGCATATAT
>Ga0209395_1002150_pt1 | contig 26458 bp, 22 predicted proteins | sample GOMGulsemesocosm_3_FD_184635 | JGI IMG/M metagenome (GOLD analysis project Ga0209395, IMG submission 184635) | Methane-oxidizing microbial communities from mesocosms in the Gulf of Mexico - GOM9D Gulf of Mexico (SPAdes) (version 2) | ecosystem: Environmental > Aquatic > Marine > Cold seeps... | reverse complement strand
CCACCCTCTGGTCCAATGGCTAATACCGTGTTTTCTGTGCTTAGCGGCGGGCATTCGCTAGCTTGATAAGGGTGGGCAATCAACTTGCGTTTATCTTGTGCTATGGCGGGCAGTTCGTCTTCAATAAAGGGCTTAAAAAGCTTTTTTACATGTACTTTTGGCATGATCGTATCACCAGCTTGTTCGAGCCCCAATCGCAAGTGTTCATTAATACTTTGCTCGCTAAGCACGGGTGATGACCAGTAGCTTTTCTCCACTTTATAGCTGTTGATTAGGTATATCTCTTTAACGCCCAAGCTGGCTACGCTCTGCAAAATGCGTTTGAGCATTTTGGGTCTGGGAAGGGCGAGTAATAATGTCAGAGGTAGCGCAGTTAAAGCAGGGGTATCTAAACTTAGTTTGAGGGTGACGCTATGCTCGTCGATATCGAGGATGCTACCAGTGCCAGTCTGCCCATTGATCATGCCAACTTTGAGGGATTGATTGATAGCGGCACGGTGTACTTGCTGAATATGGGTGAATCTGCGATCTGTAAGGCGTATTATGTGTCTATCGATAAAATCACTTGCTTGCACCAGAATTAAATTCATCGTTTGAAAATTACCAAATTTTGGCTATTGATTTGTACCGGGATGCTGGCGCCAATGGTGTGTTGCTGTTGTTGCTTGGCGTTGGTTGAATAGTACAATGTACTGCGATCCTTAAGTTGTAACTCGTATTTATAGTAGCTGCCGTGAAAGTCTTTATTGATGACAGTGGCTGAGTGAATCGAGTCAGCTGCGCAGCAGACATCTTCTACACGAATAAGGACGTCGACGTCAGTGCCTTTTTTAAAGCCGTGCGGCGTTTGTTTAGCCAATTTTCCCAGCTCGGTTTCAATACAGTATTCACAACTAGCGACACCTGGCAGAAACTTGCTCTCGCCAATAAAAGAGGCCACAAACCGACTCGCTGGAAAGTGATAGCTGTTATAGGCGCTGTCCCATTGATGGATCTCGCCGCTGTCCATGATGGCTATTTTGTCAGCGATAGCAAAAGCCTCGCCCTGATCGTGACTGACCATTAACGCGCTGACTTGCTCTTTCTTTAAAATAGCTTTTACTTGAGGCACAAGGCTCTCTCTAAGCTTGGCGTCAAGCCCTGAAAAAGGCTCGTCAAGTAAGATGAGTGCGGGCTGAGGCGCAAGCGCTCGTGCTAGGGCAACTCGCTGTTGCTGTCCGCCTGATATCTGGTGGGGGTAAAGCTTAGCGTAAGCGCAGAGTTCAATCAGTGTTAATAGCTGCTTAACACGTGCTTGGATGTACTTTTTGGGTTGGGATTTTATCCCAAAAGCGATATTTTGCTCGATGGACAAATGTGGAAACAGCGAAATATCTTGAAAAACCATGCCGATATTTCTAAGTTCAGGGGCGAGTGTGTTGTTGCTGTCAGAGATGATTTGCTCTGTTAATTGGATATTGCCCGTACGCGCCGGTTCAAAGCCGGCTATTGCGCGTAAAAGTGTCGATTTGCCACAGCCGCTTGGGCCTAAGAGGCAGCCAATATCGCCTTTGTTTAGTGTCAGAGAAATGTCTTTGACAATCGTTTTTGTGCCATAGGCAATGCTTAGGTTGTTCAGAGTCAGCAGTGGTTTGCTTAATTGTTCAGCTGCGTTCATTGTGCTTGTTGTGCCCTTGAGTTTGAAATCGACCGGCTCAAAATAATAACCGGTAACAGTCCTACAGCCACTATCATAATAGATGCAGGGGCAGCGTCAATCAGTCTTTCGTCAGAGGCGAGCTCGTAGGCGTGCACCGCCAGTGTGTTAAAGTTAAAAGGTCTGAGTATCAGCGTTGCTGGAAGCTCTTTTAAGACGTCGACAAAGACAATGAGTAACGCGGTAAGTAAAGAGCTGCGCATCAATGGAAAATGGATTTTTGTAATCACTTGCAGGTTGCTGTGCCCCAGTGAGCGCGCGGAGTTATCTAGATTGGGTTTGATTTTATCCAGACCTGTTTGTACTGCCCCCATGGAAACGGCTAAGAACCTGACGGTATAAGCGAATAATAAAGCAAACAAAGTGCCGGATAGAATCAGCCCTAAATCGAGGCCAAACAACTGTGCTGCGGCGTCAATGATTTGGTGGTCAAGCCACGCCAGAGGAATGATGATGCCAATGGCGATAATGGTGCCTGGTAACGCGTAACCTAGGCCTGCAATCGTAGTAGCACCTTGCACTGATGCGGTATTTTTGATGCGCTTGGCGTAGGCCAGTAAAATTGACAGTACCACGGCAATCACCGCTGCGCTCATGGCTAAATAGAGGGAGTTCCAAGCAAGTGATAGGAATTTGTCTACTTCAAAAACGGCTTGGGTGATGCTCCAATAAGCGAGCACGCAAGCTGGCACTAGAAATCCAAAACTAACAGGGATCAAACATACCGCCCATGCCACACAAGTGTGCTTAAATGAGAGTTTAATCAGGGCGCTGGCTGGGCGTTGTTCTGCACTAGAGTGATAGCGGTGTTGGCGTCTTGAATATCTCTCTAAAATGATTAAAAAAGCCACAAAGGTTAACAGCATAGTCGCCAGTTGCGAGGCTGCGGTTGGGTCACCTAGGCCGTAAAAAGTGCGATATATGCCAGTGGTGAAAGTGCTAATGCCAAAATATTGAACCGTGCCAAAATCAGCCAGTGTCTCCATCAATGCGAGGGTTAATCCGGCAATGATGGCGGGTCTTGCCATTGGTAGAGAGAGGTGGAAAAAGGCGCGTTTTCGACTGTAGCCCAAGGTCCTGCAAACTTCTAACGAGTTGCTCGAATGCTCTAAAAACGCGGCGCGCGCGAGTAAGTATACATAAGGGTAAAGTACCAGTGTGAGCATAGTGATTGCGCCGCCAAGAGAGCGGATTTCAAAGAACCAATACTCACCGTAATTCAGTCCTGTCAGCTCTCTTAATGTGCTCTGTACAGGGCCGGCAAAATCAAAAAGTCCCGTATAGGTATAAGCGACTATATAAGCGGGCACCGCTAAAGGCAGTAACAGTGCCCAAGTGAAGATGTCTTTTCCTTTAAAGTCACAAACACTGGTAAACCAAGCTGTGGGTATGCCAATCGCTAATACCCCAAAAGATACGCCTAATAATAACAAGATAGAGTTGCTAATGTAGTCGCTTAGTACTGTCTCTATTAAATGGTTAAGGGTTGCACCGAAGCCGCCAAATAGGGAGCTTATCACTACTAATATCGGAAAGCAGAGAGCGATAGCAGTGAGTACTGCTAATATGCTAAGCCAGTTGATATTTTTATAGTTTTTTAAGATTTCAATCATGAATATAATCGTAAAAGGAGGTCTTTCAAGCTTAGCATATAAGCTTGAAAGATCATCAAGTGTTAACTAGAAAACTACTTCCAGCGCGCTTTATCCATCAGCTCTACCGCAGCACGGTTGTTTTCGCCGAGTTTGTTTAAGGCAATGCTGTCGGCTTTGAACTCGCCCCAGCTTTTAAGTGCATCGGAGACTGGTGCCGTTTTAAGTACCGGGAATTCACTGTTGACAGCGGCGTACCATGCTTGTGACTCTGAAGAAGTCATAAATTCGATAAGCTTAACCGCATTATCTTTATGTCGCGCATGCTTTGTCACGCCAGCACCGCTAACGTTCATGTGCACGCCGCGATCTTGCTGGTTTGGCCAAAATAGCCCGACTTTTGTAACCACTTTTTGGTCGTCGCTGTTATCGCTGTTCATTAAGCGTCCAAAGTAGTAAGTATTAGACAGGGTAATGTCACACACACCTGCGGCAACGGCTTTAAGCTGATCCGTGTCACCGCCGGCAGGTGGTTTAGCGATATTGCTGACTAAGTCTTTTGCCCAGGCAAGCGTTTGCTCATTGCCAATGTTATCGATCATAGAGGCGACCAGTGATTGGTTATAGATATTATTTGAGCTTCTAAGGCAGATTTTTCCACGCCATTTTTTATCGGCTAAATCTTCATAGCTTGAAAGCTGTGAAGGATCTACTCTATCTTTTGCGTAGAAAATAGTGCGGGCGCGTTGCGATAGACCAAACCATAAATTGTCGCCATCACGCAAGTTTTCAGGGATGTTTTTATTTAAAACATCACTAGTGATAGGCTGTAAAACACCGGCTTGTTTAGCACGATGTAAGCGGCCTGCATCCACAGTAATAAATATATCTGCAGGACTTGCCTTGCCTTCAATTTTAATGCGCTGTAATAAAGCATCAGCCTTGCCGGTAATTAAATTAACGCTAATGCCAGTGCTTTGCTCAAATTTATCCAGTAGTGGTTTAATAAGAGCTTCTTTTCTGGCGGAGTAGACATTGACCTCAGAAGCTTGAGCGGTAACAGCTGCAAGGAGGGTAAAAGTGGCTAAGGTGTAAGTTGTCTTACTTAGTATAGGCATGATAAATGAACTCTGGTAAATGATAACAACGAAGAAGTGGATTATAAATGATTATTGTTGTTATTTACATCTTTGATTTTGTTCGGTTAAAAAAGCGTTGTAGCCATCGAGTCAGTGTGGCACTCAATATTTTGTAGCTATTGGCAAAGGCGGATAGGTAGAGTGTCGTTAAGCCTTGTTCGCTGTCGTGTTGGTATTTACTGATACCGTACTGTATTTGTGTTTGTGGCTCACTGTGATGCAAGGTTTTAAAAAGCCAATCCCATATGGCTAATACCGCGCCGTAATTTTTGTTAAAGTGCCGCGTTGCTGTCGAGTGGTGAATATGGTGTTGGGCAGGGGAGATGATGACCTTTTCAATACATAGGTAATAGTGGATTGAGATATGGCTATGACGTAAGTTTGACCCCGCTATATTAAAAATAAACAGGATAATATTGACATTGAGCACGGTGTATAAATCGACTTTGTCATCAAATAGGAAAACAAAGAATCCGATGCTGACACCTTGTACTATGGCGCTGCGTATGGCAAAGAGTAACCCTTCTACCGGGTGTGTGCGCAATACTGTCAATGGTGTAAGGTTGGTCGCACTGTGATGTGTTTTGTGAAACTCCCAGAGTATAGGGAGCTCATGCATAATTTTGTGGGTGTAGAAACGGGCAAAATCATCGAATATGAAAATAAACAGTGTAAAGAGCGATATGATAGCCCAGCTGGGGATATTAGTTTCAATATTACGTTGACCTAACAACTGGTGCATTCCCTCAAAGATCAGGGTGGCGACGGTGAGTTTGCCAAGTAACAAAGGGTTAAAAATGAGGTAAATAGCTTTGTTGATAAGAATGAGTAGGTAATCGGCTCTGGCAGATTTAGAGAACCAATGTGGAAAACCTAGTGCGGTTGACAGACTGTTTTTGAAATTACTTGTACTTTTATGTAATGAATAAATTGCTGCAATGATACTGGCGCAAAGCAAGTAGCCCCAGTAAAGGCGCTGTTGCGAGTTACTAAAGAGTGAACTGAGGTCACTCCAGTATTGAGTGAAAAAATCTTGCATAGCAATAAAAATGTCAGATAAATAGATAAGGCGACATTATAGTCGCCTTATTTTATTGATGATAGAAATTTTCTATTAGTCGTTTTCAGTGCTGTTGCCAGAGCCTAATTTTTCAGCCATTGTCGCTAGCTTTGCCGTTTGGTCTTTAGCACGAGCTTTCAATGGATATTGATCAGAAAGCGCTTTTTGTACTTTTAGCATGTGCAGCGCAAATTCGTTCAATGACAGGGAGCTGGACTGTATGTAATTGCCTTTATCATCAATGCCTGTCACTTGTGTATTACCTAGTAATACCGGGCTAAAGCCAATTAAACGGTTAAGTTTAACGGCGAAACCGCCAAGGTCTTTACCACCAGTTTGCAGTGCCATTGAGAAGCCTTTAAGCTCACCCCAGTGGTGGATGTAGTTTTTGAAATCTGCCTTAACGTCGCTATTTGCTTCGATGCCTGCTTGTAATTTAAGCGCATCGGAGTAAACGCTGCCAGCGTATTTAAAGGCGGCTTCTGCAATGACTAACTCCCAGTTAGTTTTGATGAAGTTCGCTTTTTCGAGCAGGTCTTTGCGCTGCTGGTCGTTCAGTTTTTCGCCCTTGGCATCAGTGATGATTTGGCGGCCATCAATGAACGCTTGAGTAATGCTGTTTAGATAGTTCGACTTACCTGATTTGTCTGCGCCAGCAGCGTAGTACGCGTGTGCAAATAACATTTCAGTATCAAGCTCGATTTTACCGTTGCCGTTTAAATCAGCTTTAGCAAAAATTTCTTTTTTACCTTTGGCAATTGAGTAAGCATCCGTCGCATCAATGCTAGCGGCGTTAGTTGGCGCGCCGAAGTAGCCAAAAGCTTCATCCCAGACGTGTTCTTTACCCGTATAAGCTGCGCCGTCTTTGTATGGCTTGTTATTTGGCTTAACATCAGCAGCAAGCTTTTCATCTAAATAATTATCAACGGCTTGGTTGTAGAAAATGGCACCCATGGCAAATTTAGAAATAAGCTGCGGGTAATCCATACCGTTGATGTAATCGAAACCGGCATCTGAGCTAGCCGCTTTTTCAATCAAAAATTCAAGCACTTCAACCGCTGTTTTGTTGCCAGGCCAGCCTGCAACAGCACCTTGGTAAGTTTTACCGGCAAGGTTCTTACCCTTTGAAAGCTCATCAACTTGTGTTTGTGCAATGCCAAAGCCTTCTTTGCTGGCTGGAGAGATAATGGCACGGCCTGTATCTTTACCTGAAAAGTAAGCTTGCATTTTAGCGAGCAGTTCAGGGTTTGCTTCACCGTTGCCTGTTTTTGATAGGCTCATTAGTGATGTGTGCAATACATGGCGCGCAATTTGACCGCCGTAAGAGATAGAAGAGGTTTTGTCACCAGCATAATCTTTCACAGTAATTGGGAAGTCTGCGTAGTTAGCAGCTGCATTGGCTGTTAAAGCAGTTGTAGATAACGTGGCGATAGCCACTGCTGCCATTAATTTATTAAATTTCACTCTAATGTCCTTTAAGTTTCACGCGCTGCGATCAGCGATTAAAAATGTTGCGTAGAATTTATAGGAATGCAGATGAGTTTGCAAATAATAATTGTTCTTATTAGTAATAAGTCTTAATAAAAATTATCGAAAAATTAATAGCTTCGCTGGCATAGAGGATATATTTAATGCCACAAACAAGGAGGGTAAACTTAGTTTAATAAAACAAAAAGTGAAATAAAAAGAAGTGGGAGTTAGTCATGTGGGAGTGTAGCGAAATCCCCGAAAAGTTTTTTCTTTAAGGGGATTGTAAGTAGCGTTTACTTGAAAAGTTTAGTTAGAAGCTTGCTTCCAGCTTTCCAAGAGCTTGTCGTAGTTAACGGTCACGCCTTGTGGCTTCTCGTTAGCTAGCTTAGCTTTTGGAGAACCCGGTTGGCTCAACCAGTACTGTGGATCCTTCTCAGGGTTGAGTTGAGGTCCACATTCGCCTTGTACATTGGCACGCTCTAATCGCTTAAGCACTTTATCTTGTGCTTTCGCTAGCCCGTCAAGTGCTTGTTGTGGGGTTTTTTCTCCACTTGAAGCTTCAGCCACATACTGCCACCAAAGTTGTGCAAGTTTTGGATAGTCAGGTACGTTGGTGCCGGTTGGCGTCCACTGTACACGAGCAGGGCTGCGATAAAATTCTACCAAACCACCCAGCTTAGGTGCTGCTGCGGTCATCTCTGGAGAGTTAATATCAGAGTTTCTGATAGGTGTTAAGCCCACTAACGTTTTCTGCAAAGAAACGGTCTTAGACACAGTGAACTGTGCGTACAACCAAGCCGCTAGGCGCTGCTTCTTTGGAGTAGAGTTAAGGAAGGTCCAAGAACCTACGTCTTGATAACCCAGCTTCATGCCCTCTTCCCAATAAGGTCCTTTAGGACTAGGAGCCATGCGCCATTTAGGCGTTCCATCTTCATTCACTACCGCAAGTCCCGGCTTGTTCATGCTAGCCGTAAAAGCGGTGTACCAGAAGATCTGTTGCGCAATATGCCCTTGAGCGGGGACAGGTCCCGACTCACCAAAGGTCATGCCTTGCGCTTCAGGTGGTGCATATTGGCGCATCCAATCGACGTATTTTGTGGTGGCAAAAACTGCCGCTGGGCCGTTAGTTGCACCACCGCGTGACACACTGGCACCAACAGGCTTACAACCGTTAACGCGGATTCCCCACTCGTCAACAGGTAGGCCGTTTGGCAGTCCTTTGTCGCCTGCGCCGGCCATTGAGAACCAAGCATCGGTGAAGCGCCAGCCAAGCGATGGATCTTTTTTACCGTAATCCATGTGCCCGTAGACACGCGTACCGTCGATGGTTTTCACATCTTCAGAGAAGAACTTGGCGATATCTTCATAAGCTGACCAGTTGACAGGTACGCCAAGCTCATAACCATACTTATCTTTAAATTGTGCCTTTAGGCCTTCGTCTGCAAACCAGTCGGCGCGGAACCAGTACAAGTTGGCAAATTGCTGATCGGGAAGCTGATAAAGCTTACCATCAGGGCCAGTTGTAAAATCTAGACCGATGAAGTCTTGTAGATCCAAGGTAGGTAGCGTGTATTGCTTACCATCGCCTGCCATCATGTCAGAAACAGCCACTACTTTGCCGTAGCGAAAGTGGGTACCGATCAAATCAGAGTCGTTGACATAAGCATCGTAGATGTTTTTACCGGACTGCATTTGTGTCTGCAGTTTTTCAATCACATCCCCTTCTTGAATAAGGTCGTGATTGACTTTGATGCCGGTGATTTCTGTGAAAGCTTTTGCCAGCGTTTTTGACTCGTACTCGTGAGTGGCGATAGTCTCAGAGGCAACGGTGATTTCCATGCCCTGGAAATCTTTTGCTGCATCGATAAACCATTGCATTTCTTTGAGCTGTTCACTCTCATTTAGGGTGGAAGCAGTAAACTCAGATGACACCCATTTTTTTGCCGCTGCCATGTCGGCTTGTACTTGCATACCGGCCGTCGTCAGAGCAATGACAGCTGCAAGTGTTAATAAGCGTGGAGATTTGTTAGTTATCATTTTTAACCTCAATCACATATTGTTGTCCTAGATTCAATAGCCAGACTTATCAGGTACGACTGTCGAATTTAGGGTTATAGCTTGCCAATCACTGCTAATGTGTTGGCGCGCTAGTGTGTGCAGTTGATATCTCAACTGCGTCTTCTATCAACTGGCCTGTCACCAATTGATGTTTTACTCGAGTCAAGTGTTGCTATCATTGTTATCAGCACTTGAGGCTCGAGCTATTAATTAACCCCAGCGCATGACTGAAATTAACCAAATTACTGCTAACAGTAGTGCAATCCAAATGCTAATAGTGGTAAAGCCCACTATGTATAAATGGAAAAATGCACTGCTGAGTAAACCGATAAATAACCTATCGCCACGGGTGGTGGCAATTGGCAAGAAACCTTTTCGTTCTATGCAGGGGGATCTGATTTCCCACACTGTCATGGTGAGTAAAATCGTGGCGATTGCCGCGAAGAATACAGCTGTTGGTAGTGTCCATGCCATCCAGTTCATAGTGTTATTTCCTCTTTATACTCGGCCTAAGGCAAAGCCTTTTGCGACATGGTTACGGACAAAATAGATGACCAAAATACCCGGGATAATGGTGAGCACACCGGCGGCTGCCAGAACCCCCCAATCGACTCCAGATGCACCAATAGTACGGGTCATTATCGCGGCGATAGGTTTTGCCTCAACCGAGGTTAATGTTCTAGCCAACAGCAGTTCCACCCAGGAGAACATAAAGCTGAAGAATACAGTCACCCCAATGCCGGAGCTAATCAGCGGTAAAAAAATGCGGATGAAAAAACGCGGGAAGCTGTAACCGTCAATATAGGCAGTCTCATCAATTTCCTTGGGCACGGAGGACATAAAGCCCTCGAGAATCCACACTGCCAAGGGCACACTAAACAAACAGTGGGCAAGTGCGACGGCAATGTGTGTATCAAACAGTCCCACGGATGAATAGAGCTGGAAAAACGGCAGTAAAAAGACCGCTGGCGGTGCCATTCTGTTGGTCAGTAACCAGAAAAACAGATGTTTGTCGCCAACAAATTTATAACGGCTAAAGGCGTAAGCTGCAGGCAGCGCGACGATCAGCGTGATAATTGAATTTAACACCACATAATAAATGGAATTGAAATAGCCGTTGTACCAGCTAGGGTCAGTAAAAATCACCTGATAGTTGGCCCAAGTGAAATGCTGTGGCCACAAACTAAAAGTGCCGAGTATCTCCTCGTTACTTTTAAAGGACATATTGATTAGCCAGTAAACCGGCAGTAATACAAAGACACTGTACGCCCAGATTCCGACATTTTTTCTACGACTCATGGCTCATCTCCTTTGACTTATCTTTATCTAGCTGAGAAATAGTAGTGAAAAACAACCAGGAAACCAGCAGTACTATCAGGAAGTAAATTATCGAAAATGCAGCGGCAGGACCTATATCAAACTGGCCTATCGCCATTTTTGTGAGTGTTTGGCTGAGGAAGGTGGTGGAGTTACCCGGGCCGCCGCCGGTCAGCACAAATGGCTCGGTATAAATCATAAAGCTATCCATAAATCTGAGTAGGATGCCGATAATTAATACGCCTTTAAGTTTTGGCAACTGGATATATTTGAATATTGCCCAGTTAGAGGCGCGATCAATTTTAGCTGCTTGGTAGTAGGCGTCAGGTATAGCACGTAAGCCGGAGTAACATAGCAGGGCGATTAGTGAAGTCCAGTGCCAAACATCCATCAGCACGACCGTCATCCACGCATCAATCGGGTTATTGGCATAGTTATAGTCAATCCCCATGCCATTGATGACATAGCCAAGCAAACCTATATCGGCGCGGGCAAATATCTGCCAAATAGTTCCCACCACATTCCAGGGAATTAACAGCGGAATGGCCAGTACAATTAAGCTTAAGGAAGCCATCGCACCGCGAGTCGGCATCATTAATGCCACTGCTATACCCAGCGGAATTTCAATCGCTAATACTGAGCCGGAATACATAAATTGGCGCATCAGAGAATCTTGTAAACGCGGGTCTTGTAAAACTTCGCGATACCATTCAACGCCGACAAAGTAAGCGCTGTTTTGATCGAAAATATCTTGTACTGAATAGTTAACCACCGTCATTAATGGGATGATTGCGGAAAACGCCACCAATAAAAATACCGGCAGTACTAAGAACCAAGCCTTATTATTTTGAGTTTTATTCACTGGTTGCTTCCCCCTCAGTAGAGTTGATCAAGTAGTCATCTGCATAGAACTTAACCCATTGATTGGGAAAGTTAAGATAGGCATCTTGGGTGGGTATTTGCTGCTCTTCATCCAATCTGATTTTAATGCTGTGATCGCCGAGCATGACAGTCACTATTTTGTAGGTACCTAAATCTTCGGTGTGCTGGATAGTGCAGGGAAGAGATTCCTCGTTCTGCTGAGCAGAAAGCTGAACAAATTCTGGGCGAATCCCCAGTGTCAGCTCGGCATTTTTGGCGCCTTGCAATAAAGCCCTTTGTTCAGCGTTTAAGCCAAATGTGATGCCGCCTAATTCGGCGCCTTGCTCGGAAAGCGTCATCTTTAATAAATTCATCCCAGGACTGCCGATAAAATAACCGACAAAAGTGTGATTGGGATTTTCAAAGAGCTCTCTAGGGGTGCCAAATTGAACTATCTTACCCTCGTACATTAAGGCGATTTTATCGGCAAAAGTCGATGCCTCAAGTTGGTCGTGGGTAACATAGACCATTGTGATGTTGTAGCGCTCGTGAATTTGTTTGAGTTTACGGCGCAATTTCCACTTTAAATTTGGGTCGATAACGGTGAGCGGTTCGTCAAATAAAATAGCCGAGACATCGTCGCGAACCAGACCTCGGCCCATGGATATTTTCTGCTTTTGATCGGCACTTAAATTGTTAGCTTTGCGCTGTAAAATATCACTCAATTCCAATATGTCGGCAACTTCGCGTACTTTAGCGTCAATTTCTGACTCTAATACCTTCATGTTGCGCAATGGAAATGCCAAGTTGTCGTAAACAGTCATCGAATCATAGATAACGGGGAACTGGAACACTTGGGCAATATTGCGATCTTGCGTGGATATGTCATTGACTTCAACACCGTCAAAAGTAACGCTGCCGTGCGAGGGTATTACCAGGCCGGAAATAATATTAAGTAAAGTACTTTTTCCACATCCTGATGGACCAAGTAGGGCGTAAGCGCCCCCTTGTTCCCAGACGTGATTCATCTCGTGAATGGCATAGTCAGTCGTGTGCTCTGGGTCCGTAGCGTAACTGTGCGCTAAGTTTTTTAAACGGATTTCAGCCATGTTGCTGGGCTCCTTGTTCTCTTGCTGGGTAGGGGGCTTTTATAATGCCTCCCTCAAAATCGAATAGAAATAATTTTTCCGGCGGCAAGTAAATTTTCACTGGGGTATTGGTGCGATAATCGTGCACACCGGAGAGTTGTAATACCAGTTGAAAATGTTTGTTGGCCACGTGTAAAAAAGTTTCAGAGGCACTGATCTCGGCGACTTCCACTTGCACCGCCAGTTCAATGTCATCGTCGTTTTTTGGGACTAAGCTCATGTGTGATGGGCGGATACCAAAACGGTAAGCGCCAACAGCTACGTCTTTAAAGTGACCTGCAACAGGGAAGCTGGCGTACTCATCAAAGGTGACTTCTTGCTCGCTGATAGTGCCTGGCAGAATGTTAATAGGCGGTTCGCTGTATAAATCCGCGGCATCGAGATTAATTGGGTATCGATACTGTTCAATGGCAGGCCCTGTTTGCAGTACTCGTCCCTGGTGTAAAAGCGTAGTAGTACCGCCGAGCGCTAGTGCTTCATTAGGCTCTGTGGTGGCGTAGATAGCGATACTGTTACGTAGTTTAAACAGTTCTCTGAGCTCTTGGCGTAGTTCCTCGCGAAGCTTGTAATCTAAATTAACCAAAGGTTCATCAAAGAGTAAGATAGTGGCATCTTTTACCAGCGCGCGTGCCATCGCGGTGCGCTGCTGCTGCCCGCCAGATAGTTCCAGCGGATAGCGCTTTAAAAAAGCTTCGATGCGCAGCATTTCTGCCGTCTCTTGCACCCGTTTTTTGATTTCTGATGCTGGGGTGCCCGCTAGCAGCAGCGGAGAGGCGATATTGTCGTAAACATTCATATTGGGATAGTTGATGAATTGTTGGTAGACCATTGAGATGTTGCGCTTTTGCACGCTTTGTTCGGTGACATCCACACCGTCAACGATGACCTTTCCCGAATTTACTTTATCTAGGCCTGCGATAATACGCATTAATGACGTTTTACCGGCGAGTGTTCTACCGAGTAATACGTTAAAAGAGCCTGGCTCAAAAGACAGGTTTATGTCTTTTAGATAAGAGGTGTTATCGACAGATCTGTTTACATTTTCTAAAACCAGAGACATATTACATTCCTGCTCTTATTTATTTTCATTGGTATTGCAGTGAGTAGATAATGCTAGTTACATGCCAAGTTTTTACTGTTCAGTGTTTTTTTTGTTAACTGTTTGATTTGTTGGCTTTAAATTTGCTGCTGTAGCGTGGTGTAGGGAATTTTTATTTTTCAAATGATAAAAAAGATTGACACTGAACATCTATGAACATAAAAGTGAACAATAGTGAACACATTGAAAAACAAGTTTGAACAGTCGCATATAACAAAAAAAACAAAGATGATGATAAAGACATGCAAAAAAGTGGCCAGCAACAAAAACAACACCAGCAACTCATTGAGCAGTCATGGCAGCGGTGTCGTGAATTTGGCTTAGCACATGATACCGAACCGGAACGTCAGAGTTTGGTTAAAGCAGATGCGCAAATTCTACAGGAAACGTATCGCAAGTTAATAAGCACTACCGATCACGCGGTGCTGCCTTACTACGATAATATTTTAAACAATAGTCCCTGTTTGATTTTACTGGCAGATAGCCAAGGTCAAGTGCTTAACAGCTGGGGGGAGCGGCGCTTTTTATCGGTGCAACAAAACGCTTGGTTTAGTACTGGCGCGAGTTGGCGTGAAGTAAGCACGGGGACCAATGCCATCGGTACAGCGCTGGCAGTAGGGCAGGCTGTTCAAGTAGAGCGCGATGAGCATTTTCTTAAACGCCACCGCTATATGATAGGTTCAGCTGCACCTATCTATGATGCTAACAATGAATTGTTAGCAGTGCTGGATGTATCCAGTGATACTTACATGCCGCAAGCACATACCTTGGGCATGGTCAGATTGATGTCCCAGTCTATCGAAAACAAACTTATTATTGATAAATATTTTAATAATAGTGCCATAGTGACGTTTAATACCCACGTGGATAATCTTGATAGCCAGTGGTCTGGCCTGATCGTGTTTAATGAACAAGGAGGTATAGTCGCTACGAATCGCCGTGCAGAGCAATTACTCGGTTATAAGCTGTTTGGTGCCAATATCGAAGAAGTACTGCAGTTACCACTTGTCTCGCTACTTGCTAAAGCTAAAAATATTCCCTTTGCAGTGCGCGCATTTGATAAGTATAAAATGTTTGTGCAACTGAGTATGCCGGTGAATACAGGCATCATAACCCCGATAACATACGCCGCGGATTCCGCCAATATCAGTCAACAAGAATTGCCATTAGATCTTGATAATATTGAGTTCGGCGATAAAAAAATGCAGCGGGCAATACTGCAGGGCAAGAAAGTCATCGAAAAGGATATACCGCTACTGATCTGTGGAGAAACAGGGGTTGGCAAGGAAGTGTTTGTCAGTGCGTTACATCAATTCAGCTCCCGCGCAAACAATCAATTAGTGGCTTTGAATTGTGCCGCTATCCCAGCGGATTTAGTGGAGTCCGAGCTGTTTGGTTATGTAAAAGGAGCTTTTACTGGGGCAGATAGTAAAGGCTCGATAGGGCTGATAAGACAGGCGAGTAAGGGGATCTTATTCCTCGATGAAATTGGTGATATGCCAATGAAAGTGCAGGCTAGGTTACTAAGAGTATTACAGGAACGGCAAGTGACCCCGCTGGGGTCAACTCAGTCTTTCCCGGTCGATATTAAATTAATATCGGCAACTCACTGCAATTTGAAGGAACTAGTGGCAAAAGGGTTGTTTAGAAAAGATTTGTTTTATCGCGTCAGTGGCTTGAAAATAGAGATGCCAACACTGCGTGAGCGAACGGACAAGCGCGAGTTGTTAACTCGTATAACAAAAGCAAAAGCAAATAGTGTGATCCAGCAGCAGATCCCCGAGACGATAATGTCTTTGTTTTTAGCCCACCCTTGGCCTGGCAATATTCGCCAGTTTATCAGTGTTGTAGAAGTGGCGTTGGCGATGGCGGATGATGACCAGATAGAAGATTGGCATCTAGCGGATGATTTTTTTGAAGACTTAAACAGTGTTGATAATGTTAAGGTTTTGGCTGAAGAAGCTGGAGCTAGTGACGTTGGTATAAATAACTCACCGATATCCTTCACTGAGGGTGAGCCGCTAGCGAATGCTGTGGCTGAACCAGCTATTGAGGCACAGGGCTTTATCGCGCCTAGTCAGGTTGAGTCAAAGTGGAATACAGGTGATGAGCTGGCTGATACATTGGCTTGTTATAAACACTGCCAAACAAATCTGTCAAAAACGGCAAAAACCCTCAATATTAGCCGCAATACGCTTTATAAAAGGTTGCGCGAGTTAGGGCTTAAATAATGGGAGCTTAAAAAGTAGTCAATGAAAATATCGGATAGCCACAGGGCAGCGCTCTCGCTCTGCTTGTAAGCTCAACACAAAGCGCATTGGTCAGCTATCCTAATTTTTATGTCGAGGGCCTTTCACCGACTAAAATATTAGTGGTAAGAGACTCACCATTTCTGAGGAAATTCACCTTAATGATACTGCCAGGTTTTACCTCGGCGATGCTGCGCATCGAGTCTAGGCCACTAATAATCGACGTATCGTTGAAAGCCAAAATTAAATCGCCCGCTTGTAAACCAGCATTGTCGGCAGGCCCATTGGTGACAACGCCTGCTAGTACTAAGCCGCGAATGTTATTAAGGCCGAAGGATTCGGCTAACTGGGGGGTTAGCTCTTGCGTCTCAACGCCTAACCAGCCGCGAATAACCCGCCCATCTTCAATTAAGTTACGCATGACTTTTAGTGCAAGGGTAGAGGGGATGGCAAATCCTATACCGTTTGATCCACCCGATTTAGAAAAGATAGCGGTACTGATACCCACTAAATTGCCCCGAGTATTAATCAGTGCTCCGCCTGAATTTCCGGGGTTAATGGCAGCGTCTGTTTGCAGGAAATTTTCATAGCGGTTGAGGCCGACACTGGTCCGGCTTTTAGCACTGATAATGCCTTTTGTGACCGTTTGACCAAAATCAAAAGGGTTACCGATTGCCAGTACCACATCGCCAACACGTAAGTTATCTGAAGCTTCAATTATGATGGCGGGCAAATTAGGTAAATTGATTTTTAAAATGGCTAAGTCGGTGCCGGGGTCGGTACCGATGACTTCGGCTAACGCCTCGCGTCCATCTTGTAGCGCCACGACTATTTCAGCTGCTTTTTCAATAACATGGTTGTTGGTTACCAAGTAACCTTGCTGGTTTAGGATAACCCCAGAACCGAGGCTAGAATGAAACTCACTAGAGGGGGACGGTAGCGGTTTATCGTTATCTGTTATTGAGGCTTCACTGGATCGAATATAAATATTGACCACTGCTGGTGCTGCTTTGTCGACGGCATCAGCGAAAGATCGGATGAGATTTTTATCAATTTGCGCCTCTTTAGCCTGAGGTAAGCTCTGTATCTGAGTTAAGTCAACGCGAGTGACTTGTGCTGGCTGTGGAGCAAAAAAATTGCTTCGAAACTGTAGGATTAACAGTGCGATCAGAATTCCAGAGAGGGTAGGCCAAGCTAAAAATGCAAATTTCTTCATAACAGTTAAGCACACATCTGGATTAGTGATTGAATTAGGGAGTTGATAAAGAGAGGATAACACAAGTACTTTTAGCATGTTCCTCAATGATAATTATAGCAAATTGCTAACCAGTGGATAGTATAAATTTACATTGAGAAAGTTTAAGTGAATAGTCTACTTGGTTGTATAATCCCTGCTAGGTATCTCTATATGATGGAACTGCAAATGTCGATCAGTTTAAGTGAATTAGAAAAATATTGTGATCAGCTTCTCAACAGTAAAAAATTTAAAGACTACTGCCCAAACGGCTTGCAAGTTGGCGGTGTTGAAAATGTCAAAAAAATAGTCACAGGGGTGACTGCCTGTCAGCAATTGTTGGATCAAGCTGTTGCGCAAGATGCTGATTTGATATTGGTGCACCACGGCTATTTCTGGCGTGGCGAAGACCAGCGCATATTATCGATGAAGAAAAATCGTTTAAAAACCTTATTAGTCAATGATATGAGTTTATTAGCCTACCATTTACCTTTAGATGCCCATCGCGAACTGGGTAATAATGCGCAACTCGCCCAAAAGCTGGGTTGGCAGGTCATGTCGGGGATGGGAGCGCCACTTGGAGAATCTATTGTCATGTTGGGTGAAGTTAATCAGCCTTGCAGTGGTGAGCAATTAGTTGAGAGTATTAACAAAACACTAGGTCGTGCGCCTGTACACATTAAAGGACATGATAGAGAAATAAAATCAATTGCTTGGTGTACCGGATCTGCGCAATCTTATATAGAGGAAGTTGCAAGTCATGGTGTGGATGCTTTTATCTCCGGGGAAATATCAGAGCAAACCGTGCATTTGGCTAGGGAACTTGGCATCGATTATATCGCGGCAGGACATCATGCGACAGAGAGCTATGGGGTGCAGGCTTTAGGGGAGCATCTAGCCAAGAAATTTGATTTGGAGCATCTGTTTATAGATGTTCCAAATCCAGTATAAGCACTTATCTAAAAAGCTAAATTAGCTTTTAGGTGCTGCAACATCCGGTTGAGTGAGGGTTTCGCTTAGCGTTCCTGGCTGCTCATTTGAGGTCGCATTAACGCCGTAGTTTTCAGAGAGGGTGCCCGCTTCGTCGGGCTTTTTAGGGGCGTAATCTCTCGGGGGTTCGAAGGATTCTATTGCTGACTGTTTCGCTTCAACCGGTGCAACTACCTCTTCCTCACTTTTTATTTTTGGGATGAGACGAGATTCAATGTCTTTTGCTGTGCCTGCATCGCATAAGTCCTGGGAGCCTTGTGCTAAGTGTTGAACAACGCTTTTGTAGCTATCATTCATTTCGTTAATCATGGTTGCCGTCTGTTGGAAATGATTAGCGACCGAGTCTTTGTACTGATCAATTTCAGTTTTAAGCTCATCGATGTGACGTTTTTGCGAGGTATCCCCCGTTGTTGAAGAACGACCGACTAAATAACCAATAGCGCCACCGGCTGCAAGTGCAATGATCGCGATTAAAATATTACTTTCTTCCACAGTATCTCCTTACTGCTAATATCCACAATCTGTGACTTTTACGCATCACTTAGCAAAAGCTATCGACTCTACGGTGGTTTGAAATATGCCCGCTGCACCTAATGGTTCAGCTAAGATTTTCAATTCCACTGTAAAACCAATATCTTACGCTCAGTGTTTGCTTTGAGGCAACAGGTTCAGGAATGTTAAAATCTCTTAATCAAGGATAAATGAATTTAATTCAGAATCCTATGAATGAATGATTAATTTTTAGCATAATAGTTTATTTGTTATCAGGTTTGACGCTGGCTACCCAAGATAACTCTGAGTTTGAATGTTGCTTGTTTAAAAAGCGTGCAGCTACAAATAGAAAATCTGACAGTCTATTGATGTATTTCTTTGCTTGAGCAAAGCGGTCAGAGTCTATGCTTAGTTCTACTAATTGACGTTCTACACGTCTGCACACTGCGCGGGCTAAATGGCATTGTGCAGCACTCATGTGCCCACCGGGAAGAATAAATTCTTTTAGTGGCGGTAGCTGTTGGTTCAAAGTATCCATTTGCTGTTCAAGCTCGTCAATGAAATATTGCTCAAGACTGGGGAAATCACTGGAGTTCATAGCAAGCTCCCCGCCTATATCAAACAAGGTGTTTTGAATGCGTTGTAAAAAAGTGCAAAGTGCATTATCTCTGTCAAGCGTGGCGATAATGATCCCGATATGGCAATTGAGTTCATCCACTTCACCGAGGGTTTTGATGTGCACATCACATTTATACAGACGTTTACCCAGTGCTAAATTAGTTTTCCCGGAGTCGCCACTGCGCGTGTAAATTTTATCGAGTCGGTTGGAAGCTTTTTTTGCGGTCATAATGTTACTCGGTTGTGGTTGAACGCTGGAAGTTTTAAGCTGCCCATTGTGCGGCTAGCGATAGCGATTTTCAAGTGCTTGAATGTCGCTAATGAGCTGTTGGTTGATGGGGGTGTCTAGCTTAAATTCATCCGCTTTGTTTTGTAGGTATTGATTAATAAATTCAATCTCAGTTTTTCTCTTAAGGCTTATATCTTGCAACATAGAAGAGCGATTACTGGCCGTAGCTGTAGCCACTTGCACAACTTGCCCAAGTGTTGAAACGTGGCTTGTGCTATTAAACTTGATATCCAGGGCATCAATTTCTAAGCATAAAAGTTGCACTTTTTTATAGAGCTGGGCATTGCTGAGTAATTGGCCATTGTGGCAATTATTGAGTGCTGTTAATGGGTTAATCACAGCATTGATTTTTAGTTTATTCCACAGTCTTTGTTGAATATCTGGCACCCAATGCATGCCAATTTGTAACAGTGCTTGTGTTATGTTTTTAGGGATAGTGGCAGATGGGTTAAAGCAACCAAAAACACTAGGGCCATTACCCGTATGTTTGACCTTTAACGATTGTGTTAATAGCGCACCTTGAGAGGTGGTCGCAGCAATAATAAGCAGTTTAGGAAAGGCTCTTTGGATAAGTTGCTGTTGGCCCATGCCATTTTGCAGTAAGACAACGATGGCATTGTCGCTAAAGCGATGAGCGATAGATTGTAATGCCGTTAAGCTTTGGTAAGACTTAGTACAGAGTAGCAGGCGATTAATTTTTTGCTGGCTGTCTATTGGGCTTGTCGCAACATCAAAGCTCTCCTGAGTTTCATTGAAATGAATGATATGCAATGTTTTTGTCAACTGAGCTGTGCTCGGCGAGGTTTTTATACTCGCTCGATCAAGCAAGATACAGCTCAATGATTGTTGTAAAAATTTAGCGGCAAACAACGTACCGATAGCGCCAGTGCCTAAAATATACCAAGGAGGATTCGAATCATGCATACAGGAAAAGCTTCATTAAAAAAGTGCAAATATACCGTATTTAGTCTTTGCGTCACTAGCTTTATCGACATCGGTGCTTGTTTCGCGGTAGAAACTTAGTAAAATTAGCACAAACTATGTAAGGATAAAACGATGCCATCATTTGATATTGTCTCTGAACTCGATAAGCATGAAGTCACCAACGCAGTCGATCAAGCGAGCCGTGAATTAAGTACCCGATTTGATTTTAAAGGTGTGAAAGCCTCTTTTACTCGTAACCAAGACTCAATTTCAATGGAAGCGGATGTCGATTTTCAATTGCGCCAAATGATCGATATGCTGGTAGCAAAGTTTGTCGCACGTGGTTTAGATCCCAAGTGTTTTGATGAGCAAGATCCTGAGTTGTCAGGGGTGAAAGCGCGTCAGGAAATACTACTGCGCCAAGGATTGGATCAGCCAAATTGTAAAAAAATAACTAAGGCGATCAAGGACTCCAAAGCCAAAGTGCAAGCGCAAATCCAAGGTGAAAAAGTGCGAGTTACCGGTAAAAAGCGCGATGACCTGCAAGCGGTGATGACCCTGTTAAAAGAGAGTGATATTGATCTACCACTGCAATATAACAATTTTAGGGATTAGGCTCTCGCGCTTAATATAAAAAAGGAAAGCTGACGCTTTCCTTTTTTTTACACTTTTTTAGTGCATAGAGATAGTTTAGGTGGCACCTCACGCATTACAGAGAAAATAACTAACAGCATGTTCTGAGGCTGTTAGTTGAGTTTCTCAACGGGTACTAGCTTGCTTAAAATAATGACCAGTACAATCGCAGGAATCCCCATGATAGCGGTCAAGTAAAAAAATTGTTGATAACCTAATTCAATTGACATGGCACCCGAATACCCTGCCAGTAATTTTGGAAATAAGGTCATTAACGAGCTAAATATTGCGTACTGCATGGCCGTGAATGAGACGCTGGTAAGGCTTGATAAATAGGCAACAAAGGCTGCGGTGGCTATTCCGCCACTGATATTATCAGCGGTAATAGTCATCAATAAAATTGAGCCGCTTTTGTCCAGTCCTACCATAAAAGCAAACAGAATATTGGTCGCAGCAGAGAGCACAGCGCCCGTCAACAGTGCTTTATAAACACCGTAGCGTATAGCGATAGCCCCGCCCAAAAAGCCGCCGGCGATAGTGGCAATTAAACCGTAGGTTTTTGAGTAAGCAGCGATCTCAATTTTACTAAAACCTAAGTCTGAATAAAAAAGGTTAGCGATAACCCCCATCACAATATCAGAGACTCTATAGAGACCAATAAGCAATATTACCAACAGTGCAGTCTTACCGTATTTAACAAAAAAATCTTTAATAGGGTTGACGTAACCTTCCACTAACATCTCTTTAGGTACGGTTTTTAATCGGATCAACAGCCAGGCACTCAGTGCAGCAAAGCCAATGCTAAGCCAGAGTTTAAAGGTGGCGGCGACAAAACCTGCGATGCGTTTGTTGTCGGTGATCTCGCTTATTAACCAAGCTTTAAAGCCAGCTGTCAATGGTCCGAGTAAGCTGAAGGCGCTCACAAAAACGGCTACGCAAATAATAAAACAACACAAAAATTTTAAGACATTTGAGTTGTCATCAAAAATACTATTACTGGCTCTGTATGTGTCTGGTTCACTAATGCAAAATGTTGTTGCGACACCTACCAGCATGGCAATAGCCATGCAAACATAGGCGATCGTCCAGGCATGTGGTGTATAAATGCCTTCGACACCTATCCAGCCGGCGATATATAATGCACCAGCTCCCGCGACGATCATGCCGATACGATAGCCTGCTATATAAGCACTGGAGAGCATCGATTGCATATCCCCCTGAGCGGATTCGATACGATAGGCATCGATAACAATGTCCTGAGTTGCAGAGGAAAAACCCAGCATTACCGCGGCGATAGCAGTGACCGTTAGAGAGAGGGTGGGTTCAGAAAAGGCCATGGTTAAAATGGACACTATAATCGCCAGTTGGCTCACTAAGATCCAGCTTCGGCGCCTACCTAAAGTCTTGGTCAATCCGGGGATGGCGAGGTTGTCAACCAGCGGCGCCCATATGAATTTAAAGGAGTAACCAAGGGCTGCCCAGCTAAAAAAAGTGATGGTACTGCGTGAGACTTCTGCATCTTTAAGCCAGAGGGATAAACTGCTAAAAATAAGCAGTATAGGAAGGCCTGCCGAGAAGCCAAGAAATAGCATGACAAGAACTTTGCGATGAAATATCAACGATAAAGTTTCTGCCCAAGTACGGGTTGTTTGCGCGTGAGCCATAAAGTGATCAGCCATTAATTGTTGGGTGAATAGTGAGTTTACAGCAACAGCTGCCGACTGCGGTTATCCCTGTGGACCTATGTGAACCGCACTAGATATCGTCATTTTAAAAACTAAACGTTTATCTCCTGTGGCACTTATCTGAGAATGTGGGTCAACCTCGCGACAGCCATGCTTCTGGATGAGAGCTAGTGAGCAATAAAGTAATTGAATGTAGGGCGAAATTCAAGCAGCTAAATACTTCATCGTTCTGCTAAAGGGTTGATATAGGCTGTGATTATTAGCCAAAGTAATGATTGTTGCGAAAAAGTCAGGCTGAGGTCTAGCTTTTACGATTTCGATCTCCATATATTTAGAAATGTTGTTACACTAAATAATAACATTCATATTGCATATTCAATGACGCTAGTAGCAAGGTTTACTCGCTCACAAGATTATAAGAGAGTCAAAATGCCGATCGTATTTATATTATTTATCATTATCCCTATTATAGAAATCACTTTGCTGATTAATGTCGGGCAATTGATAGGCGCTTGGTACACTATTGGTTTAGTGCTGCTGTCAGCTTTTGTTGGCGTTAATATGTTGCGCTATCAAGGTTTGGCAACCCTGGGTCGAGCGCAGCAAAAAATGGCGCAAGGCGAAATGCCGCAACAAGAAATGCTAGAGGGGTTGGTGCTGGCCGTTGGGGGAGCGCTTTTAATTACCCCAGGCTTCGTCACTGATGTTATTGGTTTTTGTTGTCTATTTCCGCTGACACGCATTGGCTTTATTAAACTTGCTAAAGGGCGCTTTAAAAGTAAAATGTCAGCCAGTAGTTTTACTCATAAGCACAGCACGGGATCTTTTACCCCAAGGGATTCAGGGCAAGGCGATATTATTGAAGGTGAGTTTAGTGAAGCGCAAGATGTAAAAGCAAGTTTAGTGGATGAAGCAAATAAGTCGAGTAATAATGTTCGTTAATTGTTGAATGTAAACTCAACAAAGCTACTTGAACTTGATGATAGGGCGTTAAAAAAGTCGGTTCAATGACGAGGAGTTAGCCCCAGCCAAAATTATCTAGAGATGGCTCTTGTGCAGCCAAAGCTGTCCATACTATTTACCTTAGTCAACTTATGGCGAGGCAATTTCAGCCCGCTATGTATCTATATCACAGACCGTTAATCGCATTCTTACAAGATGCTGCTAGCTCGCTTATTAGATTATGTTTTTAGCAGATATTCTAAATAAAGTGTTGTTTTAAAGGTTATTCTACCCCTCAGTTAGGTGATGAGAATATCTCCCTTAGCGGCGCACCATAGTGTTGATATGCCTTCGTAAGTCATTTGAAAAGTTATTCTTAATGCTCTTTGTAAATAATTTAAAAATAGCTATTGAAATCCTCAGAAGCTGACCCCAACTAGTATTCATCAGTCAATGCCTTTGAAGCTAAAGGTGCAAAGCGTTCATCTATCTCAAAATAATAAAGAGTTTTTGTGATAAACCATTAGGAGAATTTATAAATGAATATTCGTCCCCTTCACGATCGTGTAGTTATTCGCCGCAGTGAAGAAGAAAAAACAACAGCAAGTGGTATCGTACTTCCAGGTTCAGCCGCAGAGAAACCTAATCAAGGTGTTATCGTTGCAGTAGGTCCAGGTCGCGTTCTAGACAACGGTGAAGTACAAGCGGTTAGCGTTAAAACTGGCGATACTGTTTTATTTGGTCAGTACTCTGGATCAAATGCAGTAAAAGTTGATGGCGAAGAATTGCTCATCATGAATGAGAGCGAAATTTTCGGTGTATTAGAAAGTTAATCGCAGTTTCTCTATTCAATTTAAAAGTTTTTTATCGATCCAACAGTTAGGTTCGATTAATCAAAAATTTAAGGAATTAGAACAATGGCTAAAGAAGTATTATTTGGGAATGAAGCCCGCACACGTATGCTATCTGGCGTTAACGTCCTAGCTAACGCAGTTAAAGCAACGTTAGGCCCTAAAGGTCGTAACGTTATATTAGATAAGTCTTTTGGTGCACCTACCGTGACTAAAGACGGCGTATCTGTTGCGAAAGAGATCGAACTTGAAGACAAGTTTGAGAACATGGGCGCGCAGATGGTTAAAGAAGTAGCATCACAAGCGAACGATGTAGCGGGTGACGGTACTACTACTGCGACAGTATTAGCGCAAGCAATTATCGCTGAAGGTCTTAAAGCGGTTGCTGCTGGTATGAACCCAATGGATCTTAAGCGCGGCATCGACAAGGCAGCAGCCGCTGTTGTTGAAGGTATCGCAGCGCAAGCAAAACCTTGTACAGATGCTCAATCTATTGCACAGGTTGGTACTATCTCTGCTAATGCTGATTCACAAGTCGGTGACATCATTGCTGAAGCTATGGCTAAAGTAGGCAAAGAAGGTGTTATCACTGTAGAAGAGGGAACAGGCCTTGAAAACGAACTAACTGTTGTTGAAGGTATGCAGTTTGATCGCGGTTACCTATCTCCTTACTTCATCAACAATCAAGAGAGCATGTCTGTTGAACTAGATGCTCCGTTTGTTCTTCTTGTTGACAAAAAAGTCTCTAACATCCGTGATTTGCTTCCTACACTAGAAGCGGTTGCTAAGGCATCACGTCCGCTATTGATCATCGCTGAAGACATCGAAGGCGAAGCGTTGGCAACACTGGTTGTTAACAACATGCGTGGTATCGTTAAAGTCTCTGCTGTTAAAGCACCTGGTTTCGGTGATCGTCGCAAAGCAATGCTTGAAGACATCGCAACGCTAACCGGCGGTACTGTGATCTCTGAAGAAATCGGCCTGTCTCTAGAAGAAGTGACGCTTGAGCAACTAGGTTCAGCTAAGCGCATCTCTATCTCTAAAGAAAACACCACTATCGTCGATGGTGTTGGTGAAGTGACAGCGATCGAAGCACGTGTTAACCAAGTGCGCGCGCAAATCGAAGAGACTTCTTCTGATTACGATCGTGAGAAACTTCAAGAGCGTGTTGCTAAACTTGCAGGCGGCGTTGCCGTGATCAAGGTTGGTGCAGCTACTGAAATCGAAATGAAAGAAAAGAAAGCCCGTGTTGAAGATGCATTGCATGCAACTAAAGCAGCGGTTGAAGAAGGCGTAGTTGCCGGTGGTGGTGTTGCATTAGTGCGCGCACTACAAAAAGTGACAGGTCTAGTAGGCGATAACGCTGATCAGAACGTCGGTATTGAGCTTGCGCTTAAAGCATTTGAAGCTCCACTACGTCAAATCGTTGAAAACTCAGGCGATGAAGGTTCAGTGGTCGTCTCTAAAGTACGTGAAGGCGAAGGTTCTTTCGGCTACAATGCTGCAACTGGCGAATACGGTGACATGATCCAGATGGGTATCTTAGATCCAGCTAAAGTAACACGTGCTGCACTTCAAGCTGCCGCTTCTGTTGCTGGTCTGATGATCACTACTGAAGTGATGGTTGCTGACAAGCCAAGTAATGACTCTGGCGCTCCTGCTATGCCTGATATGGGCGGCATGGGTGGAATGGGCGGTATGGGCGGTATGATGTAAATCACCCTCCTCGCTTAATAAAAAGCCGCTGTATAGCGGCTTTTTTGTGGATGTTTGATATTGATAGGCTGATGGGTGTTAGTCGTAGTGTATTACATAGAAGACGTTAACTTATTGTCTTTTTGGGAGCGTAAAGTCAAAGGGGAGGTTTCAGTTTCTTCAACTTCGGTTAGTTTTTCTGCTGAATGCTTCAATTCAAGCAATAGATGGGGGCAAAGCTGTCAGCAGCATTTAATTAAGCCTCATCCTAGTTAGAGGCTGTTTGCGGATATACAGGTTTTATTTCGACCACTGTTTTTGGCTTGGTACATAGCTGCGTCTGCTTTCTTATACATCTGCGTTTGGGTTTCACTTGGAGGGATGGTTGTGTATAAGCCTATACTTATGGTGCAAGT
>Ga0209395_1002149_pt1 | contig 26468 bp, 21 predicted proteins | sample GOMGulsemesocosm_3_FD_184635 | JGI IMG/M metagenome (GOLD analysis project Ga0209395, IMG submission 184635) | Methane-oxidizing microbial communities from mesocosms in the Gulf of Mexico - GOM9D Gulf of Mexico (SPAdes) (version 2) | ecosystem: Environmental > Aquatic > Marine > Cold seeps... | reverse complement strand
CTCGTTTTAACTATGTATCTAGTGCTCAAAAACTAGAACAAGATCATCGTAGTGTTGTGCGTAATGTCCGTAGTAACTTTAACGATGTTAGTGCATCTATATCTTCTATTAATGCTTATCAGCAAGCGGCTAAATCAGCTGACAGCGCATTAAAAGCAACGGAAGCAGGCTTTGAGGTAGGTACCCGTACTATCGTTGATGTACTAAACAGTACTCGTCAAGTTTATAGCGCTAAAAAGCAACTTTCCAATGCACGTTACTCTTACATTTTGTCAGTACTTAGCCTTAAACAAACGGCTGGTACGCTAAAAGAGCAAGACTTGATTCATATTAGCAAAGGTCTTAAATAACCCAGGTTATTCATAGTTTAGCTAAAAAAGAACGAAAAAGGCCAGTTTATAAACTGGCCTTTTTTATGATTGCTATTCTCAATAAATTATATTATTACTATTTTTCAAGGCAAGTACTGCTGATTAATTCTTTTTGTTTTTTTATTTCACTTTCGTTTTTATCTGTTTGGGCAACAATAAGGTTGACCTGTGCTTGTGAACACTTATTTGCCAGCTCTTTGACCATCAAATAATTTTGATCTTTTTGTTGTTGGGAAAGCCCCTCTAAACCATTATATTCGTCTCTATCTTCAGGATCTCTATCCTGTTGAAAAGCTGGTGGGATCGTAGCATTACAACCCGATAATAGAACAACCAATGAAACTGTAATTAATTTATTTAACACTGTTTAAACTCCAAAATTCAATACGTGGTATTACATGGTAAAAGAGAACTTATGTTCTGCTTAATTAGTACCAAAAGTTGAACATATTGTATATAAGACTTTGCTAAAGTAAAGTTTAATTAAATCACGAAAAAGGCCCAAATATATTTTATTCAGGCCTTTAGGGAGCATGACTAATTCACGTTACTTTTATCATTATTCGTTAATAGTTACTCAGTAACAACGGTTTGAGTTTTTACTTCGCGCTTGAATAGTTTCCCTTTTACATCTTCTAAAATGACATAGAAACACGGAATAAATATCAATGTTACAACCGTGGCAAATGCAACGCCAAAGGCTAAAGATACAGCCATCGGTATAACGATTTTAGCTTGTAAACTGGTTTCAAATATAATGGGCATCAAACCAATGAAGGTTGTTAGTGAGGTGAGGATAATCGCTCTAAAACGTTGCGTACCAGCCTGTACAACGGCATCAACTATACGAATCCCTTCTTCACGTGCTCGATTAACAAAATCTACCATCACTAAAGAGTCATTAACAACCACACCAGCCGCTGCAATAATACCAAATATCGACATCAAGCTAATATCGAGACCAAAGAGTAAATGGCCTAATACAGAGCCAACTACGCCAAAGGGTATCGCAGACATGATGATAATAGGTTGAGAATATGATCGCAGAGGTATAGCCAGTAATGCAAATATCAACATTAACGATAAAATGAAATTGCGCATTTGCTCATTCACACCATCCATTTCTTCTTGAATACGCCCTGCCAATTCTGTTTTAACGCTTGGGTAGAGTTTAAGCAGTTGCGGCATAAACCTATCACGCACATCTTTGGCTACTTTAAACGTTTCTACTTGCGCACTATCTACCGTTGCCCACACGTTAATAGTACGTTGACCATTTTCACGGCGGATCCGGTTGACCCCGTCCGTTAACGTAATCGTCGCGAGTTCAGACAATGGGACATAGTCTCCACCCGCAGTTTTAATTAAGGTTTCTTCAATATGCCCAATCGAGCTTCGTTGTGACTTTGGATAACGTAGCATCACTCTAAGCTCTTCGGTATCTCGTAATATACGCTGAGCTTCAATACCATAGAAACTAAAGTTTACTTGGTTTGCTACATCAGCTAGAGAAAGGCCCAGGCTAAATGCTAATGGATTTAACTTAAATTGTACTTCTTGCGTTGCACTTTGACGGCTATCGTTTACATCCGAAACACCTTTAAGTGATTGAAGCTTTTTCTTGAGCTCTTTAGAAGCCGCTACCAGTTCTTTATCATTGTTGCCGATGAGTCTAAAACTAACATCACCGTCATCGCGGCCGCCGCCAAACAAATTATCACTCACAGAAATAGATTTAACACCCGGCAGATTTGGGATGGCATCACGCCAGCGCTGCGCCACTTCAAACGTATTGAGTGTACGAAGTTCAGGATCGGTCATTTTAACCATTACCTCACCCGAGGTACGTGAACTCAATCTTGCATTGATATCACTTATGGCACCGATGCCAATTTCTTTTTCGATCTCCTTATCAACATTACGTAATACTTGCTCTACGGTTTTAATCGCATCTAGCGTTGCTTGCTCTGAAGCTTGCTGCTTCATTTCAATGGCAACGCGAGGAAAGTCGTGTGGCACTTCAGGCATCCCGATATAACGAATAGTACCGCCGATAAACAGACCAGCACTGACAATTAAAATCCCGGTGAACAGCATAAATACAGAATAACGATAATGAATCGCACGTACCAAAAACGGCTTATAGGTAGTGCTCACAAAGCGTTTTAAGGCGCCATCAATGCCGCCTCTAATACGGTGCATAAACCCTGTTGGATTACCCGGTTTAATATTCATGTGTGCTAAATGTGCTGGTAAAATAAGTTTTGATTCAATCAAACTAAAAATCAAACACAATACTACGACATACCCTATGGCGTGAGACATTGAAGAGCCCGGTCCATCACTTAAAATCATCGGTAAAAACGCCGCTATGGTCGTTAAAACGCCGAACGTTGCAGGCATCGCTACACGTTTTACGCCGCGCACAACATTGTTTAGTGAGTGACCATTACGCTCAATTTCATCGCTGGCACTTTCCCCCACAACAATGGCATCATCAACCACAACCCCCAGCACCAAAATAAAGGCAAACAGACTGGTAACATTAATAGTTACATTCACCGCTTCAAGAGGCATAAAGAATAATGCCCCTAAAAAACTAACTGGCAGCCCCATCATCACCCAAAAGGCCAAACGTAGACGTAAAAACAACGCCAGCATGAGAAAGACGAGCACACCACCAGACAACATGTTTGATAACATCATGTCTAGTCGGCCATTGAGGTAAAACGTCATATCAACCCAAGGCTCTAAGCCGACGCCTTCAGGTAGTTGGGTTCGCTTTTTATCTAAATAAGCACGAACCTGTTTTGCAACATCCGTCATTGATTGGTCAGTTGACGCACCAATAAATAATGTGACGGAGTTTTTTCCATTAAATTTAGCGTATCTTAATCCTTCCACAAATCCGTCATTAACCGTCGCTAAGTCACCCAATAACAATATAGTGCCATCAGTGAGTGTTCTTACTGGTAATTGTTCAAATTGTTGCTGGTTGTAGGCTTGGTTTTCAACACGCATTGAAATAATGCCATTGTCAGCTCTTATCTGGCCCGCAGACATATTAGATGAAAAGTTTTGAATGGCTGAAGCAACATCGCGAAACGACAGTTGATATTCTCGTAATTTGTCTTGATCAATTTCTACGCCTATTTCATAGTCAAGACCACCAAAAAAGTCTGAAATATTAACGGTGCTTAATTGCTGAATTTCATCATGAATATCTTTGCCAATTTCTTTAAGCTGGCGTGCTGATAAATCACCATGAAGACTGATGTACATTACTTCTTGACGATCTTTATCCTGTCGTACAATTGGGCGTTCAATACCGTTAGGAAAACTTGAAATTGAGTCAACTTGAATTTTAATCTCATCGAGTACTTCCTGCAGGTCATAATCGCTATCAATTTCGATCATAACATTTGAAAAGCTGCGATTTGAATAGCTTATAACTCGTTTAAGCCCTTCAATACTCTCCATAGCCTCTTCAATTTTAACGGTTATGCCTTCTTCAACCTCTTGAGGTGCAGCGCCAAGATAAGGAACACTAACAGTTACCCAATTGACTTCCTCTAATGGAAACATTTGCTTTCGTAGGATAAACGACGAAAAAATACCGCCGACAATGATAAAGAACATCAAAAGATTAGCCGCCACATTATTGCGGGCGAACCATGCAATAATACCTTTTTCTTGAACTTCTACGGGGGTATTTTCCATTATGGAGCCCCGTCGTTCGTTACTGCAACAGACGTAGTTTTATTATCTGGTAAGGCGCTAACATCAAGTAATGATAACTTCATGCCTTCAATGGGGATGTCCAATGCACTAACGACTAATTGATCATAGTCATGTAGTTCTCCGGATATCACTACATTCACACCTTGTTGGCGGATAACCTCGACCGATTCAAAATGTAATAAGCTGTCTTTTGTAAAAAAGGCTAATCCGCGTTCTTCAATTAAGTGTCGAGGCACTATGGCGGCATTAATAATAGTTATGCCGTTAATCCGTGCACTAACATAACTACCAAATCTTAAAGGATTATCTAATTCATAAGGTGTTTTCACCTCTGCAACTAGGTAATTCATGCGAGATTTACTATCAATAATCCCTTCATTTCTAACAATTTCACCCTGCCAAGTTGTCTCTTTACCATTAAAAAGTGCATGAAGCGTAACTTTGGCATTAACGCCCTGATTTGCCAAATACTGTAAGTCTTTATCAGCAATGGGTAATCTAATTTGGCCCACATCGATACGAGATAACTCTCCAACAACGCTCCCACCGCCAACGAAACTTCCTAAACCAACATTTTTAGTTTCAACGATTGCATCATAGGGGGCAACAAGTTGAGTGCGTTCTAAATCACGCTTGGCGCGTAAAACACCGGCCGTAGCTGCTCTAACCCGAGCGACTTCCTGAGCTAATTGAGGTTTACGTAGACCTAATTCTGATGGGCTAGCGTTGGTTATTTGTTGCCACTCACGCTCAGCTACATGACCTTTCGCCTTCTCTTGTTGCAAAGACGCGCGTGCGGAAGCTAGATTAGCCTGTGCCTCAATCAACTGGGTTTGGTAATCACTATCATCAATCCAGGCAAGTACCTCACCAGTTTTAACAAAGCCGCCACGAATAAAAGCGGGAGATAATTTCGTTATCTTGCCGCCAACTTGCGCAACAATGATGGTTTTTTCTTTAGGCATAACCATGCCACGTGAATTAACGATCATTGGTAAATCGCTAATTTCGATTTTTTGTGTTTTAACAACAGGTATAAACTCTTTTACTGCTTTTTCTTCCGGTGGTTTCTCTAACGCGACAAAGGCACCGAAAATTGCAATAGCACTAGCGAGAATAGCGACAGGGAATAATATTTGTTTTTTAGTGGCCATCTTGGCTCCCAATTGAATAAGTCCATAAAATTTTTACGGAATATAGCAAATTTCTAAGCAAGATTTTGTATAGACTTGTAGGTAAGTTGTAAGGAATTGTAATAGAGAAAGGTGATTAAAGAAACACCGCGAATTATCACGGTATTTCTTTAACCATTAGATGTGAAATGAGTAATAAATTATTTAGACTTTATGCCAAAGAACATGGCATAAAAAATGGGAACATATACGAGTGTTAAGATGGTAGCAAATCCCAACCCAAACATAATTGTTACTGCCATTGACTGAAAAAACACATCAAACAATAAAGGAATCATACCCAAAATTGTCGTAATAGCAGCCATAGCCACTGGTCTTACTCTGCTAACCCCCGCATTGAGAATGGCATCAATAGGATTAAGTCCCGATGCAAGTTCAATATTAATTTGATCAAGTAACACAATACCATTCTTAATCAACATGCCAGATAGACTTAACAAGCCCAAAAGAGCCATAAAACTAAACGGCGCTTGCATGATAAGTAAGCCACCAGCGACGCCAATAACAGCCATAGGCACCGTAACCCATATAACTAATGGTCCGCGGATTGAATTAAACAAAAAGACAGTGATCATAAACATGATTAAATAACCCAATGGCAAGCCGCCCATCAATGCTTTTTGAGCTGTTGTCGAGCTTTCATGCTCACCGCCCCACACTAATTGATAGCCTCGTGGTAATTCGATAGCTTCAATTAATGGCCGTACTTGATTAAACACCTGTGCCGCTGTGCCATCACCCAGAACATCATGGTCAGCTTTTACAGTGATAGTACGCTTGCGATCACGCCTCATCACAATAGCGTCTTCCCACTGCGTTTCAAATCCATCAACCACTTGGCTAACTGGAATGTAACGACCTAAACTGCGACTGTAGATCTGAAGTGCATTTAAGCTGTCGACTGATAGACGTTCATTATCAGGGGCGCGCGCCACTATAGGTAACATTTGCGTGCCGTCTCTATATAAGCCCACTGCTTTTCCGGTATAACTCACGAGTAGTAATTCGTCTAAATCGGCTTTGGTAATACCAACTCGTCTCGCCATGGCCTCATTAAAAATAGGTCGAATTATTTTACTGCGCTGACGCCAATCATGCCTGACATTATACGCATTAGGATTTTCAAGCAGGATTTGCTTAGCTTGTGCAGCAAGTCCGCGGAGCACATCAGGGTCTGCACCTGAGAAACGTGCTTCAATTTTAGATTCAACGGCAGGACCTATTTCCATGGGTTTAATTTTAGCTAACGCATTAGGAAAGTTATCTTTCAAATACACTCGAAGCTCATTCATGATGATCAATTGTTGCTCTCGATCCTGCGCCCTAACAATAAGTTGACCATACGCTGGGTAACTTTTTTCGGGACCATAAGTCAGCATAAATCTAAGTGCACCTTGACCAACAGTTGAAGTCACTTGCGTGACGCCCTTTTGTTGTAATAAATGCTTACTCACTTTAGCGATATCTTTTTGTGTTTCACGAATATCAGACCCTTGATAGCGCCACATATCGACATAAAACATCGGTGTATTAGACGCTGGGAAAAACGACTGTTTAACCTGTCCAAAACCAATGACTGAAATCACTAAGACGGCAATTAAAGTAAGGATCGACAGTCCTTTATAACGGATACAGACATTAACAAATGTTTTATAAGCAACAAACATAGCGCCTTTATACGGATCATCATTTTCATCGTCTTGTTGAGCTTTAGTTGATGAAAATAACAGGTTGGCAAAAAATGGGGTTAAGGTCACAGCTGTTACCCAGCTAAGGAGTAGAGAGATACACAACACCCAAAACAAACTACCAGCAAATTCTCCCGTAGAATCAGACGATAACCCAATGGGCGCAAATGCCGTAATAGCAATAACTGTAGCACCCAGTAATGGCCATTTTGTTTGTTTGACAATATCACTTGCTGCTTGCGCCGCTGAGCGCCCTTTTTTAAGACCAATAAGAATACCTTCAGTGACGACAATGGCATTATCAACTAACATACCCAGTGCAATAATTAATGCCCCAAGGGAAATTCGTTGCAAGTCTATAGCCATAAACTTCATGAAAATAAAGGTACCAAAAACGGTAATCATCAAAATCAAACCGATCAAAAGCCCACTGCGCGGCCCCATAAACAGTAATAATACAAGAATAACGATGGCGACGGCTTCAACTAAGCTTAAAATAAAACCAGAAACTGACTTTTCAACTTCAAGCGGTTGATTATAAACTGAGTTAATCTCTAGCCCTAACGGCTTAAAATATTCTAACTCTATTAATCGTTGCTGTAATTTCTGCCCTATTTTTACAACATTAACGCCACTAGCAAAAGAGACACCAATAAGCAGCGCTTGCTCCTGATTATAGTAAGTAACATGCTTTGGCACATCACTGTATTCGCGGCTTATATTTGCTACGTCGCCCAAATAAATAAGTTCACTTGCCCCAGGGGCTGAAATAATAAGCGACTCGAGTTCCGTGACCTCACTAAACTCCCCCGTAGAATGAAAACGGATAGACTCTTCACCTACTTTAATTTTTCCAGCATTGGAAACGGTATTTTGGCTGCGCAATAACTCAAAAATATTTGATTGAGGAATGCCCAAAGCTACAAGTTTGCTACGCGATATTTCAACCACCACCATTTCTTGTTGCGTACCTGCGACATTTACCTTGCTCACACCGTCGACTAAGACCAACTCTCGGCGTAAGTAATCGGAAAAATCTTTGAGTTCTTCATTACTAAAACCCGCGCCCGTCAACGCCAGCATAACGCCAAAAACATCACCAAAATCATCTTTAACTTGCGGAGTGTTTACGCCTTGTGGGAAATTTCCTGCTAAGTCGTTAACCTTACGTCTCACTTCATCCCAAATTTGACGAAGCTCTTGTTTGCGATACGTGCCTTTCATCTCAACGATTATTTGAGATAAACCCGGCGTTGATATTGAACGGATATTTTTGATATAGGGTAATTGTTGTAATGAGTTCTCAATGGGATAACTCACTTCCTCTTCGACTTGGAGCGGACTAGCACCAGGATAAGTCGTGATAATCATCGCTTCTTTGATTGTAAATTCAGGATCTTCTAGACGACCCAAATCATTATAAGAAATAATGCCGCCGACTAGCAGTAACACGGCGAACATCCAACTGATGACAGAGCTTTTAATGGACAGCTTTGCAATATCCATTATAAGCCTCGCTCACGAGACCAAGCGCGAACAACGTCGCCTTCGGATAAATAATGAGCGCCAGCACCAACAATTCTTTCATCCCCGTTTAAGCCACTTTTTATAATAATACCTTGGCCCGATAAACTGCCAACTTCAACAGCGCGATAGGTTACTTTCATCGCATCGTTGACCACCCAAACAAAGCGTTCTTGTTGCTCGCTTTGTTTATCATCTGCCGCAAAAACAGCAGATACAGGAACAACAACCTGACTATAATCTTGCTTAGTTACTATGGCTAAATCCGCAAACAAAGTGCCGGACATGCCTGGTAGAATATTATCTTTTTCGGTCAAATCAAGCGTAAACACCACCTTGAATGTCCGCGTTGCCGCATCTGCTTGCGCGTCCCACTCTTTGACTTTGACCTTGAATTTTTTATCCGGTAATGAATCAAATATCACCGTTGGAGAATAAACCGTTTTCTTATCTATAATGGCCACCAAACGTTCTGGAAGTTGAATAGAAACATCGACACTATCAACATTTTGCATGTTTAAAATAACTTGCTGCGCTTGAACATTTTGCAGATTTTCTGCATAAACCTTAGCAATAACACCATCATAAGGTGCATAAAGAGACGTATATTCTAGGGCTGTTTTAGCACTGTTTAAGTTAGCTTGAGCTACTAATAAATTAGCCTGAGCCTCATCAAACTGTGATTGTGAGGCTAACTTGCGCTCTAATAGTTGCTTGGTGCGTTCAAATTGAGATTTAGCCAATGAATGACGTGCTTTACGATCATTGAGTTGTATATTAAAATCTCGATCGTCAAGTTTAGCCAGTAATTGTCCCCGCTTAACTTGATTACCTGACTTCACGGCAAACTCTGTTAATTCGCCACTGACTCTGAAGGCTAAATGACTATCTTTATTAGGCTCAACTTGCGCAGGAAATTGACGAATAGAACCTCTCGAAAGAGCATTGACATTAACTATTTTCACCACCGGAGCATAGTTTTCTTTCACGGTGGGTTGTTCCGTATTGCATCCTGCAAGTGCAGTGATCGCCCCCATAAATACAAATACTGATTTGAGTAATGATGAAGTATTTTTAACGTGATTACGCATTGGCTAAATTCCTAATAAAAATAATCAGATAAGTATACGCCCCTTGAATATACAATTAAATTTATATAAAGTTTACAACACTATAAATAAAAGTTATCAAGATAATGACACTTGAACAATTAAGAGTTTTACAAAAAGTGGTGGAGCTTGGCACATTAAAAGCGGCGGCATTAGCACTTCATAAAACACAGCCAGCCTTATCTATGGCCATAAAAAAACTCGAGTTAGAGTTTGGGGTCGAGTTATTAGATCGCCGTAATTATCGATTAATATTAACACCACAAGGCAAGACTTTTTATCGCCAAGCGCAGGTGCTTTTATTAGGCGCCGATCAATTAGACTCTTTAGGTAAACTTCTATCACAAGGCGATGAAGCCGTTTTTAAGATTGGTTATGATCCCTTATGTGATAATCGCTTTATCATTAATATACTAAACCTGTTCCAAACACAATTTCCAACCACTAGCTTTGAACTCATCGCCGGTTCTCGATTTTCTTCTCTCGAACAGTTAAACAAAAATGAAGTCGATATTGCTATTGGTGCGTGGTTTCATCTATTTCATGGCGAGGGTGATTATTTAACTTTACCCATCGATGACTTTGAACTTGTGCTGGCGGCAGCACCAGATTTTCTAGCCAATCATACAATTAATAATCTTCATGATCTTAATCAGCTACCCAGCGTAACCTTGGTTAAGAGTGGCTTAAGTTTCGACAATGATCGCATTGGTACCCACAGCGCTAAACCCTTAGTAAAAACGAAAGATATTCATACACTAAAAGCCATGCTCATCGGCGGTCTTGGTACAGGCATGATCCCTAAGGTTCAAATTGAAGAGGAACTCCTTGATGGACGTTTAGCCATCATTGAACTGTCAGATTTCGAGCACAGTCTAAAGGGGGAAGTTCGAGCCATCATTAAAGTGGATAAGGTGCTGGGGCCTGTTGGCACAACTTTTTGGAATTACCTTAAACAGCCTAAATAGTTACCTTCTATTTAGGGTTATGTTGGTGAATAATGAACACATTAATGTCAGTTCAGTTTTCATTAAGTTAATGCGGTTATGATGAACCCATATTATTTTCTCATTGGAGAGCATTTATGAGTAACATGCTAACAAAAATCGTGTTAACAGGATTAATCAGTAGTTCATTATTATTGTCACCTGCAGCTTTTGCTGGACATAAGGTTAATCATCACTCAAACCACAGCTCACATGGCAATCATTATAAAAAACATAAACGTCACCATAATTCACACCACCATGTGAAACGTCACTACAAACACAGTTACAAACGTCGACATAACCATACAGGTGAGATCATTGGCGGTATTATAGGCGGCGTGGTTATTGGCAGTCTCATTCATGATGCAACGCGTCATCACAATACACACACTACTACCCGTTATACCACGCCTACTTATTATGGAAACGGCTATAACTCAACAATTTATCAACAGCCTATTGCGGTTAACAAAACCATTATTGTAAATAATACGCCTACGCAAACCTATCGCGTATTAAATGGCACAGATTGTTATTTAGTGAACATTAATAACAATGGCAACGAGGTACTAACTCAAGTACCCAGTGTTAATTGCGGTTTCTAAGATAAAACTGGTAACTTAATTGACTGGCGTCAACATTAGGTGACGCCATATATCTCTAACTGCACTGCGAAGCTCATCAAATTCAGGATCTGATGTTTGATTTTTTAAATCATTTAACACCAATCTATGGCCTTTGTGACGATAAGCTTGATATGCCACACTTAACGTTTGTTGTTGTTGTATATCGATAAGACCAAGCTGAGCAGCTTGTTTGAACACTCTAATGTTGTCACTAAATAACGTTAATTGTTTAAATTGACTGCTATAACCTAATACTAAAAATTGAGCAATAAACTCAATATCGGCTATGCCTCCATTATCTTGCTTTAAATCGAAAATTTCTGTATTACCTTGCGTTAAATGATCGCGCATTTTAACGCGCATTTTGGCGACATCTTGTTGCAACAAACTAATATCTCTGGGTTGGCATAATATGCCCTCACGGATCGCATTAAACTTATCGGTTAACCATGATGAGCCACATACAATGCGTGTTCTCACCAAAGCTTGATGCTCCCATACCCATGCTTCACTTTGCTGATAATCGATAAATGAATCAAGATGAGTCACCATCAAACCTTTGCTACCTGACGGCCGTAACCGCATATCTAGTTCATATAACACCCCAGACACGGTTCTAGTATTGAATAAATGAAGAATTCGCTGGGCTAATTTAAGATAAAAATGACCACTGTCTACTTCTTTATCTCCCGTTGTTTTAGTGCCAACGTAACCACTATGCACAAAAACAAGATCTAAATCTGAGCCGTAACCCAGCTCTGTTCCACCCAATTTACCATAGCCGATAACGGCAAAACCTTTGTCATCACCATCAAATTGTGGCTCGCCATAACGTAAAATTAATTGTTGCCACGCAATATCGATAACATGAGCTATTATCGCCTGTGCCAAAGACGTTAAGTGATCACTAACTTTCATCACTTCCATAGCACCAGTGACATCCGCTGCCGCAATTCTGAGCTGCTGACACTGTTTATATTGACGTAGTCCTTCCATCACTTGTTCCATATCATCTTCCGGTATACGCATCAGATATTGACGTAATTGCGAGCCATAATCACTGAGCGGTGTTGGACTATACAAAGATTTAGGATCGAGTAATTCATCAAGTAAGATGGGGTGTAATGTAAGCTGTTCACTGATCCAGTCACTGGCCTCACATAACTTAACTAATTGATTAAGTGCGCCCGGGTTCTCTAGTAGCAAGACAATATAGGCTGTGCGCGTGGCAATGGTTTTAAGGATATTACCTATTTTACGATACAGTAAATAACTATCATTTTTATCAAGTAATTGTTGGAGTAATAACGGTATGAGTTTAGCCATGGCTTCTTGACCGCGAACACCTACGCGCCGTTTTGATAAATCTGTTTTTAACGATTGAATTTCACCGAATAATTGTTCGGGAGCTAAGCAACCAAGTTCATGCAATAACGACTCACCATCAAAATCCTCATCAGCTTCAATTAACATAGCGAGTAATTGGTGATTTTTCACTTCCTCTTTTTCTAATTCATCTTCTTGACCGACAACTTGACTAAATTGCTGCTGTACTATTTGACAGTGTTTATTTAATACTTTTCTGAATGTGTGCTCATTGGGTTGATTAGTAACAACCAGTAAGCGCTGCCAGTCTAGCGCGTTATTTGGCAATGTTTGCGTTTGTTTATCGTCAATTTGTTGCAGTGTTTGTTCACAAAGGCGTAAGAATAAATAACTCGCTAACAGTTGCTTATAATCGTCTGCTGTGATGATGGTTAGTTCAGTTAAGCGTTTGAGCGTAATTAGAAGAGATTGTTCTTGTAATTGTGGCTCTCTTCCTCCTCGAATCATTTGAAATACCTGGACAATAAATTCCACTTCGCGAATGCCGCCACTGCCCAGTTTTATATTATCGACCAACCCTCGGCGCCTCACTTCATGGCTGATCATCAGTTTCATTTTTCGCAGGGACTCGATGGCACTAAAATCGATGTATCGTCTAAACATGAACGGGCGGATCATCTGTTCAAGTTCACGTTTATACATACCATCACAACCAAGCACACGAGATTTAACCATGGCATACCGTTCCCAATCTCGCCCTTGAGACTGATAATAATCTTCAAGTGCAACGTAACTCACCACCAAAGGACCTGAATTACCAAAGGGCCTTAATCGCATATCCACCCGATATACAAAACCATCCATCGTCATTTTATCTAGCGAATTAACTAGCTTTTGTCCCAATTTAACAAAATATTGCTGATTATCGGTGCTGCGTCGGCCACCTTGAGTATCTCCATGGTGAGGAAATGAAAAAATGAGGTCGATATCCGATGAGAAATTAAGCTCTTTACCCCCCAGTTTCCCCATACCCAAGATCATTAACGGTTGTTCAACACCTTCTTTATTAAACGGACGTCCCCAAGTCGGCTCTAACAGCTTAGCTAAGTTATCCCGCGCACAAATAATCAATGCTTCAGCCAAGGTTGAGACATCAATTAATGATTGCTCAATCTTGATCAGCCCGCACATATCTCGCCAGGCGATAACCGTCTGATAAAAATTTCGGCATTGTCGTAACAGCTTATCTAATTGAGCTTCACTGCTCGCTGCTTGCGATAAATTGGCCACATATTGCGTAATAGAACCCTGTAAACTCGGTTGTTCCAATAATGACTGCTCTAAAATATCGATGAGCCATTGTTCGTGCCTGATTAACTGCTCGAAGCCAAAATCACTCAGAGAAATAAAACGACCTAACGACTCTTTAGTCAAATCATCGAGTGACAAATATGTATCAGGATATGTCAATTTAATTTCATTTAATCGCTTATTTTTAAGCAATAATAGCTGGGGAGGCAAAGAGTTAGTGTTATTAACTGTCATTATTGATAACATCCGTTGATCTGAAATTTAATACAATGAAATTAGACATATTATGTCTAAGCTGCTACAACTTATGGCATCGTACAAACTGTCATTATGTATTGGCAGTTTGATCACATAAGATACTCGTCACCATATCATTGAAGAGGTTCATATGGCAGGTAAGCCCTTAAAAATAATGCTATTAATATTGCTGTTTGCAATTATTAGCGGATGTAGTGATCCGCTCGATGATTCCATAAGTGTATTAAAGAAGCAAAACCAAACAAATTTATCAACGCTGCAGCAACAACTTGATAGTAACAAAATAAGAAACGCCACTATATTGAGCGAATATGCTCGGCTTCTAGAAAAATCTCGTCCTGGGTTATCCCCATTAATTGAGCAATTAGTCAAAGACTCAAGCAGCGAAGGTCCGTTATTTCAAGGATTGGTTAAACGAGTTAGTGAAGCGACGGATACCAATAACTTCGTCTCTAAAGAAGAACAGGCTCAAGAGCTCGATAATATAAATCAGGCCTTAAATCCAATTTTGTTCAATGACGCACTCAGTGATGTCGTCAATGTCCTTGCTGACATGTCCAAAGGTGAATTAGCACGCGTTAATTCAATGAGCCAGACTCAGAGTCAACAAGCGAACAAAAGTAGCGATTTTGGCGCAGGTTCACAACTTGTTGGCAATCCAAGTTATGGCAATTGGTCTAGTAATAGTAATGGCATGTCTTTTTGGCAATGGTATGGCATGTATTCTCTGTTTTCTAATATCGCTAGTCCTATTTCCTATGACCGTTGGGGTCGTCACCGTGGTTATAGCTATTACAATGATTATGGCCGTTATCGTTATAGTTCGCCTAAGCAGCGTAAAAAGCAAAGTGATGTGTGGAATCGTACCAATAAAAAATTCAGTACAGGCCAACGATATTCGTCGCCTTATAGCACTTCACGTGTAGGTAGTAGTCGCTTGTCTCGCCAAAGCTCTCAAGCTAAAACCGCTGCAGGCAAAGGGTTCTCTAGCGCTAATAAATTTAAACAAACTCGAACAAAATCGAGTTATTCAAATAATTCAAGTTTTCGTAACAGCCGCAGCTCGACTTCGCGCGGCTCACGTCGCGGCAAATAATAGGACTGATAACTATGGAACAATTACAACTATTAATTAATCATCAACCTAACCTATTGGTTATATTGGTTATTGATTTAACTATCGCAATTATCTTGTTGTGCGCAATGCGATTTATCTCTGGTTTATGGGCAGGTGTAGATACCACCATAGAATTGGCGACTAAAGACAACTTTGCTTTTGGTATTTCGTTGGCGGGTAGCTTGTTAGCGCTGGCAATCGTATTAACAGGCGCTATTACGGGAGAAGCAGGCACGAGTTTCGCCCAAGAAGCAATTGGCATGTCTATTTACGGCGTTGTCGGTTTAGTGTTAATTAAACTGGGCCGCATTGCTCATGATAAATTCGCATTATCTGGCCTTGATAAAGCCGAGCATATTAAAGACGGTAACGTGAGTGTTGCTATAATCGATGCAGCCGCGTTAATCGCTACTGCGTTAATTATAAGAGCGACATTATTGTGGGCCAATGATTTAAATGTAGATACATTAATCGCAATTTTAAGTGGCTTCGTGATTTCTCAATCACTGTTAGTCATGGTAACAAAATTACGTGAATCTGCTTATCGTAAAAATAATCAAGGTAGCCAATTTCAAGATGCCATCGCTGGTGGGCAAATTGCTTTAGCCATACGTCACGCTGGCTTCTTAATCGCCACAGGTTTTGCATTAACCGCCGCCTCAAACTTCTTGATCTATGTGCCAAAAGGTTACGTAGAAAACGCATTAAGTTGGTTAGTCTTTGGCACTGTGATGGTTGCACTCTTATACGTGCTCGTCCCTTTAGTTAAAAAACTTGTATTGTCACGCATCAATTTAACTGAAGAAGTTGATCACCAACATAACATTGGTGTGGCCTCGTTAGAATTTGTGATCAGCTTAGCGGTCGCACTAATTTTAATGGCGTTAATGTCATAATCTCGTTTAAATCAATTTATCAGCAGGCTATGCACAATATGTGTAGTCTGTTTTTATTATTTCTACCCTAGTGTTTTGGACAACTGCTTTGATCAAGTCGTTTACTGCTCGTACATTTAAACTTACCCCTCGTCTCATCGACGATATTCTCCTAATTTCTATTATGGCTGTGCTGGCTGGCTGTGGCTTAATCTATGAATATTTATTATCTCACTTTGCCGGACGTGTAATTGGCGCTGTCGAGTCCGCCATCTATACGATGATTGGCATCATGATAGTTTCTATGGGTATAGGGTCGTTTGCCGCGCGCAGTGTTAAATGTGCATTTACGGGTTTTGCGTGGCTTGAACTTATCATTGCAATAATGGGCTGTAGCGCCATCTTAGTCATATCAAGTGCCATCGCTGCCGTTCAAATATTGCCGCAAATCATCGCTCAAACCTTTAATTTACCCCCAGATGCTCAGGCACAAGGTGGTTTTATAGAAGTACTTCATGATTTAACCTATTACAGTCCCTATGTATTTGGCGCTATTTTGGGATTGTTTATTGGCATGGAAATCCCTTTGATTGCAAGGATCAGAGAACATATACACGAAAAACATCTCACCCATAATGCCGGTACCATTTATGGTGCAGATTACGTTGGCGCTGGCATTGGTGCCGCCATTTGGATAACTGTCATGTTATCCCTTGAAATCAATCTAAGCGCGAGCTTAACCGCCAGTGCCAACTTAATCGCTGGCATGGTGTTTTGGCTGCGTTATAAGAATTATATTAAGTATAAATATCGCCTGCTGTGTGGCCATTTTTTATGTGCTGGTTTAGTCGCCGCTATCTTCACCTACGGCGGACAATGGTCCACAAGTTTTAACAATTTATTATATTTAGACGATGTCGTTCATCAAGAGCAAACCCGTTATGCACAAGTTGTTTTAACCGAACGACAGCTTCCAAATCACCATCAACCAGTGGTGAGTTTGTACCTTAATGGTCGTTTACAGTTTTCTCAAAATGATGAGCATATTTATCATAAATTCCTTGTCTACCCTGCAATGGCGGCGTCTGCTCGCCATGATAATATTTTAATTATTGGCGGCGGTGATGGCTTAGCTCTACGTGATGTATTGGCCTGGAATCCTAAGAAAGTAACGCTCATGGATCTAGATACCCAAGTTGTTGAGCTATTTAAGAACCCTCATAATTCATTACCTAAAGCTTTGAGTGACAACATCATAGCGATGAACAAAAGTTCACTCAATGATCCCAGAGTGACTTTAATTCATGCGGATGCATTTAACGGGGTTGACACCTTAATTAACAAGCAACATTTTGATACCATCATCATCGATTTACCTGATCCTTCTCATCCAGATTTAAATAAACTGTATAGCCGTAGCTTTTACATTAAGGTTCGTCAGTTATTATCTAATGATGGTGTGATGGTTGTACAATCAACCTCACCGTTTCATGCCAAAAACGCCTTTATGAGCATTGCCAAAACAATCAAAGCAGCGCAATGGAAAGATGTACAGCAATTTCAATTTAACGTACCCAGTTTCGGTCAATGGGGATGGACCATTGCTACATTAAATGGACTTGGGGCAAAACAGCGCATTTCACAGCAAGAACGTGTCCAACCATTTGAAACTTGGTTAACACCATCGCTTATTCAAGCAAGCTTTGAATTTTCTCAAGGTTTTTATCGCAATATGGACACTATTAACGTCAATGAGCTTGGCAGTTTCACGCTTTATCGTTACCATCAACAAGCGTGGGAATCGCAACAGGGAACAAACAATAGTTGGTATCAAAATCAATAAACTATTGTCGCATTATTTTAGTCGTTAGTAAGTCTTACAAAAAGATGATAATTAATGTTTGACATATTATGTCTAACGTTCTACATTACAAACACAAGACATATTATGTCGCAAAGGAAATGTTATGAATATACACTTAATTGCAAACCATTTGAATGAACTCGCTGATAACAGTGACACTGGATTTACCTTCGACAGCCTACCGATTGCTGGTGAAGTTGATGTATTACAAGTGACCATTGCTGGGCGCGAAGAGATTCCAATATTTGTATCTGTAACCGATGATCAAATTTTATGTATCGCCTACCTTTGGGGTGAAGAAGAAGTTAAGCAAGCGAGCCGCAGTGAAATGTTAGAAGCCATGGTGGAAATGAACATTCCAATGCCATTGTCTTCATTCTCAAAAATTGACGATAAATACGTTATTTTTGGCGCATTATCTGTGACTTCATCATTACATGATGTAGAACACGAACTCAGTGTATTGAGCGACAATTCACTGGAAGTCATTAACGAAATGGCTGATTACTTACTGTAACCAATTAACAATCCCACGGAGAATCATTATGAGCATATTTAGTAAAATTATTACCGCCTTACGTGGCGGAGCTAGTGAAGCAGGTGAAGCGATTGTTGATGCAAATGCGACACGTATTTTTGCCCAAGAAATTAGAGATGCAGAAAACCATCTAACCAAAGCGAAACGTGACCTAACTGGTATCATGGCTAAGCAAATGCAGGCAAAGCGTGAACTTGACCGTATTAGCCGTAGCATCACTGAACACGAAGGTTACGCAACGTCAGCGTTAAACCAAGGCAATGAAACACTTGCTCTTGAAGTTGCTGAGAAAATTTCCACATTAGAAGTTGAACTTAATGAACAACAAGTTTCTTTTGACAGCTACGAAAAAGGCGCTATCCGTTTAAAAGAACTGGTTAAAGGTACTGAACGTCAATTAACTGATTACCAGCGTCAACTTAGCATGGTTAAAACGACTGAAAGCGTGCAAAAGGCAACCGCTGCTATTACTGATAACTTTAGTAACAGCAACTCTAAGTTACTTAATGCTAAGCAATCTCTTGAGCGTATTAAAGCTAAGCAACAAGATTTTGATGATCGCATGCAAGCGTCTGAAGACTTAGCTGATGAAGGTAGTGACAAGTCACTAAAAGACAAGTTAGCGCAAGCTGGCATCGGTGAGCAACAAACCAATGCATCAAGTGTACTTGAACGTTTAAAAGCTAAACAAGGATAGAAACATGGGGTTATTTGGCAAGCTATTTGGCGGTTCATCTAAAAATAAGACGAAACGTGTATTGGAACGTCCAGAGCAGTTATTGGTTGGTGATATCATTACATTAGACGATAGTTTTGCCCTGCCCGCGCTGCTGCGTGGGCAATCCCTTGAAATTAAAAAAATTAATACCTATGAGTATGAACACAGTAAATCGGTTGAATGGGTATTACAAGGCTCCACTGACGACATTTTATTTTTATCAATTGAAAATGACGATGTGCAAACGTTAGTGTTTTCCCTTAAAATAAACCGCGACACTGTGGGACAGATTTTCGACTTAGATCAATTCTCACAATTGTTTGATGAGCCAGGCAACGCACAACTTTCGGTGAAAAATAGTCCCAATAACTTTAGTCAATGGCTGGCTGGTAATTATCGTCAATGTGAGTTTGCTCAATTTGGTTATTTCCATAGCTTAGATTATCGCGAGCAAAACATAAGTGACCAACAAGGTGACTCGTTCGAACGATATAGTGCTGTAAGTGATGACGAAAAGTTTGGCTTAGAAGCAGAAGTGTATCAAGACGGTGAAACGGACATTGTATTATGTGTTCATCGACCCGTGAGTGATATAAGACAATTTTGGCCTAAAAGTTAATCTAACTGAGGGCTCACTATCATGAACGATAATTGAGAATTATGAGCGAAAATAAAACCGATAGCCCGTCAAGCTTACCCGCCAAATGGCAAGGGGCAACCAAAGCAATTAAAGCAACACAAGTTGCCTTTGATATGGATGAGAAAATCCAATACGAAATCAGGCGTAAAGCGCTTGAGGATGGAATAAGCCCATCCGATCAAATCAGACATATCCTTGGGCTGCCTTGTTCGAGGCGACCAAAACGCCCGCGTTTAACCGTATCGCTCAGTGTTGATGATTATCAACTGCTTGCCGATAAATATGATTTATCTCCAACACAGCAATTAGAAATCAAGAAAATTGTGGTGGAAGAGCTCACACAATTTGCTGGCCCTAAAAAGTAAGGACACTCATTTGAATTTACATCACGTTGATGAATACGGCGTAAAAAACTATAAAACGCGTTATTTGGCTTTAATGGGAGTCGCCGTCGTTTATATTATCATTGCACTGGGCGCCGCTTTATTACATCACTTTGAATTGCAAAATCCGGCGGCCAATATCACAAGCTATGGGCAAGCATTTTGGGTGCTAATCATGGCCAGTTCGACCATTGGTTTCGGTGATTTTTACCCGACAACAATCGGTGGTTACGTTATTGTGACAATCATGTTTTATATTGGTGTTGGTATGATGGGTTACATCGGCGCATTAATCGCCTCGAAAATCATGGGTTTTTCAGACACCAATGTTAAAAACAGAGAATTACGCCGTCAAAATGCCAAGATCCTTGAAGAAATTAGTGCATTAAGAACAGATTTAAATCTTAAATCTTAAAATTATCTCGTCGTTATGGTTCCCCAATCCGACGAGATTGCATCATTGAATCAATTGACCCAATAAGGCGTTAACTTTAAGGCTTTCTTACGTGATTGTTCCATCGCGTGTATCAATGACTCTTCCTTACGTAATAACCATTTCTTCACATTACCATCATCAACGAGTTTATCCTGCCGGAGCAGCTGTTTAATCGGCTCAAATTGCAGTAATTGATCTATTCCATATGTAATGTCTACCCACGGCGCTCTAAAGCGTAGGCGAGCCTGTTCATCAAACATTTCACCGACACATAACCCCACTTGTAGATTATGTTGTAAATTCAATCGCTGAGCTAAATAATCTTGATAGTTCAAGTCACTCTCAAGTGGTAATGATTTATGCACTAACTCCCAATCCTGAGCCAGAAAGTTAGCCGCCTGTTTAAGGAGTAATTTTGTTTGAAATTTTTCCAGACTTGGCAAGGGCTGTTGTTGCCACGGTTTAAAATAAAGCCACTGCATCAACTGGGACACTAATTGTGTATGTTTTTCACTATTAAACAGAGTTATCAATGATTGCACGCTAGGGAGGTTTTCACGTTCCTGTGTCAGTAAAGTCATGATGTCACTTTGTTGCTCTAACTTTTTAAACTTTTTGCCTTCATCTGATAATAAGGCATCAATGCGTAAATAATCATCGATAAAGGCTAATTGCTCCATTAACCAAAAAATTGATTTTGTTAATGTTTTAAGGGCATTATCGTGGAAATAATCTTGGTAAATTTCATTCGCTTTAATAATAAGCGATAGTGCCTTTCTAATTTCACTAATCGCGCGATAGTCGTGTTGTTCAATAAACACTTCTATATGTCGCTGCCAATGCGCTAAACCATGATTAATGCTTTTTATATAAGCCGTTTCCAGCGTGTCTTGCGCTTTAATGTCAACAACGCCCAAGGCATTGACTTGATGCTGTTGATTCTTTGCCAGCAAATAACCACGTGCTGCTTTACTGTCAACACCAAATCTCAGTGGACAATCTTTTGCTAACGCGCTGGCTAAATCAAAGATCAGCTCAGGTTTACCCTTAACTAACTCAAGTTCAACTTCACACACATCGACACTGCGCCCTTTGCTTAAGATCACCCCGCGATCGAAAACCATTTCAACAATAGCGCCGTCTGGATAAATCATCATATAACCTTGTCGACTAAAATTTGTCGCAAACAGTGGCGCAATTTCTTGCTGTAATTCGTCGATATTTACATCAGTTGGCCAAATTTGTTGCGGAAATAAATTTAATGCCGGTTTTTTTGATTTTATATCAATATTATATTCTGGGCGTTGATGCAATCCACCGATCACTACACCTGCAGTTTTTATCGTTTGCTCAATATGCTCATCATTCACACGAACACGCAATCCCATGTCCCAACGCCGTAACTTTTTATCAGCGGTATCAAAATAAATATTCTCTAAATTGAATTGCTGGCTAATAAGTTTAACATCCTGTTTTTTTGAGAGATTAGTTAATGTTTCTTCAATATCTGATGAGACAATTAGCTTAATTTCTATTTCGTTTTGCATGTTTTTTCCAATTCATTGTTATTGTCATAAAAGCGTCACAAAAGAGTCATATAATTTCGCCGTTCTTTACGAGGCGCAAACGAACTCGTTAACTTTGTCACAGTTTATATCGATTTACCTCAAAAATTAAGACATTATAATGAAGTGCGTTGTTTTAAATCGAAACTAGTTAAGATAAGATGCGCCCGATTTTCAATTGTTGCTAACAAGCTAACATAATCAAAAAGGTCTAAAGTATGTCGATAAATTCGATACTAGGTGTATTTGCAAAATCACCAATCAAACCTCTACAAGAGCATATTCGCAAAGTACATCAATGTGCTGAGCATTTAATTCCTTTCTTCAAGGCCTGTGCGGCACAAGATTGGAATAAAGCTGCAAACATTCGTGCAGAGCTATCACAATTTGAAAAAGCGGCGGATCGATTAAAACGTGAAGTTCGTACTACCCTGCCAAAAGGCTTATTTATGCCAGTAGATCGTGCTGACATGTTAGAGCTTATTACTCAACAAGATAAAATTGCCAATACGGCAAAAGATATCTCTGGTCGTATACTAGGTCGTAAGCTGGCCATTCCACCACAAATTCAAACTGAATTTATGGAATATTTAGCATGCTGTATCGAAACAACAGGCTTTGCAGTTAAAGCTATCGATGAACTAGACGAACTTGTAGAAACTGGTTTTCAAGGCAAAGAACTTCAAATAATCGACAATCTAATTAATGAATTAGATACCGTCGAAGACAATACAGACATGATGCAGATAAAATTGCGTCATTCATTGCATGGAATTGAGCAAGAATTAAACCCAGTGGATGTGGTATTTCTTTATAACGTAATTGACTGGGTGGGCGATTTAGCCGACTTAGCAGAACGTGTTGGCGATCGTCTAGAGCTAATGTTAGCTCGTTCGTAATAATAACAAAGGTTTTTCTCAATGGATATCATTGCAACTTATAGCTTTGAGCTAGTTTTACTTGCCGGTTTATTCGGTTTTTTCATGGCTTGGGGTATTGGTGCTAACGACGTGGCAAATGCCATGGGTACATCAGTTGGCTCAAAAGCACTAACAATTAAACAAGCGATTATTATCGCTATGATTTTTGAATTTGCCGGGGCTTATTTAGCCGGTGGCGAAGTAACATCAACCATTCGTAAAGGCATTATTGACTCTGCTTATTTCGTAGACCAGCCACACCTATTGGTCTTTGGTATGATTTCAGCATTATTGGCCGCGGGTATCTGGTTACTTGTTGCATCGTATTTAGGATGGCCGGTTTCAACAACCCACTCTATTGTTGGTGCTATTGTAGGTTTTGCGGCGGTTGGTGTCAGTGCAGATGCAGTGACATGGTCAAAAGTAGGCGGTATTGTCGGAAGTTGGGTTATCACTCCCCTCATTTCAGGTGTTTTTGCGTACGTTATCTTTATGAGCGCGCAAAAATTCATCTTTAATACGCCTGACCCTCTAGCTAATGCAAAACGCTACGTACCTGTTTACATGGCATTGTCAGGCTTTATTTTATCGCTGGTTACTATCAAGAAAGGTCTAAAGCATATTGGCATTCATTTTAGTACCTCTGAAGCGATGATGTTATCGTTATTAGTTGCTGTTCTAGTGGCTCTTTTTGGCGTCGTTGCAATTAAACGTTTGAAAGTAGACCCTGCCGCCGACAAAAAAATGCATTACGCTAGTGTCGAAAAAGTCTTTGCTATTTTAATGGTAGTTACCGCTTGTTGTATGGCTTTTGCTCACGGCTCTAATGATGTAGCTAATGCGATTGGGCCTTTGGCGGCGGTTGTATCTATTGTTAATAATGGCGGTGAAATAGCTAAAGAATCAGCATTAATTTGGTGGATACTTCCTCTAGGTGGTATTGGTATCGTTGCTGGTCTGGCTATCTTTGGTAAACGCGTTATGGCGACTATCGGTCAAGGTATCACCCACTTAACACCGAGCCGCGGCTTTGCTGCTGAACTTGCAGCCGCTACAACCGTTGTTTTAGCCTCTTCTACGGGTTTACCTATCTCTACGACACAAACACTTGTTGGTGCTGTGCTAGGTGTAGGTATGGCGCGTGGTATTGCTGCACTGAACCTAGGTGTGATTCGTAATATCGTTATATCATGGGTAGTTACACTACCTGCTGGCGCCGGTTTATCAATCTGTATCTTCTTTATGTTAAAAGGTATCTTTTCACCAGTATAGTGAGCAGATAATAAAAAGCCCCGCTTTAGATTGCTCTATGAAGTGACCCCATTTAGTTGGACATTTTAGTTAAACGGCTTGTAAGGCCTGGTTTCGATATTCTATCGGAGTCAGGCCTTTTAATTTAACCTTGATCCGTTTCGTATTGTAATACTCGATGTACTCCTCGAGTTTTTCTATTAATTCATCAGCATCTGTAAACTGTTGCCTATGATACATTTCTGTTTTTAATAGTCCAAAAAAATTTTCAGCGACTGCATTATCCAAACAATTTCCTTTTCTAGACATACTTTGTATTAACCCATGAGTAGCTAATTGTTTCTGGTAATCCTTATGCCGATATTGCCAACCTTGATCACTATGTACTATCGGCTTAGAGTATTTATCTAGCTTTTTTATAGCATCTTTGAGCATATCCGTTACTAATGGTAACCGAGAGTTTTTCGCTATTTTATAAGCAACAATTTCTTTAGTAAACAAGTCTATTACAGGTGACAAATAAACCTTCTGCTCTTTAACTTTAAACTCAGTGACATCAGTCGCCCACTTCTCGTCTGGTTTTGTGGCGCTAAAATCCCGCTCAAGTACATTCGGTGCAGTTGTTCCTGTTCCACCTTTATAAGAGCTATATTTTTTAGGTCGTACAGTCGATTTTAGGTTTAGTTGCATCATTAGTCTTTGCACTGTTTTATGGTTTAGAGAAAGACCTTGCCTTTTAAGCGCTAGATGAACTCTACGATACCCGTAACGCCCTTTATGTTCATGAAAAACCGTTTTTATGAGTGCTAACTCATGTTCATAACTATCCGGTTTTTGATTTGCTTTTAGTTGATAATAGAACACACTTTTAGCCAGCCTAATAGCTTGAAGAAGGTGCTTTAAAGCATGATTATTTTTGAGAGCTAAAACAATTACCGCTTTTTCTTTGTTTGACGGCGCTTTACTTGTTCCAGCTCTTTCAACTTTTTTAATACGGAATTCTCAGCTCGTAAATAAGCAAGTTCTTCTTTCAATGCCTCTAATGTCATTTCATTGTCTTGTGCGATAGGAGTTTTAGATTCTTTCATTCGAGGCTGGCCTATAGTTGAGGAGCGTTCAAGCCCTCTCAAACCAAATTCGTTATAAGCTTTTAACCATGTAGAAAGTGAACCAGGAGAAGACTGATTTAATACGGCACTAGTGTGAGTGAGTGACCAGTCATTTGTCCACATCAATTTTAGTGCTTGCAACTTTGCGTTAGCACTACTGGCATGAGAATTTGGTAAGAACGCGTTTGTGCCATGAATGGCAAAGACTTGAGTCCAATATCGAATCTGTCGAGACGATATGGATAATTCATTGGCAAGTATTCGAGATGATTTACCATCGAGACACGTTTTTGCGATATTGAGTTTTAGCTCACGAGTATATTTGGACATAAAAAGACCCCCAGTAATTGGCTGTCCAACTATTGGGGGTCACTTCATAACTTTATCAAGGGGGCTTTTTGTTGTTAAACCGTTACTGTTGTTAGCTCGTTGCTTTAGCTGTGTCTATCGAGGCAGCTTCAGACGCCTCTTCCCACGCTTTGGTCTTAAAGGCAAAGACTAAGACGAACGCGCCGATACCAAAACAAATCATCGCTGTTTTAAGGTAAAGTGTTGGCATATCTGTCATTGTCCCGTCTTCTCCGCCAAAGAACAAACCAGCAATTAGGCCTGAAACAATGTTACCAATTGAGTAAGTCAGTACGAATACACCCATCATTTGACCAGCAAACTTACGAGGTGATAATTTACTTACTGCACTTAGTGCGATTGGGCTTAAACAAAGCTCACCAACTGTATGTAAGAAGTAAGTTGCCACTAACCAATAAGGTGCCACTTTTAGTCCACTTGCAGCATATTGTGATGCAAAGAACATTACAACGAAGCCACTTGCCATGACCATTACACCAACAGCACATTTAAGACCTGATGATGGTTTCATGATGCTTTGGCCTAATTTAATCCAAAGGGCTGCGAA